>Ga0172367_10007192_pt1 | contig 12829 bp, 6 predicted proteins | sample Lak10m_FD_114542 | JGI IMG/M metagenome (GOLD analysis project Ga0172367, IMG submission 114542) | Freshwater microbial communities from Kabuno Bay, South-Kivu, Congo - kab_022012_10m | ecosystem: Environmental > Aquatic > Freshwater > Lake | place: Democratic Republic of the Congo: South-Kivu...
CATAATTTTACTTTTATTCTTATGAAGTTTATAAAAGAATAATAATAAATATAATTAGAATCTTATTTTAACTTTATAAAATAATTATTATAAATATAATTACAATTATAAATATAATTAGAAGCTTATTTTAATTTTATAAAATCATAATAAATATAATTAGAATCTTTATTTAATTTTATAAAAAAATAATAATGAATAATATAATTAGAATCTTAATTTAATTTTATAAAATCATAATAAATATAATTAAAATTTTTAATATTAATTGTTATCCTTATATAAATTTAATTTAATTATTATAAAATTTATATTCTTATTTATTTTTTAATTAAAAATAAAAATAAATATATTTTTTATAGAAATAATAATGAATAATAATTATATAGAATATAAAGGATATAAAATTACTTATAAAGAATTAGATGAATTCTTTAATGAAATGAAAAAAAAAAGAGATGAAAGAGATGAATTACTTGAAAATATTGCTTTTAAACATGAAGAACTATTTTTAAATTATAATAAAATTAAACCAGCTATTGATGATACTTCTCTTAATTTTTTTAAATTTAAAACAATTGGTGAATTAAAATCTGATAATAGTAATTTTAATAAAAATCTTAATTTTACACTTAATAATTCATTATTTCTTTTATTAAATAACATAATTAAAAAAAAAAAAGAAAATTTTTTATTAAAAAGAATTAAAAATATTGAAAATATTCTTTTACTTCTTTTAGGTGTTTATTTAGGCTCTCTTATTAAATTTTATTAAATCTTTTATATCCTCATCATCTTTTAACATATTTAATATCTTACTTTTTTTTAATGGATCTATTATATATGATTTATAATTTCTTATCATTTTATCTATTAATTCTATATTACTTAATTTAAATATCTTCTCTATTTCTATTTTTTCCTTTAATAATTGTTCTATTTTATCTTTTCTTGATTTATAAAATTCCTTATTTTTATCTTCTATTAAATTTAATAATTCTATATCACTTAATTCTTTTAATACTTTTTTCTTATTTCTATCATTTAAATTATATATATTTTTACATATAGTTATTATTAATGGTTTTAAATTTTCCAATAATTTATTAAAATTATTCTTAAATCTAAATTTACTTAATTCATTTATTAATTTTTCTCTTAATATCTCATTTTGTTTATTATATATATATATATCATATATTGTTATTAATATATATAATGGTAATTTATTTAATTCATTTTTTCGTCTATTTATACTATAATTATATAATAATATATATATACTATTTATAATATCTTCTATTGAAATTTTCTTAAAATTTTTAATATATAATTCAATATTACTACTATCACTAATATAAATAAAAGGTGTAATACCTGATTTTTCTATAAATATTATTTTTTCTTCTTTATTTAATATACTTTTATTTTTTAATATTTTAAATATTATTTCTATATCTATATCTGATAAATTTCTTAATATATCTAATTTTTCATATGTTGTTTCTGCTAACATATAAGTAATAATATTAAAATATCTTGCATTTATTATTAATAATCTATCATTATCTAATATATTATATATATTATCATCTAATTTTATTTTTAATCTTAATATTATCTCAATTAATTCATCTTTATTATAATCTTTATTTAAATAACTTTTATTATATCCATTTATTATATCTTCTAATTCATTTTTTGTTAATTGTATTAATATAGATAAATTTATTATATTATTATTTTTTTTTATACTTTCATTTAATATAAAATCTAATTCAGTCCTATTCTTATTTTCTAAATAATAATATATATTATATAATATTTCTTCACTTAATTTATTTTTTAAAAAATCCTTATCTAATATTATCTTATCTGTTAATATCAATCTTATTATTTTATCCCTATCATCATCATTTCCTGATAATGATTTTATTAATTGTGATGTTTCACTTATTTCTAATATTCTCTGTAAATCCCTTAAACTTAAATATTCTAGTAAATTTTTCTTAAATTTATATTTTACTATTTCCTTTAAATATTTAATATCTATATTTGTTTTTACTCCATATATTTCATAAAATACCTTATCTTCTATTTTATTAAATATTTCATCTGGTATTTTTAAATTATTATTTAATATATAATCTATTATATATTCTTCTCTATCTAATGTTTTTGATAATGATGATATTGATGATAATGAAAATGATTTTAGATTTTCTACATTTGGTAATTTCAATATTCTTTTATTTAATAATTCATTTTTTGCTTTACTTATATTTATTTTTGTTTTTAATATTTTTGTAGAAAATATTGGTTCTGGAACATCTCTTATTCTTGTATATATTACATATCTATATTCAAATAATCCAAATGAAAAAAATAATAAATTAGATGATTTACTATAAATATCATAATCTCTTAAATGTCTAAATTCTAATTTACATGTATTATTATTTAATACAAAACTTTCATCTTTATTTATATTCCAATCATATCTCATTAATGAACAAGGTTCATTAAATTTATATAAATCATCTATTATTGCCATATCTCTTGTTTTTTTAAACCATCCATTATATACATATTTAGTTTTATTACATGTTATACCACTTATTGCATGATTATCTCTATCATAATTTCTTATTATTACACTATCTATTTTATATTTATAACCATTTATAATTACTATCTCTTTATTTTTTTTAATATCTTCTATATCTAAATTATAGTTTTTTATATTATAAATATTATCATCTTCATCTTCATTTTCATCTTCATTATAATTCTCACCTAATATATAATATTTTTGTCTATATATAATTACATCAGGTGGATTATTTATAGAGTCTAATATTTGTTTTTTTGTTTTTAAATTATATAAACGATTTAGAAGAGTAATATTTTTTAGTTCATTTATATATGTAGTTATATCAATATAATTAATTTTAAAATAATTTAATATATTTAACATAGGTATATAAATTTCATAACCTAAATTAAAATTTTTTTTTCTTATTGGTTTATTTAATCTTAAAATCATACTTTTTAGTTCTCTATCATATTTATTTACAAAATCTAATATTATTACATCTGGATTAAGTTTATTTAAATATTCTTTTAATTTTTCTCTATCTTTTATAGTATCTTTACTTAATTTATATTGATTTATATATGATAATATATTAAAAAAAACTTTTTTAAATTCATCACTACTATTTTCCCAATTATCATTTATTGCTTTTTCTCTAAATATTCTTGATAAACCATCACTATATAAACATGATGTTAATATTGAATTTAACCAACAAGTTCCAGAAAATTGTGGAAAAACTGGAATATTAGTACAATAATCATTCATTCTATTATTATTACTTTTTTTAATTATTCATCTAGAGGTATTCTATAATTACGTAATGCTCTTGAGGATAATTGTTTATTTGGATCTAATGGTATATATATTTTTGATTCTGAATCTTCTTTTATTGGTGATAATCTTCTTCTTTCTTCTTTTTCTAATTTACTAAAATGTTCTTTTATTTCATTAAAAGTTTTTAAAATTTTACTATTACTTTCTTCTAATTTACTTTCTTTTAAAGTTTTTAATAAACTACTATAAAATATATCTCTATATATATTTCCTTTAAGTTTTTTAATTTCTATTATAATTTCATAACAAAAATTAAAAAATTTACATATTTCATATTCTGTTTTTAATTCTTTAAATCTTTTTTTTATTAATTTAATAGAAAAAAGTATTTTCTCACTAAAAGAAAGTGTTTCAATATATTTATCATCTATAATTCTAATAGTATTATAAAAATATACTGGATCTTCTTCTCTATGTAAATCTTCTAATAATATACTATCTTTTCTACTTGTAGATTCACTTGTTATAAATCTTCTTCTATTTATAAAACTATTATCTGTTTCTATATATAATAATATAATACTATTAATTATTTTAGTAATTATATCTTCAAAATTATAAAATATATTTTCATCTTTATCTAAAAATAATTTATTAGAATTATTATAAGTTTTTTGTAATATTATTAATAATTCATTTACAAATATATTTGTATTATATTTATTATCTAATAAAAAAGTAAAATATTCAGCATATTGAGGTGTTCCATAATTTTTTGTTTGAACCATATATTTTATTTTATTTAACATTTGTCCTAATAATATTTTATCATGTTTATTTATAATTATTATTTTATAATATCTTATTAAAAAATATTTAATATAATAAATTATAGATAATTTCATCATATATAATTTATTTACTATAACTTCATATTTTTCAACTATTGTATTTTCTTCATATTCATCTTCATCTTCATCTTCTACATATTTTCCTTCTTGTTTATTATATTTTATATTAATCAGTGTTTCTAATGTTTCTTTATCCATACTATTAATTTTTTCTTTAGGTGTTGTTTTATATAAGCTTATAGCTAAGTTTTTTAATTTTTCTATATCTAATCTTTTAAAGTTTTTTGGTATTATTATTTCATCATTTCCTTCTTTATCATAATCATCTTCTTCATCTTCGTCTGTTATTTCTTTTTCAATATCTTCATAATCTTTTAATTGTAATGTACTTTTATTAACATATTTTAATAAATTTCTTTTATTAAAATATTTAATATACTTAATATATATAGATTCTCTGAAAAGTTCAGTAGAAATAGAAGATTTATCTGTTAATTGTGATACTAACTTAAATATATTACTTTTAAATTTATTTTTTAATTTATCTTCATCTTCATCTTCATCTTCATCTTCATCATCTTTATTAAATAAAATTTTAACTTTTTTAATTTTATAATCACTTGATATTATTATATTATTTAATTCAGGACAAATACATTTAAATAAATCAAAAATTTGAATAGGATTATAATTCATTATTATATAATAAATAATTATATAAGGTTCTTTTATTGAATCTATTACAGCTAAAAAATTATTAAATAATAAATTAAATATTTTTATTTGTTCTTTACTATTAAATAAACTTAATATTAATGATTTATATATTAAATCATCATTACTTTTATTTATATATGGTATAATATCATCTCTTGATTCAAATATATTATTTTTAAATGCAAAATTATATATTATTATTTCAAAATTATTTATTTGTTCTTCCTCTTTTTGTGATAAATAAAAAATATATAATACTATATTACGAAGTATATTTATATTAACTAAATTTAATATTGAAAATAAATATTCAAGTCTATTTTTATCAATTAAATCAATTGTATTTTGATAAGATATATTATTACCATATTTAGAAATAATTAAATTAATTTCTTTTTTTAAATCTAATGATTTATTTTTTTTTAATAATTTTAAATTTTTTTCATTTAATAATTTTTTATCTTTTAATATAAATAAATATATATATAATAAATAATAATAGTTATTACTATATAAATTTAACATACTCTATAAATATAAAAATATAATTATTATATAACTAATGCATAAGATTCAAAAAATGAAAATAATAAAGGATTATTATATTTATTAATAATAATTCCTTTAACTTTTATTTTTTTTTTATTTGTATTTAAATCCCATTTAATTTTATAAATAATTCTATTTTTATATTTTTCAATAGTTTGATTTAATCTAAAATCATTTTTATTTTTAATTTCTAATTTTCCTATTTTTTCAATTTCCATATTTATAAAAATATCTTCTTTACCTGTATCAAATTCAAAATTAATTATATCTGTTTTTTCTATAAATCCAAGTTTAATATTATTTTCATCCTTATATAATCTTGTAATAGTCATATTAGTTTTAATTGAATATCTAGAATAATTATCATTATAAAATTCAATAAATGTTTTATAAATATTAGTCATTCTTTAGATATAAGTAAAAATTTAATTAAAATTATATCAATTTTTTTATTATAAAATTATTAGATATGTCTAAAAAAAATATTTGTTATAAACCTAAATGTAATTATTCTAATTATTTTGAAAAATGTATTAAACCTAATTCGTATTCAGAATATTTAACATGGTGTAAAATAAATTCTAAAAGTAATTGTGATAATCCAATTTTAGAATATAAGGAAAATAAAAAAATAATAAAAAAAAATGCTTGTAATTATTATGATTATAATATTAAACATATAAAACCAAATATAAAATCTTGTCCTATAAAAAGAAGACCTAATAATAATAATATTTGTTCTAATTCTTATCCTAATCTTAAATTAAATAAATATAAAATTAAATGTTGTTATAAAAAATATATAAAAAAAGAAAAATCAAATGATAAATCAAAAGAAAAATCAAATGATAAATCAAAAGAAAAATCAAAAGAAAAATCAAAAGAAAAATCAAATGATAAATCAAATGATAAATCAAAAGAAAAATCAAATGATAAATCAAATGATAAATCAAAAGAAAAATCAAATGATAAATCAAATGATAAATCAAAAGAAAAATCAAATGATAAATCAAATGATAAATCAAATGATAAATTAAAAGAAAAATTAAAAGAATTAAATAAAAAAAAAAATAAATTAATTAAAATTATATATAAATATCAAAATAAAGAAAAAGCAAAAAAAGTTTTTAATAATAAATAATAGAATATGGATATAACTTTAAGTGAAACTAAATATTATCAAAGAATAAAAAATTATAATAAATTTTATAAAAGATTTAATAAAATAAAAGAAAACCAATGTTTAACATTTGGTAAAAAAAATAAAGATTATTACGAATATTATATAAATAATAATAAAATTTTTTTAAAAGAAAATATTGGAGCTAAAAGTAAATATGGTCTTATATTTCTTACTTCAACTAATTTTAGTAAAAATATAGCATATGCAACTAAAATAATGGTAGAAGATGAATATAATCATACAGAATTAATTTTATCTAAAAAATTATCAGATATAACATTTAATGATTTAAACCCTCATTTTTTACTTGTATATAAATATTTTATATGTAATAATAAAGATAAAGATAATAAACTTCCATTATTAATAAGAAATTATAATTATTATATATCTATTAATGAATTAGCAGATGGTAATCTTAAAGATTTCTTAATATCTACTAATAATCCAGAACTTATTTTAAATACATATCAACAAATATTATTATCTATTTTATCATTTCATTATCATACAGGTGGAGTATATCATAGAGATTGTCATTATAAAAACTTTTTATATCATAAGATAAAAAAAGGAGGATATTTTCATTATAAAATATTTAATAAAGATATTTATATTGAAAATAAGGGATATATATGGATGATTTGGGATTTTGGATTAGCAAAAACAAGTGAATATGATAAATTAAATAGATTAAATGATTATTTTAAAATAAATAGAATGTTTAAACCTTCATTTTCATATCAAAATTATGATAAATTTGTATTAATTAAAAAAATAGTTTCAAAACTATATTCAATAAGATCAATATATAAGGATTTTTATAATAGTTCTGATTATTTATTATTTAAAAAGTTATTATTTAAATATAATGAATTATTTCCAACTTCTTATAATAAAAGTTCTTTCATTATTAATAAAAAAAAATATATAATTAAAAAGTTTTAATTATTTTTATTTTTATAAATAGTAATAATTATAATTAATAATTATGAGTGCTGCTGAAGGTTTGAATAAAATTATACAAACTGGAAACTCAAGTATTCTTACTTATGATGATATTCAAACAAGATCACTTGATTCTATTCGTATTGGAAGTTTTTGTGGAAAATTTCTAACTCTTTATAATAATGTTTTTATTGGTGATAAAGCTGGTCTTATTGCTACAAATGTTGAAAAATCTATTTTAATAGGTCATAATTCAGGAGATAATATTATAAATGGTAATAATTTAATTATTATTGGTTATAATAATAATAGTAATAGTTCTAATTCAATTTCTATTGGTAATAATTATAGTTCAACTTTAACTACTTCAATAGGTTATAACAATTTTAATTATGGTATATCTAATGTTATTATTGGATATAATTCATCTAATTATGGTAATAATCTTTTTTCTATTGGAAATAATAATAAAATAAATGCTCTTAATATTTATTTTCATAATGGATTTTATGATCCATTACTTACTAATATTTCAATTAATCCATATTTAAATTTATTCTATGATAATTATTCTAAATTATACAGAAATACTTTTAATACTACAAATAATACACCTATTATTACAACTAATATACAATTTCAAAGAAAAAATTTAATTACAGATTTTATATCTCCAATTCTTAAAAAAGATTGTATTATTATCCAAGGAGATCATTATATTCTTTATAATAGTAATACAATAGTTCCTTTAAATGAAACTATTATTAATTTAAATGAAAATCAAATTTATAATTTAACTAATTATACTTCTAATTCTATTACAATTCCTTTAAGTATAATTAAACGTGTTGCAATTCCTAAATTAAATATTCTTTCTAAAACTATTTCTTTTAATTCTAATGATGGTTATATATTAAATGAAAATGATTATGAAATTAAATATATGATATCAACACCACCATTATATGGTTCTTTTAAAAATAATATAGTAAATAATCTTGAATTTAATGATAATAATTTAATATATATATCTAATAATCTTTTTAATTCTTTAACAGATAGATGTGGAATAACACCCTTTATTATAATTAATAATAAAGAATATATAAAAGGAAATGAAGAAATTTTTAATTTTAGTAGAACATTTATAAATTTTAATTTAAATTCAAATTTACCAATTCAATTAAATTTCTCAAAAGAAATTATTTTAAAATTAAATAGAATAAATATTAATCTTATACCATTTGATTATATTTATCTTCAAAATTATATAATTGAAAATATTAATCAAAATTTAAGTGATTACGATTATTCTAATATTTATATTAGTTTTATTCAAAAACCTATTCATGGATTTATTAGTGATATTAATAAAAATCCTATTGGTAGTCTTAATTTAAATCAATTATCTAATATTATTTATCATAATTATACAAATAAAACAAATAATACAGATTTATTTATTATTAATTATTCATATGGTTTTAATTATGCAAATCCAATTAATAATAATCTTACTATTATTATAAATCTTATTCAAACAAATCAAATAACTTATAAAAATTCATATTTATTTGATAATTTTCAAGTTCAAAATAATATTATTTCAGTTGAATATCCAACATATATTATTGATTATTCATCAAGTTATAATCCTATTAAAATTAAAGATTTTTTTAAATATTTATATAAATATAAAGATTTATCATCTATTACATTAAAATTATTATCTACAAATAATAATTATTTATTATTTGATAATCAAAATTTTTATGATACTTTTGGAACATTATCTTTTAATATCTATAATAATTATTTTATTTCATCAAATCAACTTCTTATTGATTATTATAAAAAAAATAATAATTATAATTATCAATATATCAATTATTCTATTATTAATACACCTTTTAATGGAAAAGGAAATATTACATTTGATATTATGCCCTTCGTTCAATTTCCATTTAATAATATAGATAATACATATAATTTTAATCTTAGTTTTTATAAAAATTCTATTTTATTAAAAAAATTTAATTATACACCAAATACTATAAAACTTATTTATAATACATATAATAAAATAACAAATATTATTAATGATATATCTTTAAAAGATACTACTGATATTAAAATAGATTATTATTTAACATCTAATACTATAAATAATTCTTATTTAAATAATTATATAATAGAATTATATTTAAGAAATTTTATTATTTCATTTGATAATCAAAATGATAATCAAAATGATAATCAAAATCTTGCATTAGGTAATAATATTAATATAATTGGTAATAATAATATTGGTATTGGTTCTAATATTAATATTATAGGAGATAATTCTCTTATAATTGGAAATAATAATAGTAAAAATCCAATAAATGAAAGTATTATAATTGGTAAAAAAAATTTTACTGATAATTATGTAACAAGAAGTATTATTATAGGTAGTAATAATTCAACAACACTTATTAATAGTAATCAAATTATTATAGGTAATGATATTAATAATAAATTTCTTCTAAATATTGATAATGTAATTTGTAAAGATGAAGAAAAATTATATCTTGGTTTAGGTTCTATTCCTGTTGCTATTGGATATGATGAAAATAATAGTCCTTCTATTAATGATAATAGTTCTTTATATATAAAAAATGGTATTAGTGCGCCAACTTATAATTTTAGAAATAGTAATAATTTTAATATTACTTTAAAAGCAAATGAAAATTTAACAAATAATATTACTTATACACTTCCAATTCTTCCTTCTAATTTTTCTAGATTAATGCTTACAACTGATACAAATGGAATAATGAGATGGTCTGAAACAAATACTTTTGATATTGATACAAATTTAATTTTAAATAATATAATTACAAATTCTTTAATTGTTAATAGTTTTATTAGTGGTGATGGAAGTAAAATAACTAATATTAATATTAGTGATAAAACTACTGATGATCTTCGTGAAGGTACATCAAATCTTTATTATACTCCTGAAAGAACATCTAATATTTTTTTTAGTAATATAAATATAATTGATAGTGATTATTTAAAAGAAGGTAAAAGTAATTTATATTATACTTCTAATAGAGATAGTAATTCTTTTTATAGTAATTTAAATAAAATAACAACTGATAATATTCGTGAAGGTTCTAATAATCTTTATTTTAATAATAATTATCTTTCTAATGCTGTTTATTTTACTTTTAATAATTATTCAACTGATAATCTTAAAGAAGGACAAAAAAATTTTTATATAACTCAATCAAGAGTTGACTCTTATATTAAAAATAGAACTACTGATGATTTTATTGAAGGTTCTAATAATCGTTTTTTTACTTCTCAATTAGCAAATACAAGAATTGCTAATTATATTAATAATATTACTTCTGATAATATTCGCGAAGGTTCTAATAATCTTTATTTTACAAATACAAGAGTTTTAAGTAATGTTAATCGTGTTTTATTATCAAAAACAAGTGATGATATTAAACAAGGTTCTATTAATTTATATTATAATCAAAATATTGTTTCTAATATTTTTTCTAATCTTATTTCCATTAGAACTACTGATAATATTCGTGAAGGAAATTCTAATTTATATTTAACTATTCCAAGATTTAATTCTTATTTATCATCTAGAACTACTGATAATATTCGTGAAGGTTCCAGTAATTTCTATCTTACTAATAATAGAATTCTTAATATTATTAGTAATATTAATAGTGATCTAATTAGAGAAGGTTCTAGTAATTTATATTATAAAGAAAATTATGGTTCAAATTTCTTTTTTAAAAGTATTAATTTAATTACTACTGATATTATTAAAGAAGGTTCTAATAATAAATTTATTATTAATAATACATATAATTCTAATTTAACTATTAATGGTGATATTAAAGCTTCTAATATCATCATCAATAACAATAATTTAATGGATATATATAATCAAAGTATTGATAATTTACAATCTAATTATGCAAAAACTTATATTAAATATAATATTAATAGTAATGTAAATATTTATAATACTTGTAATGCACGTATGACTATGAATTTTAATGTTTTTTCTAATAATCCTATTACTTTTGGTGCTGCTGGACCACCATTTATTATAGTTGGTTCTAATGTAGGAGTTAATTTAATTAATCCTTCATATAATTTTCATGTTAATGGTTATGCATTTGCTAATTATTTTATTGGCGATGGTTTTAATATTAGTAATTTAAATGTTAATTATATGAAATTTAATTCTGATGATGTTAGAATAGGAACTTCTAATAGATTTATAGTAAATCATTTATATGATAATAATCTTACTATTAATGGTGATATAATTTATAATAATTCAATTATAAAAGGAGATATAATACCATTTATAGATGATTATTATAAAATTGGTAATTTATATTCATATATAAATGAAATTTATTCTAAAAAAATTTATTTATCTCAAAATTCATTTTTATTTCAAAATAATTCTAATCAAATTTCTTTTAAAAGTCCTAATGGTATAAATATAGAAGATGATAATAGTAATATTTCTATTTCATTTAAAAATAATAAATTAATTTTTAATAGTAATAATATTTTTGATTTTGATTTAATATATAATTCTCCTATTAATTATAGTAATAATTATAATACTACTAAAATTATTAAACCATTAATTCTTAATTCAAATCTACTTATTGATTTTTATACAGGATTAGTTCCTTCAACATCATCTTTTTTTTCCATTAAAAGTAATAATAATATTATTCTTGATATTAATTCAAATACTCTTAATTTTAATGGTTCTATTACTTCAACTGATATATTTATTAAAGGTATTAATATTTTTAATAAAATTGATACTAATTCTAATTTTATTAATTCTAATTTAGCTCTTAATATTTCCTTAACTTCTAATTCATTATATTCTTCTCTTATTTCTAATTCTACTCTTATTACTTCTAATCTTATTAATAATTATATTAATGATTCTAATAATTCTAATTTTCTTTTTAATTATTTATCTTATTCTATTTATTTATCTTCTAATTCTCTCTCTAATGATTATTATAATCTTAATATAATTACTTCCAATTTTCTTTTTAATGATTATAATTCCTTAAATACTAATACATCTAATACTACTTTTCTTAATTATTCTAATTTAAATAGAACTACTTCCAATTTTCTTTTTAATGATTATAATTC
>Ga0172367_10007193_pt1 | contig 12828 bp, 9 predicted proteins | sample Lak10m_FD_114542 | JGI IMG/M metagenome (GOLD analysis project Ga0172367, IMG submission 114542) | Freshwater microbial communities from Kabuno Bay, South-Kivu, Congo - kab_022012_10m | ecosystem: Environmental > Aquatic > Freshwater > Lake | place: Democratic Republic of the Congo: South-Kivu...
GAACGAGGCGAGCCACACAGTCCGGCCCGGCCCGGGCGGTCTCTGCGCCGCGACCGCCAGCCGTTCCGGGAACGGGCCGACTGCGCTCATCGACCCCTCCACCACGATTCGAGAGCGGCGACCTCCCTCGAAGGTGAACACGCACCGACCGCGCAGGCCCTCGACCGTCTCGCCGTTCTGGCCGTACACCGCGGCACCGCCTGACGCATCGACCCACTCCATCTCGTGGTGGAAGTCGACCAGCGGAACCGGATCGCTCCCGTCGGCCGGCGCCCAGCAGCCGTCGGTGTACACACGTGCACCGTTGGCGTACTCCCAGTGCCATATGCCGATGAAGCCGTCGGGCAGTTGGATCTGGAACCAGATCCACAGCGGGCACCGACCATGGTCGCGGATGCCCCACGAGTGGTCGCGCTGACCCCACCACTTCTCGACCTCGTGGGTCACGCCACCGACCGTGTAGGTGCCGTCGTACCAACCCGACTGGAGCATGTGGGCCTGATCCCACACCACCTCATGACCAGCCTTCATCGTCCCGCGACGCAACCCGTACGGTGCGGTGCGCGCCGTGAACGTGAGGTCCATGCCGATCTCGCATACGCCAGGGTCGGCCCACAACCTCATGCTCTTGTAGGGCTCGACGATCTCGACGCGTGCGGAGCCGACGTCGGGGGTGTGCGGGTCGCCGTCGTGCGGCCGCTCCTGGTGGCCGAGGATGCGGACACCGCCCACGCGCCCCATCTGCAGACTGTCCATCCTCTCCCGCTGCGGGTAGGTGGCCATCGTCATGATGACCATGTCGCCGAGTGCGTCGGGACGGTGCGCCACGAAGAAGTAGCTCTCGCGCCAGTGCGGATGGAACAGCGCGACGTTGGCCTGCGGCTCGGGAAGTTGGTGCGCGAGCAGTTCGTCGAGAGCGGTCAGTTTCCCCATGCCGCGAGTGTGCCGCAGTGGCAGCGTCGTGTCACGAGCCGACGGCGCGGCGGGTCGGCGCCGGGTGTTCCGCACCCGCCATTGAGCACGCCGGGCCCGGCGTCAGAGCGACGAAGAGGCCAGCAGCGCGGCGAGGGCCGTCAGCGCGACGAGGGGTACGAGGAGCACCACGGCGCAACCACCGCGGTACGAGAGCCCCTTCGCGAGCCGGACGGAGAATCGGCCGCGGCTGTTGACCGTCACCGGCCCGACCGACTGCGAGACGCTCGCACCCGACTTCGAGAGGTTGACCCTCCGCCCCTTGCCGGCCCGGACACTCTTGCGATAGCTGAAACCCATGGATTGATTCTCACCGCGACTCCCGACCAAGGCAAGGGTGGGTCTTCGATGAGCCAACGATGTGATACGCACATTCCCTATGTCGTCGACACCTGATTCAGACCTTCTGATCGAGCGACTCCTGCGGGTGATCGACGAGGGCCTACGCACCGCGACCTACAAGCCGGCACTCCTCCTCGCCATCATCGACTCCGTGGCCAGCGTTCCTGGCCGCACGACCATCCCGACGCGCGAGATCGCCGAACGGGCCGTCGCGATGTACTGGCGACAGACCCGCCTGTTCCCTCTCCACGACGGGTCGGCGGTCGTGCCCCGGCAGATCTCGATGAAGACCTCCGCGGTCACCAACGCCGTGCTCGCCCTGCGCACCGCTGCGTCTGCAGCGAAGGTGACCCGGCTCCACCAAGTGATCGCCTCGCTTCCCAAGGACTATGCCGCCACGGTCGAGAGGGTGGAGCGGACCTTCGTCGCCGAACCCATCCCGCGCCTCCAGACGGTGGGTGCGTCGAGCCATCCGTTCCTCTATGTCGACGCATGGCCCAAGGACACCCTCGTCTCTGCCCTGCGCAAGACGGGATCCAACCACATCACACTGCTGCCCGGTGTGGCCGGCCGACTGGTCACCCTCGGCCCCCTGCTGCGACCGCTGATCGAGACCGTCTGGACCCGCGACGTGGCCAAGTGGTCGAAGATCGCCACGGAGGAGAAGACCCTGCGCGAGCACCTCTTCGGCTCGGAGCGGACCTCCTTTCCCAAGACACTCCGCGGGAGCCTGCGCGAACTCCAGGACAACTCGTGCTTCTACTGCGGGCAGACACTCGGCAAGAGGGTCGAGGTCGACCACTTCCTCGCGTGGTCGCGCTGGCCGAACGACGCGATCGAGAACCTCGTTCTCGCCGACGCGTGCAACGGAGCCAAGAGCGATCATCTCGCCGACGACGATCACCTGACCCGCTGGCGACTGCGCCACCTGAGCCAGCAGGCCGACCTCCTCGAGATCGCCACCTCGAGCCAGTGGGAGAGCGCACCGACAATCACCTACGGCCTGATGGCCTCCACGTACGGCCACATTCCAGCCGGAACGCTGCTGTGGACCGAAGGCAAGGAATTCGTGACGTCGACCGGTCCGATCGACCTCGAATCACTCTGAATGAAGTGACATACCATCCTGTGCGTTGCATTGATCATCCAGGTCTCCGGGTGTTTCGCACCCTGCCGGACAATGGCAGAGTGCAAGTCTTATGTGTGAGATCGCAAAGTGATTATCCTGACGTGGCAAGAACGTTCAATTCACAGCGATGAGAAGGACGGTTCGATCAGCATTCTTGGTCGACACGATGTTGGACAGTCACATAGTTTCTCCCTCGCCGCGTTCTCACTGTCAGAGGTGTTGATGTGACTGTTCTTCCTGACAGTTCCGAAGGTTCCCACGTGGTGCCATATGTCCGGCCACCACGTACGTTTGAGGTGCTCCACGACGTGCTGACACTTGGTGACTTGTCGATCACGTTCCAGCGCACGCTGCGAGTTGCGAAAAGCAGAGTCACCGCGCGCCTACCGGGATTTGGTTCGTTCGCCCTACGTGTTGTCGATCCAACTCTCCACGAGGTATCACACCAGATGGTTCACCGGGGAGGGGTCCTGGTACCTCTCTACATGCGTGAGGCAATGCGGCTCAACTTCCGTTCCGATCAGCCTGTCGCTGTCCAGATCGGTGCCGGAGAATGTTGCGTCGTCTCTGGCCGACGACTCGATCACCGGTTACGACGGAAGCCACAGAACTATGTCGTCGTTACCGGACAAGCACGGCTCGACGGCTACACGACGGGAGCGGCCGAGGTGCGCCAGTTCGTTGCCGAATCCACTGGGAGTCTGCTCTCCTCTGAGACACAACTCACGGAGAGGAACAGCGCGAGGGGTATCCAGATACAGGTGTGGCACCTCACTCCCGAGGCGTGGACCCGCTGGGCTGCCGAGCGGTCGCCGAGTCCGGTCTCAGCGCTGGGCTCCTCGGTGGGGGCATCGATCCCAGATGCAAAGGCCGTCGGCCTCAGTGAACGCATCCAGCATGAGAACTACCCCGACGTGTTCTCTGCTCGCGACTGGCAGAGCACCCCGACCGCCAAGGTCTGGATCCACATGGTGAGTGCCACGGCCTGGCGCTCGATCACCAGGGAGGTCCCCCCGCCGACCCCTGTCAACCCCGACCACTACATCCGAGCGGGGCTGCCCTGGTTCGATCGCTACGACGCCGACCGCAGCGACCTTCCAACACCGGCCGAACTCGCTGGCCTCGGGGGTGTCGGCGAGTTCTCGGAAGCAGACGACGACACACCGATCGTCAGTCGTCAAGGAGCAGGCATCAATGGTGACCGCGATCGACGCCCCCAGCCCGTCCAGCCCGGCGACTGGAAATGGTGCTGAGGTTTCAGACGGGGCTGACGCTCGGCTCGCCCGATGATCGACGCCGCAACAACCGTCAATTGAGAGATGTCCCCAAGAGGACGCCCCTATCGGGCACCGCCATATCTATGGAGCTCACCACTGAACTTCCGGGTCGCACCGGCGGTTGCCCCCGCTACCCGACGAACTTGAAGATGTCGCGCATGTAGTCGATGAAGGGCTCGCTGAGGCCTTCGCTGGCCAGTACCTCGCGGGTGGCAGGCGGACGACGGGGGGTCCAGCCCTCCTGCCCCATCAGCCGCGGGTAGTCGTGGTGCAGTATCGCCACACGGCCGAGGATCGCGATGTCGACGCCCGCGTTGAGCACTCGCCGCACGTCGGCCGGCTCGTGGATCTTTCCGGCCACACCGAGCCGCACCTCACCCCTCGGCAGCTCCGAGAAGATCTCGGTGAGGGAGCGGCCCTTGAAGGCCTCCTCCTCGGGCTCCTTGTTCACGTCCCACAGGCTCATGTCGATGAGGTCGACCATCCCGCTGTCGACCAGCCAGCCGTACACCTCGATCACCTCGGCCAGGCGCATCCCGAACCTCTCGGGCGAGAGCCGCACGGCGAGCGCGAGGTCGGGGCCGCACGCTGCACGGACACCCTCGACCAGTTCGCGGAGGAACCGCATCCGATTCTCGAGCGAGCCGCCGTACTCGTCGGTGCGCTGGTTGATCTCGGGCGACAGGAACTGCCCGATGAGGTAGCCGTGCGCTCCGTGCAGCTCGACACCGTGGAACCCGGCCGCCTCACACCGCACGGCCGACGACACGAACGCCTCGATGGTCTTGTGGACCTCGTCGTTCGTGAGCGCCCGCGCACCAGTGGCCGCATCGTCGCTCGCACCCACCGGCTGGCCGCCGATGTGCTCGGCTGGTGAGCGGTTACCGGCGTGCTGCAGTTGCACGTAGCTCACGCTGCCTGTTGCGTTGATGCCCTCGGCCATCCGGCGCAGGCCCGGGAGGTGGATGTCGTCGTAGGCAGCGAGCTGTCCGGGGAAACCCCTGCCGATCGGGATCACCTGGGTCGCCGCAGTCATCGTCAGGCCGAACCCGGCCCGAGCACGCATGAGCAACCACTCGATCTCAGCGTCGCTGAGGGTGCCGTCGGCGTGGCTCTGCAGGTTGGTGAGCGGGGCGAGCATCAGCCGGTTCGGCATCGCCGGACCGTGCAGGAAGGTGAGGGCGTCGGTGGCCGAGGTCATGCCCCGAGTGTGTCAGCGGACAGCCCGCTGTCACGATCTGGCCGCATGGAGAACCGCTAGGCACGACCGGCTTGGCGGCTGCCGGTCAGGGATGCACGGTGAGCGTTGAGCCTGAGTCTCCCGGCCGGCGACTCACCTCGATCCCGACGTGCAGGCGCTCCTTCATCCCTTCGACATGGGTGATTGCTCCGACCATCCGCCCGGAGGCCTGGATCTGGGTGAGGGCATCGATCGCCTGGTCGAGCGCCGCCGGGTCGAGCGAACCGTAGCCCTCGTCGACGAACAGCGCCTCGAACTGCTTGCCGCTCGCCGCACCGCCGTGACTGATCACGTCGGCGAGACCGAGTGCCAGCGCCAACGATGCCTGGAACTGCTCCCCGCCCGAGAGGGTCGCTGTCGGACGCTGACGGCCGACATGGGCGTCCAGCACCTCGAGGGTCAACCCGCGACCGCCGTCGATCGCCCGCTGCAGCCGGTAGCGCCGGTTAGTCATTCGCTCGAGGTGCACGTTCGCCTGCTGGGTCACGCGGTCGAGTTCGTGGGCGAGCACCCAGCGCTCGAGTTTCACCCGGAGTCGGGGCGACTCGCCGTTGCAGGCCTGGAACACCCGCCGGGCCGTTGCGTGACGCTCGCGCAGCTCCGACGAACCTGCGGCCACGTCGCGGGCATCGCCGAGGTGTTCCTCGGCACGGCTGAGTGCATCGCTGCCGCGGGAGGCGAGCGCGGCGATCGACCCCGCCCGATCCTGTGCAGATCGCTGCTGCTCACGCAGGTCGGTGGTGTCGGGGCGCACCTCCGGGATTCCCTGCTCCTGGAGCGTCGCGAGACTTGCCGTCAACTTCTCACGGTCGAGGCGCGCCGTCTCGCGGGCGGCGAGCGCCTGTTCCTCGGCCTCGACGGTCACGACGACAGCAGCTGCCTCTGCGACCGCAGCGAAGCCGCTCGATGACAGCGCCGATTCGAGCGTGCGACGGGCGATGTCGAGAGCAGTGGCAGCAGAGTTGCGGCGCTCGACAACTTCCGCGATCTGCGCACTGAGGCCCGACAGCACATCGAGGCCGGCTGCGCGTTGGGCGACACGATCTGCGTCGATCGAGGCACTCAACCCGCGGAGTCGTTCAGCCTCGACGCGGGCGGTCTCCGCTGCCCCTGTCGCAGTGGCAGCGACGCCGTTCGCCTCGACCAACCCTTCCTGGGCGGCCTTCTGAGCGGTCAACTGGACGTCGAGGGTCGAGCGGGCCGCGACGAGCGCCGCCTCGGCAGACCTCGCTGCCTCGAGCGAGGCTTCCGCCGATTCGACCCGGACCCTCCACTCAGCCGACGAGGCCGACGCGTCGTCGTTCAGTTCGGCAACGATCTGCCGGATCGCGTCGTCGATGCTGCGCAGGGCGTCGCGTGTTCGGTCGGCCACCTCCTGGGCGGCGAGGACCATGTCGTTGTCGACCATCTCGCCGTCGCCGAGAACTGCAGGCGCCGGGTGCTCGACGGAACCGCAGACGGCACACGGCTCGCCCTCGAGCAGACTCCGCGCCAGAAGTGGAGCCTGCGACGTCACGAACCGGCTCATGGTCTGCTCGTACTCGCCACGTGCCGCGTCGGCGGCCGACGATGCGCCCGGACGATCGGCGTGGCGCTGTTCGAGATCGCTCAGGAGAGCGAGGGTCCGGCGCGACGAATCGACGAGCGCCGACGCCGCCACGACACCGGCGGCCAGCGGCTCGAGTTCGGCGATCCGTTCCCGGCTCTGCGCGATCGACGCCTCCACTTCCGCGGCGGCAGCGATGGCCTTGTCGAGAGTGTCGGTCGCGGTCGTCACGGCGCTCTCGGCAGCGACGACCTTGGCCTCGGCTTCCGTCGTGGCCTTCAGCAACTGCAGATCGTTCACGAGGTCGCCCTTCGCCGAGGTCACCGCAGCGGCGACGGGTCCGGCGGCGAACTCCGGTACCTCGAGGCCGAGTTCGGAGAATGCTCCCGACACGGACTCCTGCAAGGTGCGCTCATCCGTCAGGGTCGTCTCGTGACCCTGGGTGGCGCTGTCGAGCGTCGACTGGGCGTCGATCACCGGGCGAGCCCTGCGCGACTGCTCGGCGGCGACCGCAGCAGACTCGACCGCCGGTGCTCGCTCCGCCAACTCTTCGAGCCCCTGTCGCGCCAGCTGTGCAGAGTCGAAGCGCAGGGCCTCGGCGTCGACGGTGGCGAGCCGCGTGGTCAGCTCGTGCGCGGCGGCCTCTGCCTCGGCCTTGTCGGCCATGATCGACACCACGACCGGCTGGAGGTCGGCCAGCAACCGATCGATCTCGGCCTCCGACAGTGCGGCCACATCGTCGGATGTCATCTCCGGGACCCCGGGGCGTCCGAACCACTCGCCGAGCACCATCGACATCGCCTCGTCGACGTTGCGGCGATGGTGTCGGATCTCTTCCTCGACCTTCTCGACCTGCTGCCCGAGCTCGAGCATCCGCGCCTTCAGCCACTGGGTGACATCGCTGTAGAAGTCGCCCGTGAAGAGCTCCTTGAGGAGAGCCTCTCGGTCGGCGTCGCTGGCGATCAGGAACTTGCTGAACTCGCCCTGCGGGAGCAGGACGACCTTCTGGAACTCGGCGGGGCCGAGGCCGATCAGCCGCTGGCACTCCTTGTTGACGTTGCTCACGCCCGTCGCGAGCGACTCGGTGCCGGCGCCGTCGACCCGCATCAGGTTGGCGGCCGCCGCCTGTTGGGTCGTGCCACCGCCGCGCTTGGCCTGGCGCTCTTGCCCCGGGGTCCGGCGGACGCGGTAGTGGGTGCCCGACACTTCGAAGTCGAGGGTCACCACCGTCTCCACACCGGGCTCGGCGTGGTCGGAACGCTCGCGACCACCCGATGACCGTGCACCGGGGAGCCGGCCGTAGAGGGCGAACACCATCGCGTCGAAGATCGTGGTCTTGCCGGTGCCCGTCGGTCCGGTGACGACGAAGAGTCCGCGCTGGCTGAGCGGGCCGAAATCGACGACCTCGCGTCCGGGGTAGCTACCGAACGCCTGGAACTCGAGAAGGAGAGGGCGCATCAGACCGCCGCCTCCGCCTTGGCACGGGCGGCTCCGAGGGCGCCGTGCATCAACTCGGTCTCGGCCGCCGTCGGTGGGGCGTCGTTGGCCTCGATCCAGAACGATGCCATCGCCTCCTCGGCGGTCACCCGGCGAACGTCAGGGACGGCGGCGCCGTCCGCCCCGACCTCGGTTCCCTCAGGTCGCATGTCGACCTCGACCACCCGCGGGTATTTGGTCTGCAACCGGGACTTGGCATCGAGCACGACCCCTGGGTCGGTGATGATCGCCCGCACCCAGGCCGTGCGCTCCACCTCCGTCGCCTCGCCAGCAAGGAGATCGTCGATGCGACCAGTCACGGTGATCGCCGGCCGACCCACCGGAACGACGATCACCTCCAGGGTGCACTCCCCTGAGGGCGACATCTCGACCACGGTCACGCTCTTGGCCGCCGTCTCGGAGAACGAGTACGCCAATGGGGTGCCGGAATAGCGCAGGGTGGGGCGACCGACGTCCTGCGGGGTGTGCAGATGTCCGAGCGCCGTGTAGGAGAATGGCTCGAAGATCGCCGCACTCACCGTCGCTGCTCCGCCGACGGTGAGCTGGCGCTCGCTGTCGCTGGTGCTCGCGCCTGTCACGAAGGCATGCGCCACGGCCAGCGAACGCGGAGCGGTGAGCTGCCCGGCCACGGCGTCGATCGCTGCGGCCAGCACCGATTCGTGGGTGCGCCGCTGACGGCGGCGGATCGCGCCATCGACCCCGCCGGTCTCGGCAACGGCCTCCTCGTCGTCGGTCGATGCCGACTCGGGACGGCCCCACACCTCGGGGAGCGAGTCGGGAGCAGCCTGAGGCTCGAGGAACGGCAACAACACGAGGTCGAGTGGCCCGTCGCTCATCGTCAGGGTGATCACCTCGCCGATGTTCCCGTATCCCCCGCGCACGATGATCCCGGCACCGTCGAGCAGACGGTCGTACAGGGCCAAGCGCTCGGGGCCATCGTGGTTCCCGGCGATCACGACCACCGTGGCCTTCGCCGCCACCAGCCGCCGGAGCGACTCGGTGTAGAGGGTGAGCGCCTCGGTGGGCGGGATCGCCCGGTCGAACACGTCGCCTGCGATCACCACGAGTTCGATCTCCTTCTCCGCCACGAGCGTCACGAACCAGTCGACGAAGGCCGCCTGATCGGGGAGGAGGGATTCGGGTCCGAACGAACGACCCAGGTGCCAGTCGCTGGTGTGAAGGATGCGCATGAAGGTCCTTGGCGGGGTGAGGGAGCACGGTCGGAGAACCGTGTGGTGAGAGAACGTACGAACTGGTGCACAGTGTGACGCAGGGGTGTCGGGGAGTGGGGGTGTCGCAGAGGGCCGGGGTACACCGATTCCGGTGAAGGAGACCGCACCCCGTACGGTGGATCCGTGACGACGCAGCCTTCCCCCGACACAGCTGCACCCGCCGACCCCCGCCCTCGTGGTGTCGCCGAGGGTCGCGAGTTCATCGCCCTCGTCACTGCCCTGATGGCGATGACGGCGCTCGGCATCGACCTGATGCTCCCCGCCTTCCCCGAGATCCGGGCCGATTTCGGGATGCCGTCCGACAGCACGAGCGTGGCCTGGATCGTCACCGCCTACTTCCTCGGCATGTCGGTGGGTCCGTGGCTCACGGGGCCGGCCAGCGATCGCTTCGGGCGCCGCGCCCCGCTCGTTGCCGGGCTCGTGCTCTACGGGGCCAGCGCCGCCACGGCCGCCCTCGCACCGTCGTGGGGCTGGATCGTCGCCGCCCGATTCGTGTGGGGGATGGCCGCAGCCGGTCCTCGAGCGATCAGCATGGCGATGATCCGCGACCGCTTCGACGGCGATCAGATGGCGCGGCTGATGTCGATGATCATGGCCGTGTTCATGCTCGTGCCGATCGTCGCTCCCGGCATCGGGGCCGGCCTCATCGCCATCCTGCCGTGGCGCTCCGTGTTCTGGTTCCCGGCGGTGATCGCGATCGTGATGATCGTGTGGTCGCGACGGCTCCCCGAAACCCTTCACGCCGACAACCGGCGGCCGTTCACCTGGAGCAGCGTCGGCACGGCGGTGAAGGAAGTGGTGACCCACCGCCAGACCATGGCGATGACCGTCGCCCTCGTGTTCCTGTTCGGCTCGATGACCACCTACCTCTCGGGCAGCGAGGTGATCATCGAGGACGTCTTCGGCTACGGCGACTGGTTCGCGCTGTTCTTCGCGGCCGTCGCCGTGCTGCTCGCCATTAACTCACTCAGCAACGCACGGCTCGTGAACCTCCTCGGCACGGAACGACTCGTCCGGCGACTGTCGCTCTTCGGCATCGCGACAGCAGCGTTGTTCGTCATCGTCTCCTACACCGGTGGCGAGAAGCCGAACTTCTGGCTGTGGGCCGTCGGGTTGTGCCTGGTCGTCCCCATCGCCCAGGGGCTCAGCCCGTCGTCGAACACGCTCGCTATGGCGCCCCTCCCGCACGTGGCCGGCACCGCGTCGGCCGTGATCAGCACCCTCAGCAGCGCAGGTGGCGCTCTGCTCGGCGGCATGGCGACCGGCGCCTTCGACGGAACCGTCCGACCCTTCGCCTGGCACTTCCTGGTCTTCCTGACCATCGCGGCCGCCGCCATCTGGATCGGCACCCGCCCCTCCCACCCCTGACCCAGAGATCTCGGTACGCATGGTTCCGGAATCCGGGACGATCCGCGCCGAGATCGGTGGGGTGGGGGGTGGACGGGGTGGAGTTTGTTCTGACATACTGACAAACGGTGACCGACCTCGACCTCGCCATCGACCGCTCCAGCCCGGTGCCGCTGTACCACCAGCTCGCCGCGCAGTTGCGCGCTGCCGTGCACGACGGCCGGCTGCCCAAGGGGTCGTTCCTCGAGAACGAGATCGCCCTCGCCCAGCAGTGGCACCTCTCGCGACCCACCGTGCGTCGCGCCATCCACGACCTCGTCGACGCCGGGCTCCTCGTACGCCGTCGGGGTGTGGGCACGCAGGTGGTCGACGATCAGGTCCGCCGCAAGTTCGCCCTCTCCAGCCTCTGGGACGACCTCGCCGCTGACGGCATCGAACCACGCACGCAGGTCGTCGCCCTGGAGCGTGTCCCCGCCGACGAGGAAGTGGCGGACGCCCTCCACATCGCCCTGCGCACGCCCGTCGTCCACCTGGTGCGGGTCCGGTCGGCCGGCGCCCAGCCCCTAGCGATCATGCACAACTGGCTCACCGTCGAGGCCGCCGGTTCGCTCACCGCCGAGCAGCTCACCCACCGCGGCCTGTACGACCTGCTGCGCGAGTCGGGCGTCCGTCCGCACCTGGCGTTCCAGCGACACGGCGCGAAGGCGGCCGACCGGCGCGAAGCCGAACTACTCGGCATGTCGAAGGGTGACCCGCTCGTCACCATGCACCGCGTGATGCAGGACGTCACCGGCCGCCGCGTCGAGATCGCCCGAACCGTGTACCACGCCGAGCACTACTCGGTGGAGAGCACCGTCGTCGAGAGCTGAGGGAGAACCATGAACGGGAGCACTGACACCACCATCCGCAGTTCGCGCTGGACGCGCCTCGACCGCTCCGCGGTGAGCCTCGACGACCTGCGCGCTGCGATGGCACTCCCCAGCCCTCGGCCCGCACACGCCGCCGACGTGATGCTCGGCGTTCCCGTGTACGACGCCTCTGCGGTGCGCTCCCACATCGCCGCCCACGGACCTCTCACCATGCTCGACGAGCTCGCCGACGTCCTTGCCAACGGTGCGGGCATCTTCGTGATCAACGGAGCGGTCGAACTCGACGTCGTCCGACCAGTCACCCGTGCCTTCGAGGAACTGATCGACCTGCAGCACGCGGCCGGCACCTCGCAGGGCGACCACTTCGCCAAGCCCGGCGCCAACGATCGCGTCTGGAACGCGTTCGAGAAGCTCGCCGTCCATGAGCCCGAGGCGTTCGTCCGCTACTACGCGAACGACATGATCGCCCTCGGTGCGCTCGCCTGGCTCGGACCGGCGTACCAGATCAGTTCGCAGGTGAACCGGGTGAACCCCGGCGGACAGGCGCAGATGCCGCACCGCGACTACCACCTCGGTTTCATGACCGATGAGCAGGCGGCGCAGTACCCGTTGCACGTGCACCACCTGTCGCCAGCACTCACCCTCCAGGGAGCCGTCGCCCACTGCGACATGCCCGTCGAGTCGGGGCCGACGATCTACCTCCCCGGCTCGCAGCGCTATCCGCTCGGCTATCTCGCGTGGCGCCAGCCCGACGTCATCGCCCACTTCGACGAGCACCACATCCAGCTCCCGCTGGAGGAGGGCGACCTCGTGTGGTTCAACCCGGCCCTGCTCCATGCGGCTGGCTCGAACCGCACCACGGACATCCGCCGGATGGCGAACCTGTTGCAGGTGTCGTCGGCGATGGGCCGCACGATGGAGACCATCGACATGCGACGCATCGCCGAGGCCACGTACCCGGCGTTCCTCGCGCTGATGACCGACGGCACGCTCGCAGGCGATGCGCTCGAGCACGCGCTCACTGCGGCCACCGAGTGCTACGCCTTCCCGACCAACCTCGATTCCGATCCGCCGATGGGTGGCCTCACACCTCCGTCACAGCGCGAACTGTTCGAGGGGGCGCTCACCCGTCGTGCCACACCTGCCGAACTGGCCGCGATCCTCGACGCCCACGACACCCGGCGCGCCAGTCGCTGACCCGGCCGCACGATCCCTCACCCTTCTCCCCCCCACACCTCTCATCACCAGGAGACACTCAATGACACTTCGCATCGGACTCATGGGCGCCGGCCGCATCGGCAAGGTGCACGCCAGCGCCATCGGCGCCACGGAAGGAGCCGTGCTCACGGCCGTCGCCGACGCGTTCCCCGAGGCGGC
>Ga0172367_10007194_pt1 | contig 12827 bp, 7 predicted proteins | sample Lak10m_FD_114542 | JGI IMG/M metagenome (GOLD analysis project Ga0172367, IMG submission 114542) | Freshwater microbial communities from Kabuno Bay, South-Kivu, Congo - kab_022012_10m | ecosystem: Environmental > Aquatic > Freshwater > Lake | place: Democratic Republic of the Congo: South-Kivu...
AATATTATCGTAATAACGTAGTTGCCACCCTAACCTTATTGGAAGCCATGGTGGATGCTGGAATTAAGCAATTTGTATTTTCATCAACCTGTGCCACCTATGGTTATCCCCAGTCTGGGGTGACGGTGCTGAACGAAACCCATCCTCAACAACCCATTAACCCCTATGGCAGAACTAAGTTAATGATTGAACAAATCCTAGCTGACTTTGCCATAGCCTACGGATTCCGATCAGTTATTTTCCGGTATTTCAACGCATCAGGTGCCCATCCATCGGGGCAATTAGGGGAAGACCATCATCCAGAAACTCACCTGATTCCCTTGATTTTGATGACCGCTTTGGGAAAGAGGGATAAAATTTCCATCTATGGTAATGACTATCCCACTCCCGATGGCACCTGTATCCGCGACTATATTCATGTTTGTGATTTAGCCGAAGCCCATGTTTTGGGTTTAAGTTATTTGCTGAGTGGTGAACCGGGAGCTGTATTTAATTTAGGGAATGGGAATGGTTTTTCAGTACAGTCAGTCATTGAGACCGCTCGTAGGGTCACTCAACGGGAGATTCATGCTGAAGTGTGCCATCGCCGTCCGGGGGATCCACCATTGCTAGTTGGCAGTAGTGACAAAGCACGTCATCTACTGGGTTGGTGTCCTCAATACTCTGACCTAACCACCATTTTATCCCATGCTTGGCGGTGGCATCAGTATCGTCATGGTTAAGGTATGAATATTTCAGACGGGTCAGTCAATTGTATGATTTATGTTTGCTGAATTAACAGAACTTTTATCTAGTTTCCAAATACCAGCGGAATGGATTGGTCTGCGGGTTGTCAAAGAGTCCAGTCAGGTTCACCAAACACGAGACGCCATACCCCAAGGGAATGGCAGAACCCTGAGTCAGGGGGTCATGGTGGAGGTATTGGTAAATGGACACATAGGCTATGGGGCAACTAATTCCCTAACCCCCCCTGCCATCCGAATTGCTGCCTGGAATGCCTATAAACAGGCTCTCGCAGCCAGTAAGTGGGCATTACATTCCCTTTCATCCCATGTACGCCCTCAGGTGAAAGGAACCTATTTATCCCCGATTCTTCAACCCTTTGGTGGACTTAGTTCGAGTGAAATCCAAGATGTGTTACACCAGTTAAGTGATTTATTAAAGGTGTCCAGCCAGATTGTCCAAACCAATGCCTCTGTTATCACTAATCAAACGGAGTCATGGTTGGTGAGCAGCAATGGATCAGAGGTTTATCAAAACATATCATCCATTCAAACTCATCTGGGGGCAACTGCTCAGGATGGAGGATTCACCCAAACCCGAACAGACAATGGTTATCAGGCGCGTTGCTACCAAGGGGGGTGGGAGTTTTTTGTCAATGATGATCTGTGGATTCGAGCAGAACGGGTTGGAGTTCAGGCAGTGGAACTTCTCACGGTGGAAGATTGTCCCACCACCACCACCACCTTGGTGTTAGCACCCGATCAAATGATGCTTCAAATCCACGAAAGTGTAGGACATCCTCTAGAATTAGATCGCATTTTAGGGGATGAACGCAATTATGCAGGAGGTAGCTTTGTCAAGCCAGATGATTTTGGCCAACTCTCCTATGGATCAACGGCAATGACTATTTCATTTAATCCTACAGTACCGGAAGAGTTTGCCAGTTATGGGTTTGATGATACAGGTGCTCCAGCGGGCAAGGACTATCTGATTCGGAATGGTCAATTATTAAAAGGGTTGGGTGGATTGGAAAGTCAGCACCGCTCTGGAATAGAAGGAGTGTCCTGTGCCAGAGCCTGTTCTTGGAATAGACCAGCCATCGATCGCATGGCTAATTTGAATCTGGAGCCAGGAACGGACACTTTTGATGAAATTATTGGTGGTATTGAGTTGGGAATATATATGGAAACAAATCGTTCCTGGTCAATTGATGACCAAAGACATAAATTTCAATTTGGGTGTGAATATGCCCGATTGATTGAAAATGGTCAACTCACTGAAACCCTGCGCAATCCCAATTATCGGGGAACCACTTTGGACTTTTGGCATAATCTGGTTCGAGTGGGGGATGCCAATACTTGGCAGATTTATGGGACTCCCTTCTGTGGCAAAGGAGAACCAAATCAATCCATTCGGGTGGGTCATGGCTCCCCTGTGTGTGCCTTCAAAAATATTGAAGTGTTTGGAGGAGATTAACAACGAGTCTCAACTGTGATAATCTATGCCAGAACATAACGTGCAATTGTCTGATCAGGTAGTGGTCTTAGGAACCATGCATGGGAAAGAACAGGTCATCGGTCCCATCTTAACCCAAGAACTTGGGGTTGAAGTGATCGTCCCCATTGATTTTAATACTGACCAGTGGGGGACGTTTACCAGGGAAATGGATCGATGGGCAGATCAACGAACTACTGCACGGGTCAAAGCAAAACAAGCCATGGAAATTTTACACCGATTGGTGGGTGTTGCCAGTGAAGGCAGTTTTGGTCCCCATCCCACATTTCCCTGGCTAGCCGTTAATCGAGAATTAGTGGTATTAGTGGATGCAAAACTTGGTTTAGAAGTGGTGGGGGAGGTGGTTACTACTAAAACTAACTACCGCCAGACCCAAGTGAGTCATATTACAGAGGCTTTGGAATTTGCACGGCAAGTTGGTTTTCCTAGTCATGGACTAGTGGTGATGGCATCTGAAACTATCCCAACTCATCCACTAATTTTTAAGGGCATTCTGACAGAAGTTCAATTAAAAACTGCCATGGAACAAGTTTTAGCCCACTATCCCCATAGTAGGGTGCAACTAGAAACGGATATGCGTGCCATGATGAATCCAACCCGAATGGAGGCGATCGCCCAAGCAACCCATGAGGTAGTCCGAAAGTTACGCCAAACCTGTCCCCTTTGCAATTATCCTGGTTTTGAACGGGTAGAACAACAATCCGGTTTGAATTGTGGTCAATGTAACCAACCCACCCCCCTAATTCGACTAGATATATACCAATGTCAACACTGTGGTCACCGCCATAACCATCTGTTTCCCCAGGGAAAACTGGCTGATCCAATGTATTGTTCCTATTGCAATCCGTGACCACCAAGAAGTGTAAAATAATCTAGGGTCTTTATCCCGAAAAAGACATTCTTAACCTAAAGGATAAACCATAAAATTCGCCATAACCCCCAAAAATGATAGTGAGCTTGTGGCAAGGCTTAAATCACCCGCACCCTAAGCTCTAAAAAAAGAAAATATTTTAGGTAATGCTTATCTATGATTGTGTCAAGCATACCCTTACTATTTATATAGAATGTTTTATCACAAATTGAGGTCAACTATGAAGTTTCGCCCTTTAATCATTGTATTTGTAGCTTTATGTATTAGTTTATTATCTGCCTGTAGCGAGGCTTCCGTGGCAACAACTCCACAAGTACTCACCTATGACCAGATTAGAAATACGGGATTGGCTAATAAATGTCCCCAATTGGATGATACGTCCCGAGGGGTGATTCCTGTCAGTTCCGGTCAATCTTTTTCCATCAGTGAATTATGTCTAGAGCCTACTGCATTTCTTGTGAAACAAGAGGGAGTTAGTAAACGAAAACAAGCAGTATTTGTTCCCACCAAATTACTTACCCGTTATACCTCGTCACTGGATGAAGTATCAGGAGACCTAACAATTAATGGCGATCGCAGTGTAACCTTCACTGAAAAAGATGGAATTGATTTTCAGCCAACCACGGTGCAATTACCGGGTGGGGAACGAGTTCCGTTCTTATTTACTGTAAAAGGTTTGGTTGCCTCATCTCAGCCCGGCTTAGACACCATTAGTACCTCCACTGATTTTGAAGGAACCTATCGAGTCCCCTCCTACCGCACGTCCAACTTCCTAGATCCCAAGGGTAGAGGTTTAGCCACGGGTTATGATAATGCCGTTGCCCTTCCTGCCCAAGCCGATAGTGAAACATTTGAGAATGTTAAAAAATTTGATGTGGGTGAGGGTAAAATCTCTTTACAAGTTGCTAAGGTAAATAATGCAACGGGTGAAATTGCAGGCACTTTCGAGTCTAACCAACCCTCTGATACGGATATGGGTGGTAAGGCACCGTTAGAGGTTAAAATTCGGGGACTTTTTTACGCTAAGGTAAAATCAGCAGCTTAACCTGAAGTTTTCTGTATAAATCCCTTCTGTGGCTTCGTCCTCATCTCCGGGATGGGGACGCTTTCATTATTTTTATAGGGATGACTGGGTCGGAATAATGCCCTAACCCTGGGATCGCGAGGAATATAAAACTGGGGCTTCCAAGGAATCGTTCACTGATTTTTCAACCCGTGGCAAGGAACCCATCTACTCAACAATTGACTCAAGGGATTCTACACCCTTCACAGGGGGGAATAGTCATGGGGTTAGAACGAATACAGGGCTTATTAGGAAAATTGGGAGATCCCCACCATCAAGTGCCTATCATTCATGTGGCTGGCAGTAATGGTAAGGGTTCGGTATGTGCCTACCTATCTTCCATATTAACCTCTGCTGGATACCAGGTGGGGCGATATACTTCGCCCCATTTAATTGATTGGAATGAACGGATTGTGGTGAATGAGCAACCTATCACCTCAATGGAGCTACTTAATTTAATTGAACAGGTGCAGGCAGTGATTCCATTGGAATCAAAACCACCCACCCAATTTGAATTAATTACCGCCGCCGCATGGCTGCATTTTGCCCGACTGCGGGTGGATGTGGCGGTGATGGAAGTTGGGCTGGGAGGGCGACTGGATGCTACAAATGTGTGCGATCGCCCCTTAATGTCAATCATCACCTCCATTAGTCGAGAACATTGGCAAATACTGGGAGATACCTTGGGTGCCATTGCCCATGAAAAAGCTGGTATTCTCAAGCCAGGGTGTCTAGCCATCGTGGGTTCATTACCCATGGAAGCTCAAGTGGTCATTAAAGAACGAGTTGCCCAACTAGGGTGTCAGGCAGTATTTCCCTCCCCCACAACTATCATTGAGTCACCCAATGGTAGTGTGCATCATTGGGGTGAATGTCTAGGGGTTAACTTTCCCTTGCCCCTTGCTGGAAAAGCCCAATTATACAACTCTGCCCTAGCTATGGGTGCCATCCACCACCTGCGAAGCCAGGGATGGCAAATTAGTGATACTGCCATCCAACAAGGCATGGCAAACACCCACTGGCCCGGACGGCTGCAATGGACAACCTGGCATGAATGCCGTTGGTTAGTAGATGGTGCCCATAATCCAGCTTCAGCTCAAGTACTCAGGGATTATGTGGATAGTTATTTAGAACAAATCCATGGGAATAATCTGGATGGACAGCGCGTCTCTTGGGTTATGGGAATGATGGCGACCAAAGATCATCGGGAGATTTTTCAGGTTTTACTGCGCCCTGGTGATAGTGTTTTTTTGGTTCCTGTCCCTGATAGTGACACGGCACCACCTGAAATGCTGATGAGCTTAGTTAATTCCATGGGTTTCCCCCTTTTTCACTGCCAGACCTATCCAGATTTACATACTGCCCTTATCACTGCTAATGGGTTTTCCCATTCTCAACTTAGGGTGTTGTGTGGTTCATTATATTTGATTGGTCACTTATGTCTATAAAAAAAGGGGCACCCCATGTTCAACTACCCCCAATCCGCGCCACATCACGGGAATTTTCCTCAAAAGCTGATACCAAAGCATCTTCACCACTAAGCCCATTTGCCAGTGCATTTTTAATTGACTGCAAAACACGCTTATAGTCCTTAGGCATAACCTTAACAAATTTGGGAATCATTTGGTCCCAAGTGGACAATACATGGGCAGCCTTAGGGCTTTGGGTATAATCCAGATGGTTCTGAATTAATTGGCGTAGGTCGGCGATTTCTTCAGGATCGTCTAAAGCTTCCAACCCCACCATCTGTTGGTTACACCGGGTAGCAAAGTCCCCTAATTCGTCCAGAACATAGGCTACACCGCCACTCATGCCAGCGGCAAAATTGCGTCCGGTAAGCCCTAGTACCACAACCCTACCCCCTGTCATATATTCACAACCGTGGTCGCCCACTGCTTCGACCACCGTATGCACACCGGAATTACGGACACAAAACCGTTCTCCAGCCATCCCCCCAACATAGGCTTCACCATTTGTAGCTCCATAAAATGCCACATTGCCAGTGATCATATTTTCACTGGCCACGAATGTAGAATTTTTAGGTGGGTAAAGAATAACTTTGCCACCACTTAACCCCTTACCGGTATAGTCATTGGCATCTCCCTCTAATTCAAGGGTTACTCCCTTGGGAATAAATGCACCAAAACTTTGACCAGCACTACCTTGAAAATGCAAATGGACCGTGTTGTCTGGTAAACCATCCCAATGACGCTTGGTAATTTCATTACCCAATATGGTGCCTACCACGCGATCGGTATTTTTAATGGGTAAGGTTGCCTTAACGGGTTTTCCCCACTCAATGGCTTCCTGACATAAATCCAACAGGACTGTCATATCTAAGGATTTTTCTAGTCCGTGGTCTTGGGGAATTTGACAATAACGTCCCACTTGCGGATTAACGTCAGGTTGGTAAAGGATTTTAGATAAATCAATACCCTTTGCTTTCCAATGTTCCACAGCAGGCTTTGATTCTAGTACATCCGTGCGCCCTACCATTTCATTTAAGGTTCTGAATCCTAGCTGAGCCATTAGTTCCCGCACTTCTTGGGCAATGAACTGCATAAAATTGACCGTGTGCTCTGGTTCACCAACAAAGCTTTGTCGTAGATAGGGATCTTGGGTGGCAATTCCGGCGGGACATGTATTCAGATGACAAACCCGCATCATAATACAACCCATCGTAACTAAGGGGGCGGTGGAGAACCCAAATTCTTCTGCCCCCAACAGGGTTGCAATCACCACATCTCGACCCGTTTTCATTTGTCCATCTGTTTCGACAACAATGCGCGATCGCAAGTTGTTCAAGACTAGAGTTTGGTGAGTTTCTGCCAATCCCAATTCCCATGGGAGTCCAGCATGTTTGATGGAAGTTTGGGGGGAAGCTCCTGTCCCTCCATCAAAGCCAGAAATTAAAACCACATCCCCATGGGCTTTGGCAACGCCCGCGGCAATGGTTCCCACCCCTACTTCGGATACCAGTTTGACGCTAATCCGAGCGGAACGATTTGCATTTTTCAGGTCATGAATCAATTCTGCTAAATCTTCGATTGAATAAATATCATGGTGGGGAGGTGGTGAAATTAACCCTACTCCGGGGGTGGAATAACGGACACGGGCAATCCAGGGATATACCTTCTTCCCAGGCAACTGCCCCCCTTCTCCAGGTTTAGCTCCCTGTGCCATTTTGATTTGTAATTCCTTTGCCTGAGACAGGTATAAACTGGTAACCCCAAAGCGACCGGATGCAACTTGTTTAATGGCACTATTCTTGGAATCCCCCAATTCATTCGTCCAGGTGTACCGTTCTGGGTCTTCCCCCCCCTCCCCTGTATTGGATTTACCTCCAATACGATTCATGGCGATCGCCAATGTTTCATGGGCTTCCTTGGAAATAGAACCATAACTCATCGCGCCGGTCTTAAACCGTTTCATAATTGCTGTGATAGGCTCTACTTCCTCAATGGGGATAGGGGTACGTTCCTGAAATGTGAGGAGTCCCCGGAGGGTGAAATGCTTTTGGTTTTGTTGGTTAACCAATGAGGCATATTGCTTATACAGATGATAACTGCCAGTACGTACTGCTTTTTGTAAGGTGTGGATGGTCTCCGGACTAAATAAGTGAGACTCTCCATCTTGTCTCCATTGGTACTCACCACCCACTTCCAAAATGGGAAGACCAGACCGTTGAGCAAACCCATGACTGTGACGGAGAATAGATTCCTGGGCTAAAACATCTAAACCAATTCCTTCTATTCGGGAAGCTGTTCGGGTAAAGTACTGATCCACCAAGGATTGATTTAACCCAATGGCTTCAAATATTTGGGCACCTCGATAGCTTTGTAAGGTTGAAATGCCGATTTTGGAAGCAACTTTAACTACCCCTTTAGTCACGGTTTTAATGAAGTTCTGGCAGGCAGTTCCATAGTCCACATTCACCAACAACCCCTGATGGATCATGTCTTGGATTGTTTCAAAGGCTAAATAGGGGTTAATAGCTCCGCAACCATAGCCAATTAGTAAGGCAAAATGATGCACTTCCCTAGGTTCTCCAGATTCCAGAACTAAACCCACCCTGGTGCGAGTTCCTTGACGAATGAGATGATGGTGCAGACCGGAAACTGCCAGTAGGGCGGGAATGGGTGCTTGTTGGGCATTCAGACCGCGATCGGTCAGCACTAAAATTGTGGCACCAGAACTTATGGCTTGGTCTGCTGCACGAAAGATAGCTTGCAATTGGGTTTCCATCCCCCCAGCACCATCCGCCGCAGAAAAGAGAATCGGCAGGGTGACGGAACGAAAATCCTGTTGATCCAACCGTTTTAACTTAGCCATTTCCCTATCGGAAAGGATGGGGGTTTTCAGCTTGATCAGATGACAACTTTCTGGTTCTGGTTGGAGTAGATTTCGTTCAGATCCAATGGTGGTTACCGCTGAGGTAATAATTTCTTCGCGAATGGAATCAATGGGTGGATTCGTTACTTGGGCAAATAATTGTTGAAAGTAGTCATAGAGAAGTTTAGGGCGGTCTGACAAAACTGCCAGGGGAGTATCACTTCCCATGGAGCCTATGGCTTCTACTCCATCCCGTGCCATGGGGGTGAGGAGCAGGCGTAAATCTTCAAAGGTATAGCCAAATGCCATCTGTCTTTGAACCAGGGGGGGTTGGGAACTGTTATCCATCCCTGGGCTGATTCCATCTTGAGGGTCTCCTTCGGGTAATTGACTTAAGTCTGTTAAATGTTCGGTTAACCATTGCCCATAGGGATGGGCGGTGGTAATGGAGTGTTTGATTTCTTCATCAGTGATAATCCGTCCTACTGCCATGTCCACCAGGAACATTCGCCCTGGCTGTAACCGTCCCTTAAAGGCTACCCGTTCCGGGGCGATGGGGAGTACACCTGCTTCCGATGCCATAATGACTAAATCATCCTTGGTAACGTAATAACGGGAGGGACGTAAGCCGTTACGATCCAGTACGGCACCCATGACGGTGCCATCGGTAAAAGCAATGGATGCTGGTCCATCCCAGGGTTCCATTAAGCAGGCATGATATTCATAGAATGCTTTCTTTTCTGGACTCATGGATTCGTGGGCAGTCCATGGTTCAGGGATCATCATCATGATGGCATGGGGAAGGGATCGCCCGGACAAGGTGAGTAATTCCAAGGCATTATCAAAAATCAACGAATCGCTACCTGACAAATTGATGACTGGGAAGATTTTTTTAATATCTTCTCCAAATAACTCAGATTCAAACAATGACTGCCGTGCATACATCCAGTTAATATTGCCCCTTAAGGTGTTGATTTCTCCATTGTGGGCAATGTATCGATAGGGGTGAGAACGCTCCCAACTAGGGAAGGTATTGGTACTGAATCGGGAGTGAACTAGGGCTAAGGCACTGACCATGTCAGGATCGTGTAATTCAGGATAGTATTGCCCCACCTGAGCAGTCATTAGCATTCCCTTGTACACTAAGGTGCGTGCCGACAAACTGGCAGGATACCAAAACGGATCAATGGCAGCATGACGGATTTCGTTGTGAGCCCGTTTACGAATGACATAGAGTTTCCGTTCAAATGCCAGATCATGGTTAATGGAAGAGGATCGCTGGATGAAAACTTGTTCCATAAATGGTTCACTCGCTAAAGCTGTAGCACCAATCATAGAATCATTGGTTGGGACATCCCGCCAACCAATCACCTGCTGACCTTCTTCTTCAACAATACGGGTAAACATTCGTCGTCCCGCTTCCCGTTGAACAGGGTCAGGGGAGGAATAAATGGAACCGACCCCGTAGTGACCAGGATCAGGTAAGGAGAACCCTAACTGAGCAGCCTGTTTACACAAAAAACCATGGGGAATTTGAATCAAGATTCCAGCTCCGTCCCCAGTATTTGCCTCGCATCCACAAGCTCCCCGATGCTCTAGGTTTATCAAAATTTGCAATGCATTTTCAATAATCTCGTGGGATTTTTCACCTTTAATGTGAACAATAAAACCGACTCCACAAGCATCATGCTCAAATTGAGGATCATATAACCCTTGCTGCTGTGCCAGCGTTAGAGAGGATTGGGAGGAGGGAGAAGGGGAATGGAGCGGTGATGGATAACGATTCATTATAAAAATAGCGGGTGGTATGTACAGGGGCAAAACCTTAAAAAGTAAGTGGGGTGATGATTGAAGTCAACCAACCCTACACGGATTTTTCAAAAATAAATTATCAATCTAACCTTCCGATTTTCTACTGAGAAAACCGTAGTTTTCACTCTCTTAAGGAAATTGTCATATATGTAAATTGATTTTGACTATCCTAACTATAAAATTAAAATTATCTGTTTTTTTGGCAATTAAAGTGTGTAATCAGCTACATTCAAATCGAAACGGTGGTAATAACAACTAGTCACCCAGATGAATGGAAGTTTGAAAAATGGATAGGTACTGTTCTAATTCATGAATTGTCAACGTAGCTTGGTTGTCCAATTGTTGGATTTCCGCAGTTATCCCAGTGAGGTGTGGATTCATTGCCTCCATCTGGGATGCCTTTTCACCAATATGGACTACCAAAGAAGAAATTTTATAGGTTGAATCAGTAATTGTGATGATCAATTTTGATATTTCCTGGAAAGACTCTGTAACCTGTTTGACCCGTTGATGGGTCTCTGCCATTTGTTCTTCAACTGTATCCATGGCAACCATGACCTCCCGTGATGAATTATTTACTTGGGTAATCAATGCCTTAAGCTTGGACTGGACTGATGCGTCCATTGTTTCTAAATCCTTAATGGTCTGGGGAAGAGAGGTTGGGTGTTCCCTTCGGTATTCAATTGCTCTCCCTTCCGTTACGAAATTTTCCGGTTCCCCACCAAGTGTCCATTCAGGTAATGGAACCTCTCTGGGAAAAGTGGTTAAAAAAGAATCCGTTGGGGTAAGTTCCTGCTTCGGGTTGGTATGGGTTAAATGACCATAATATAGATCAGGGTGTAAAGCATTTTCAGTAGCAACGGTAAACCCTTCCTCCCCAATGAAATTAACTTCCTCCTGCCTAGGAAGAATGATTGAACTGTCTTCAAATTGTTGATAAGGTTCATTTTGTCCTAGTCCATCGGGGTCTGAACTCTCTTCAGGAATCTGAGCAATTCCTTCTTGGGCATAGGTTAAAAGATCAGCATCGGTAGTGGAACCCATGACAAATTCATATTCCATTTTTGCTTCATGATAACGATGGAATCCGTGACTATAAATATGTCCTTTCAATAAATGGGCATTCAAATCATTGGGAAAATCTCTTAAATAAAGGTCAATGTTTTCAGCAGCCTGTTCATAATTGTTTACGATATAAGCATTAAACGCTTGATCATATCGCTGAGTATTATCGTATTCCCTAGCCATCAGCACCTCCTGAAATTGAATAAAACTACCATGCACCGACAACTGCTTCCAACAGCATAACGAATCGGTGTGGTCTAACCGTCTTAACGGTAGAAATGGTTATATCTATGCCATTCATTATTTAAAATGTTAATCGCACAACTTATAAAAAACGAGGGATTAAATAAAAAATATGACCGAACAACAGGGAGTTACAGTTTGGTTTACCGGACTCAGTGGTGCTGGAAAAACAACTATTCGCATGGCTGTTGAGGAGAAATTAAGGGCTGCTAGTCTTAAGGTTGAAGTTCTGGATGGTGATGTTGTTCGGGAAAACTTAACCAAAGGATTAGGGTTTAGTAAGGCGGATCGGGATGAAAATATACGACGAATTGGATTTGTTTCTCATTTGCTGACTCGCAATGGAGTAATTGTTTTGGTTTCAGCTATTTCTCCCTATCGTGATGTTCGACAACAGGTTCGAGAACAAATCGGTAACTTTGTGGAAGTATTTGTCAATGCCCCATTGGAAGTTTGTGAACGTCGAGATGTGAAGGGGTTGTATCGTAGGGCACGGGCGGGAGAAATTAAACATTTCACCGGGATTGATGACCCCTATGAACCTCCTGACCATGCCGAAGTTGAATGTAGAACAGATCTGGAAACTTTAGATGAAAGCGCAACTAAAGTATTACAAAGCCTAGTGAATCACGGATATATCCGACATTCCGCAGGTTAACAAAAAGAATATTTGGGGCGGATGAGGTAGGCTTAGGGCAAATCATGGGATTGTGCCTTGAAGATAGATAATCTGGATCACTTGGGGTTGGTAGCGTCCATCATCGATGAGATAGATCTGGTGGAGGTCACGGACGAGCTTCTGCCCGCTCATCCGTTGAGTCACACCAGCCCAGGCAAGGAGAGTTTACACCCCAACTGATCAAGAAAGGACAAAACCGACTGTCAGGGCTAGACGAGAAGATCATAGCGCTCTACGCACGAGGTATAAGTGTCAGAGATATCCAGGAGCAGTTGCGAGAAATGTATGGAGTTGAAGTATCACCAACCCTGATTTCCAATGCTAAACCTATTACCCCTACAATTCCACAACTGATATAGGACTGCTATATCGGATGGACACGCAGAGGTTTGCTTAAGACCATGAGTGTGTTGAGCAAACCCCTACAAGATTAGCTTGGGGAGAAGGGGAGCAAGAATTTCAAAGTTTCTCCCCCAGCTTGGGAGAGGGATTTAGGGTGAGGGCTACAAAATTGGGATGCACCC
>Ga0172367_10007196_pt1 | contig 12826 bp, 6 predicted proteins | sample Lak10m_FD_114542 | JGI IMG/M metagenome (GOLD analysis project Ga0172367, IMG submission 114542) | Freshwater microbial communities from Kabuno Bay, South-Kivu, Congo - kab_022012_10m | ecosystem: Environmental > Aquatic > Freshwater > Lake | place: Democratic Republic of the Congo: South-Kivu...
ATAAAAAAAAAAAATAAAAAAAAATAATAAAAATAAAACTATTTAAAAAATAAATTTATAAAAATTAAAAATATTAATAACAAAAAAAAAATTAGATTTATTAACTAAATATTTAAAAATTAAAAAAAAATTAGATACAAATAAAAAAATAAATTCTGATGATTTATTATTTATAGAAAAATTAAATAAAAAAAAATATTTAAGTTATGTTAAACAATTTTTAAATTTAAATAAATTAATTATATTATTAAATAAAAAATTAAAACAAGAACAATTAAAACAAGAACAATTAAAACAAGAACAATTAGAACAAGAACAATTAGAACAAGAACAATTAGAACAAGAACAATTAGAACAAGATCGATTAGAACAAGAACAAGAACAATTAGAACAAGATCGATTAGAACAAGAACAAGAACAATATCAATTAGAACAAGAACAATTAGAACAAGAACAATTAGAACAAGAACAATTAGAACAAGATCGATTAGAACAAGAACAATATCAATTAAAACAAGAACAAAATAAAAAACAAAAAAGATTACAAGAAGAACAAGTCGATAAATCTAAAAAAATACAAAAAGAACAATTAGAAAAAGAGAAAGAACATATAAGATTACAACAACAATTAAAAAAAAAAATCATGTTATTTAAAAAACAAAAACGAGAAAAAATACAAAAACAAGAAAGATTACAAGAAGAAAAAAAACAAAAACAAAAAATATTACAAGAAGAACAAGAAAGATTACAAGAAGAAAAAAACCAAGAAATATTACAAGTAGAACAAAAAAGATTACAAGAAGAAAAAAACCAAGAAAGATTACAAGAACAAGAAAGATTACAAGAAGAAAAAAACCAAGAAATATTACAAGTAGAACAAGAAAGATTACAAGAAGAAAAAAAACAAGAAATATTACAAGTAGAACAAAAAAGATTACAAGAAAAACAAGAAAGATTACAAGAACAAGAAAAACAAGAAAGATTACAAGAACAAGAAAGATTACAAGAAGAAAAAAAAAGATTAGAAGAACAAGAAATATTACAAGTAGAACAAGAAAGATTACAAGTAGACAATTTAGAAAAAGATATAAGTAAATTAAATAAAGAAATAAATTTTTTAACTATTGAATTAGAAAAAGAAAAAAAAATAGAAAAATCAACTAAAGAATCAGACATTATAACATATATAAACAATTTATTAATAAATGAAAAAACAGAAAAAGGGTTAACTATTATTTTAAAAAATATAAATATATTATTTTTAAATTTTAATGACAAAATAATAAAATTATTAAAAGATAATAATATAATAATTAAATTATATGAATTAGTAAAAGAAATAGGTATAAATGAAATAAATAATAAAATATTACAAAAAATTATAAAAAAATATAATGCTATATTATCAATTTCAAAATTAGAATTAACAAGTATACATAATTTTGTAAAAAATTTTAAATTATTAAGGACATTACCAACTGATGTATATGATAGACAAAAATTAATAGAATATTCATTAAATATAAAAAAAATAGAAAATAGATTAGTTGTAAATAAGAAAGTAGGAGATTTATTAAAAATTCATAAATATGATATTAAAAAAATATTTGTAGAAACAAAAGATAAGTTAATTCAAAAATTAAAAATAGAATTATATAAAAAAACTAAAAAGGAAGGAACAATAATATATGTTACATTTAATAAAGTAAAAACAAAAGAAGATATAGATAAATTATTAGATATATCTAGAGATTTTATATCAAATCTTCAAAAAATTAATTCACTTTTAGAAATGGAAAGAGATACAAAAAAGACATTATTTAAAATATCTATTAATAAACAATTTTTAATACAAGATATAAAAGATAAAAAAATAAATATAGAATTTGTAAAAAAAATTGATTCAACAGTAGATAAAATATTTTCAAGTAAATTATCTATAAATGTAGATGAATTATTTAAAAGTTTTAAAAATGGATATAATTTAATAGATGCATATAAAGATTTTATGAAATCTCAATTAGATATATTTTTTGAATCTAAAACATATAATAAAGAATTAGTTAAATTTTTACCAGAAACATTACCAAAAACATTACCAGAAACATTACCAATAACATTATCAGAAAGATTATCAAAAACATTACCAAAAACATTACCAAAAACATTACCAGAAACATTACCAAAAACATTACTAAAAACATTACCAGAAACATTACCAATAACATTATCAGAAAGATTATCAGAAAGATTACCAAAAACATTAAAAACATATATGTCTGAAAAAATAAAATTATCTTATACAAAATTATATAAAGAATTAATAAATATAGATAAAAAAAGTGTAGACAGTTTTCCATTAATATTAGAAAAAGAAATAGAAAAAGAAAAATTATCAAAAATTAAATCAGTAAAATTAAGTAATGAATTATATCAAGAAGTTTTTGATGTAATATTTAAAGAAAATATAGAAAAAGAAATAGAAAAAGAATCAGAATCAGTAGAAGTAATAAATAAAGAAATAAAAATAAATTTACAAAAGCTTCAATATCAAAAAATAGATTTATTTTATATATTAGTTTTACAAGAATTTTTAAATATAAGTATATTTTCCACTTTAAAAAGAATGCCAATAGAAATACCAACATTAGGTACAATAATGGAAAAAGTAATTAAACAAAATAAACTAATATTAGAAATGGAACAAAAAAATAATAGTTTATTTCAACCTAGAACACTTGAACAAATTGCAAATCAACTACAACAAAATAAACAAAAAGTTAATGTATTAACAGATGTATCATCATTAGATAAAAACGAAAAGAATTTAACAATTAAATTTCCACAATTAGAATTAGATGTAAATGATAAAAGTATATTATCAAGAAGTCAACAATTTCATTTAGTTCCAAGAAATATATCAATACAACCTTCATTATTTTCATTTCTAACAAGACAAGCAATATTAAAAACAACACCTAGATTATTGAGAAAATAAAATAGATAATAAATAAATTTTTATAATATATATTTAGATAAATATAAATGAAAGATAAAAAGAATATAAAAGGCGGAGTTCATAGCATTTTTATGAAAAAAGATATAAATATTCATGAATTAATAAATTGTATAGTAATAAGTAAAGCTGAAAAATTAGCAATTTATTTATATATAAATAATAAAAAATTAACACAAGATAATATAAAAAAATATTTAGAATTAACTTATAATAGTTTTATAATATGTATAAAAGAATTATTAACAGATGAATATTTAAAATATAAAAAAATACGTAATTTTTATGAATTAGGTAGAATAATAAATATATTAAATGATAAATATAATAATATAAATTTTAGCAATAATGGAAGTGAAACAGATTTATTATATTGTATAGATAAACCAAATAAAAGTACATTTGATATATTAAAACATAATTGTTATTATTATAAAATTATATTTAATTATAATTATTATTATAATGAAAATAAAAGAAAATTTCAAAATAAAAATTATAGTATAAATGATTTTTTTAAAAAAATTGGATTTGATATAGCTATTTATTTTTTTATATTTTGTGATACTAATTATACTATAAATACTTTTAGTGGTTTTTCAGATACAACAAAAAGTAAAATTGAAGAATTATTTATAAAAAGTTATAATAATGAATTAAAAGAATTAAGTACTGAAATAGTTCAAACTAAAATAAATAAATTAAACGATGATTATCAGTTAAATACTAATAATAGATTAACAGAACAACAAAAATATAATTTATATAAATATTCTTATATAATTTTTAAACACTGTAAAAAAGAAAAAAATTTATTTAATTTTTCAAATAAAAAAAAAATAGATTATCCAGATATAGTTTATTATATTAATAATATACTTTTAAATTTTAATGATATAAATACATTAGAAAATAGTATAAACGAAAGTCCAAAAATAACTTTATCAAAAACACCTAATATATCAGAACAACAATTGGTAAGATATAAAACAACAAGTTCATCACAAAAAACATCTTCAGATACATCAGTAAGAAATACTAAAATAGAAATTTTAAGAGAAAGTATAGATTTAGATTTAAATAAAAAATTAACAACTATTTTAGAAACAGCTAGTTTAAAAGATATATCATTATATCAGGTAAAACAAATATGTATGATTATTACTTCTAAAAAAACAACTATAAAAAATATAAAACAATCAATACCTCATATATTTGAAGAATCTAATTTAAATTTTTTAATAATATTATTTACTTTATTAGAAAATAGTAATAATAATATTGTAATTAAAAAAATAATTCTTAAATTATATAATATTCAAATAATATTTAAATTATTAAAAGATTTAATACAACAATATAATGATTTATTTCTGAATTTTAAATTTAATAATATAATAGAAAGTAATTCTATCCAGACAATATTTATTAATTTTAAAAAGTTAGTAAAACAAATAAATTATAACTTACAACAAGAAGTACTAAGTTCAAGTAATGATATTAATAAATTAAAAAATATATTAGAATTTATACAATATTATAAAGTTTTAATAAATATATTAATAATAAATATACAACATATAAAATTTCAAAATAAGCTATTTAAAAATAAAATATTTTTACTTTTAAATAATATAATTATATTAATTAATACTTTGACAACAAAAATATTAAAAAGTATAAATAAAATAATAATATTAGATTTTAAAAAATACTTTTTTAGTTTTATTGAAAAATTAAAAATAAGAGAATCTACAGATTTTAAAGAAAAAGAACTTATTCCTGAATTACAAGAAAATTTAAAAGCAGATTTATATGGATTAACAAACTTATTAAATAAGTTAGAAATACAACACAAAGTTATTATAAGTAGTTATACGCCTAAATCTCAATATATTATAATGACACTTACATATGCAAGAAATAATTATATAAGATATTTTATATCTAAAGATATATTATTATCTATATTTGAATTACTTATTAATGATTATAAAAAAATAGATTTTTTTAAATCTATTGAAATGTTAAAAACAAAAAATATAAAAGTATCATCAGAATTTAAAGAACAAACATCCCTTTTAATAGAACATAGCAAAATAAATATATTAAAAAATTTATTAAATACATATGAATTATTTTTAAGAAATTCAACAGATATAAATCAGCAAAAATTATTAGAACAACATAATTTATATTTAGAATTTATTAAATTATTTTGTTCAAATATTGAATCACAACAACCAGTTTTTAAAATATTACAAGAAACTTATGATAAACCAATTTTAAAAATAAAAAAAAGAACAGTGAGTGATCAAATATATAAAATAGAACCTAAATCAGTTTTAAAAAAACAAGCTGAAATATTACAATCTAGTTCAGAAAATATTATAACAAAATTAACAAAATTAAAAAAAGAAAAAAATAAAGAAATTAGTTTTACTGATATTTTAAAATATATAAATATATTCTATAGTAAAACAGAAAATGAATTAAAAATAAAATTATTAAATACTACTGATATGATATTATCCCCAATTTCTAATGAAGAATTAAATTTATCTATAGATAAAAAAAGTATTGTTTTATCTGAAAATGATGAAACTGTTTTATCTCAAAATAAAGAAAAATTAGGACAAAATTTACATGATAATATGTCGTATAATACGTTGTTATTATTTAGTGGTGCAACAGCAACAGTTGGATTATTACTTTTAAAATATCTTAGAAATAGATACAATTAAATATTATAAAATAATTATATATATATTATAGAAATGAAAAATATAAAAGATATAAATAAAAATATAATAGAATTTAATGTAAATTTATTAAAATCATATTTAAATTTTATAAATATAAAAGAAGAAATACAAATAGAATTAATAAATTATTTATATAAAAAAATATTAAAAAATATTTTTATTAATACATTAATAAAATATAGTAATGATAAAAATATGATAAATAAAATAAAAGACTTAAAAAAAAATTATAAATTATTAGCAGAATATATATATTATATATATACATTATCAGAAAATGAAATTAAAACCTATAAAGTATTAGAATTATTATTATTAAAAAATATAGAAATAGCAAAACAAAAACAATTAAATGATTTTTATGAAGAATTAGATAAAATTAAAGAAATAGAAGAAATATTTACATTAGAACAATATTTTAAAAAATTTGCATTAAATATATTTATATATAATATATATTATAATAAGAAAATAGATATAAAAGAAGGAGAAAAAATTATAAAAAAATTTATAAAAAAATTTAATAAAAATAAATATAAAAATGTAGGTTTAGATTTTAATTCAAATAAAATTCGTATATTAATACAACCATATATAGAAGAATTTGGAAATTCATTAAATAACAGTTAATTATTTATTTTTTTATATATTTATATAGGATATATAAATGTTATATGATTTAATAGATTGTCAAAATATATATGAAAAAATATTAAATATAAAAGTAGAAATATTTAAACATTATATAAAATTAAAAAATTATGATGATTTAATAATATCTTTTTTTATAAAAGAAAGTATAAAAATAAGAAAACATGACATAGAAATAAAAAAATTTATAAAATTATTAAATAATTTGGAAAGAAATTATATAATTACACGAATAAATAAGGAAAATAAAAAAGAATTTGTATTATTAAAAATATTTGAAGAATCAGATTATAAAAAATTAGCAAAAATTATATATGATATAAATTATCATTATAATATAAAAACTATAATATATTTTGAAATTATATTATTAAAATATTTAAATTTAAAAATAAATGAAAAAGAAATAAAAATATTTAAAGAAGAATTAGAAAAATTAAACGCAGAAAATATATTAAATAATTATTATACGTTTGATGATTATTTAAAAAAAATAATAATAGATATTTATATTTATAGTTATATTTGTAAAATACCTATAAATTTAGATAATATAAAAGATATATTATCTAAATTTATAGAATTATTAAATTATAATAAAGATAATATAATATTAAAAAATTTTAATAAAAATATAAATAATAATTTAATAATATTAGAACCTTATTCAATATCATCAATAATTAGTATAAAAATAATAAATTTTATTTTATATCAAATGTATTTATTTAATATATTAGAATATATATTAAATGAAAAAACACAAAAAGATTTTAAGGAATTATTTTCTAAATATTTAAAAAAATTTATAAATGATGAAAATTTAAAAAAAGAGATTATAAATATTAAATCAATAAATGAATTTACAAATTTTTTACATAATCAATATAGTATAAATAACTTAGATATATTTTTTAAAAATGAAATATTATTATTTCAATATTTAGAACAAAATAAAGATACAGTTGATTTATTTACTAAATTATTTTTATCAAAAAAAATACAAGAAGAAAATAAAAAGAAAAAAGAAAGTAATAAAGGACATTTAATATATAATATTATTATTAAATTAGCATTAAATTTAGTTATTTATAATTATTATTATTCTTTTGAAATTAAAGAAGAATTTATTGATACATATATAGAATATATTATATATATATCAACTATAATAAATATAAATAAAAAAAATTTTCTTATGTTTAATAAATTCTTAAAAATAAATTTATTATCAATAAATAAAAAATTATCACCAATTAAAGAAGAATCTTTAGATAAAGAAAGTGGAAATAGTAATAAAAAAGAATTAGAATTAAAAGAAGAATTAAGTAATGAAAAATCTAAAAGATTAAAATTATCAGTTAAACCAACAAATATAGTTAAAAATAAAGAAAGTAAATTATTATCAAGTGAAGAAAAAATATTAGAAAATATAAAAGATTCTATAATAAAAGAAAGAAAATATAAATCATTAGAAAATAAAGAAAGTAAATATAAATTATTAAAAGAACAAAAAAGAGAATATAAATCATTGGAAAATGAAGAAAATAAATATAAATCAGAAGAAAATAAGAAAATTATAGAAATATTAAAAAATGATGAAAGAAAAAAAATAATATTAGAAATATTAAAAGATAAAATTTATAGATTAATATATTATATTAATGTTTATAATAAAAATATAGAAATAGATATAGATAAAATAATATTATCATTTGAACACAGTATAAAATATTTAGAACTATATAATAATATGTATAATAAGATAAAAAATTCAAAAAATATTATAGAATTAATAGACTTAATAAATTATTTTAATAAAGAAAATAATATAAATTACTATAATTATGGTAGTGATATATGGATATTATATAAAATTTATAAAAAATTAACATTAGAAGATATTAGAAAATATGTAATTAAATTAAAAGAAAATAAAGAAAATAAAGAATATAATTTAGAAAATTATTTAATTAAAATAGGATATGATTTAGCATTATATTTATATATATTTACAAATTATTCAATAGATATAGAAAGAAAAGAATTAAAAGAATTAATAACAAAAATACAAGATATAGGTAAAAAAGAAATAAATAAATCTTATATTAAAAAAATAAATAATTATTATGAAGAAATGATAGAAGATAGTAATAATAAAAAAGAGATATTAAATATATTTAATAATGATATGTATAAAAAATATCCGGAACAGTTAAAATATAATTTATATTTATATAAATATCAATTATATGAAAAAGAACAAATAAAATTATGGTTTATAAATAATTGTATATTAAAACTATCAAATTAATAAATTAATTTTATAAATATTCAAGATGTAAATAAAAATAAATAAAAAATTAATAAATAAAAATAGAATATGAAAAAAAATATAAGAGGAGGTACTAAATTTAAATTAAATTTAGAAAAATTTATAACTTTTTATACAAATAAATTTATTAAAACTATGAATATGTATAACTATATAATTGATGAAGATGATTTTTTTGATACAATATGTGTATTAATGTCTGATAATGATAGAATTATAGGAATAAATAATATATCTGAAAATATAACATCAATAAATGATTTATTTATAAAAATAAATGATTTTTTAGAATCTATAAACTATAATAATATTTATATTAAATCTGAATTAATATTATTATTAGAAGAAATAATAATAGAAGATGAATTAAGAAAAGAATTTAATGAGATAAATAAAAATATATGGAATTCAGAAGAATTTAATATAAATAATAATATTGAAAACGATATATTTACATTTGTATTTAATATTATTTTATTAAATAAATATTTAATATCTGAAAATAAACAATTATTAGAAGACCATAAAGATGAAAAATATAATAATATAAAAAATAAAATTTATAAAATTTATAAAATAGATATAGTTTTATATAAAAAAATATTTGAAATATGTAATGTTATTATAAAAAGAATAGATATAAATGAACAAATATATAAAGTAATATTAAAAATTAAAGCTGATAAATTTGCATCTTTTTGGTTAAGTTTAAAATATAATGAAAATAGTAATTATAAAAGTTATATAGATAATGAACAAATTTTAAAAAATGTAACAAAACAAGTAGAAATTATTAAATTAATAAAAAATAATGAGTTTAAAAAATATGATTCTTCTTTATATAATATGTATGATGAAGAAAATATAAAAAAATATGAAGAAAATATAAAAAAATATGAAGAAAAAATATATCAAAATTTAGCATTATTATTAAAAACATATAATAAAAAAATAAATTATTATAATTATGGAAGCGAAATAATAATACTAAATTATTTTAGAAATATATTTAAAGAGAAAGATTTTATAAATTGTGATAATTTTAAAGCATATATAGATGAATTTAAAAATGGCGTAAATGAAGAAGAATCATATAAAATAAAATATTCAATAGAAAATTATTTTGAAAAGATAATAATAGATATATATATTTATTGTTTCTTATTAAAAAACAATAAACTAATAATAGATAAATTATTTATTGATACAATATTTAAAATTTTTGATGAATATTTAAAAAAAGAATTAAATATTTTAAAAAAAAGTCAAATAAAACTATTAATAGAAAAAACATATTCTGATATATATACAGATAGTGAAAATATATACTTAATAAAAGATATAGAATCTTCACCAGATTATAGTGAATATTTAAACCAAATAAAATATAACTTTTATAAATATAAAGAAATAATATATAATAAAGAAAATTGTGAAAATGTAACAAAATTATTTAATAATAACGAAAATGTAGTTATATATTTTATTAATGATATAATACGAATAAAAATAAAATTATTTAGAAATATAAAATCATTAGAAAAATCAAAAAATGAATTAATTAAAAGTAGTAAAAAAAAAGTAAAATCATTAGATAATAAAATAACTATAAAAACAATAAATAAAAGTCATATAATTAAAGATAAAAAAAAATTAGATATATTAGTACCTAAATTTTATGAAACTGCAAAAAATATTCAATATAAAGCAATAGAAAAAAGTAAAAAACTAGAAAAAGAATTAATAGAACAAGGTTTAATAGAAAAAAAAATAATAGATACAACAATATTAGATATAATATTAGAAGATAAAATATATAGATTAGTTTATTATATAAGAAGTAAATATAGTAATTATTCACTAAAATTAATAGAATTTAAGATAAATGCAGAGAAAATAATGAAAATAATAAATATTTATTTAAAAGAAATAATAAAAAAATTAAAAATAACAGAAAATTCAAAAAATAAAAATATATTAATAGAAGAAATTAACTATTATAATAAAGAAAATAATATAAATTATTATAATTATGGTAGTGAAGCATGGATATTCTATAAAATAAATAGATTATATATTGAAAATATAAGAAAAGAAAAAATTATAGATGAAAAAAATATAGATGAAGATATAGAAAACGAGGTATTACAAGATATTATTTATTTTGTTGATGAAATAAAAAATAAAAATAAAAAAGAAGATGTAAAAATTAAATATAATTTAGAAAATTATTTAAATAAAATAGGCTATGATATAGCAATATATTTATATATATATACAAATATAATTTCAAAAATAGAAGAGAAAGATTTATTAAAAATAGTAGAAAACCATATAGAAAATGCTGAAGTAGAAATAAATGATAGATTTATAAATAAAATGGAACAATATTATATTAAAATAATAACAAATAATGAGTATAAAAATGATATAATAAAAAATATGTTTAGTAATTCATTATATAGAAGATATTCAGAACAATTAAAATATAATTTATATTTATATAAATATAAAAATTATGAAAAAGAACAAATAAATTTATGGTTTATAAATAATTGTAAATTACAATTTCAAATATAATTATATTTTTATAATTTATTAATATAATAGAGAATATGAATATAAATTCTTTAATAAATTTAACTGAGTTTATAAATTTTAGTTATACAGAATTTAATAATTGTTATACAGATGAAAAATTAGATATTATTATTAATAGTTTAAATGAATATTTAAGATATATAAATAATATAATTAATGTTGATATAAATAAAGAAAATAAAGATGAATATAATTTTAAATTTTTTATAGATTATATAATTAATTATTTAAATACAATAGAATTAATAAATAATGATTTAAATTATTATAATAAAAAAAAATTTATATATTTTTTAAATAAAATATTAAATAAAAATGTAGAAATAAATAATTATATAGAAAATACAGAAAATATTACAAATTTTTTTAATTTAAAAAAAAATATAAATATTAAATATATAGATAATTGTTTAAAAATTATAGCATTTCATATAATAGTTATAGAACATTTTGAAAATTATAAAAATAAAGAATTACAAGAGATGTTTTTAAATAAAATACAATCAATTAATTCAAAAAAAATATTATTAAATAGTAAAAAAAAAGTTTAATCAGTTGATAATAAAAAAATAAAATCTTTAGATGATAAAAGTATATCTATAAATTTTAATAAAGAAAAAATATTAAATATAATATTAAAAGATAAAATTTATAGATTAATATATTATTATAGAACTAAATTTGATAATTATGATAATAATTTATATTCTTTTACTTCATTAACTACAACTAAAAATATAGAAAAAACAAATTTTAATAATATAATATATGTATCTTATAAAAATACTATAAGAGATTTATTATTATTAAAACAAATAATTGACGATGAAACAATTTATAAAAATATTGATTTATTTATTACATATATAAATAAATATAATAAAGAAAATAATATAAATTATTATAATTATGGTAGTGAAGCCTTTATTTTATATAAAATAAATAATAATATATTATTAAGTGATATTATAAAATATATTAATAACTTAAAAAATATTTATAATAATAAACAAATAAAACAAATAAAAGAAAATTTAAAAATAGATAAATTAAAAATAGATAAATTAAAAAAAAAATGGTTTATTTCTTCAATTATGAATTTATTAAAAAATAAAAATTCAAATTTAGGTTCAAGTTCAAATTTAACATTAAGTTCAGATTTAAGTTCAAATTCTAGTATAAGTAAAAGTTTAAAAGAAAAAAATACATATAATTTAAATAATTACTTAAATAAAATAGGCTATGATTTAGCAATATATTTATTTATATTTACAAAAAATGAATATAATATATCAAAAGAAGATTTAAATATATTAATAGAAAAATATATAAATAAAGGACAAGAAGAAATAACTAAAAATTATTATAATAAAATACAAGAAAATTATAATGAAATGATTAAAAATGATAAATATAAAGATGATATTAAAAAAATATTTAAAAATAAATTATATTCTC
>Ga0172367_10007198_pt1 | contig 12825 bp, 27 predicted proteins | sample Lak10m_FD_114542 | JGI IMG/M metagenome (GOLD analysis project Ga0172367, IMG submission 114542) | Freshwater microbial communities from Kabuno Bay, South-Kivu, Congo - kab_022012_10m | ecosystem: Environmental > Aquatic > Freshwater > Lake | place: Democratic Republic of the Congo: South-Kivu...
AAGCCACAAAAGTTACTTGATGCAATGTATTCCAAGAAATTGAATCTTTATATTCTTGGTAAGTATGAAAATGATGGTAACACATTTCAAGGAACTGATCGTCTTTCTATGGCTGTTCAACCAGACGCGCTAAAGTTTTTTGATGAATTGACCTTTGATGCAGATGAAGTCAATGTGATCTTCGAAGGTGATCGCTTGTTCAATGGTAAAATGTTAGACTTCTTACAGGAAAAGTTTCCAGAAGATTTCAAGATTTTAATTCTCACTGTAAAGAATAGCACACTTGATCAACGTCACATTGACCGCAAAGACGATCAAGACGATAAATTTAAAAATTCTCGTAAAACCAAAATCTCGAATATCATGGGGTCGCTGACGCTCATGGACTATATAGAGACAATGATCAACGAAAATCTCGATGATCAAACTAAAATTCTTGAATATATTAAGAAATTTTATAACTGGAGTGAATAATTATGCAATTAGAAGTTCCCATTGAGAAACTACGATCATACAAGTTATTCGTAGCAACCCCAATGTATGGCGGTGCTGCTCACGGCATGTATGTAAAGTCTTGCCTAGATCTGCAATCTGTTTGTTCGCAGTATGGCATTGAAGTTCGTTTCTCGTTTATTTTTAACGAATCTCTCATTACTCGCGCTCGCAATTATCTTGTAGATGAGTTCCTTCGCGCAGAAGGTTTCACTCATATGCTCTTTATCGACGCTGACATTCATTTTGATCCACGAGATGTGGTTGCACTTCTTGCGCTCGATAAGGATGTAGTCGGTGGTCCATATCCGAAGAAATCGATCAAGTGGGGTGCAATTAAGGAAGCCATCAAGAAGCATCCTGACATTGCTGTTGCTGAGATGGAAAAACTCGCTGGTGACTTTGTGTTCAATCCAGTTCCTGGTACTGAGAAGTTCTCTGTTGCTGAACCAGTTGAGGTTCTAGAGATTGGTACTGGCTTCATGTGCATTAAGCGTGGAGTGTTTGATCGATTCAAAGATGCTTATCCAGAGTTGCGTTATCGCCCAGACCATGTTGGTCAGGCAAACTTCGACGGCACTCGTTACATTCATGCATACTTTGATACAGTCATTGATCACGGTCGCTCAGATCGTTATCTCTCTGAAGACTATATGTTCTGCCAATGGTGGAGAAAGATCGGTGGTCAGATTTGGCTCTGCCCATGGATGAAGACACATCACATTGGAACATATGCATTCACTGGCGATATGCCCGCAGTAGCCAATTTCGTGGGATCACTATAATATTTTATGATTGTTGGACTTGTTGGCTTCATTGGAGCAGGGAAAGGTACAGTTGCAGATCTCTTGGTAGAAAGACATAATTTTCTCAAAGAGAGTTTTGCGAATAGTGTGAAAGATTCTTGTGCTGCAGTGTTCGGTTGGGATCGTGCCATGCTTGAGGGTGATACTCCAGAATCTCGAGCATGGCGCGAACAACCAGATGAGTGGTGGTCTAAAAAGTTTGGTCGTGAATTCTCACCCAGACTTGCATTACAATTGATGGGAACAGAAGCAGGTCGAGATGTATTTCATCCTGACCTCTGGGTTCACACAGTCTTGCGTCGCTGTGACCAAACACCTTGGAACAATTATGTAATTGCTGATGTGAGATTTCCAAATGAAATTACGGCAATCAAAAATAGCGGCGGCAAAATTATTCGTGTTCGGCGTGGTGATGATCCTGAGTGGTATAATCTTGCTAGAGATTGCAATCTTCGCAATACACTCGAACTAATGCGCAATGCATATCCAGAAGTACATTACTCTGAATGGGCATGGATCGGTAGTCATTATGATATTGTGATGGATAATAATTGTAATTTGAATGAGTTGACCACAAGGGTTGACAAAATAGTTGATTCGTTATATAATAATCGTGTTGAGCAAATTGAGGATGTTAATTATGAAACTTTCTGATAGCACTGTGCAAATTTTGAAGAACTTCTCTGGTATCAATCAGAGTCTTCAATTTAAGTCTGGCAATACTTTGAAGACTATTTCTGGTCTCAGGACAATCTTTGTTGAAGCCACAATCAGCGAAACCTTTCCTAAAGAGTTTGCGCTTTATGATCTGAACAAACTTCTTGCAAAGATCTCTCTCTACAAAGATGCTGAACTTGGATTTGAAGATGACAAGTTGACAATCAATACAGAGAACAAAAAGAAGTCTGACTTTATTAAGTATTGTTCACCGAAGATTATTGTGACTCCTCCAGAGAAGTCAATCACGTTTGGTGATCCTGATTGTTCGTTCAGTCTTTCGCAAGAAGATCTTGCGTGGATGCAGCGTTCTGCTGGAATCTCTGGCTCGCCGAACTTTGTCTTTGAGAGCGATGGTTCTGTAATTAATTTTATCGCCACTGATATTAAAGATGATTCTGCTGATCAATCTAAGATTGAAATTGGAACGAGCGAAGGTGCAAAGTTCCGAGTTGTGATGAAGGCAGAAAACTTTAAGTTGCTCGATGGTTCGTATGATGTTTCTATTGTTAAGAAGGGCATGGCTCGATTCAAGCATAAGACGATTGATATTACATACTACATTGCAATTGAAGCAGCAAACTCGACCTTTGGAGAAGATTGATCATGGCACTTGATAAAGCAAAGGTTCTGGGATGCCTTCAAGAAATCTCAAACTCACTTACTCGCATCGAAGCCGAAAGAGATTTGATTAAAGAAATTTTGCAAAAGATGCAGGATGAATGCGAGATTCCCAAGAAGTTGGGACGTAAACTGGCGAGGACTTATCACAAACGTAATTATGAAGAGGAAGTTGCAGAGCAGAGTGACTTCCAGACTATATATGAGAATGTGGCTAAATAAGTCTATTGGGGCGCAACTGTTCTTGTTGACAGCACACTCCGCCAGACTGCCGCTGTGAGGGTTCACCTCCTCCACCCCATCTTTTATTATGAGATTTTATTATGAATGAAGTGTTGTGGGTAGAAAAATACAGACCGCATACGATCGCCGATTGCATCCTCCCTGAAGAATACAAATCTACTTTCCAGTCCTATGTAGATCGGAAAGAGATTCCGCATTTGTTGTTGTGCGGTACGCCAGGAACAGGTAAAACTACAGTCGCTCGTGCCTTGTGCGATGAAATCGGTTGCGACTATTTGATGATCAATGCTTCTGATGAGTCGGGAATCGACACATTTCGAACAAAGATCAAGAACTATGCGAGTTCAATGTCTCTTGGCGGTAGCAAGAAAGTTATTATTCTAGACGAAGCAGATTATTTGAACCCCAATAGCGTTCAACCTGCACTTCGTGGCGCGATGGAAGAGTTTGCGCATAATTGCACATTCATCATGACTTGCAACTTCAAGAATCGAATTATTGAACCATTGCATTCTCGTTGTGCTGTGATTGAATTTAAACTGCGCAAAGATGAAAAACCAAAGATGGCTGTTGCATTTATGAAACGTGCAGCAGAGATTCTGACATCTGAGAAAATTCCATTTGACAAAGCAGTGCTTGCTGAAGTTGTAAAGAAACACTTTCCCGATTATCGCCGAGTGCTGAATGAACTACAGCGATATTCAGTCAGTGGTAAGATCGACGCTGGTATATTATCAAGCATTGCTGACGTATCAATCAATGAACTGGTAACTTCTTTAAAAGAACAAAACTTTGGAGCAATGAGAAAGTGGGTTGCTGATTTTGGCGGTGACGATCCTGCGAAGATTTACCGTAAAATCTATGATAGTCTGTATGATATCATGGATAAGTCTACGATTCCAAATGCGGTTGTAATTCTTGCGCGCTATCAATATCAATCAGCATTTGTTGCAGATCAGGAACTAAATCTCACCGCATGCCTCACAGAGATGATGGTGGAGTGCAAATTTAATGTCTGAAAATTTAGATGAGTTTATAGATGTGAGCGATATATTGGCATCTAATATTGTTGATATCAACATTGCTCACAAAAAAACTAAATCCATTTCCCCACACAAATCTGGTGCAGCATCAGCACCCGATGCAAATATCAGAGAAGAGATTTCCGTCTTAAAATTAAAACAACATTTTATTCGCCAAGGATATGATCTTCAAGTAGACGATACAAGGCATTTACTTGAATCATATGATGCTCGTGTATACAACACACAATACGATCATAGTTGGAAAGTTCAAATAAAAACATGTTATCTATCATCTATGAATTATACACATAGATTTCAAATTCGAAATATTTCTGCAGAAGATTTAAAAAATAAATACAAAGATGTCCCAATATTTGTATTTTATGTATGTTATGACCATGCAACTGCATATGGTTTGGAACATAGATCTAGAATTTATATTGTAAGGAATATAGATCTGCAGAAAAAGATAGAAGAGTGGGGATATCGCGACATTGCAAGACTGCCTTTAAATTCTATTGATAATTTTTGGGTGGCACATTGCGCAAAATTTGACATCTTTAATGAAGATTTAACATTGTTGAATAATGTTTTAATTAAATTTAAATCTGATGTAATATCAGAAGATATTGTATATACAATTGGCGAACTTAGTGATGCAGAAATTGTGTGTAAGGAATTAGGAATCGAATTTGATGATATCTTATTTCACAAATTTATGCATAATAATTCAAAATTTGACGCTAAGTCTTTTAAAAAATATATGAAGAAATGTAAAAATGGCTGACCTGTTTAAAGAAATACTTCCGTCCATCCTGCAAACCAAGGAGTATGCCTTGCTGACTGAACAGGACGAGAAGTCTTATCCATCTTTCATGGTAAACAGAGCACTTTCCTACCATCGTGATACGGTCCTATTAGCCAATGAGATGAATCGATTCACAACCCTTGACAATAAACTCAAATATGACTTTCTTATAAATATTATAAGAGCCCAGAAACGTCCATATAGTAAATGGCACAAAAAGGCTCAAAGTAGTGATTTGAGTGTTGTCAAGGAATATTATGGCTACTCCAATGCGAAAGCAGAGGAAGCATGTAAGATTCTATCAGACGATCAAATCGCCGAATTGAGAAAACAATTATATAAAGGTGATTGACCATGGTCGAAAAACTAGTAGAAGTCGCATTAGAAAAGCAAGACGACTTCCTCAAGGTTCGCGAGACACTTACTCGTATTGGCGTTGCAGCAAAGAATGATAACATTCTTTATCAGTCTTGCCACATCCTTCATAAACAAGGAAAGTATTACATCGTCCACTTCAAAGAACTCTTTGAACTTGACGGAAAACCAAGCAATATGTCAGACAATGATATTCAGCGTCGCAATACAATCGCGAATCTAATGGCTGAGTGGGGTCTGGTGAAACTCGTTGATCCAGATAAGACGAAGGATAACATTGCTCCATTGTCACAGATTAAAATTCTTCCGTTCAAGGATAAGAATCAGTGGCAGTTGGTTTCTAAGTATACGATCGGAAAGAAAAAGAAAGAGGCATAATTTGTGATTATATTGAATGTGTATCGTCTGAAAGACGAATTTGAATTGCCGACCTATGGGACTTCTTTATCTAATTGTTTTGATTTATCGTTTCAGCCTTCTGATACTCATGTCAAAGGTTACGATAAGTACAACAATCCAATCTCACAATTGATCAATAGTCACGGAGAGATCTCAATCTATCCTGGTGATCGTTTGCTTATTCCAACTGGGTTAGTTTGTAAGATTGAGCAACTGATTACGATTGAGCAATACACAGATATTCCGAAGAAAGAAACACCACTCGGAAGTTACAGCATTCGCCTTCATCCAAGATCTGGTCTGTCGCTCAAGCGAGGATTGATTCTTGCAAACTGCGAAGGCATTGTTGATGTCGACTATCAAGAAGAGATTTTTGTATTAATGACAAATATCTCTGAAATAGGACAGACAATCAAGAAAGGTGATCGCATCGCGCAAGCAGAAGTTGTTTGCAATGTGCCAGATATTCACTTTGTTCCTTTGACTGCACGCCCATCCAAACACGCAGAAAGATCTGGCGGATTTGGGTCAACGGATATTGTTTAGAAGTTATATAAATAGAAGTGGATGCTCATAAGGGGTCCATAACTATAAACTTGCTTATTAAAGGAGTTACAAAATGACTAATATAACTGCACTCACATCCGCATATTTCGATCGTCTTCTACCAACAGCACTTGGTTTCGAGAATTCGTTCGCTGCTCTTGACAATGCGGCTCATCTACTAACTGCATCACAAACTGCATTTCCGCCAGTGAATGTCATCAAGAAAGATGACTACAACTTCACTCTGGAATTGGCAGTTGCTGGATACAAACAAGATGAGATTGAAATCACTGCTGAGAGAAACTCTCTCAAAGTCACTGGTAAAAAGACAGAAACTGATGAACGCACCTACCTTGTGAAAGGAATTGCTGGACGCAAGTTTGCTCGTCAATTTGTTCTGTCAGACACTGTAGTGGTTCGTGACGCGAATCTTGCTGATGGCATTCTTTCCATTGAGTTGGAGAATGTCATTCCTGAAGAACAGAAACCTCGTAAGATTGAAATTAAATAACTGAGAAATAAATTATGATTCGTGATGAACTATCGTGGGATGAATTGTTTATCTTACAGGCTACTCTGATCGCTCAGAAAAGCAAGGATCCGTCGACAAAGGTGGGGTGTGTAATCGTCAATGATGATAACGTCATCTTGTCGACGGGTTTTAATGGCTTTCCAAGAGGCATTGAAGAAGATTGGAAAGATCGTTGGAAGCGTCCAGAAAAGTATCACTGGGTTGAGCATGCTGAACGAAATGCAATCTTCAATGCTGCTCGAGTTGGCGTTTCTCTGAATAATTCAAGAGCATATCTAAACTGGGAACCAAAGCCATGCGCTGATTGCACTCGCGCATTGATTCAAGCAGGGATCAAAGAAGTCATCGGTCCCAATCGTCCATGGACTGGCGTTGGTGCTGGTAAGCATTACTCAATCGAACATTCTGAAATGATGTTGCGCGAGGCAGGAGTCCGAATACGCTATTTCGACCTGCCCCCAGAACTAGGGGAACCCCCATTCTAGCACCGCTCTCTCGGCTCTCTCCTCGTCGAGAGGCAATGCTGTAAGTTGTTGATTTTACAAGAAATTCTTCTGTTGTAAATTCGAGTGTCTTATACGATAATGGTTGTATGAAACATGAAATTGAACGTAACGCCGCAGCGTATAGGTTAGCCACAATCACTTCAATTAAAAGCCTGAAATTCGACGCAGTGCGCCTCGGATTCGACTGGCCAACAGACCCAGACTACGACAATGCGCCACTCAGTGAATTAGGCGCATTTCAGTCTGAGGTGCTAGAATACATCATGGATAACTGGGACAATTACACAGGTCCATACCCTGAAAACACCGAATCGTAAGTTATTGATTTTATTCGGTTTTTTACTATTGCGTTTTACACCTAAAAATGGTATAATGGTTGTATGGTAAATGATAATGTTAGGTTCTCGGGTCTGACGGACGCTGAAAAGCGTCAAGTCAGGATGTTTGGCTGTACGACCGCACAAATGCGTGAGGCTGTGGAGGAAGGTTTGACTTTCCGCCACGCTGGTCCTGCGATGTATGCGATGTCGCTGATGAGTGACGCGCAGGAAGAAATTGCTCGCGGTCTCGACGAAGATGCGCGACAGACTCTGAATCGCGCGAAGTGGATCGTCTCGACTTATTTCCAGAAGGAGGCATTCTAATGTCTGCTCCATACTACGGAATGTTCACGGACGAAGGCAATGCTGCAGTCCACGATATTGTCACTACAGCACATCTCCTCGATATCTCTTGGATAGTAGTCTTGCAGATGTTGGAAAAACTCAGCAAGATCAAAGGTTTCGAGGAAGCCAGCGACACTGCGGTTCGCGAAGAGGTTTCGTTTGTTCTTTATGAGGAAATGCACAATGCGTCTTGATCGTGGTCATGGCAGTCCGTATGATCGTGGTTCTGCCGACAGTTACTATCAGCGATCGTTTCGTCCGCACTATTTCGTGGGCGGCACTTATAACTCTGATGAGATTCAGCAGTCAGAAATGACTCTTGAAGAGATTGCAGAGTATACTCGCGGCTGGCGAGAAAATCAAGCCAGTGGTAATTTCAAGGACTGGGGTTGATATGAACTTACAAGATTTTGATCAAAAGTTGCGAAATCACGACTGGTTCTACAATTACAGCGACGATGGTCGTGTGTGGCGTGCTGGTGAGCGAGTGGAAAACGAGATTCGTAGCATCTCTAAACTTTCCCCGCAGCATCTTGCGCTGTTCGAAGCATGGAACCAATATTATTTTTCTGGTCCCAGTTTTGAGAAGCCGCAGTTCACCGAAGCACAGCGTGATGATGTTCGTGTTTCTCTAGGAGTTCTTTGATATGAAAAAGCAAACAGAAACATTGTTGAGTGAAGTGTTTGATCTTGTGAATGGTGTCGATCATGTTCTCGCGAACACGATGACGCAGTATGATCTGAGCGCGAAGGATTCTTATGATCTCGCTGAGAAACTTGAGCGTGCATGTCATATGCTCTTGGTTGTTGGTGATCGCAAGACGCAAGCAGAGTTGAATCAGATTCCGTTGGGTGAAGGAGTTCCTTTTTAGGAGATATTGTTATGGGATATTTCAAAGAATTAGAAATTGATGTCATCGACATGTTTCACAGCGAAGGCATGAAGGAAGCAGAGATTGCAAAGTCTCTTGGAATTTCACTCACACAAGTGCATGAAATCCTCGCTGCTTATGATGATGAATGCGATGCTGATGCCGACGAAAGTTATGATGAGTCGGATTCTGATGATGACTACAACGCGGAAAATTATTAAAATGGGCAAAGTATCAAAGGCTGTATATCAAGCAATTACATATGGCTGGCGCAATATTGAAAATGGCAAAATGTACATTGGTTATCACAAGACCAGTGAACAATATGATGGATACATTTTCTCTTCTGAAGATGAAGAGGCAAATCTTGCATGGTCGTATGGAAAACTGAAGCGCAGTATTCTGTATCTTGGCAAGCAGTCGATTGCGATTACACTCGAGAATTTTCTTCTCAAGTCTGTAAATGCGCACAAAAATGATCAGTTCTATAATCGATCAGTTGGTGGTGGTGAAGGTTGTGTCAAAGACTTTTCTAATCTAACTGATACGATCAAAAAAGTTGGTCTTGATTGGATTCAAGGAATTGATCCTGTCTATGCGACTGCAAAGAGCAAAATCGACAAAGAAGAAATGAAATTGATTTGCGAGCACATTAAGAAAGGCAAGTATCAAATTCATGAAAAAGAAAAGGTTGATAAGATTTATGCGCTTCCTCGCAATCAAGTGCGTTTATATGTGATTGAACAAGATCACAAAGATGCGATTGTTGAGCGCATGAAAGATAATCCTGCTGCTGCTCGCGAAAATGTTTCACCTGTGATTGTTTGCGTTCATGACAATGGTTATCGTGAAATCATCGACGGCAATCACACGATTGATGCTGCTGCTGAGGCTGGTTGGGGCGAGATTCCTGTAATCTATATCAATTACTCTGAGTTCAAACAGAAGCAAGAGAATGTTGATTACTTCGGTTATATGATGAACCATGAAGGTAAGATCAAGAAGCCAAACAGCAAGGACGATTTGAAGCAAGCAATCATGCGATTCACCGAATCGCACAAACACTATACCATTGGCAATGATGACTTCAAGGAAGCATTCACCGATGCTTATGGTGAGTTTTGGTCAAAGAAGCAGATTGCAAAGAGTATCGATTCCGTCAAGGATCATATTGAAACTCTTGAGGCTATGAAAAATCGTAACTTCAAGGTCTACTCCAAGCGAGAACTCAAAGCGATCACTGATCAGTATGCTGAAAAGAATCCTGGCTGTGCCGTGATCAGTATTACTTCTGGTTCTTGTTATAATGCTGGCGTGGGTGCTGTGGCAAACAAGGCTGGTGAACTCGATACTTGGGACGCGATCATGGTGGTGAGCCATCGCACTTTGAATGAGTATAACTTCTGGAAAAAGAAGGGTGGCTCGCAGGATAAACTTAATGCTGCAATGGCACGAATGCACTCTAATTTAAAGTGTAAGGTTGTTGTGTTGCCTGCCTTTACTGAAACAAAATGATACAAAACTCTTCACACTTTGATGACTGGCTTGAATTGCAAAAACTCAAACGAGAAAATGAGGAGTTAAAAATGGCACAAGTAAATCCAAATAACACCAAGCAAGCAGTTGAACATCTGCGACAGTTGCGCAAGATGGGTTATGCAGTTGTTGCATTTACACCTGAAGAATTGCGTGGTGCAGATTCTGATCATGTTGAAGATCGTCTGATTGAACTTGGCTGGGATGTAATTGATAGTCTTTCTACGGAGCCATACAATGAATGATCCATATGTTACATTTGTTCTTGGGTTGCTTTGCGGTCTTATTTGCGGTATACTAGTTATGATTCCTGCAAAACGAAAGAGTCGATACAATAATGAATAACCCATATCGTAAATCTGTTCTTGCGCCAAAACCAAGAGTTGTATTCGACCCACGCAATCGCAAGCATATGCTTGATTTTGCTCGGTTTGTGAAGTATAATAATTGGAAGGATGGTTGTGCGTATTATCTCGAAGATCCATACGGTGATATTCCTACGATGATTCGCGCGAAGATTGCTGATGCTGTTGTTATAAGTTTTGCTGAAAAGGTGTAGTATGAGCGAAGGTAATTTTGAAGTGATGCCGATTGGCACGATGACTGAAGTTCGCGAAATGCGAAAGTTTGCAAATGACTTAATTGCTCTTGCAGATAAACATCCTCTCCCAGAGGAAGTGCTTCGGAAGATTCAAGAGATGCGCGTATTCTATAACTGGCACAATGAGACTTTTCCCATAACTGTATGATGATCTATTGCGCTGCACGCTTCAAGCCTAAAAAGAAGCGCAAGGTCAAGGGTGTGATTGCCAAGAAATATAGCAGATCATCTGCGATTCTTGGTGTTGAGAAGTTGCCGAATCTTTCGTATAGTCCGCGTGTTGGTGCTGATACTGCCAGAAAGATCGAGTCACTAAACACTGACAAGTTCTTTACAGAAAAAAGAGAGAGCCTGATGTACACAGGCACTTTGGTGAGGGGTATTGCTACGATGCACAAGTCTAACGCAGTACCAGTTATCAACGAAGAGCAGATGCAAGATATCTCGAGAATGCGTCGCGGATGATCGGTCGCATTCTCTGTTTCTTTGGTCTGCATAAATGGGAAGGATTGTGGCGACCCAGTCGCTGCATTTACTATCCCTTTGACATCCTTGTAAACAAAACTTGCAAACGATGCGGGAAAGTGGTTGTCCCGAAACAACCGCAACATTCATCTGACGAGGATTAATTTATGAGTATTCGCAAAAAGGCTGCTATCGAAACTGCAAAATTGACTGCGTTTTTCGCAGTTGGTGGTGTGGCGTTTTATTTTCTTCTTGATCTTCTTGGTCCAAAACTTGGACTAGGATTTCTCCTATTCAGTCTGATTGGATACTTCGTTTGGCTTGCTTATGACTTTTATGTTAATAAGTTTAAATGGGAAGAGAAGTATAAAGATTGATCAGCCCCTGTGTGGGGATTTGCACACTAGACACCCGACGTGAATATTGCGTCGGGTGTTTTCGCACAAAAGAAGAGATAACTATTTGGACAAAGTTGTCTTTGTCAGAACAAGAGCGTATAATTAAAGAATGCAAAGAGCGTGGCTATATAAAGAGTCTTTCTGAGAAAGTAAAATAATTATGGCAGATTTATTACAAGCATTTGTAGTTCCAATCTGGATGACAAAATATCCTGATTTTGATAAGCACAAAAAGAAATTTCTTTCTTGCGTGAATTCTATCAGAAAAAAAGACAAAGATGGAGTTGTCATTTCTAACGTCAATGGCTATCAGTCTCGAGATAATCTAACTGAATATCCGCAATTAACTCCACTCTTTGATTTTGTGATTCATGAAGTTGTGCGCGCTGCAGTCAATGATCTTAAATTTAAACCATGCAGTGGAATTGTAACATCTGCATGGGTCAATTTTAATGACTCTAAGAATGCGGTGAATACCTTACATTCGCATGGTGATACTTTCTCGGGTGTTTTTTATATTCAGACTCCAGAAGAAAGTGGTAAGTTAGTTCTTCAAAATGAGTCATACAATCCTCTTTGGGAAGGAACTAATTTAACAGAAACTACAAATCAGTATACCGCAAAGGTGTTGAATATCAATCCTGTTGCTGGTGAATTGTTCTTGTGGTGTTCGCATGTTCCGCATTATGTTCTTCCAAATAAACACGACAAAAGTCGAATCTCAATCGCATTTAACGTAAAATGTTTCATCAATGAACAACAAAACAATGAAACATTCAACAACGAAAACGAGGTAAAGTAAATGGCTATTAAATTTGAATACACTGGTAAGATTGGAAGTGGTGGTCTTTTTGACGAAGATTCAATCAAGAAAGTTACGTTCGAACTTGATGACAATGATCTGACGGTAAATGAGGTTCTTGATGAATTTCAAAACTTCTTAAAGGGTGTTGGTTATTTCTTTAAGGATACACAAACATTCGAGATTGTTGACACCTCAGTTGATACAAAGGCAGAAGTTCCAAAGGCTGCTGTAGGTTCTTTAGAGAATGTGGTTGATGAAGTTGAATTGGTAAGAGAGATGGACAGAATTCGTCAATCAACTCTTGGATTGAGTGAAGAAGCCATTGAGATGGCGGCATATCATGCTATCTCTACTCGTAAGTCGGGGTGATTTATGCCAGCAAAAACTGGAACTAAAGGATTCGGAAAGGGTCA
>Ga0172367_10007200_pt1 | contig 12824 bp, 14 predicted proteins | sample Lak10m_FD_114542 | JGI IMG/M metagenome (GOLD analysis project Ga0172367, IMG submission 114542) | Freshwater microbial communities from Kabuno Bay, South-Kivu, Congo - kab_022012_10m | ecosystem: Environmental > Aquatic > Freshwater > Lake | place: Democratic Republic of the Congo: South-Kivu...
ACTGCCTTCAGTTTCCAGGCATAGCTGCCTATCGCCAACGCGACATCGGGAACAATTTTGCAATCGTCAAGCTCATTGCCGCAATGAACTTGGCTCGGCGTATATTTTTGGCTGAATAAAATTCCGTTCGCATTGCTTATTTCTAACTTATAAAAAACGCTACCGGGCGCCGGTTGCCATAAATAGGCGGGCTTGCTGGCGGCAATAGTCCCCGCCGGCGATATCAACACGGGCGCCGCCCTAACAGCTGCCGAGGCAAACGCGGAAATTAGCGCCAATAATAAAATAATGCCACGGCCCATCAATTTATTCATTGTAATCCTCCTCGTGATGACGAAATTGTTTTTACCGTTACCTTAAACACAACACACTTGATTGATGTTATTTAAAAAAACACCCTGCAACAAACAACGCTACCCGTATTCGATTTTACGCCCACGGTTGAAATGAGTCTATTCGCTTCTCTGATTAGGCTAAATTGTCAAGAGCAACGATGGATTTTATCGCCCCGATACAGACGTTAGGCCAGCTTGTGGGTAACTTCAGTTTTTGATAAATTGCTAAAGCTGACTTCCATACACGATAGGCTAAAGGTTTCATTGCTGATTTCCCCCTTTGTCGTCCAAGCGGAGTAATCCGCTCCCCGCGCTATCGGCCCGCACGATGCACAGCCAACTTGCTTTTAATTTCCAAGGAATAGCCCAACCATGACCCAAGCCCTGGCAACCAAAAACGCCGTCACTTGCGAAAACTGCAATCTCGATAAGCTGTGCATACCCAAGGGCATGGACAGATCGGAAATAGGTGCGTTAAAACTCTTGGTCAACCGCGACAATATTCGCCAAAAGGGCGAGGCGATCTACCACGCCGGCAGTCCGTTCCGTGGCGTTGTGGCTTTGCGCTCGGGTAGCGCCAAATTACTTAACGTGGACAAAAACGGCAACGAAATCGTGGTTGATTTCATCTTACCCGGAGAATTGCTAGGCTTTGACGGCGTGGCAACGCAGCTTCATAACTGCACGGCGATTGCCTTGGAAACGGTTAATTTTTGTCATTTGCCCAGCCACCGCATCGACAGCACATCCGGCCTGCACCAAGCCTTGCTGCAACGCTCATGCGACCAGATCGACTTGCATGTCAGAAAAATGCAATTAAACCGCCGTTCCGCCGAAGCGCGGGTCGCCGCTTTTATTTTGCATATTTCGGAACGCTTGAAACTGCGCGGTTACTCGGAAATGGAATTTCGCTTGAGCATGTCCAGGGAGGATATCGGCAGCCATTTAGGCATTGCCCATGAGACGGTCAGCCGTATTTTTAACCATTTCCAATCGTTCGGAATGATAGAAATTAAAGCGAAGCGGCTAAAAATTACCGACAAAAAAAAGCTGTTTGGCTTTTATGAGGGTTGAGCGCCAAACAGCTTGTAGAGAGGGAGATTAAACAACAACTGATTCAAGACCTTACAACAGCATATCTGCCATAACGGCTCATCTATCTAAACCAAAAAACAAAATAATCACTTACTAACGTGGTATGCCGAGTTGGAAGCGTCCTCCGCAATGGCTTGCTCGGCCATCGCATAATCCTTATGGCCAAGATTCTTAATGGTAAACATGGTGGCGGCAAAAGCCACGACAACGCCAGCAACGATCAGCCAAAAATTATCTTTTTCTTTAACTTCATTCATAACGTATCCCCTGGTTAGGATTGGAATTTATAGTTTGGTTTGCGTCGACGTGGGGATATTTAAACAAAAAATCGCTGGGAAAAATTGAGCTGCGTCAATAATTGCGCGAATGCAAAAACACGAGGAAAAATAGAAGCTATCGGCGGCGGCGCATTCTGGAACTCAGTACGCACCAAATCGAACGGACATTGGATTTAGGCTCGGTTAAGAGCAACGTTAGGGCAATCTCTTCGCCGCCCGCCATCAAGCAAAGCACGGCGGCAATCCGGAACGGCCAAACCGGGCCGCCCAGCAGCATCAGATACAAGGTAAGCCCCATCGCCGCGGCGGCGAGCTTGACCAGCCAGGTATGATAGCTGGTGAAACGGCCGAATTTTAAAAAACCGGCGATGGCCGGCAACAGGCAGCTGGCGACCACCATGACGACATAAAGCCATTCCCGGCCTATCGTAACCGGCCAAAGCCACCAGCAGCCCACGCTGATGGTCAGATAGATCACCACATCCGCCCAACTATCCAGCATGGCGCCAAACTCGGATACTTGGCCGGTGAGCCTCGCCGCCAAGCCATCCAATAAATCCGACAAAAAACAAGCCGCCAATAACAGTAAAAACGCCAAGCGATGGCCATGCCAGGCTTGCCAAAGCAAAACCGGCGCGGCGACCAAACGGAAGCCGGTCAACAGATTAGGCAGGGTTAGCCATGCTGGGATTGGTTGTCTGGATTTGTTCATAAACTAAACTCCGCCGTCAATGGCGCATGGTCGGAAAGCCTATGCCAGGGCGTCTGATTAAGGCGTTCGCAAGCCACCGGCTTAAGGCCACGATAATAAATGCGGTCCATTTGCAGAAACGGCAGCCAGGATGGGAAGGTTCTGGCGTAGCGGCCATGCGTATCCAGAAATATTTCCCGCAAGCCCAAATGTTCATAAAACAAGTGCCCTGCCTGTCCCCGCCAATCGTTAAAATCGCCGGCGACGATCAAGGGCGCCTGATGCGGTACATGGCTGTCGATGCGATCGCACAATTTGCTGATCTGCAACCGCCGTTCGCGCCCTAGAAGCCCGAAGTGTATGCAAACCAGATGTACTTCCCCGCCGCTCTCGGGAACACGAATTACCGCATGTAAAAGGCTGCGGCTGGCCCAGGGCAACGGCGAGACGTTAATGTTTTCCCAACTGACAATGCCATGTTTGCTGAGTATGGCGTTGCCGTGATGGCCGGCGTCGTAAACGGCGTTTTTGCCGTAGGCGTAAAACGGCCAAACGCCTTCGGCGAGAAATTCAAACTGGGATTTTTCCGGCCAATCGCTGATATTTATCTCCCGGTGCGAGTGCTCGCCTTGCATTTCCTGCAAAAACAGCAAATCCGCATCGGTGACTCGCAAAGCTTCACGGATTTGATGCAAGACAAATTTCCGGTTGCCGGAGCTGAAGCCTTTATGGACGTTGTACGTCAATATCTTAAGCGTGTTGTCAGTCATATTCCAGGGCATCAATAAGGCCGGTTGCGGATATGCCAGCGATATAAAACCGGCGACAGAAATTCTTCCAGCAGAAAAAATAGGCCGGTTGCGATAAGGACGTCAAGAAAATTCAAAACCAAGGATTCTTTTAATACCAGCAGCGGCAATAACGACTCCGGCACCGTATCGAAACCCGGCGCATGGCTGCTTTCCGCGTACCCCAGTCGGCGTTTGCAAAAGCTCGCCAACAAATCCCCCGCCATCGTCAAGACACCAAAATAAAAGCCGATAATAAGCGGTAAACCGATCAATCCCGCCATTATCGAGCTTACGGCAATGGCTGCGACCATGCCCCGCCAGGTTTTGCCGTGGCCCAATACGCGACGCCCGTCCGCCATTCGCCTGCCCCCGTCAACAGGATAGGCGAAACGGCCCCGCAACCATCCGCGCGCCAATATCGGCGCGGCATTCGCCGCCAGCAGTAACAAGAAAGCCTGTGCGATTATTGTCCAATAAGCAGCATTCATCTCAGCATTGCCAGCGCCACCGCTTCGGCCACCTTAATGCCGTCGACCGCCGCCGACAGAATGCCGCCGGCATAACCGGCGCCTTCGCCGGCAGGGTAAAGGCCGCGGGTGTTGATGCTTTGATAACTGGCATCCCGTTCTATGCGTATCGGCGAGGACGTGCGGGTTTCCACGCCGGTCAGCACCGCATCCGGCATGTCAAAGCAGGAAATTTTTTTAGCGAAGGCAGGCAAGGCCTCGCGGATCGCGGCGATGGCATAGTCGGGCAAGGCGCTGCCGAGATCGCACAGATGCACACCGGGCGTGTATGAAGGCTGCACACCGCCGAAAGCGGTGGACGGGCGGCCCGCCAGAAAATCGCCGACCAATTGTCCCGGCGCGCGGTAATCGCCGCCGCCGAGCTCGAAAGCATGGCGCTCCAGCCGCCGTTGCAAATCCATGCCCGCCAACGGATGTTCGGGATAATCGTCAGGAGTGACGCCGACCACGATGCCGCTGTTGGCGTTGCGTTCATTGCGGGAATACTGGCTCATGCCGTTGGTGACGACATGGCCGGGCTCGGACGTGGCCGCCACCACGGTGCCGCCCGGACACATGCAGAAGCTATAGACGCTACGGCCATTCTTGCAATGATGCACCAGTTTGTAATCGGCCGCCCCCAACCGAGGGTTTCCGGCAAAATCGCCGAACAAGCATTGGTCGATCAGACTTTGCGGGTGCTCGATACGAAAACCGATGGAAAACGGCTTGGCCTCGATGTAAACGCCGCGCCGGTGCAACATCTGGAAAGTATCGCGGGCGCTATGGCCTACCGACAACACCAGATGGCTACAGGGGATGGTTTCGCCATCGGCCAGTTGCACGGCGCGTAGCCGGCCGTTTTCGATCTCCAGGTCATCGACCCGGCTCTGGAAACGGATTTCTCCCCCTAAGCTTTCGATAGCGCCGCGCATCTGTTCGATCATAGCCACCAGTCTAAAGGTGCCGATATGGGGCTTGCCGACATATAAAATTTCCGGCGGCGCGCCGGCCTTGACGAACTCGGTCAACACCTTGCGGCCGTAATGGTTGGGGTCTTTAATGCGGGTATACAATTTACCGTCGGAAAACGTCCCGGCTCCGCCCTCGCCGAATTGCACGTTGGATTCGGGGTTGAACTCGGATTTTCGCCACAAGGCGAAGGTATCCTTGGTGCGCTCGCGCACGGCCTTGCCGCGCTCCAGGACGATAGGCTTGAAACCCATTTGCGCCAAAATCAGCGCGGCGAACAAACCGCAGGGACCAAAGCCGATGATGACGGGACGTTCCGTTATCTTAGTCGGAGCCTGGGCGACGAGGCGGTATTGGCTCTCGGGCGTTGCGGAAAGCCGAGCGGCATCGCCCACGCTAGCTAGCACCGCCGCCTCATCGGTTAACTCCACATCCAAGGTATACACCGATTTAATCTGACGTTTGTTGCGGGCGTCGAAGCCTTGCCTAAAGATGCGGTAGTTCAGTAATTGTTCGGCGGGGACGGCTAAAAAAGCGACGATGGCCGATCGCAACTGGTCATCGGTATGGCCTAGCGGCAGTTTGAGTTCGGTGATTCTTAGCATTTTGATGGCATGGCGATGCCGTGTTAACGAAAGGATTAAAAAATATCGGCGGACTTAGAAGCTGTTTAAAAACTACTGCGCACGTCCATGACTGCGTTGAAAAAGCGCTCAAAATACTCATGTACTCCATGTACACTCCGTTTTTTCGCGCTTTTTCGCCTTGTCCTGAACGCGCTCGCTACGTTTTTAAACAGCTTCTTAGCCAGCGCTTATTCCCGCACCGGCTTTTTATCCAGTTTGCGCTGCAAGGTGCGGCGGTGCATGTTCAAGGCCCGGGCAGCGGCGGAAATATTGCCGTCGTGCTGCATCAGCACTTTTTGCAAATGTTCCCATTCCAGGCGCTTGACCGACAGCGGATTCTCGCTGATTTGCACGGAGGCGTCGCCCTCGTTTTTGTTGAGGGCGGCGACGATTTCATCGGCATTGGCGGGCTTGGTCAGATAATGAATGGCACCCAATTTAATGGCTTCAACGGCGGTGGCGATACTCGCGAAACCGGTCAGCATGACGATTTGGGTGTTGTCGTCCAAGGAAATCAGTTTTTTGACTAATTCCAAACCCGATTCATAGCCGATGCGCAAGTCGATAACCGCGTACTCGGGCAGGCTTTGCTCGGCAAGCTGAATGCCCTCGGCGACATTGTGGGCGACCAGCACTTCATAGCCTCTTTTTTCCAACGCCGTCTTCAAGACCTTGCAAAAAGTCTCGTCGTCATCCACTAGCAATAAACGAGGCTTGTCCATTTCCTGGGCTGTCATCATCATTCTCGGTATTTAGCAAGGGCAAAGAGATTTCCACGCAGGCGCCGCCCGCGTCATGGTTATAAAGCCTGATTTTACCGCCTAGACGGTTGATTGTGGAATACGTTAGAAACAGGCCAACGCCTAGACCGCGCTTTTTACTAGCCACCGGGTGTTTGCCCGCGAGATCCGTCAATTCCGGCGGCAATCCGGGCCCGAAATCGCGGATGGTAATGCTAAGCTGGTTTAAATCCCAATCGGCATGGAATTCTATGCCTTTTTCCAGCGGCGAGGCTTCGGCGGCATTGTTAAGTACGTTGATAATGGAATGAGTCAAGGTCCTTTCGGCAATGATTGTAGCCTGATCGGCAACCGCCGGCGCGACGAAAAAATTAAGTTTAGCCGCCGGCTTATGGGTACGCCATTGGTTGATGACATCGTCGATATACTCCACCACCGGGGCGATACGTCCAGATTCGGCACGTAATTCTCCTGCCGATGCCGACATCACCGATAACGCCCCCTTACAGCGGTTGACTTGTTGCTGAATAATCAAGGTTTTTTCATGCAGGTCGGGGAATCGGTGCATGGGATATTCCTGCTCCAGCTCGTGCGCGACGATCGCGATCGTCCCCAGCGGCGTACCCATGTCATGCGCGGCGCTAGCCGCCAACGTGCCCAAGGCCACTACCCGTTCATCGCGCAAGGCGTTCTCCCTGGCTTCGGCCAAGCTGCGCTCCTGTTTTCTTAGGGCTATCGCCAGCTCGACCACGAAAAACGCCACCAACCCGGCGCTGAACACAAAACCGAACCACATCCCGAAAATATGCAGGTTGAAATAATGGCGGTCGCTCATGGCATGGACTTGCTGCATGAGATCGTAGTTGGCCATGCCCGGATGCATCATTTGCGGATTGGGCGCATGCGGTTCTATGGCCGGCAACGGGATATTAAACGTCATCAACACCGTCTACAGCGACGTGGTAATCATCACCATGTACCAGGCATAGAACTGCGGCAGCATGATCGCGGCGATGATCACCGGCAGCAAAAACACCCAAATGATCGGATTGGAGGCGCCGCCGGTCAGGTACAGCAATAAACCTATGGCGGCCACGTCGAAGATGAGCTGGGCAAAAATCTCGGATTCCGTGACCGGGTCTTCAATTTCTAAGCGTATGGATGTGTAAATATTGGCGGCAATCACCAAGATCATCACAAACCAAAGCTGCGGTTCCGGCAGGCGGATTTTTAAGCCGTAAGTGGAGACAAAAATCAGCAAGGACTCACTGAAAATCATCAAATTACGAAGTATAAACAACCACCTAAGATTCTGCCTGGCGGAAGACACCGACTTCGGGGACACGTGTGTAAACATTGTACTGATGCCTGTATAAAGGGCTTGTTGTTTGCCGGAGTTGACAAATATAAATTTTAAGGTTTTGGCTGCGACAATATGTCACATTTTTATTTGCCTTTACCGTTGATAGTATGTATCTAACTTTTAGGCTCTTGTAGAGCTTACATGGCTGAAAGTTGCGTTATATCCTTCCTAATACTCTCTCTAAGGCGGTTTTTAACCGCCTTTTTTTTTGCCCGCGAGAATCTCTAATTATAAGGGATGCCCAAGCCCCCTATGCCGCAATATCCGCCCGGTTCCTTGGCCAAATATTGCTGGTGATAGTCTTCCGCATAGTAAAACACGCCAGCCAGCATAATTTCCGTGGTGATGGCGCCAAAACCGGCCTGGGCCAACTTGGCTTGATAGCGTTCCTTGGAGGCGAAAGCGGCATCCAACTGCTCTTGGGTATAGGCATAAATGCCGGAACGATATTGAGTACCCAAGTCGTTACCCTGCCGCATGCCTTGGGTAGGGTCATGGGATTCCCAAAATAGCCGTAATAAGTCGTCATAACGGGTCAGATTGGGATCGTAAATGACTTTAACCACCTCATTATGGCCGGTCATGCCGGTGCAAACTTCCTCATAACTGGGATTAGGCGTAAAGCCGCCGGCATAACCGACTGCGGTACTAAAAATATTGGGATATTGCCAGAATTTTCGTTCCGCACCCCAAAAACAGCCCAAGCCCAATAAAGCCTGTTGCAGATGAGCCGGAAATGGCGGTGCAATGGGGTTGCCCGTGACAAAATGCCGGTTGCGAACCGGCATGGAGTGCTCCCGACCGGGCAAAGCTTCTGACGGGTCGGGCATGACAAGTTTTTTTCCTGACAAAATCATGGCTGCCTCGTTAAGGAGATGACTAAAACCCGGGCGGGTTGCGGTTATAATAACCTGAAATCCAAAGCCGAGAATATCATGACAGAACACGATTGTTTACGCCGATTTTTATTTACCGAACTAGGCGTGCGCGGCGAATGGGTCAATTTGACCGAGAGCTGGCAGGCCGCTAAACGCTATCAAAAGGGCTCCGCCATTGTGCAACAGCAATTGGGACAAGCCCTCGCCGCCGTCGCCATGTTGTCGGCCACCATTAAATTCAAGGGTTCGATGATCCTGCAAGCGCAAGGTAACGGGCCGCTTAGAACATTGGTCGCTCAGGCCACCCATGACCGCAAAATCCGTGGCTTGGTCCGGGGCGATACCGAGTTGTCGTCGGCATCGCTAACTCACTTATTCGGCACTGGGCGTTTGGTACTCACCATTGAACAAGCCAATGCAGACCCTTATCAAGGCATCGTACCGCTTGAAGGCGATAATTTGGCCAGCGCGCTGGAAACCTATTTCAGCCAATCGGAACAATTAAAAACCCGGCTTTGGCTATTTGCCAACGATAATCAAGCGTCCGGCTTATTGCTACAAGAATTGCCCGCCCAACAGTACGCTCAAGCCGACTGGGAGCGCGTGGAAATACTGGCCAACACTGCTACCGAACGGGAATTAATGACATTAAGCTGCGCCGACATGTTGCGCCGCTTATTTCATGAAGAGCAAGTCCGACTCTACGACGCCGAAGCCATCCGCTTTGAATGCGCTTGTTCCAAACTCCGGATAGAAAGAACCTTACGGGCAATGGGCAAGGAAGAATTGCTGGCCATTCTGCAAGAACGCGGCTCCATTCAAGTCGGCTGCGAATTTTGCGGCGCGACTTATGAATTCGATGCCATAGACGTGGAAACCTTATCAACCAGCCGGGGTTCCAACCATGAATCGCCTACACTCCATTAACAAAACCTTACGTTTCCTTGCCCTACTAGTGCTGGCTGGCAGTTTATCCGGCTGTCTGTATTGGTGGCGAGCCTACGAGGTGTATTTGCAAATGAACAACTTTGATCGTTACTTTAGCGTGGAAACCGACGATCAGTTTACCCTGCATTTTAGGGAACCGGTGCTCTACAACAGCGATTTTATAGACTTGGCCAACCTCTATCCCACCGAGGACAACCCGACGCCAGAGGGCCGCCAAACCCGCTATTGGTTCCGCAAGGTCAATGCCGACAATCAAACCACGCAACCGGAAATTAAGTTCTACTCGGAAATGGACTTTAACAAGGACAAACGCCTGACCGCCTGGTCGTTTTCATCGCTGTTTCTGGAAATCGCGCCACCCCAGTTTTTGGAAGTGTCCTTGCGTTCGATAGGCGGGGCCAATATCGACAAGGAAAAACGGCAATTGAAGGCCGACACCGAGCATGTAGATAAAATTGTCGCCGAATTGCCGAAAAAACAGCGTATCCTAGAAAAATTGGGCAATCCATTTGCAATCAAGGAAGAAGCCGATAAGGAAATCTATATCTACCACTTCCTGCTCGACACGCCGCGCATTGAGAAAGGTTATGAAGCCAATGCCTTGAACGAGGTTAAACTCAGTTTCGACAAGCATACCGACGAGCTTTTTAGCATGGCCGGCAATTTCGCCGGGCTTAAAGTTTCGATTGATTACCGCAAGTTTCTTAGCGCCAAGGGGTCTTGAAGCTCCCTTTTGACGAATTCATAGAATTACATCTTCCGCCATTACCATTTGCGCCCCATGCTATTCAAACTATTTTTATTTGCCATTGCCCTTTCGCCCCTACCCTTTGGCGCCAATCGACCTTGGGCATGGAATCTGTATATCTTGCTCATCGCATTGATCGCTTTAAGCGGTTGTTTGGCGATAGTGTTTAAACGTAGCTCCATGGTGATTTCGCTTGAAGCGGTTAAATATCCGCTGATTTTGGCGCTGATCCCCATAGCCTGGAGCGCTTTCCAACTCTCGGACTGGGCGCCGCAAGCCTGGACGCATCCCTTCTGGCAATTAACCGCGGAACATTTATCCGAACAAATGCCCGGCCATATCAGCTTGGCGCCGGAAAAAACCGAATCGGCCCTATTACGGTTAGCCAGCTATTTACTGGTGTTTCTGATCAGCCTGCAATTTAACCGCCAACCTGAATACGCCGGATTAACATTCAAAGTCATTGCTTATTCGGGATTTATTTATGCTATTTATGGCTTGATAGTTTTTCTGGGGGATTTCAAAACGATTTTGTGGTTTGAGAAATGGGCCTATCCATCGGATGTTACGGCGACTTTTGTCAACCGTAACTCTTACGCGACTTATGCCGGTTTAAGCTTATTAGCCTGCTTTCCGCTGTTATTTGAAAAAATCCAACTCAGCCTTTCCCGAGGCCTAAGCACTTATATCGGCAAGCAATATTTCCTGGAAAACCTGCTACTGCGCGCATGGCTGCCGCTGCTTATGACCATTACCATTTTCACTGCTTTGCTGCTTAGCCATTCGCGCGGCGGATTTCTCAGCACCCTATTTGCCATCGCGGAATTTTTTGTCGTATTGGCATTCAGCAAAAAAGTTAAAACCAATAAAACGCTGTTCGGCTTGTTTCTTATTCTCGCGGTTGCCTTCTTGACGTTTAAATACAGCGGAGATGTCGTTTTCAGACGCCTGGATCGGCTGGACGATGAAGGTAGGCTCGGTATTTATAACATCCTCATGAAAGCCAGCGCGGAAAACCTCTGGCTGGGCGTGGGCTACGGCAGCTTCGAGAATAGCTTTAGATTGTATCAGGATGAAACATTCCCACTCTATACCGACAAGGCGCATAACACTTATCTTGAAAACATCTTTGAACTCGGATTACTGCCGGCCCTAAGCCTCGTACTGGCAATATTGTGGATTGGCCTCAAATGTTTTATCGGCGTTTGGCGCCGGCATAGGGATTGGATTTATCCGGCCATCGGTTTTTCAGCGACTATCTTGGTGGGAGCGCATGCGTTTGTCGATTTCAGTTTTCAAATTCCCGCCGTTACCTATACCTACGCATTGCTGATGGGAGCGTCGTTAGCGCAGGCGCAATCCAGCCGCAACTACGACCAAGCTCAAAGAAAACGTAGCGCATCGCCTTCAAATACCGCGCAAGTCAACTTTCCGGATGCGTAAGCGCCGGTATCAAGACCTATGCGATTGGGGCGAACATCTGGCTCCTCCGTCACTGAATGCCCGTGGACAATGATTTTGCCGTGGGAAGCACTGCTGTTCAAAAACTCATCGCGTATCCAGAGCATATCCTCGGGCAGCTGCTGGTTTAACTTAAGCCCCGGCCTTATGCCCGCGTGCACGAAAAAATAGCCGCCGATTTCGTAATACAGTTGTAAGCGCGTTAGAAATTGTAAATGCGCTTCCGGCAACTTTTCCTTGAATTCGTCATGCAACGCCGTCATATCCTTTTGGGTCGGAATTCCCACCACCTGTACGCCATAGCTTAACAAGGTCTGCAAGCCGCCGAACCTAAACCAGTCTTGGGCAAGCGCCATGTTTTCAGTCAACAGAAAATCGAGTAGCACTTGCTCGTGATTGCCCAGCAAATAAATTTTTTCAAAATCGGTTAGATCGTTAGCCAACAGAATTTCCAGCACCTGCTTGGAATTCATGCCTCGGTCAACATAATCGCCCAGATACACAAGCGTTAGTTTCCCCGTAAAACCGGCTGCGTCGGCAGCGATTTTCTGATGCGCATCCAGCAATAAATCGTCACGGCCGTGAATATCGCCGATGCAATAAAGCCTATGGTTTTCAGGCAAACTGGAGACTAGCGACTGAGTTGGCTTATTCTGTTGCCCTAGGCGGCTTATTTTTCTGATTAAAGTTTTCAAGATCGTGTAAGAAGCGGGCAGAGTCATCGGGGGAATTAATCAGGGCATCATTTACCCATATCAAGAAGTCAGGCTGATCCGCGGTGAATTCCACGAGTCCTTGCCTCTGAAAAGCCCAAGCCAAGCGGATTTGACCTTTTATTAAGGCTTCCATTTCTTCGTCAAATTCCCCTACATATGAAAAAGCGAGCGCGAGTCGCGGCAGCAATAAACCCTGATCGACTCGTCCGGCATAGATTGATAAACGTATGCTGTCGAGCACGGATTCAGGCTCGGCTCCCAATAAATCATCGACCGTGGCTAGGCTATACCAAGCAAAAGAGTCGACGGGGGACAACTTTAAGCCGTTGATAATTTCGGACTTTGATTTGGGTAATAGGTCTTCTTCGGACGAAATTGCCAATGAATTTTCCTGTAGGGTATGCAAAATCGCTAGATTTTGCCAGTATTCAGCGCTTGCAAACCAGACCAGAGCGTTATCCAAATCGGCACCGCTTCGATGCAGAATCTCCTCGGACAGCGGACGATCCGTTTCTTGAAGGGCTTGTTGTAATACCGATTCTGGGTAAAGCGCGTAAAGACTGGCTATAAAACGAGGAACAACCCGCATCAACAAAACAATGCAAGCAATGGCGCAAATACCGGCGAGCAAACGGTTATTCTGAACAACGCTTTTACCAATTTCAGACATGGGGCT
>Ga0172367_10007202_pt1 | contig 12818 bp, 10 predicted proteins | sample Lak10m_FD_114542 | JGI IMG/M metagenome (GOLD analysis project Ga0172367, IMG submission 114542) | Freshwater microbial communities from Kabuno Bay, South-Kivu, Congo - kab_022012_10m | ecosystem: Environmental > Aquatic > Freshwater > Lake | place: Democratic Republic of the Congo: South-Kivu...
CTTTTTTTTGCTGGGGAAATTTTAGACATTGATGGCATAACCGGTGGGTTTAATTTTCAAAGTGCCTGGACAACTGGATGGATGGCTGGAAAGGGAATGGGGCAGTTCTAGTGATGATCGAAACCCTCCATCCTGATGACGGTTCTCACGACTTGCCGAGTAATTTATTTTTGTTTACATTACTTAACATAGTTCTTAATTTGTTATTGAGAATTACTTAAGATTTGATTCTGGTTATGACTTCATGGGCATCCCCTCCATTGAGTAGTTCGTCGGCAGTGCCAGTTCTTCATTCAATGGTTGGCATCGTTGCCATCCCCCTATTTGGAGTCCTGCCATAGGGGCGTAATCTAAGTCCATGATTACAGTTTTATTTCACCATTCATGGACATTGATGGTCTTCAAGTCTGATGGAAGTTCAATTTCCTAATGTTATGTATTTTCATTTTTCTAGTTCATGTAAGGGGTTTAATCATGCTTCCAACTACTTCATTTCAACCAACTCATTTATTAGTTACTCGCACTAAACAGGTTCCAGTAGAGTTAATTGGTGGGACTAAGGGATTTCAAGTTCTATCTGAACACGAATGGTTGCACAATCGTTCCGCTGCCTTTGTATTCCATCCCAAACTGGGCTTTTCTTGTCACGGTGTACCCGTGGTAGGATATAGTTTACAACCCATTACCGCAGATTTTGTCACCCCTATCTCAGTTCTTCAGCACGCTGTGGTTTAATTTGTGTGGACTATTTTAAGGAATGTCCAGACCCAGTTAAATCATTGGGCATGGTATGAATTAGGTGACAACATATGGGGTGGCTTGGTTGCCGTCCATTGAGTGATGGGGGCTAGAGCTTTCCAACCCAAAAATTTACCCACTGGTTCAGCCCGTTGAATGGCAATTCGGGTTAGGCTACCTCCCCACTGATGATGCCATTGGTAAAGTAAAGACTCCCCTTCAACCGTCACGGCATTGGCAACTAGGCGACCGCCATAGCGCAAAAACTGCCAACAAGTTGTTAACAACTCTGGTGTAGTCAGTCCTCCCCCAATAAAAATAGCATCGGGCTCTGGCAGGTTTTGAAGAGCTTGGGGGGCATCCCCCACCACGATGGTGAGATGGGGAACACCAAGGGTGACGGCATTATCCGTAATGTACTGGCAACGGATGGGATGATGGTCAATGGCGATCGCCCTACATCCCCGCCCGCTCCGCATCCATTCAATGGCGATGGAGCCACACCCAGCCCCCACGTCCCATAATAACTGTCCGGGGGTTGGCGCAAGGGCAGATAGGGTGATGGCGCGAACCTCTTTTTTAGTTAATTGTCCATCATGGTGATAGGCTGAATCTGGCAATCCAGGGGTATGGGGAGAATGGGAGGTGGAGAAAGGATCCGTGGGTAATACGGTTAGGGCAATCGTGTTGAGATCGGCAAGGTCAGTGAGGGTCCAGGAGGAAGCCAGACCCGTAGTAACCCGTTCGTTAGGTCCACCCATCCGCTCCAGTACCGTAATTTGGCTGTTCCCATACCCTTGATGGGTCAGATAGTGAGCCACCTTAACCGGGGTGGTTTTATCCCCACTCAGGACAAGGATTTTTGCCTTCAGATACAGTAGGGCATTGAGGAGGGCTAGGTCCCGACCGCAAAGACTAAGGGTTTCAACTTCAGTCAGTGACCAGCCAAGACGGGCACAGGCCAGGCTAAAGGCAGAGGGAGCAGGAATAATCCTCATTTCCGTAAATGGAATATGCTGGATGAGAGTAACTCCAATTCCATAACACATGGGATCACCGCTAGCCAACACACAAACCGATTCTCCCCGATGTTGGATTATCTGATGGATGACATCGGAAATGGGGGAAGTCCAGGTTAGTTTCTTCCGTTTATCCTCTGTCGGTAACAACCCAAGATGACGTTTTCCACCCACAATAATCCTAGATTGGTGTAGGAGGGTTCTTCCCACGGGTGTGATTCCATCTAACCCATCTTCTCCCACCCCCACCACTGATAACCACGTTTCCATACCAACCCTTGTTAAAATAAAGATCCTAAGAATTTAGTTTGACCCACGAACCATGGTAAAGTACAAACACTTGATATTGGGAAAGTCCGGTGGAATCCCGGTACTGTGCCGCAACTGTAAGGTGATTTTAAGGGATGAATTGAGGGTTTAGGCTGAAATAAAGGGATTCAACCTATTTGATATTCAAAAACTAAAATCGAACGAGTCAGAATACCAGCTTCAAGTGTAACTTCTGATCACTGTTACTATCCATTCTCTGCGTTGCACAGAGGGGTCTATTATGAACTGGTTATCTACACCAACTGTTTGTCCGGGATTATTTTATGGCACACCATGCCAAGATGGATATTTAATGCGTATCCGAACCCCCGGCGGCATCTTAACTGATCAACAGGGTGAGGCGATCGCCTCCCTAGCCGAAGAATGGAACGGTGAAACCATCCAAGTGACCAACCGGGCAAATTTACAACTCCGATCCATTCAGCCTTTACTCCCCGCTTCGGCATTAGTATCTCTCCAAAAGCTAGGATTAGCTGCCCGCAATCCCCAAGTGGATCATCTACGTAATATAATGGCAAGCCCCACTGCTGGCATTGATCCACAGGAATTAATTGATACCCGTCCATTGGTTGATGCAGTCCATACTTATATCCAAAGCAGTCCACAACTTGCCCAATTACCCCCTAAGTTGAGTATTGGTATTGATGGTGGAGGACGTGTGGGAATTGGCACGGCTTCGGAAATAGCCTGGGAGCATCGGTATAATGAAATTCAATTATCAGCCGTATTGGTAAAACAAGGAATCAATTCAGCCCAATCCAACCCAAGTCTAGAAAACGTTTACCTGCATCTGTCCTTGGGAGGGGATCATCAGTTATGGGATACACAAGTACTTATTCATCCTCAGGAATGCATCCCTGTTATCACAGCCTTATTAAAGGTCTATGGCGATTACCTACATCAGTTTCCACATTCCCAGAAAAAACCCCGAATGAAGCATCTATTACAAGATTGGGGTTTACAGGACTATCTTCAGCGGGTCAATGATTCATTGTCATTCCCCCTTCCCATCGGATGCCCCACTCCAACTTCCCTGGGAATCTCCCCATATGCTTATTTGGGAGTGCATCCTCAACTACAAGCTGGTCTATCTTACATTGGAATACACTTAGGCTTGGGACAATTAACGGTGAAACACCTCAGGGGCTTAGTGGAATTATGTCGGAATTTTGGCAACGGCGAACTGCGCCTAACTCCGTGGCAGACTATTGTACTGCCCCACATTCCTAACTCACAGGTGACTGAAGTGGTGGAGTACATTTCTTCACTGGGGCTGTTCGTTCCTAACCATCAAGATGGGTTTAAAGCCCAAGTCGTTGCTTGTGGGGGCAAACCTGGATGTACAGCGGCGGCAACCCAAACCCAATCCCATGGACTTACCCTTACCGCATGTCTTCACCAACGCCTAAAGTTGGAATTACCAGTTAACATTCACCTAACCGGATGTACAAAAACATGTGCTCAACCTAGTCCAGCAGAAATCATGCTCTTGGGTACGGAAGTCGAACATTTAGGTAAAACGGTAGAAGGGTATCATATTCTGATCAATTCACACCTACCCGATACGGTTGAAATAACCAGGATGGACGGCTATCTTGGTCTAATCCCCGCATTTGAGGTACCTAATCAAATAGCAAGTTTACTAACCACCTATCAACGCCATCGAACAACACCGGAGGAAACCTTTGGAGAATTTGCCCTTCGATTTGGGAAGTGGAAGGATGATGGTTGATATCCCCTCCCCCATAGGAAGCGATGGGTGTCATCCCAACTCCATTCTGTCTTGGTAACTATTAGTGGATAGGGATGGATAGTTAGCACCTTGATGATTTACCCTTTCTTTCGTTCTTTTTTATTTCCAATCCATGCTTGATTACATCCGCAACGGTGAAGCGATTTATCGCCAATCATTTTCCATCATTCGTGCCGAGGCAGATTTAACCCATTTACCCGATGATTTAGCACAGGTCGCAGTGCGGTTGATCCATGCTTGCGGCATGATAGAGATTATCCCCAATCTTGAAGCTTCTCCAGGAGCGGTACACACTGGTCGTCATGCTTTGAATGGGGGTGCTCCAATTCTATGCGATTCCCAAATGGTGGCTAATGGCATTACCCGTAAACGTCTGCCGGTAGACAATAAAGTGATTTGTACCCTCCAGAATCCAGAGGTTGTGGAGGTAGCCCAACGCATTGATAATACCCGGTCTGCCGCCGCAGTTGACCTGTGGAACCCCTACTTAGCTGGCGCAGTGGTTGCCATTGGTAATGCCCCAACAGCACTGTACCGTCTATTGGAATTATTAGACGAGGGAGCTCCCCAACCTGCTTTGATTTTAGGCTTTCCCGTTGGTTTTGTCGGGGCTGCCGAGTCGAAAGCAGAATTAGCGGCTAATAGTCGTGGGGTTCCCTTCATCACGTTACATGGACGACGGGGCGGGAGTGCCATTGCTGCTGCTGCGGTGAATGCTTTAGCTAAGGAGAATGAATTATGAATGGTGGTATGGATCAGGAACAACCCAAAAATGAAGCTACATTCATCACAAATCTACTATCTCCAACCACTAACTCCCCTGGCAAGTTATATGGCATAGGAGTGGGACCAGGAGACCCAGAACTACTTACCCTAAAGGCATACCGAATTTTAACCACTGTGCCTGTCATTGCCTATCCCAGTTTAGAAAATGGGAAGGTTTTAGCAAGGGCGATTGTTGCAGACTTCATTGGTCCACAACAGGTTGAAATTGCCATGCCCCTTCCTTTTAGTGTGGAACGTTCCTCCCAGCCTTTCTATGATATTGCTGCCCAGAAAATTGCTGCATATCTCTCTAATGGGCAAGATGTAGCGGTATTATGCGAAGGAGAGCCAATGCTATATGGTACATTTATGTATCTATTTCAACGGCTGGCATCCCGGTTTCCTGCTGAAATTGTGCCGGGTATATCTTCCACCATGGCAAGTGCAGCCATGCTAGGAGTACCGATTACATTTAGGAATGATGTTCTATCTATCATGCCTGCAACCTTAGACGGCAAGACCTTACGGGATCGTCTTGCTGTTGCTGATGCTGCCGTCATTATTAAGTTGGGCAGACACTTTGTCAAGGTACGCACCATTCTGAATGAACTTGGGCTACTCCATCGAGCCCTCTATATTGAACGTGCTACCCAACCCAATCAACGTATAGTCCCAATCACTGAATTAGATCCGGTTGAGGTTCCCTATTGGTCACTGATTCTAATTCCCAGCCAAACTCAACCCCAATGAATGGAACGAGAGTATCCCAATTTTACAGCCCTCATCCCCTAACCCCTTCTGAGTTGACTTTGGTGAATAGTAGAGTCAGGTAGGATCGTCTAGTCACACCCTAGGGAACTTAAAGGGATAACTTTTCCCTTTATCTGGCGATCGCGCCATACCGTATTTAGGGAACGGGATTGGAGTGAACTGGACGTAACCTGCCACTGAACAGAGGGATCAAATAAAATAAATTCAGATGGAAAACCTGCTTTGACTTGGGGAGGGAGTTGGTGCAAACATCGAGCCGGAGCTGTACTTAAGGCATACCATAGCGTTAGAGCTGACCAAATTCCCCTTTCTACCAAACTTTCCCATAAAAGGGGTAAAGCCAATTCTAATCCAATTGCCCCTGGTGGAGCAGATGCAAACCCAATAGTCTTCTCTTCATAGGTATAGGGGCGATGGTCTATGGCCACTGCCTGAATCACACCTTCATTAACCCCAGTTTGGAGAGCCCTTTGATCAGTGGAATTACCCAGTGGTGGGTCTAACCGTAGATTAGGGTCATAGGGCATTAAAGTATGCAAATGGGGGAGGGAGCCAGCAGAACTCATAGGTGAGCCTGCAATGACGGTTTCATTGAACAGCAAATGGAGCCAACTGGTACTTGCGGTAATGGGTAAACCTTGTTTTTGTGCTTGTTCAATCAAAAAAACACCCCGTGCAGTGGAAATACGCATCAAATGAATTGGGGTAGCCATGGCTGCCACACATTCAATGAGGGTGGATATGGCTACAGTTTCAGCAATAGTTGGGTTGGGAACTAATCCAAGACGCGTCGATAATGCCCCTTCCCTCAATACTCCACAACCAGTCAGTCTGGGATCGCAGGGAACGAATGCAATGGGTAAATTCAATGGTTGCACATAGTCAAGGATACGGGGTAAGAGAAAACCATTGGCAAGGGGTTGACCATCGGTGAAACCCACAACCCCGGCGGTGGCTAATTCTGATAATTCCACCAGTTGCTCTCCCTGGGCTGAACGGGTTAAGGCACCCCAGATGGATAGGTTTGGCTTAGGATAACCATCTAAATCAGGGGGGAGGTTCCTATGAATCCCATTTAAGTAACTAACTACACTGGGTGAATCAATGACAGGGTTCGTTGTGGGTAATAATGCAATCCGAGTAAACCCCCCTGATGCCGCGGCGCGGCAAAGGGAATCCAGGGTTTCCCGTTCTTCAAACCCTGGTTCTCCTGAGTGGCTATATAAATCGACCAACCCTGGACCGAGTATTAACCCCGAACCATTTGTAATTGTTGTGGAATCAGGATAGGTATGGATGTGGGGGGCAATTGCGCCAATGGTTCCATCAATGAGTAGAACATCATTAATTTGATCCCCATTGGACAGGGGATCTATCACACGGATTTGACGCAACAGTTGGGCAGACATGAATCAGGTAAGATGATGATATGAACACACTTTGGTGGTCAAATCATACTATTAATTGACTACGCTTACTTGACTAGGCTTGGACAACTGTTGCCACTCCCCTACGGAAAAGGGGTTCTTGCTTAGGATGTTTGGTGCTCGATCCGATTTAATAGGGAATTGTCCTGTCCAACAACTGTCCAACTAATGCTGGACTGTGATCAATATTCAACAATCACTATAAAATGAAACGTATAAGTTTATGTGGTTCTTAATGCTCAGGAGAAACACCCAATGGGATGCCAGAGGTTAATGAAAAGACCACCCTGTCCACCGGTTCATTAATGCAGAGATCGCCTCACCCCCCATGACTGTCCAACCCAATTTTCTTGATTCTCTTAATCCTTCCCAACGGCAAGCAGTAGAACATTTTTGTGGTCCTTTACTGGTGGTGGCTGGAGCGGGCTCTGGCAAGACCCGTGCCTTATCCTATAGGATTGTTAATTTAGTATTAACCCATCAAGTAGAACCAGAGAACATTTTAGCCGTGACGTTTACCAACAAAGCGGCTCGGGAAATGAAGGACCGCATTGAGACATTATTTGCCCATCAACAAACCCAGGTTGATAGGGATCACCCTTTTGATAAACTCAGGGCAGATGAAAAAACACGAATTCAGTCCCAAGTTTACCATCGCTATACTAAACACTTATGGATTGGTACCTTTCATGCCCTTTGCAGTCGTATCCTGCGGTATGATATTGAAAAATTTGAACCCAATGGTAAACGCTGGAATAAAAACTTCACCATTTTTGATGAATCAGATGCTCAAAGTTTAATTAAAGAAATTGTGACCACCCGATTGAATCTAGACGACAAGAAATTTGAGCCTCGTTCAGTGCGGTATGCCATCAGTAATGCTAAAAATCGTGGTCAAACCCCAGCGGACTTAGAACAATCCCAACCTAACTTACGTGGACGCACCATTGCTAATGTTTATCAAACCTATCAGGAAAGTTTACTGGCAAACAATGCCTTGGATTTTGATGACTTAATTTGGGTTCCAGTTCAGCTATTTCGCCAAAACCCTAATACTTTGAATTATTGGCATGAACGCTTCCACCATATTTTAGTCGACGAGTATCAAGATACTAATCAGACCCAATACGAACTAATCCGGCTATTATCAACCAATAACTCCCTTCCCCATGCATCCCAGCAGTGGCGAGAGCGTTCAGTATTTGTAGTTGGGGATGCAGACCAGTCCATTTATTCCTTCCGGGCGGCTGACTTTACCATTTTAATGGGGTTTCAACAAGATTTCGGAGATGGGTTGCCTGACAAGGATACCCGTACTATGGTGAAACTAGAAGAAAACTACCGATCCACTGCAACTATTCTTCAAGTCGCCAATGGACTAATTGACCACAATACTCAACGGATTGATAAAATTTTACGTCCGACCCGCTCCCAGGGAGAATTAGTTCATTTATATCGTGCCACTGATGAATTGGCAGAGGCAGAGTTTGTCGTACAACAAATCCGCCGATTAACCTTCAATAATCCGGAATTAAACTGGGGTAGCTGTGCCATTTTATATCGTACAAATGCCCAATCCCGAGCTTTGGAAGAATCCCTGTTACGATGGGATGTGCATTACAATATTGTGGGGGGGTTACGGTTTTATGACCGCAAAGAAATTAAGGATGTGTTAGCTTACTTACGATTAATTGGTAATCCCCGCGATACATTGAGTTTACTGCGAGTTATCAACACTCCCCGTCGCGGAATTGGTAAAACAACATTGGATCGCATCACTACCGCTGCCCAACAGATGGATCTATCAGTGTGGGAGCTACTTCAGGATCATCCATCGTTGGAAACTTTATGTGGACGGAATACTAAGTCCTTACTTGGCTTTGTTCATCTGATTCAACGCTGGCAGTCGAAAGTGGAGAATGTAGCCGCTTCAGCCATTGTTCAGGGAATATTGGAAGAGTCTGGTTATGTTGCAGATTTAAAAAGCCAGGGAACCGAGGAAGCAGAAGAACGACTGAACAACGTACAAGAACTGTATAATGCGGTATTGCAGTTCGAGGAGGAAACCGAAGACTCAACCCTGCTTGCCTTTCTTAGCCGTGCTTCCCTTGCCTCTGATTTAGATAACCTTGCAGGTGACCAAGCTAAAGTCTCCCTGATGACCTTACATGCTTCCAAAGGCTTGGAATTTCCAATTGTTTTTTTAGTTGGCTTGGAACAAGGTTTATTTCCTAGCTTTCGTTCCATGGCTGACCCGGCGGCTTTAGAGGAAGAACGACGACTGTGTTATGTGGGTATTACCCGAGCTCAGGAACGCTTATTTATCACCCATGCCCAGGAACGACGGTTGTATGGGAACCGGGAAATGTCAATTCCTTCTATGTTCCTGACGGAATTACCTAAAGATTATGTATTGGGGGAAGGAGTCAAAAAACCAAACAACAATCAGGGTAATAAAACTCATTTCTCCGTTTCACAACCATCCCCTGCTTCAGCCCAAGTGCCTGATAGTAGGACTTCAGAACCTCAGCCCCTATCACCCCCAAAAACCCAGTCAGACTCTAAAGGCGATCGCTGGACAGTAGGGGATCGGGTTATCCATCCCAATTGGGGCATTGGTCAGGTTACCCATGTGTTTGGAACTGGGGATAAGCTGAATTTAGCCATTAAATTTCCAAGTATCGGACAAAAGGTGGTTGACCCTAAAACAACGATGGTAAAAAAAGTGGAGTCTTAGCTTGCCCGATGGAAACTTTCCCACTGTTGTCACTTCGTCCCATTCCGCTTGAATACATAACTTAATGGGATATTCGGTAACAAAGACTACCATTTATGTATAATTACACTATAAATATCGCTAATTAACACATTTTGGGTATCTGTTACTATGAATTACCATCGTTTACACTCTCGGCAACAGGTTCGTCAAGTCCACATTGAAAATCTCCGTAAGAACTTTGAGCGGAGATTGGCTACCGCCCGAACCAATGGGGATGAATCCCTGATTCGGCAATTGGAGGCTGAAGCCCAATACATGGGTTGGCATCACCCTTAAGGATTTTGGAGAGAGTCAGTGGATACAAAACGTATCCACTAAGTTCCCAAGTAGAATTTTAAGGGGATTGGATAGCATTGAGTTGTTGAATCACTTGAAGGTAACTTTCCCTGTTTCCCTGACTAGAAAACAATTTGGCTGCCTGGGTGAGATCGGCCATTGCACCGGAGCGATCGCCCCCATTAAGACGGACAATGCCCCGACTACTATAAGCGTAGGGGTCAGTGGGGCTGATTTCTATGGCTCTATCCCAATCAATTAATGCACCTTGCAAATCCCCCAATTGTTGTCGTGCCAAGCCCCTGTTGTTATAAGCATGGGTATGGTGGGGATTCATTTGGATAGATTGATTATAGTCAGCGATCGCCATTGAATACTTTTTTAACCGCAGATACACATTACCTCGATTGTAGTAAATTGGTCCTGGATTAGAGCTTAATTCTATTGCCTGCGTCAGGTCACGAACCGCACTGAAGCCCTCACCCAAAGCCAAGTATGCGTTTCCCCGTCCACTATAAGAAAGGGCATTGGTGGGGTCAATACGGATTGCCTGGGTGAAAACAGCGATCGCCTTTTCATAGTCACCGGATTTGTAATATACCAATCCCCGCTGGATGTAAACTTCATCACTCTTGGGGGCTAAACGCATAAACGCTGAAACGTCGGCGATCGCCCCATTATAGGCTTCAGTAACATTTTGTTCACCCTCTTGATTGATGGCAGCTTGGTTTGACATGGATTTTAAGGTCAGAGAATGGGAAAAATCTTCCATTCGATTTTCCAGATTAATTGGGGACAAAGGAATTGGCTGGGGTGTAAAACAGTTGACCGCATGGGAGTGGCAACGATTTTGGGGAATGGTTGCAGCAAGGGGGACGGGTTGGGGGGGAACAGTTGTACTCCCAAATAAGGTAAATACCCCAATGGAGGTGAGAGTGGTTGGAATTTGACTGATCATCATGGAAAACAATAACACTACTTAGATTTCAACTGTTAAAACTCCGACGAATACTACACTGGCATCTTTACTAGACCTATAAATTCGCAATACTGTCGGACGGAAGTGATGATGTCAATCGTCAGTCCCTTCAGTTTGAAACAAGTTGTTTATCTTCTAATCCGTAGATTGTGTTGTAAAACTTAAAGGTTACATGGTCTCAAAAAAAACTACAGTGAGACGGAAATAGATAGTTCAGTTTACTGCAAGAGTTAGGATAGTTAAATCAATTGTTCCAAAGACATGTGCAAATCAGTAGTCAGACCAGTTACTGCTCCCCGGCGATTGGATTGATAAGCCTCCCAACGTTGGGAGACTCCAATTGGAGTCCCTACAGTAATTTGAGCTGTTTGTTTTCCTAAATGGGGCAGTTTAGTATTCTGGTGTCCTTTCATTCGATTCATGGTTGCCCAAACTAATAAAGTTGTTTCTGCAAAACGGTTAAATGAGGGGTTTTCCCGGATATAGTTTCCAGTTACTGCAACAAAACTTTCCACCAGACGCATATGCCACATGCGGAAACTAGCTTCCTCAGCGATACGATCGGCCAATGATCGCTCTATGGAACATAGTTTATCCACGTCAGAAATATCTTCTCGATAAATCCAATCCCAACCCGCCTGCTCTAAGCGACGGCAACGGTCCGTTAAACTACCCTTGGGTTGAATATTAAAATAGTTTTCCGCCACATTTAAGGCAACATCTAAAATAGCTGGCAGTCGTTCAGACAATTCATTATTTTCATGGGTTGATAACTGTTGATGATAAAAGCGTTGGTAAAAGGTTTCCATTAGACCCAGTAATCGATGAGCTACCCCAATGAGTCGGGGGTATAGGGTAGTTGCATTTGCTGGCAAGGATGAATCCACATTTAAATTTGTAATGCCGCAGTCCCTCTCCATCTCCGTCAATAGGGTGGCGATTGCAGACCAATTCTCCTCGTGGTAGTGATATTTAATTCCTAAAGGCAAAATCCAAACTTGTTCATTACGGTTCGCTTTATGCAAATCTTCTACGCACCAAAAACCCATCAATGCAATGCCCGGTTCCAAGGGGCTAATAATTTCATTATGACCATTGGTACAACCCTCTGGGGAGGCGGCAATGGGAAACTGTCCATTAACAAACAATTCACGGGCAGTCTTTAACCCTAGTCGGTCTAATTTACCCCGATGTAAAGGAACACCACCTAGTCGGGAAAACAACCAGCCAATGGTAGCTCCAGCCCATAAGGGAATCCCTCGGTCATAGATAAAGTGAGAATGAATGGGAGTACGGAGTTTGATCTGTTGTTGCTTTGCCATTTGAGGAACCAAATACCACATCAATTCAGCAATGGTAAAGGGGTCATGGGTACTAGGATGTCGAAAGGCAATCAAGAACCGAATTTTATTATGTTGAAATTGATCATAAAAGTTAACCAACGTGTCTAAATTGACCCCTTGAAGATTGGCAATGGGGGTTTGGAATTTTCGCCAAGTTGGCAAAAAAGCTTTCACAACGTTATAAACCCATCGATTAAATTTTGGGGCAATAAATTCTAAGGGTGTTTGAACGTGATCAATCGTTGCCATCATGTCATCCTGTTGAATTACGGATAGTGAAGTGGTTAGAGCACAATACTGTTAAGCATACCGCCATCCTAAAATACGATGCTGCACGGCTGAGCCTTTTCCTAAACCAATGACCCGAATCGGATATAGGGAAAGCATCACTATTGGGTACATCCCTCTCCCAGAAGGGGAGAGGGACTTTGAATCCGGTTCCTCTTCTCTTGTTTGGGGAGAAGGGGTTAGGGGATGAGGGCAAATGTATAAGATTGGATACTCTCTCACAATTGAGGGTATTTCTTGAGTAAACAGTGTTAATCTGTTAACTTACGAATCAAAAGTTGATTGGTTAACTTAGGATCAGCTCTTCCCCCAGTTTGTTTCATCACCTGACCGACGAAAAAGCCCAGTAA
>Ga0172367_10007205_pt1 | contig 12816 bp, 18 predicted proteins | sample Lak10m_FD_114542 | JGI IMG/M metagenome (GOLD analysis project Ga0172367, IMG submission 114542) | Freshwater microbial communities from Kabuno Bay, South-Kivu, Congo - kab_022012_10m | ecosystem: Environmental > Aquatic > Freshwater > Lake | place: Democratic Republic of the Congo: South-Kivu...
GCTTCTGCCCAATAATTTACATATTGCTGTAAAGCCATAGCATTTAATTGATTATCAAATTTTGTTGTGACTTGAGGATCGCCTTCGGAATTAAAATTAAATAAAATAAATCCTCCAAATGAGTTTTCATTTAATGCTTCCAATAATGACTTTGGAAAATCTTTCTGCACATAAAAATTTACACTAAAATATGTTTATATCGAAATTTTGGACAAAGAAATCCGGTGATAGATTTTTTAAATCTTTTTCATAAATTTCAATAAATTTAAAATTATTTTTTTCAAGCCATTCTGCTTTTTTGCAGTCTCTCTTTATGCTCTGCAAATAATTCATTCTTGAATTTCCATGAAAAAATTGATTAAAGCTCTCATGTTGCTCTCCGTTTACTTCGACTGCAATTCTTTTTGTTGCGTTCAATAAATCAACTTTCATTAAAGATCCATAAACTGGAAACTCTTCGTATACAATATGGTTTTTCCAATACTGTTCAAAGAATTTTTTTACATTAAATTGTATTTTACTTCTGCTTGGCTTGCCCCAATTTACCAAATATCTTGAAACATTTTTATTTACAAGTTTTCCATTTAAGCTATACAGCCTCATGCAGGAATAAGTTTCTTATATTTATCAAAAAGATATTCTGTGATCTTTGGATTTTCTTCTAAATACTTTCTAAAATTGTCCATGCCTTGATGCTGCTTGGTTAATTCTAGGTCTGCATCTTTTAATTCTTTAATTAAATCATCTCCTACAGTAATCCAAGCTCCTTTTGCTGTAACAAATTGCCAAGCAATAAGCTGATCAATAATCTCATACTCCCTCCAAATCGAAGTGCCACTTTTGCGTCCATATTTAATAGGATACTCTACTTTATGATTTGTGGTTTCATTTGTGGACTTCTTAATTGTTAATTTTGCTGTGTGCCCAATGATCTTATTTTTAATTGAGTCATATTTTTCATTTGGTTTCTCTAGAATAAGATCTCTATTAAACCTTGGTTCAAATTCTATAATCCAATTCGCAAAATGTAATAGAGCGTTTCCACCTGTTGCAGTTGTTTGTCTAATATCTTTATTTGCTGCATAAGGATCGAGCTTAATATCTGATCTAACTTGACTAATAAATATAGCCATATGGCCTCTTTTACCAAGAGCAATAGACATCTTTTTCATAAGAACTGATGAGATAACTGCTCCACCTGCGACCTTCGTAGCATCTGATAAAGTTTTACCTGCATCATTCTTGGGCATTAAGCCGTCCACAGAGTCAAGAATAAATAAATATCTTTTATTCTCTGGGTTATTTCTTACTAATTCTAGCATTAATTCAGATACTGTTTCAAATATGTTTGATTCAAATACAAAACAATTTCCGTCTTTCCACTTATCGGGATCTGTAACGTATTCAACTCCAGATCTCTCTTGTATCTCTTTAGATAATCTTCCTTCAGCTTTGATTAAAACTCCTCTTGCATTAGGAACGGTTTTAAGAAAATTCTTCATTACTTCTAAAGCTTCTGAAGTTTTTCCACCTTCATTCATTCCAAGAAATCTATGCAGACCTGGGCTAAAGCCTCCACCCATTACAAAATCCAAATTTAAACTACCAGAAGATACTTTGTAGTATATTTCATCTTCAAAATTATAGTGATCTTCTTTATTATCTTTTAAAAATGCTTTTAGCCTATCATTTGATATAGGCCCTTGAGCTGCTTCTTCTGTTGGAACTGATTTAGGTCTTGCCATTTAAAAACTCCTTTAATGTTTTTGGTTTTCTTGTAATATGTTTATCGTTGCCAATTTTATCATCCTTTAAATTATATGTTATTTTTTCTTTTTTGTCAACATTGAATAAAGATTTTTGTTTCAAAAGAAATTGCTTACCTTCAAAAGATAATAACCAATCTAAAGATTTAAGAGATTTTGCTTTAATTTTAAACCAAAATATATCTGTAGAATCAAATTTAAGTAATTTTTTGGCTTGATTAATCTCATATCCCCAAGGAATATTTTTAGATTTAACAAATTTTTTAACAATATAACAACTTAATTTATACTGTGTTAAGGGTTTTCTTTTTGTCATTCCACAAGTTTAGCACTAATATAAATATATTTCAAGAGATTTTTAATTTTGATAAACGATCTGTTTCACCAAATTCGCCTTTAATAAATGTATTTAAAGCTAAACTTATCCTTGTCTCATCTGTCGTCAACAATTCAACAGAATGCATTAAATTTGATGGAAATATAACCAAATCTAAAGATCCAACCGATAAAGAATATGAGTCTCCATTATATTTATTAGGATATTCAAACTCTATATCTATTTCCCTAAAGTCAGATTTATGAAAAACTATTCTTCCATATTCTGGATTTGATTTTATATAAAAAACAGCACTCAAAAAAGAATTTTTATGAGAATGTTTATGGTGGGATTCTCCTTTAGAAGCATAGTTGACCCAAGACTGAGTTATGTATACGCTGCTGTAATATTTAGGTTCATATATAGAATTATAATATTCTATTAATTTTAAATTAATCCATTCTTTTAAATTTTGCATTTTTTCATCTTCCAAAATGTATGAATTTACACTTACAGAATTTTCTTTATTCTGTTTTACGTCTAGATTAATTAGATAATTTTTTTCTTCTTGCGTTAATGTTCGATCTAATTTATATTTACCTATAGCCGTTGGGAAGATATCTATTATATTCATACGCCATATTTTGCTAAATCTGAAGTCACCATTCTGTTTACAAGATCATAAAATGAATTTTTTGGCTTCCATTTTAATTCTCTTCTAGCTAGAGAAGAATCGCCTTGCAAAAGATTTACTTCTGCAGGTCTATAGAATTGAGGATTTACTTTAACTAATACATGAGCTTTATTTTGTAAATATCCTATGTATTGCTCGTCTTCTGGCCGACCAGTTTCATTTTTCCAATTTCCTGGTATACTTGCTGAACCAAAACATATATCTACGAACTCTCTAATACTATGAGTTTCGTCAGAAGATAAAATATATTCTTTGGGAGTACTTTGGTTTAACATTAACCAAACGCCTTCCACAAAATCTTCTGCATGGCTCCAATCTCTTTTGGAATCTAGATTGCCTAATTCAATTGGTATAATTTGTTCTCTATTCATAACCGCTTGATGAATTCTTGCTACTCCTTTAGAAATCTTTCTTGTAACAAACTCTTCTCCTCTTCTTTCGCTCTCATGGTTATAAAGAATAGAATGAATCGCGAATAAATTATATGACTCTCTATATACTTTAGTTATATGCCTTGCTGCTGCTTTAGCTGCTCCATATGGACTTCTTGGCCTAATAGGATGTTTTAAATCTTGAGGCGAATATAAAACATCTCCCATCTCTTCACTCGAGCCCGCAGAGTAAAACCTGCAATTGGGTGCGTATTTCCTAATTGCTTCTAAGCATCTTAATACTCCTAGAGCTGTGGCATCGAATGTTTGTAATGGAAGTTGCCAGCTACTTCCTACAAAAGATTGTGCAGCGAAATTAATAAAATAATCTGGCATTATTTCTTTAACAATCTCGTCTATTGAATTACTGTCTGATAAATCTGCTATTAACATTTTAAATCTTGGATTATCTAAATGTTTTTTTATATTCTCAAGATTTGGATTTGAACTTCTTCTTCTGACTCCATATATCTGATAGTCTGTATTTTTAATAAGATAATCCGTCATATATGACCCATCTTGTCCGGTAACTCCTGTTATAATTACTTTTTTACTCATGTTTTTGTCTCTATTAATTTATTATCAAAAAATTTACTTTGTAATTCTAATTTTCTTTTATATCTTAACATATTTGCTTCATCTACTTCTTTTGCAGTAATGTTTCCATATCTTGCTTTCTCTACGGCATCAAATGTTATTTGGTTAGCTTCTATCATATTTTGATACTCTTTAGAGTGAATAATTTGCTCCATTTTAGAAGAACCTATTTGATTCTGTATATGCAAAAAACAGTTTTTCCAACCTGGTTCTATATTATTATTAATATTTTTTTTAACATGTAGTATGCTTAAATAATCAAAAGCATAAGCTTCATCTACAGGTAAGTTAATCATTACTTATATTTTAATAGATAATCAGATAATATTCCAACGAAATTACCATTTATTTTTTTATTTTCAAGTTGGATTTTAATAAATTTACCAGATAAACTCTTAATATTGTTGTCTGTATGAGATAAGATGAATCCTTTAGAAGTAATCGTAAACTCATCATCTTTATGCCAGAAATAATTGTAGTCTTTTAAGTCTGCGAAATATTTTAAACTTTCTGTGTCTTTGCAATGTACCCATAGTTTATTTTTAAATTTTTTTAACCAATTTGGTTTTATCTCTTCAATAGGCTTATCATGACCAATATAGATCTTATCTTTTAATATCCTTAGATCTAATTCTACATCATATCCTCTATTAATCGCTTCTTCTATATATAGAATTGTATTTTCTCTTTTTGGATTTGGACCATTAATATTACCACGATGTGCAATTAAAATCATTTTTAAAAAATTCTATAAGCTAAATCTGGAGAGAAACTTTTTGTCCCCCATTTTTTAATTGCTTCTTGATATTCTGGCTTTTCAAAATCTAAATTAATGGCTTGTTTCATGGCCCGTGTTCCAGCCAAAGTCCCTGAAGGATGACCATGAAGCGCTCCACCTACATTAGCCATCCAATCGTGACTTTGCAATAATTTATTTATATATTGAACTAAGCCTGGATGCATACCACAACTTAAAGCGGGAATAATTCTATAATTCCAAAGGACTTTTAAAGAGTCTATTAATTCTTGATCATCTTGGTTCATATATCCGCCGATCATTCCAGCGTGGATTGAGTCGCAGCCAGACCATCCTGCAATTTTGCAAATTACAGGCCAGTATATATAATATGGAGCTCTTTTATCTGTAAAAAATTTATCTCCACTTTTTTGGAAATGTATCCATAAGTTAGGATTTTGTATTCTTATAGCTTTATATATACCTAACCCACTCCATACATTAATATGTATTCCTCTACCGCCCTCTTTTGCTACAAAGTCTGCTCTCTCAAGTGCGTAAGGACTGTCTCCATTTATACAAAAAGTATAAATAACATCTGGAGCGTTTTTTTGTAGCCAATTAGTTATTAATGGTACTCGTTGTTTTAGAGGGCAATGATTAGGGTTCGCCAATAATTCGTCTTCTTTAATAAAATTGATTCCTCCGTGTACCATTTCTTTAACCGCTTCTAATAAAGTTTCTGGATTCATGCCTACTTTAGGTTTTACAATTCCTCCTAAAAATGGTTTTTCAAAGATTTTGGTAAATTTTCGAAACCCTTCAATGCCATACGCAGGTTTTAATTTAAATTCATTTTCTATTTCTTCTGGCAAATTTATATCTAAGATATGACATTTTTCTATTTCTAATATATCAACTTGTCCTCCGGCAATATAACATAAAATTTGAGAGATTCCATCTTCTTTAAAATTAATATTTTCTAAGGGAAATGCAATTTCTACGATTCCTTCTGAGATTGATTTTAAATAGTTTTCATCCTCTAAAATAATACAGCTATGATCTTGGAACATCTTTTCTGTTTCCCATATGCTTCTATTGTTTGGATTACCTATGCTCTGACCAATAGCAAGATTCCATGCGGCTTCTCTTACAGAAGTCTTGCCTTTTAAAAAATATTTTACTATAAAATAGTTCTTTCTATTTATATCTTTATTAAAGATTTTTATCATAAAGTTATTCTATATTATATTTATCATCTTTAATTGATGGCATTTTTATTACTATCAATTCGCAATCTTCCAAGAAGATTGGATCTGCAATTTCATTTGGGTATATTGTAAATATATCTCCTTTATTTAATTGTATGCCTTGAATGGTCATAGATCCATTAATAAGATAATTAATTTCTGTTGCTTTCTTATGATAATGCTTGGGCCATTTTTCATTCTTAAAGTGCTGTTTATAACACACTTCAAATAAATTAGTTTTATATATTGACGGCTCGAAGTTACCGATAAACCATCCGCCTTGGAAGTCTTTTATTTTATCTATTTTCATTATTAACTGTGCTAATAATATATTTCCCTAGTGTTTCTGTATTATATAATTCTTGGGCTTGAGACACCATTAAATCTCTTAGATACTCATACTTTCTTATATCTTTAATCTCGCTTAATATCTGCAGGTCTATATTTTCCCAAAGATTATATTTTATATCAATTAAGGTTTTGACTTCTTTACAAAAATTACGATTTATAAGAGGCATCGTTTGAGGTGGTGAATGATCAACATCTATAAAATATGGTAATGTACCTTGCGACATTATTTCATAATGTCTCATGCAATCCCATCCGCCTTTCTTACATGTTATAGCAAACAAGCTCTGGCCATAATCGTTATAATAAGATTCTTCTGTAAAATGAAGATAATTTTTTCTATTATGTGCGGGAATATTATTAGAGAATAATTTTATCTTTTTATGATTAAAATTAAACTTTTCTTTTGGCATGGCAAACCATATTGGATATCCTACTCCAATATTTTCTCTTTTGAAATAAAAACCCTTAGTTAACAAGTCCATTCTTTTAATCTCTTGACTATCGCTGCCGTCTAGAAATATTAATTTATTAGATGGATAAACTTGTAGTGCTTCGTTTAATAAACATTCTCTTTCGTAAAAAGCTTTCTGAGAATCTATAGGATCTCCTCTACAGACTCCAAAAATAATTAAATCAAAATATTGAGTTTTTATTTTCAAATTTAAATCTGTTCTGTCTACCTCTAAAGAATTCAAATTTCCACCATATGTATATCCCCATCCGTGCAAAGGCTTTCGAAGAGTATCAAAATTTTGATTATTAAAAAGGTCTGCTTCTTTGTATAAATACCATAATTTATTTGCATCCACGACTGACTCTCCATAAAGCATCCTTAATCCATGAAAAACAGAGTCATGTAAATAGTCTGGAAGAACTGCGTTGTTGCCAATAAACAAAATTTTCATATTATATTATTGATAAAATAATTTAAATCTTCTGGTATGCCAATAGGGTAATGAAGATTATAGTAATATGGAAGTATTGTTTTGCCTTCTTTTATCAAATAATTGTAGCTTGGAGCAACATAGAATTCGTTGCTGTATCTATCGTTAGACTCTATCATTTTCTTTGCGGATTGAACAAATAACTTTCCATTTCTCCAAAAATGTAAACCATTCGTAGCAATATTACTGATAACAATTTTTTCCTTAATTTCTTGTATTCTTAAATCATCTCCTAGTTTTATATAACTATTTTTCGAAGATGTAGAATGAAAGACTCCTACAATACCGTCTGCATTATTAAAATTTGCGAACTTAATAAGATTTCCTAAATCAAAATCTAAAATAATTTGATCACAGTTAGCGATTATTAATGGGTCATCATTGTTTATAAATTTTTCAGATAAAAGACACGAACAAGCAGGCCCATCTGTTTTCTCGGGAGCAATAACTGTTTTGTAATTTATGTCTTTTTTATTAACGATATTTTTAAACCTTTCATCATTAAATATTGTTTCTTGAGATATAAAAATAAAATTGACTTCCTTCTCTTTTAAATTATCTATAACTCTAGACAGCATTGATTGCCCATTTATATTAATAAATGGCTTTGGTATATTTGGATAAGTTTTTTCAAATCTTTTGCCTAATCCTGCCATTGGAATAAGAATATTAATTTTCATCTCAGAACATCTATATGTAAAGCTGTTGCTAGCCATTTTACTTTTGCATACTCTAAATAAGTTTCTAAATTTATTTCTGCTATAAATGATTTTGTATACTCTAAAACTTGTTGATGATATAGCCAAAAATTTGCATATATCGTTGATTTTTCTGGATTAGAGAAGAAATAAATATCACTTATATGCTCTGGCTCTCCGGGTCTAGTATCTGGGTTTTGATACGAAGTCCTACAAAAACCATATCCTCGTAATGCATTTGTAATTTCATAATCAGAAAGATTTCCTTCATAAGAAATATCTCCTCTTGTTCTCACTACCAAATCATATTTAATATTGTTGTCTTTTTCATATTGGAGTCTTAATTCATTTGCTTTCCATGTTTTATAGAACATAGGAAGAAAACTATTATTAATTCCATATTGCTTATATAATGAATATTTGAATTTTGACTCTAATGTATCATCGTGAAAAATTTCAATCTCTGATTTTTTAGGTTTAAATATATCTATAAATTCATTCACATTTCCATCTTGCGGCCACCAATGGGTTCCGGTTATTGGTATTGGTCTACCAAATTGATCTTTTGTTTCTTGTTTTTTCTGTATTTGCTTAACTTGCCAGTCCCATGTGGATATAAATATATCGCACTCATATTTTGAAAGAAAAATTTTCTCTAGTAATGGATAACTTCTTTTAAATGATCTTGGTAACCCAGAGACACAAATTGCGATTTTCATCATGTTTCAAAGATAAGAAGAGCATCTTGACCTCCAACATTGAAATGCCTATGATTAAAAATACAATTATATTTTAAGTCTGTTAAAAAATTAAAACAATTATCGTGAAGATTTTCCGCGTGAGTTAAAAGAAATAAATATTTAATTCTTTTATTAGCAAAAAAATCTCTATTTTGTGAGAGCATGTCAAATTCTGAACCATCAATATCTGAGTGAAGTATATCAACGTAATCTAAATTGTACTGTTTATATAAATTATCTAAAGAAATACATGGAATGTTTTTTAAATGAGGCAATCTATAGGCTTCATTTCCAATTAATTTATTTATGAAGATTCCTTCTAGATTATTCAGTTTAAAATTATGGACTCCTCTAGATAATGCGTCTGGATCTGCTTCTAGCATTATATTGAATGTATTATCTTTATTAATTATATGTTTAAATAGTAGTGAATAGTACGACCAGTTTGCCCCTAATTCAATCATAGAAGCACTATTTTTTTCATTTTTAATTTTTAGACATACTTTTTCAAAAGCGTCTAATAATATTGATTCTCCATTATCTTGAAAGAAGTCTTCTGATTTATGGAAATTTCCACCTTGATCAAGCTCTATTTTAAAATTATATTTTTTTGTTAGATTCATATTATAATAAGTATTTTATAAATTTCTGCTGGTTATCTAAAATATATTTAGGAAATTTTTCATATGTGAGCGGTATTCTTCTGAATGGTGGTCCATTTGGATTACAAGCATCTTGATTATTCTCTAGAGCTTTCTTTAGCCTTTCTATATTTGTAGTAAAATCATTATTGCTTTCCTGATGTGCGTATGCTTTTATTTTTTCCGATATAGATTCGGCTCCTCCTAGAAACGTAAAATGCCATCCGCAATTATGAATAATCTTATTTAAAACTCTAAGCTTTGGATGTAGATCTCGAAGACCAGTAAGTGTTACTCCTAAATTATCCCTCAAGAATTGATATTTAAATATTGGTCCGCTGGACCAAGTTTGACTTGCTCCAATAATTTCTGCGTTGATATAATATCTATAAAAATCAAGCTCTGTTATATGTGGGACAGAAAGATCTAACTGATTTATCTTGTCCATAAAATTTTCAGAGAGAATTTCATCTGCATCTTGAACTATTATTAAATCGTTTCCTTCACAATTCTCATCTAGCCACTTTTGCATGATATTTCTTTGATAATTTTCATTTGTCCAAGCGTTTGTAGATTTTGGACTCTCTGCTTTTATGTGAATAATTTTAGATCTAAAATTGGAAAATCTTTCTTTAAATTGATCAAAATAAAGGGGCTTGTTTATACCCGAATGAGTAGTATTCATTTCGCAAATTATAAATTTGTCTATATACCCCTGCATTGTATGCAGTCTTAATTCTAAGAGATCTAACTCGTTATAAAACGGTACGCAATTGTAAACCATTTTATCTTCTTATCCAAACGCTTTGTTTTGAATCTAATATGCAAATCCAATTATTATCTGCTAAAAATTCTTTTGTTAGTCTACTTTTACCACCTTTAGGAAGGTCGTTGTCATCTAATAGAATAACAGATTTTTCATTCATTTTATCTAAGGACGCTTTCATTTCTTCTAATTGATGTTTTTGACACTCTGTTAGTCCAGGCTCTTCTGGAAACCAGTCGTAGCTATCTAGATATAAGAAATCTATTTTTTGATTAAAATTCTTAAGAAATGTGATTGAATCTTCTGCGTGCCAATTTATGTAAGATTGATAATTTTGGCAGCAAATTTCTTTTGAGATTTGCACATTTAAATGAGATATGTCTACTGAATATAATTTACTATTAGGACTGAATTCAGATATAAATTTACCTATAAGGCTTGTAGAACATCCCGCACCCCAATCGTGCAGCTGCCTTTGAGTTCCAGTTTCTACTATAATCTTGCCTTCATATTGTAAATAGTAATTCATGGCAATTTTAAATGTATAAAAACGATCCATACCCTGCTTCATATGGGCGTCAAAAGAATTATCATGCTGTACAAATGAGTTCATTATATTTTTAAATAGCTATCTGTTATTCCTATATCATATTTAGAGCAATTATAAAATTCTAATCCAAATTCAAACCATTCAAAATGGTTTTTTATATCAAGTGGTCTAAAATTCAAAATTTTATCTTCTGGAATTTCTAATATTAACTTTGATCTTACTTTTGGGTAAGCTTTAGATATATGATGAAATCCACTATTAACTCCAATAAAAATTGCACTAGAAGCTATAATTTCTGCCGTGTTCCATACGCTCAAGCCTCTTGCATCTTGAGCTTTTTCTATTAAAGGTTCGTCTGGCATCCCGATTTGTACAATATTGTAATCCACATAATTTTTACAAATTTGACTTTTTATTTCTTCTGGCATTTGGCCGACTGTTCGGCCTTTAGTATGAACAACCACTCTATCTTTTATAGTCTTTAAATCTTCATATTTATATAGTCTTGGTCTTTTAAGAAAACATTTTGGCAAAGAAAAATTATGACAATATTCTGCTGCGTGAGACGGGTGGCAAATTCTTTTGCCTTGATGAATAATTTCGGCTTGTTGTTTTAAAAAATATAAAATCTCGTCTGGATTTTTATCTCTCTCAACGTAAGGATTGTAATCAAAGATCCATTTTTTCTCAATGTCTATAACTTTTTTATTATAATTTAAGAAAAAGTTTTCTGGAAATGAACTTTTAATAACAGCATCTCCAATCCCACTATCATAATCTTTAATCCCATACTGCTTGTTTAAATCTATCATATTATAGCTTTCTATCTACTACTATAGAATCTATGTCTTTAATATACTGAGGAAATAATTGATTTGCTGGACTTTGAATGCAGTTGTTAATAATATCTATAACAAACTCTATTTTAAATCCTATTGGAAATACATTCTTTTCAAAGATTAACCATCTAATCAAGTGAGATGGTGCTACTGATCCATATCTATCGCAATATTTGGAAAAAACAAAAGTCGGCTTACTAAAATGATAAGGTATATATCTTATACCGCTGTCTATTCCTAGAAAAGCAGAGCATCCAGCCGCAATTTCAAATACTTCATATATATTATTTGATGTATCAATTATAATATTATTGTTAAACAAATCTTTATAATATTCTTTATGTTCCTCCATAGTTAAAACTACTATTTTATAGTCTGTATTTTCGGATAATTTATTTAATAGATTAATAACATACTCTTGATCAAGGTTATATGGTGAATCTGGCCTTGAATAAAGATGAGCCATTATATACTTTTCATTATATTTTTCTTTTACGTTTATCTCTGGCTTTGGGAAAAAGTAGTAATATCTTAACCAGTCAAAATCATAATTGAGCCATTTTAATGAGTCTATATGAAGATCATAGAATATATCATAATTTTTAATATTATTAGCTATATCATCTGGCAAATTATTAATATGAGCCGGATATGTTTCTGCTCCAAATTGTGTGAATATTTTATAATTTTTATCTTTTCTAGCAGAGATAACTGTGGTATTTTTATATAAACTTGGAAATACTTTCTTTAAAATATTGATAGAGCTATGATTATTCTCTGTATCAGAAAATATATGTAAATTTTCATTAGGATACTTATCTTTAATAGCATAAATAAATCTATTTCCTAATAGGTGATCTCCTAGACCACCTTCTAACCTAACAGCAATATTCATTATCCTATAATTATAGGATTTATTTTAATATATATCAAGAAAGATTATGTTATTTTTTTGTGGATTCTGGTGTGGCGGCTACTGGCGCTTCGACTTTTGGAGCCTCGACAACAGGAGTTTCGACTTTTGGTGTTTCTACTATTGGAGCTTCAGCAATTGGTTCTGCTGGTGCGGTAACAGCGTTGTGAGTTGGTTCTACTTTGACTTCAACTTTTGGCTCCTCAATCTTTACTGGCTCTTGTTGCTTGACTAATTCTTGAGCTTTCTTTTCTTTCATCTCTTTGATCTTATCGGAAAAATCGATCTCGACTGAATGACCTTTTGTTTTCTTTTTTGGAGTATTAAATGTATTCAAGCAAATCGCGACTTTTTGTTTTTGAGGATATTTTTCATCTTTCATGAATTCCATGCAACGACCCATATAATCACCTTGTTTTTCGTTGTCTTTTCTTTGGGGTATTGGCATATATATATTAATATTACACATGTTTTATAGGGTGTAATTCAAAATATGACTACTGCTAGCATATTAATTTGTGCCGCTGTATTAATATATATATTCTATTTAGAGGCTAGGATTAAATAATTATTTATCTAAATAA
>Ga0172367_10007206_pt1 | contig 12814 bp, 10 predicted proteins | sample Lak10m_FD_114542 | JGI IMG/M metagenome (GOLD analysis project Ga0172367, IMG submission 114542) | Freshwater microbial communities from Kabuno Bay, South-Kivu, Congo - kab_022012_10m | ecosystem: Environmental > Aquatic > Freshwater > Lake | place: Democratic Republic of the Congo: South-Kivu...
GCAAGACGAACGAGCACTGGGTGATTTTTCGCTCAATAACATTCAATCATCTCTTGATGTGCTATCGCAGGTTTTAGCTGAATCACAATCGAAACTCGATATTCTAGAAACAGGACCTTGTACAAATCTTGCAGAGATTTTCTGTGCACACCCTGAATTTAAAGAAAAAATTCACCGAATATATGTAATGGGTGGCGCTGTATATGTTAAAGGTAACGTTGAGCAAAAATGTCATGATGGAAGCGCTGAATGGAATATCTACAACAACCCCCAAGCATTTTTAGACATTTTGCGCATGGGAATTCCCATTACGCTCGTTTCTCTTGATGCGACGCAATATACGCCCATTAGGCCGCAATTTATGCTGGAGTTAGAAAAACACGTATCATCAAAATCACACCAATTAGTTTACGAAAGCTTAAATCTCATTAAGCCGTTGATTGATAATGGTCAATATATGTTTTGGGATACATTAACAAGCGTTGTTTCTATTAATCCAGATCTTGTAAAAACAAAAAAAGTGAAAATTAATGTTATTCTTGATGGGCCATCGATGGGAAGAACTATTGAAGATGAAAATGGTTATGACGTTGATGTTGCTGTTTGGGCAAATCAAGAATTATTTGAAAGCACTGTTTTGGATATTTTAGCTAAGGGATAATAAGATTTTTATGACGTACTATTACGCTTATTATACAAGTTCGTTAGGGAGTATATTATTACTTTCTGATGGAAATGTTTTAACTGGGCTTTATTTTGACGGGCAAAAGCATATGCCAAAGATAGATTCGTCATGGGAACAAAATCCTAAACTTGATATTTTTATGAATGTAGGCACACAATTAAACGAATATGAGTCTGGAGCAAGAAAAATTTTTGATATTCCATACAGTATTCAAAAGGGGACGCCTTTTCAGCAAAAAGTATGGCGTGCAATAGCATCCGTTTTTTATGGTAAAACGTGTAGTTATAGTGATGTTGCAAAAGCTATTGGTTTACCAAAAAGCACTCGCGCTGTTGCTGCAGCGATAGGTAAAAATCCAATTTCTCTTGTTATTCCGTGCCATAGAATTATTGGTAGCAATGGAGCTCTTGTTGGTTATGCCGGAGGGTTAGAGCGCAAGAGAAGTCTTTTAGCTTTCGAAAAATTATACTGATTTAATGTTATGTTGTAACCATGCGTAATTGTTATCAATGATTATGTTTTCTTGATTTTTTTCATCACACTTTGATAAATATTAAAAATGTATATTAGTTTTTAATGCTTAAGGGAGAAAGCGTGATGAAAAAATTTGGTATTATATTCTTTTTGCTTTGTTTTGGGTTAATAGGTGGACAATTGTATGCCTCAAAAGAACAAATGCGCGAAATAAGGTTGAAAAAAACTGAAGAACGATTACGCAAAATGAGAATGGCAGATGTTGAAGGGAAAAAAGCGAAAAAAGAAAAACTTGCCAAAGAAAATCCATTAGCAGCTAACCAGAGAAATCTTGATTTGGTTGTTCTTGTCGATAGAAATCGAGGTGATTATAGTAAAGAAAACTTCAACGATGCAAACGTTACGCAGCTTTTTTTAGCTCTGAGAGATAAACAAATAATTTTGACCAACGGGTCTGTTTTAATCGATCTTTTCAAGTTTTTAGATAGTGGGGAGGCTTCTAATTTTTTTAATGATCCATCTGTCAGAAATTTTCCAAATGATTATGACATTATTACTATTCAATTGCCTAATGGTAAAAAGACCCAATTTTTTCTTTTAATTCCTCAAAAATATGGTCATTGGTTTTCTGATATAACGAAATGGGCTGGTTGGATGGATTCGCCATGGACTGAAGAGAAGGATCTGCCCAATTTACTGAAAGAAGATATAAAATTGGTGTGTAATGACATAAATAGAAGCAAAGATATTATCGGGGCTATGGAAGTAGTACTTGATCTTTTATGCATACATGAACCTTCCGGAGAGGCTTTCGATATTTATATGTATTTGGTTGGCCATGGAAGTGGGGTCTCATTGCAAAGTCAAAATGCTCTTGTTGCAGATTTAACAAAAGATGAGGTGAGAAAATTTTTAACTCTTTTGGGTAAAAAGGTTCCTTCTAAAAAGATTGATTTGTTCATGCAAAAAAATCTCGAAGGAGATCAACAAGATCTTTCGAAAACTACTCTAAAAGAGTATCAAAAAAAACTATCGTTAAAAGAAGTCCCTCTAAAGTATAAATATAATGTAAAAATGCTGTTTGTGAAAAGTTGTTTTGTGGGAAGCGTTAATCAATTATGGTTTCATGGGGGTAAAGATATGCAAGAACCCTTATATTCGTCTGATTTTTTAACGGTTTTATCTACAGCAGAAGCAATGACTACATCTATACTTAGAAATTTTTTAAACTATATTGTTTTTTTTGCAAAAGCACATAATATAGCCAATGGCGATGAGTCATTAAAATCATTTTTGGCGTATTGTTCATCTTTGGCGGAGGTATCAGATAAAAATGCTCCACACGCAGAAGAAAATTTGCCGCTTGTTGTTTTTCCCTATGGCATTAAATTTGATGCTTTATCTTTAAATAAAATTGTAAAAGTTGTAGGCAATGTCCTTTATACAGCTAAAAAGTTGGAGATGAAACCAATTATTATTAAAGACGTTCGTGCTGCAATTATATATCCTTCTTTTTTGGAGGGTGTTTCTGTTGATGTTTACCCTTCGTTAATTCCTGTATCGAAAAATTTAATTTCTGGTGCCCCCACTACATATCTTGATCGATATTATGCAATCTGTGCTGAACGAATGGTATTTGGGCCAACATTTGATGAAATGATAGTTGCAACTTTTGCCGAAAAATATAGGTCGTTAAAAAGTGATCAGTTTTTTGGACTTAAAAACATTACCAATGATGAAATAGAAGCACAACTTTTGAATAAATATAAAAATAACGATCTTTGGAATTACATGAATAAAAATGGCTATTTTAAAAATCTAGATATTATTTTGGCGCGAATTTCATGGTTTTATCCTGTATTTATTCCGCAAGAAAAAAGAAATAATACATTTTATTTTTCAAAAATACATGTAAAAAATGAGACTGGTTGCATCGGACATAATTTTGGTGTTATGAAATTTATTATAGATGCATTTTTACGCCATTCACAAGGGCCAAGTTATGGAATACCTAATAGATTTTTTTTAATAGAAGAGCTTAATGGTAAGAACGATTTGTTGGGTCTATTATTAATGAGTTCATATATTGATGGATCTAGTAATGACGATATTAAGAAGTTAAAAGAAAAATTAGAGAATTTAGGGGAAAATAATTTGACGCTTAAAAATGTCATAATCTTTATTATGGATAATAAAAAGTTTAGCATATTTTTTGAATATGCAGGAGAGGATTGGCTTTTAAATTTATGTGCAACTGAAGAGGATAGAAAAAAAAATCCATGGATTGTATCATCTAAATCTCAAAAGTCCGTAGAAGATTTATTTATATCTATGAAGAAAAAAAATGAAAAATTTTACCTAAAACAGCAACGAGGAGAAGGAGAAGAGGTACAGGGGAAAGCGCTAGGTGAACAAAAATAACTTTGATTAAATTTTTTTTAAAAAAGGGAGATATTGTAATGAAAAAGCTGAATCTTGTATTCTTTTTGCTTTGTGCTGAGTTGATAGTTGGGACGTTGTATTCTTCAAAAGAACAATCTTGGGAAATAGGCAATGACAAGCCAGATACGCCATTCTTGGTGATACAACCGTCTGATAACAGTTGGGTAATTGGTGAAAACAACTCAAATACACCCTTCTGGTTGATGCAGCCGTCTAGTAGTAGCTCGTTGGTAGTGGAATTGCCATCTGAGGTAGAAATAGACCAAACATTGTATGATAGCCATAAAACAGAAAAAAAATCGATTATTATTAAAGATGCGCATTCCATAAAAATGACGCTATCTATGGTAGAAGATATTTCAATGGATGTGTATCCCTCATCAATACCTTTATCATCATCGTCAATATCTGGGAATAAGCCTGCAACATATCTTGATGGATATCAGGCAATTTGTGTTGAACGAATGGCATTGGGGCCAACATTTGATGAAATGGTTGTTGCATCCTTTTTTACAGAAAAGTATAAATCGTTGAAAAATGATCAATTTTTCATTAATAAAAAAATTACTCATGATGAGATAGCAAAAGAACTTTTAGATAAAAATGATCAAAAAGACCTTTGGAATTATATGCAAAAAACAGGATGTTTTAAGAATTTGGAGTCTATTGCAGCACTCATTCCATGGCGTTATCCTGATATTGTTCCTCAAGAAAAAGAAAAAAATGTATTGTATTTTTCAAGCATACACGTAAAAAACGTTGAGGGTGGGATAACGCATGATTTTGGTGTCATGAAATTTATTATAGATGCATTTTGGCGGCAATTACAAAACCCGTCTTATGATATTCCTGTCCAAACCTTTTTAATAAAAGAACTTCAAGGGAAGAATGATTTATTGGGGTTATTATTGATGAATGCATATATCAAGGGATCGTATGATGACAATACCAATAAGTTGAAAGAAAAATTAGAGCAATCAGGCGAAAAAGATTTGACACTTAAAAATGTTATAATAACACTTAGAACTGAAAGTAAAGGGCAAAGTACGATCATTTTTGAATATGAAGAAGAAGCTTGGATTTTAAAATTATTTCAAGATAAAGAAGACAGAAAAAAAGAGCCTTGGGTATTAAAGCTTTCTAAGTTAAGTCTTCTAAATGCGCTTTTCGAATCTGGGCTAAAAAAATTGAAAAGTGAATCATAAGTTTTTTAGAGCTTCGTCTGATCTTTTTCTTTTGAGGTATTCTTTTTTGTGTCTTTCTCTTCTTGTATTCGAGTTTCCTCTTCTTGTTTTTTTCTTAATTTAAGAAGCTCTTTTTCTTGCTCTTGTCGTTCTTTTTGCAGTTTAGCTTCGTGTTCTTGGCGTTCACGTTCTAGTTTTTTTTGATGTTCTCTTTCCCGGCTTCTTTCTTTTTCTCTTTCTTCTTCAAGTCGCTTTTCGTGTTCCTGCTTTTCTTTTTGAAGTTTGGCCTCATGTTGTCGTTTTCTTTCTGCTTCTAAATAATTTTCATAAAGATATAACTGATCTTGATATGTTTTATTTTGAGTTATGACGCCTGTGGTGTGAATAAGAAAGTTTTTTAATTCTTTTATTTCAGATTCTAGTTTTAAACATTTTTCACGAAAATCAGAAAATTCTTGATAATTAAAATCTTGTTGCATAGCAACGTTAAGAAATTCTTTCGCCGTTTCAAGATGAGATAAAAGCTTTTTAATATAATTTTTTGCATCAATAAGGGGCCAGGCTGTGTCAAAAAGGCTATGAACAATACTTATGATATCACTATCACTCATGGCTGGCGAAAACTTATTTTCTATAGACACGATGATGTCTTCTGCTTCTTGATATTTAAGCATACTTGTTATATGTAAAAGATTATTTTTTAGTATAAAAATTCTACTTTTTAACATCTTACATGCTTGATAAAAATCAATATATTCTTTTGATTGGGCTGTTTCTTCCATAAGAATTTCTAACTCACTATATGTTTGTTCAAGAGTAGAAAGCGAATTATTAACATCATTTTCAGTGGTCAATTTTCCAGAAGATACTTTATATTCTATGTTCATGATTGTTTTTAATATGCTGTCTTCTGAGATGGTACGAATAGTTTGTAAAAGAAAACTTTTTAATGCATCGATTTCTGTCTTTTTTTGGGCGTATTCATCGTAAAAAATTGTGTAATCTTTATCTCGTTGTTTTTTTTGCAAAGTGCTTGTTAGTGCTTTATCTACTTCTTCAAGTTGAGATAAAAATCCAAAAACATCTCTTTTATTGCTAATTTTATGAGAAGAAATTTTATTATTAATAAAGGTAATTGTGTCATCTGCTTCATGTAGAGAAACGGCGCAAAGAGTTTGCAGTAACTGTTTTTTTAACGTATTTATGTGCGATTGTGTTGTTTTACAATCTTTATATAAAGAAACAGATCCTGGATTTCCGGAGATTTCCAGGCAAAGATCTTCAAGAATTTTAAAGACTTCGTCTAGTTTGATTATAAAATCGTTAATGACATTTTTATTCTGTAGCGCTGTTTCTGATATGTTTTTTTCAATAGCCTCGATACTTTTTGCGGCGCAAAAAAAACGTTCTTCTGGGGTATACGCCACAAGAAATCTTTCGGTGGCAAGCAATACCAGCCCCCCAACGACTGTTCCTGTTGTGATTGCCCAAAATTGCTTATCGTTACGAGGGTTATACATATTGTTGTTGTTGACGAGCAATCCTGCTCCAATACCAGCAATGCTACCGCAAAGGCCTGAAATCGTGTGTTTTGCTGTTGTACTAAGAGGTTTTGTTGTTGTTGCAATATGCATGGTAAAAATTATAAAGAGCAAAATTTTTTTTATGTACATAGAAATTTCCTTAAAGTGTTTTATTAACTAAACACAAACAAAGATAATTCAAGAGACATAAAAGTCAAATAACATGCTTTTAGGCTGCTGGTTTTAACTGAGTTACTCGAATTCCCCATCCATTTTGTATTGCAGCAAATTCCTGTGTTGCCCATATATCAAGATCATTTGTAGGATCGGGACATAAAGAAGATAAATCTCCCCAGCGTTGCCCAATATTAGCGTTTGAAGGGTCGACAAATGGTCCGAAATTATATGAGTTTGAGGCGTTTGTTATCGAGGCAGGGGTTCGCAATGTTCCTTTGGGATCAGATGATTTCCTTCCTGCATATATAACATTTGGATAACTCGTCAATCCAGAAACAGTACATGCAATAACCATGTCACCATTTTTATTTATCATAATCGATGGATTAAAATAATACTTTGGATTAGTCATTGCAGTATCAAAAAGAGTTCCTGACTGTACAAGTGCCGGTACTGTTGCACTAGATTCTGTTCCCCGTGCTTGTCCTGTAGCATCCCCTGTCAAATCAAATTGGTACCAACGAACGCCAACGCGATCACCAGAGGTGTTAGAAATGCCCGATTTATTAACCTGTATATTATGAACTGTGAATAATTGGTGATTTCTGACATGAGATGCGTAGAGAGCACAGCTACTTGTTTGAAGATATGCTTTTGATCCAAAAAGGTTTCCCGCATATGGGGCATTTGCTGCGTCTGTATACAAGGGAACAGGTATAGATAGTAATGGGCCAAGAGAAGGATTTGTGGTTCCTGGGTTATTGATTCTATAAAAATACAGTTGATTGTATGTTTGTGAAGAAGGGTATTGATTATTTAAAGCGTTAATAAGATAGCCAAATGATGAGTTTACATCAAAATTATCAGCAGGAGCTATAAATGTTGATGTTTTTAATAAACCTGAAAAAACTTTGCAAACAAGGTTGCTTGAGCCGAGTGAATTTTTTTGAATAACAAGAACTGATGAACCGGCAAAATTTCCATTTTTATCAAATGTATCAACAGAGATATACACAGCATTGGAATCAATAGCCAATTGTTGATAATCAAGATCCCCGCTCCCAAGTGGCCTGATTTGTGGGATTACTTGTGCATTGGTGAATGTGTATAAAGACCATACTGTATTATTAGTAAGAACGCTGCTATTGCTTACAGCAAGTATAATGGTCGCAATCTGCCCTGTAGATTCATTAATCCCTTCACATGACATAAACCATCGTTGTGAAAAACGATCATAATCTATGCGGACATCATTTGCAGAAACTCCAAAAAAACTTGCAGCGTCAATATTTAACACGCCATCAGCAATGCCAGTATTTTTATTAAAACTACGAATAATATTGTATGTCATAAGAACGTATTGTTGAGGCCCAACCCAGCCATTAAGATTTGGTGGAATAACAAATGGATCTAGAACATTAGCGACCGTCGCTGCTGTAAAATTTAAACCTATAGTTTGTGCTGGGGAACTTCTTAGTGCTTTTAAATCGCTATCTTCTTGCGCAAGTTCTTGTATGATCTCGTTTATTTCAGGTATTGTTTTTATTTCGTTTGTGTCTTGCTCATACATATTAATGACGCGAGTAGTGTCGCGCCGCCTGTCTGGTCTTTTTTTTGCGTGTAGTTGTGTGCAGCATATTATTGCAACAAGAAAGAGAAAGAAATTTTTCATGTTTTTATCTCCCAAACATATTATTTTGAATGGAGTTTTGTCCAGCAGCACCCCTAGCTCCGGGTAATCCCAATTGAATATTATAACCATTGGGCATAGTTACCGTTTTTGTTGCATCAAGACCTATATAATTGTTTTGAATGCTATTGCTTTGTGCGCCTCCATAGAGCAAAATACCCCCAATGGTGTTTCCTGAAATTATATTACGATTAAAAGTATTATTGTTATCATTAATAATAACGCCGTAGGAATTTGGAATTTTGAGTTTGCCTGTGTAGTTGGTTCCTATAAAATTATTTGTAATGGTGTTTTGATTTGTACCAAGAGAGGACATAAAACCAATTTTTATGCCAATGTTATTTCCCGAAATAACGTTTGAATTAATAGTGTTACCTATAGTGCTGTTTGCAACGCCACTACCTCCCAATGATATTCCCATATTGAGATTGCCTAGTGCGTTGGTTCCGGCAGCATTAGTGCCTATATAATTTTTTTGAATAAGACAATTTGATGACGATTCTATTTCGATACCCACAATAACATGTCCCGAGATAACATTACCTTCTGCTGTTGTTGGTCCGCCTATGATGGTGTTATTTGCTGCAAAGCATGTTATTCCTGCGAGTGAATTTCCAAGAATCGCCGTTCCAGAAGCGTTAGTGCCAATATAATTGCCTTTAATTTTTGTGCCATTAGCGCCATCAAGAACTATACACGACGATTCGTTAAAGAAAAAGAAACTTCCTGAAATAATATTTCTGTCCGCTGGGCTTGAAGATCCAATGGTTATGTTATTGCTTGATACGATAAAAATATCTGCTTGGTTTGCTGCTTGTGTTGTTCCCGATACGTTAGTGCCAATGAAGTTACCACTGATGGTAACGTTGCTTGTATTATAAATGACTATTCCTGTGTTAATCCAGTTATTGATTGCTAAGCCTTTTACGACTGATCCTGCTGAGCCGCTAGAAAAAAAGAGCCCATTTCCTGAACCGTTATAAGAGTTTCCTGTTGCGTAATTATTGCCACTCAAAATTATTTTCATAACAGCATTATTACCAATGGCAAGTGAATTTGCTTTTGCTCCTGGTTGTGTATAGCCATCAATGGTTACGGGGCGTGTGATGGCGGGAAGATCTTTTGTTGGTTTTATAGTAAATGGTCCTGTGCCTGAGATATTGAAAGTAATTTTGTGGGGTTGCCCAGTAGAAGTACTGTTAACTTTTTGGATTGCCCAACGCAGTTCGCCTGTTGATCCCGAGGTTCCTGTGTCTGTCGTTTTTGTTACGGTAAACGTAGTAGAAAAAAGAATACTGTAAAAAAATGGTTGGGTGCTCATTATTGCAATGAACACAATGTGCCCGTGGCGTTTGGACATGTTTTTCTCCTTTTTTTTGATATTACGAAATTCTCCTTGGTAACAGGGGATTAATACGTGTTACTATTTCGTAATTAATAGTGTTACATTGTTGTGCCAAATCGTTTGCTGTTAGCCCTTCTTGATTGCCTAATAAGGTCACCTCATCATTTTTTAATACAGATAAACCTGTAATATCAATAATACTCAAGTTCATTGCAATCCTACCAATAATGTGAGCTTCTTGATTATTGATAATAACTGTTCCCTTGTTTGACAGTCTTCGGTCATATCCATCCCAATATCCAACGGGGATTATTGCTATTCGTGTTGGTTTCGAAACACAATGTGTGCGGTCGTAACCCACAGAGCTTCCTGCAGGGATTTCTTTAATTTGTATTATTCTTGTTTTCCAGGTTAATACAGGCTTTAAGTGAAAATCTGGATATAATTCTTGCGTTAATCGCTTGTTTTCTTCAGAGGGCCACAGACCATACAAGCCAATTCCCAAACGAACCATGGTATCGTTGGTGCTCATATTTGTCGTAGCGGCAGCAGAGCACGCAATATGTTTAAGGGGAATAGAAATTCCTAAAGATTCTACCTGTTTAATAAAAGCACTATATATTGTGCGTTGATGATTGGTAAATGTTTGGTCATCGCTTTCTGATTCGGCAAAATGGGTAAATATGCCTCGGATAGAAACGTTTGATAGCTTGTGAATCTCTTTGATCAGTTGTAAAGCATCATTGCTGTGAAGCCCAAGACGAGAAAGCCCTGTGTCTATTTTAATGTGAACAGAAGCTGTTTTATTTTTTATTTTTGCTATGGCATCAAGCTCTTTTACCATAGCAATATCGTACGCAATAAGATCAATAGCATTATCAACAGCATCTTCAAGCTCCCCGTCTATTATACTTAAAACGAGCAATGGCTTTTTTATGCCTACAGACCTGAGAAAAATGGCCTCTTGCAAAGCAACAACACAGATATAATCAACGTCCATGTGGGCATCAAGGATTTTTGCAATGGGGCCTATGCCATGGCCATACGCATTACTTTTAATAACGGGGGCTAAGTATGCAGGGCTTATAATTTTTTTATAGCTTTCAATGTTGTGCTCTAGGGCTTTTTTTTCAATTTCAACCCATGAAGAAGCTATTTGTTTTTGACGTAAAAGTGGCAAAGATCCAGATTCTTTTTCTTGCTCTATAAGCATTATAGCGTCCTATATAAAATAATTGCTTGTTATGGTGATTTTTAAAAACTAGCACAATTCGACCTTTTGTCTATGGACCATCAAAAAGTCAGGGAATTTATCAAGTTTCTTTAAAAAAAATTAGCTTTTCAGTAGGCTGCTGGTAGTAAGTTTGTATCTATTAAGGGAGAAAGACATGAAAAAGATGTTAAAATGGCTCTGTATTTTTGGCATTATAATCCTTGCTGGATATGGGGTTTATAGGCTTTATGATTATGCTGTTGAAGTTGCTACTGAGCGTATTAAAAAAGGGGCTGAAGAGGGGGTAGCAAAAGGGGTTGGTAAAGGAGTTGGTAATATAGTTAACCCCCTTAAATGGTTTAAACGTAAATGACAAAATGCATGTTTTTTGTTGATTTTATATAATTATCCTTGTAATTTAGAAGTATAATTTAAAAATAACAAGGATAATTTATATGAATAGACAAAGTTTTTTAAAAAAAATCGATTTTCAATACAAAATTCATTCAGTTTGTGGTTTATTAGGACCTAGACAGATTGGCAAAACTACACTTGCTAAACAGTTTGCTGAAAATATTAAGGATGTCTATTTTTTTGATTTAGAAAATCCATTTGATCTTTCCAGGCTTGAAAATCCTATGTTGACGTTTTCTAATATTCAAAGCAGTCTTATTGTGATTGATGAAATTCAGCGTAGGCCTGAACTATTTCCTGTTTTACGAGTTCTTGTTGATGAAAAACCACGTAGATTTTTAATTTTGGGAAGTGCATCTCGTGATTTATTGCGACAATCATCAGAAACATTGGCTGGTCGTATTGGGTACATCGAATTGACTCCTTTTTCCATTGCAGAAGTAAAAGAATATAAACAACTTTGGCTTAGGGGAGGGTTTCCGCTCTCCTACTTAGCAAATTCAAATGAAGAAAGCTATGCTTGGAGGCAATCCTATATCTTGTCGTTTATGGAGCGTGATATTCCTAATCTCGGTTTTAATATTTCTCCATTACATATGAGAAGATTGTGGATGATGCTTGCTCATACCCATGGGAACTTGCTTAATATTGCTGAAATAGGTAAATCTTTGAGTCTTACACATCATTCAATAAGAAATTATGTAGAAATTTTGTCGGGAACTTTTATGGTTCGCCTTTTGGAGCCATGGTTTGAAAATATAAGCAAGAGGCAGATTAGAACCCCAAAGGTTTATATACGTGATAGTGGTTTACTCCATACATTACTTGGAATTCAAACATATGAAGATCTTCAGGTTTTTCCCCGATTAGGAGCGTCATGGGAGGGCTTTGCCCTAGAAGAGATTATTAAACATTATGATGCCCAACCAGAAGAATGTTTTTTTTGGGCAACACAAGGTGGCGCTGAACTTGATCTTTTGATTATTAAAAATGGTAAACGTATAGGATTTGAGATCAAGTACACAGATACTCCAAAACTTACTAAATCTATGGTTGTTGCAATGCAAGATTTAAAATTAGATCATCTTTATGTAATTCATCCTCATAGGAGTCGTGGCGCAACTTTCCCTCTCGCTGAAAAAATAACAGCTCAAAGTTTGGAGTATTTGGAGGAACCAAACACATAAGGTATTATTATGGAAGACGGTTTATCGGTAAAAAATGGTATTGTTATCCCTTTGCATGAGCTTGAAATAACGACAAGTAGGGCCGGTGGCCCTGGGGGGCAACATGTTAATAAGTCTGATACTCGCATAACTGTGCGATGGAATGTGAATAAGACTGTTGCTCTAAACCAAGAGCAACAGTCTCTGGTGTTGCAAAATCTACAATCTCGATTGACCACTGATGGTGACTTGATTATTAATTGTGCGACATCGCGCAGTCAACAACAAAACAAAGAATCGGCCCTTATGCTTCTTGCTCAAATTATTCGCAAGGCCCTTTTTGTTCCTAAAAAAAGGGTGGCGACAAAAGTTTCTAGGGCTGCCAAAGAATCTCGTTTGCAGTCAAAAGCCCGCAGGGGGGCAATCAAAAAACTGCGTAGTCAAAAAAATAGAGATGATTATTAATCTGTGTATTTTTTTAGGAGCCCACAATGAATCGTA
>Ga0172367_10007208_pt1 | contig 12810 bp, 12 predicted proteins | sample Lak10m_FD_114542 | JGI IMG/M metagenome (GOLD analysis project Ga0172367, IMG submission 114542) | Freshwater microbial communities from Kabuno Bay, South-Kivu, Congo - kab_022012_10m | ecosystem: Environmental > Aquatic > Freshwater > Lake | place: Democratic Republic of the Congo: South-Kivu...
CTTCGCTGACTTCATGATGTTCCACCGAATCTTCGCAGTGATCGCAGCGGGCAAACGCCAATACCCGCAAGCCTTGGCGGGTCAGGGTTTCCAGCTGCCGGGAAAGCGCGGCCTTGTCCAGCATCACTTCATTCATTTGCATATCGAAGGCTTGGCCGCAGCGCGCCAGCAGGCTTTCCGGCGAGCCCTTCAGATAAATGTGTCGAGTATCCAAAGTCAGGTTGCGATGCAGGGTGGCCATGAACTGGTGTTCCGAGGCGAACGGAATCGCATCGAGTCGCGGATGATCAGTGTTGATGCTGTCATGCTGTAAGCCGGCCTTGCGAGCGGCGACTAGCAGTGCGGCTTCGGTTGGGTCGCCCTGAATTTGCCAGAGGCCGTTTTCGGTCAGGAGGCGTGCATCGTTGCAGAGCAGGCCGGCTTTCAGGCATTCCAGCAACGCCGGATAAGCTGCTGGATCAACCGCAAGATCGTGCCGGCGGAATTCGCCTTCCGGGGTATAGCCCGAGCCGCTGACGTTAAAGTTTTCTCCGCCGGTAAACACGGCTTGTACCGTCATCTGATTCTGGGTCAAGGTGCCGGTCTTGTCCGAACAAATGACCGTGGTACTGCCCAGGGTTTCTACCGCCGGCAATTTGCGGATGATGGTGTTGCGTTTCGCCATGCGCGAGACGCCAATCGCCAAGGTAATGGTGATCGCCGCCGGCAGGCCTTCTGGGATGGCGCCGACTGCCAAGGCAACGGAGGCCATGAACATGTCCATCATCGATTCGCCGCGCCAGACGCCCACCGCAAAGGTCAACAGCGCACAAGCGACGATGACCCAAAGCAGCACTTGGCTGAATTGACTCATTTTCTGGGTTAACGGCGTGTCGAGTTCGGTGGTGCTCGCGATCATGCGGTTGATAAGGCCAATTTCGGTGCTGTCGCCAATGGTCACGACCACTCCCAGGCCGCTCCCGCAAGTCACCAGTGTCGAGGAATAGGCCATGTTGCAACGATCAGCCAGCAATGTTTGGGGTTCCAAGATGGCGATGCGCTTTTCCGCGGCAATCGATTCGCCGGTCAGTGCGGATTCGTCGATTTGTAGGTTTCTGAGTTGCAATAGTCTTAAATCCGCCGGTACTCGGTCTCCGGCTTGTAGCAGGACGATGTCGCCTGGAACCAGTTCCTGGGCCGATAAACTCAGGCGCTGACCGTCGCGGACAACTGTTGCGGTAATGTCCAGTGCGCGCGCCAGCGCATCGATTGCGCGAACAGCGTTGAATTCCTGTGCGAAGCCGATCAAGGCGTTGATTAATGTCACGCCGAAAATGACGCTACTGTCGACCCATTCTTGTAGCAATGCCGTAATCGCGGCGGATAGCAGCAAGATATAAACCAGTGGCTGGTTGAACTGCGATAGAAAAAGCAGGATCGGGCTTTTGGCGCGCCTTGGCGTCAGTCGATTGCTGCCGTAATGGCGTTGTCGTTGTTGCACTTCCGATGCATCAAGACCAAGTTGCGGCTCAACCTGCAAGGTATTGAGTACGCTCTGGGCGTTAAGGTTGTGCCACGAGACGGATTCGGATTTCATGGGTGGTTCCTGTCAAGGCTGAGCTAAGATGGCCGCGTGAGGGAGGCTATATAATAAATCCGCGGCCATTGCCGGCAAATAGGATTCTTCAGTATTTTGCGCTTGTTCCCTAGGAAGTATGGGGTTATATTCAGCGGTAAGGTCTTTAGATCTTGATTTAAAAATAAAAACAACAAATAGGAGGGGTAAAATGGGTGGTGTTATAGAGCTGTTATTTTTTATGTTGGTGATCGCTTGCGTGGCCTTTGCTCCGCTAGGTTATTTTATCTATATGTACACCATGAAGAGTGGCGAGCCGTTCGGTGATATAGAACCTCATGGCGATAGCGAATCGGCGGTGCTCAACATGGCCGAAAAAGTTGTCACTATGATCAAAGGCAAACTGGCCAAATAATCGTATTGGCCGAATAACGCAAAAGCCGGGTTCGCCCGGCTTTTTTGTGGCCGTTACTTTTTCGAACTGCCGCAGGTTGGGCAGGCGGGGTTTTTCTTCAGCCGTAGTGTCTGCCATTCCATGCTCAAGCCGTCGACTAGCAACAGGCGGCCACTCAAGCTTTCACCAACGTTCATAATTAACTTCATGGCTTCCAGCGCCTGTACGCTGCCGACAATGCCGGTAATCGGCGCGATGACGCCGTTGCGGCTGCAATTTTGTAACTCTTCGCCCTCGCTTTGATAAAGGCAGTTATAGCAAGGGCTGTCATCACTGCCTGATGTAAATACGCTGATTTGGCCTTCGAAGCGAATCGCGGCACCCGATACCAGCGGGGTTTTTTGTTTAACGCAGGCGTGGTTGATAGCAAAACGGGTCGTGAAGTTGTCGCTGCAATCCAAAACGACGTCGGCTTGGGCCACCTCTTGTTCTAACAATGCACCTTGTAAGCGTGCCTTTCTGGCCAGCACGACGACATCGGGATTGATTCTTTTCAAGGTATTGAGGGTTGAAATGGCTTTGTCCAGCCCTATATCGCCTGTGTCGTGAGCAATTTGGCGTTGCAAGTTGGTTAAGTCGACCTGGTCATCGTCGTAAATGCTGATTTGGCCGACGCCTGCGGCGGCCAGGTACATCGCCGCGGGCGAGCCCAAGCCGCCGGCGCCGACGATCAATATTCTGGCGTTTAACAGTTTCTGCTGCCCGGCGATGTCGACTTGCGGCAGCATGATTTGACGGCTATAGCGGAGCAATTGTTGGTCGTTCATGGTTGATGATCTTGGTAGGTCGGATGCAAAGCATGGCAAAGCGCTTGACAGAGAGCAAAACCCCGATATTATTGGCACTCGTTAGTGGAGAGTGCTAATAACCAATTAGTTTATCTTAAACTTTTATCACATTAAGGAGACATTGATGAAAATTCGTCCGTTACATGACCGCGTTATCGTAAAACGTGTTGAGGAAGAAACCAAAACCGCAGGCGGTATCGTGCTGCCTGGTTCTGCCGCAGAAAAACCTAGCGAAGGTGAAGTGCTGGCGGTAGGTTCAGGTAAACCGTTGGACAACGGCCAAGTACGCGCCCTGGAAGTTAAAGTCGGCGACAGAGTGTTGTTCGGCAAATATTCCGGCACCGAAGTCAAAGTCGAAGGCGAGCAATACATCGTGATGCGCGAAGAAGACATCATGGGTATCTTGGGTTAATTCTCGACGACTGTTTATCAATTACTTAATCGTTAAAGGAACAAGAAATGGCAGCAAAAGACGTAAAATTCGGCGGTGACGCCCGTGCATTAATGGTACAAGGCGTTAACATTTTGGCTAACGCAGTAAAAGTAACTCTGGGACCAAAAGGCCGCAATGCGGTTCTGGACAAAAGCTTCGGCGCTCCAACCATCACCAAAGACGGTGTTTCCGTTGCCAAAGAAATCGAATTGAAAGACAAATTCGAAAACATGGGCGCGCAAATGGTTAAAGAAGTGGCGTCCAAAACTTCCGACGTCGCCGGTGACGGAACCACCACCGCAACCGTTCTGGCTCAAGCCATCGTCAACGAAGGTTTGAAATCCGTCGCGGCAGGCATGAACCCGATGGACCTGAAACGTGGTATCGACTTGGCGGTCACCACTGCGGTTGCGGCGATCGAAAAAGCCTCTACTCCTTGCAGCGACAGCAAAGCCATCGCTCAAGTCGGCACTATTTCTGCCAACTCCGACGAATCGGTCGGTGCGATCATCGCCGAAGCGATGGAAAAAGTCGGTAAAGAAGGTGTGATCACCGTTGAAGAAGGCACCGGTCTGAACAACGAACTGGATGTCGTCGAAGGTATGCAATTTGACCGCGGTTACCTGTCTCCATACTTCATCAACAAACAAGAAAGCATGAGTGTCGAATTGGACGATCCTTTCGTGCTGTTGTACGACAAAAAAATCTCCAACATCCGCGAAATGTTGCCGATCCTGGAAGGCGTTGCTAAATCCGGTCGTTCATTGCTGATCATCGCCGAAGATGTCGAAGGCGAAGCGTTGGCAACCTTGGTTGTCAACAACATGCGTGGCATCGTTAAAGTGGCAGCAGTCAAAGCTCCTGGCTTCGGCGATCGTCGTAAAGCCATGCTGGAAGACATCGCGATCCTGACTGGTGGTGTGGTGATCTCCGAAGAAGTTGGCTTGTCGTTGGAAAAAGCCGACATCAGTCAATTGGGTACTGCAAAACGCGTCCAAATCAACAAAGAAAACACCACCATCATCGACGGTGCTGGCGACGAAGGACAAATCAAAGGTCGCGTGGCACAAATCCGCGCACAAGCCGATGAAGCGACTTCCGATTACGACCGCGAAAAACTGCAAGAACGTCTGGCCAAACTGGCTGGCGGTGTTGCCGTGATCAAAGTCGGTGCCGCAACCGAAGTTGAAATGAAAGAGAAGAAAGCCCGCGTCGAAGACGCGCTGCACTCGACTCGCGCTGCGGTAGAAGAAGGTGTGGTTGCCGGCGGCGGTACCGCCCTGATCCGTGCGCTGTCCGCGCTGGACGGTCTGAAAGGCATAAACCATGACCAAGACGTCGGTATCAGCATCCTGCGCCGTGCGATGGAAGAGCCTTTGCGTCAAATCGTCAGCAACGCCGGTGACGAAGCCTCCGTTGTTCTGAATGAAGTCAAAAAAGGCAGCGGCAACTTCGGTTACAACGCCGCAACCGGCGAATACGGCGATATGATCGCGATGGGTATTCTCGATCCAGCGAAAGTCACCCGTTCTGCTTTGCAAAACGCAGCTTCCGTTGCTGGTCTGATGATCACCACCGAAGTCATGATTGCTGATGCGCCTAGCGACAACAAAGGCCCGGCAATGCCTGATATGGGTGGCATGGGCGGTATGGGTGGTATGATGTAAACCTGCTTAAGCCCTCGCTGTATTTGTACAAGGCTTGCATGTTATAGGGCGGTGCTGGTCGAAAGCTGGCACCGCTTTTTAACGCAATAGAGGTAGAGCGTGGGGCTTTCACCATAATTACCTCTGGTTCTGCAACTCAGTAGACTTAAGTCGAAAACGCGGGACTGACTGTATTGCGCAACAAACTTGCAAAGAAGGCGGATACTTTGCTTTCTTTTTTCTGGAAAAGATAATAAAATTGTTCGCTCAGTTTGTTTCAAAAACAAAGTGCTTTGAAATGTAGGGAGTTTGCATGCTTATCTTGACTCGAAGAGTAGGAGAAACCTTGATGATCGGTGATGATGTAACAGTCACTGTGCTTGGGGTAAAAGGGAATCAAGTTCGGATTGGCGTAAACGCTCCGAAAGACGTGTCTGTTCACAGGGAAGAAATCTACGAAAGGATTAAAAAAGAACAGGCCGAATCAAAAACATCAGAAGCGTAAATCAATTAGGAGAGATGGCCGAGAGGCCGAAGGCGCTCCCCTGCTAAGGGAGTATGTGCCAAAAGCGCATCGAGGGTTCGAATCCCTCTCTCTCCGCCATTATATATAGATAAAGCCTTGATAAATAACGATTTATTGAGGCTTTTTCTTTTTCTATACTCCTTTGAGATTTTTTGTTTCGCCATTATCGTGTGGCGTGCAAATTTTCTAATCAGATTTGGGTGGCAATTGACTAACCTGTATTTGGGAAAAGTCAATCACAAAGGCGCTGCCTACACTTGCTGATCCCCACCATCAAAAACGGACAGATCAAGAAGCGAGTGTTTGTTTAAAATTGGCTTCAGATGCTATCGGGCTTTGGAAGCCGTTGGCGGAATGCAGTCTAACGGGATTGTAATCCGTTCAATATATTCAAACACGGCCTGCCGCATGGAATCACGAGTGGCAATCGCTCACCATGAATCGCTTCGACCTTGAGGGAGTGGAAGAAGCTCACGGCGCAGGCTTTATCGTAACAATTACCCTTGGCACTCATGCTGTCCAGCATCTGATGTCGTTGCAGTAATTGCCGATAGGCGTGCGAACAATACTGGCTACCGCGATCCGAGTGGACGATCAGGCCTTTAGGTCGTTTGCGTCTGAAGAATACCCATTTGCAGAGCATCGCAAACGAGATCCGCCGTCATGCGTTCGGCCATGGATCAGCCGACGACCTGCCGTGGGAATAGATTAATCATTACGGCTACTTCGTCCGTCCACAGGTAGGTAATATCGCCCGCCCACTTCTGGTTCGGTGCGGTTGCCGAAAAGTCTTGTTTCAGCAGATTATCGAACACTGGCAGGTTATGCTTGCTATTGGTCGTAGCCTTAAACCTTAAACTTACGGGCCGCTTTGGCGACCAGGCCTTGGCGTTTCAGGCTGGCAGCGATGGTTTTCAGATCGTAGGGCTTACCATTTTCTTTAGGCATTTTCCGCTGCAGTCTTTCTGCGCCATAACGTTGCTTGTGTTTATGGAATTGGGATTTGATCTGCTCATCCAGTGTCTGACGTCGCTGAAGCCGCTGACTGGGCTTTCGCTGCAACCACGCGTAATAGCCGCTACGAGAAACGTTAAAACACCGACTTGGATGGGAAGTCACGTTTTGGTCACGCTGCCCAAAACAGCGAGACTCATGACAAGTCATAACATGTTGACTTATATGGCGTCCCGGAGACGATTCGAACGTCCGACCTGCCCCTTAGGAGGGGGCTGCTCTATCCTGCTGAGCTACCGGGACTGTGGGTGTGTTTTAGAGAGGGGCTTAGGCTTTCTGCTTTCTGATTTCGACACGCTCTAGCGACGTGATGAAGTATGATAGCTTCGTTTGGCTTTTGGATGATAGGTTTTCAAAGAAGCCGCCAATTTGAATCTTGCCGGTGCTTGGCGATGCGGGTCTTACGAAACGAACCAAGAAGTCAAATTCCATTACATAGTCTTCAAAGCTAATTTTGCAGTTTTTGATCCTGTCGCCGCGTTGCACGCGCGCCCTGTTGACCGATAGGTCTATTCCTGCGCCGCCCCTGGACAGATCGAACAAATAGCCGCTTACATTGATTCCGGTGCGATCAGATATGCCGGTGAACGAGATGTCAATCGAGCTGATTTCGATGCGGGGGGAGCGCCTACGTTGCGGATAGTAGATGCGTTCCGGTAAGCGTGACTTATAGTAGCTGATGCCGCGTGAGGAGCCGGTTTCAATGTCGTTGAGGGTGAAGGATAAATGGATGCCCTTGTGAAAAGTCGACAATTTGACGCTCTTTTGGATACGAACTAACTCGTTGCCTTCTTTGGGGATTAGTTCGTCGAGGATGATTAAGTCTTTCTCTGCCTTAACCCCTAATATCGACGAGCTATACTCTTCATCAGAACCATCGATTTTTACCGAACAAAGCGGTGAGCTGACTTCGATTTCCGAAAGCAAAACTGCAATTTTATCGTGTTCAGTAATAAAGTTCGGATTTTCATAAGGTGATAAGCCGTAATGCTCCTCGGAGGAGGGGCGAGTGTCCTCCTGTTTGGAGAAAAATGTCTTCAATTTATCGAACATGTTCAACCGGATACCAATGTTTCTTGAAGACAGTCTACACCGAAATGAGGGTGTGTGAAAACAACTCGCTACGTGTGCTGCCGTCTGGACCGTATGTTGTGGCTAAATTTGATCTGCCACGCAGGATTTGAAGTGCGCGTGCGGTGTGGCGGTTAAGGAGTTCTATGCAGGCGCCGTTTTGTTCATTGAGCGAGCGGCAGGCTTGAGTTAGGGCTGTGATGTCAGTCCAAGAGTGCCATGTATCGGTGACATTGAAACGGGCGATTTTTGCTTTCTCGAAATAGCTTCTTACGTCTTCCTGACTAACGGTTAACTGTTCCGTGGCCAGAATTTGGCTGAGTTGCTTGGAAAACTGTTCGAGTTGGCTGGCGGCGTCTTGCTTGTTGGCGGCGATAGTCGCCAGCAGCGCAGGGTCGGCGGACAATTTTAGCTGTTCGTTTTCGTGATTCAGAAGATCGAATAGATATTGAGCCGACTTAAGGCCGCTGCTGAGTAGCTTTTCAGTAATGGGGTAGGTTTTTTCTATCATGGTCTTATGTGGTGTCTGGTATGTTAAATTCAAATTGCATCATTTTTTGTGCAAGACGCTCATGATTGATTTCATAGCTGCCATCTTGTATTGCCGACCTAATCTTTGCAACGTGAGCTTCATTTACCATTTGTACGGGCGACGTAAGCTCTGCGGTTTGTTTGATGCCTTGAGTCATTGCATTAATACTCACAGTGTCATCCATAGCGCTGGCGGTGCCCGAAGCCTGACTCTTATTGTCGATAGCATCTCTTTTCGCTGATTTGTTCGGTAAAACAGGATTCGCGACGGTGTTATTGATGGATTCAATAGGCATGGGAAAATTCCTATTCGGGTTTCTGTTGCTTTGTTTAGCGGCATCATTTTTCAATCCTTTAATTTGATTGTTAGAAAGAAACCGCGACCACGCCGGGATTGATGACGGTCGCTTGAACAATGCGTTGCGATGAGGCGTTTTTGACACGGATTTGCTGTCCTTTAACGCCGTCCATCATGGCGACACCAGGGGCGCTAATCAGCAGTCCGGCTTTTCCCGATTGAATCCTGACTTGTTCTCCGCGTTTTACGAGTGTTGTTTCCGAATAATGGCTACGCGTGAGAACTGTTCCGGCAGGGATGTTGCGTACCACCTGTTTATTGAGGACATCAAGGGGGTCGCTCAAATAGCCTTGTTGCAGGCTGCCAACGTCGCGTCTTTCCTGCGTTAGATGCTCTGGATGTATCTGCTCGTTGCGTAGTAGCGGTTTTGCCGATACTAAAACCTGCTGATAGGCCTTGATTGCGACGATGCTGTAAATGGTCCAGCCTTTGTCGGAATTGCAATGTACCGCAATGGTGTTGAGGCCGGGTTTGATGGCGGCGGACTGTGGAGATAACATCAGCGGTTTGTCGCAAGCAGGGATTTGCAGGTGCGGATCAATTTGAGCGATGCTGATTTGATAATCGCCGCCTGGCTCAAGATTCGCACGCACAAACTTATCCACATCCTGTTGAATGGCCTGAATCGATTGTGTTGGTGCCGCTAAACCAAGCCTGCTAGACAACAATAGCAAAACGACAGCTGTAAAGATTGTGTTCATGGCGGATGCCGAAAAATTGACTCGGTTAATTTCATGCAGGAAACATACCAGCAATTTTCAACGTAAGGATAAGCAAACTGACTATAATTGGCCCAAGAATTTATTTGGGGATTAGGCATGGCTGGAGTCTTAGACGGCGTAGATCAACGTACCAAGCTAGCGGGTCACAACCGGTTTGAACTGTTGCTTTTCAAGCTGATGAGTCGGCAACGTTTTGGAATTAATGTGTTTAAGGTGCAGGAAGTCATCCAGTGTCCTCCGTTGACCCAGATTCCGAATTCGCACTCGGTGATTTGCGGCGTTGCGCATTTACGCGGCAAGACCATTCCGGTTTTGGATTTATCGATGGCTATCGGTATGCGGCCATTGCCGAGGGAACATGGTTGCTATGTCATCGTCACCGAATACAATCGATCCATTCAGGGCTTTTTGGTTGCTTCGGTTGACCGCATCATCAATATCGGTTGGGAGCAGGTCAAAGCGCCGCCGACAGGCGCCGGCAAGGAAAGTTACCTGACAGCCGTGACCGAAATCGAAGGTGAGTTGATCGAGGTGATCGATGTCGAGAAGGTCATGAAAGAAGTGATCGGCGGTAGAGAGGAAGCTGCTCTGGAAAATATCGACGACGCCGTGTCGGGTAAGAACGATCACATTTTGATCGTCGACGATTCCTCGGTGGCGCGCAATCAAGTTAAACGAGTCTGCGAACAAATCGGCATCGAATGTACCTTGCTGAAAGACGGTTTGGAAGCCTGGGAGCATTTGTCCCAAATAGTGGCGGAAGGGGGCAGAATTCAAGATCGTTACAGTATGGTTATTTCCGATGTGGAAATGCCGCGCATGGATGGTTATACCTTGGCGACCAAGATCAAAGCCGACCCGGTCATGCGCGATGCCTACATCATTTTGCACACGTCATTGAGCGGCGTATTTAACACTGCAATGGTGCAGAAAGTAGGGGCCAACGAATTTTTGGCCAAATTCGATCCAGATGCCTTGCTTGAAGCCATTCAGAGAACATTGCGAAAACTTCATCCCTAGCGCAACCAGGCCCCCGCTTATTTAGGCGTCGGAGGCTGCCAATCATTGACTTGCTGGTGATTGTGCCATTTGTTCTTCCGGCAAAAACCCGCCTGCCTGCATCGTCCATAATCGGTAGTAAAATCCCTGTTTTGTCAGCAAGGCTTCATGCGAGCCGTCTTCGACAATGCGGCCTTGGTCAAACACCAGAATGCGGTCAAGATGGGCAATGGTTGATAAACGGTGGGCGATGGCGATGACGGTTTTATGTCCCATCACCCGATCAAGATTTTCTTGTATGGTTTTTTCGGTCACCGAATCCAGGCTGGCAGTGGCTTCGTCCAGGATCAATATCGGCGCATCTTTTAACATCACGCGAGCAATGGCGATGCGCTGACGTTGTCCGCCCGATAGTTTGACCCCGCGCTCACCCACCAGCGATTGGTATTGTTCCGGCATGGCTTCGATAAAGGCATCGGCATGCGCCAGACGGCAGGCTTCTCTGATTGCGGCATCGTCGGCATCCAGGCGGCCGTAAGCGATGTTTTCCTTCAGTGTGCGGTGAAACAGACTGGGATCCTGTGGAATCAGGCTGACTTGTTGGTGCAGGGATTCTAACGTGGCCAGGGCAATATCCTGGTCATCGATCAATATTTGTCCCGATTGCGCTTGATAGTTGCGCAGTATCAAGCTGACGAACGTTGATTTTCCAGAACCTGAAAACCCCACCAATCCAACACGTTGTCCGGGTTCGATCAGCACAGTCAAATTTTGGAACACCGGTTTGCCGGGATCGTAACCGAAGCAGACGTTACGAAATTCGATGCTGCCTTGTCGAATTTGTAAGGCTTGAGCATTCGGCGCATCGATGATTTCGTGTTCCTGGACGATGGTGTCGACACCATTGGCGACATTGCCGACATACTCGAAAAACTCCAGAAAACGGCGGGTCAAATTACGGGCATCGCCGATGATAAGTAAGGCAAGCCCGGTACACATTGCAAAATCACCGACGCTAATCTGTCCTTGTTGCCACAACCACAGCGCGAAGCCGATGGTGCCGACTTTCAGCAGTGCTGCAGCAATGAATTGAAACCAGCGTACCCGTTCCATATACCAAAAGGTACGCCGTCCTTCCTGGACTTCGGTTTCTAAAAATTCTTCCAGATGTTCGCGTTCGTGGTCGAGACGGGCAAACAGCTTGCTGTTGAGGATATTGGTCACGGCATCGACGATTTTGCCGTTGACCAGGCTGCGGGTGGCGGCATAACGTTGCGCATAGGGCTGGCAGCGCGTCGCCAGCCAATACGAAATGGCGACATACAGAAATACCCAGCCGGCGACAAACAAGCCCAGCGCTTGGTGAGTCTTTAACAATAACGCCACCGAAATCATGAAGGTCACGCCTATCGGCCAGAAATCGCACAGTACCGACCAAGTGGTGTGGTTGACGCTGATGGCAGTTTCGCTGATGCGGTGTGCCAGACTGCCGGCAAAGTGATTGGCGAAATAGCGCGGCGAATGTTGTTGAAGATAGGCGTGCAGCAAGCGGCTGGTGCGCTGTCGTAGCCGCGGTCCCATGACGATCAACACCGCGCCGCTGCCGCGGCTGAACAGAATCTCGGCTAGATTCAGCCCCGCCAGCAACAACAAGGGCTGTTGAAACGATTGCCAGAGCTCGGTGGATTGCGGCTGTGCTGCGACTGCATCCATCAAGGCCTTGATGGCGTAAGGCACCAGAATGCTGCCGGCGGCTTGGCCGGCTTCCAAAATCAGCATCGCTGCCAACAGCCAGCTGAAACCGCGCAAGCAATAAACGATGAAGGCAACGGTGCCGGTTGGTAAGGCCGGCGCATCGGCGGCGCGTCGGAAATCAGGATCGGAAATTCGGGTCATGGCGATGGGCAAGGGAGAGGTGCCGTCATTTTACCGTATTTGCCGCCCAGTCCTTGCCGGCCTGGGCGGTTGTAGAGTGTCTGATTTACATGGCTTGAAGGTGTTGAATCATGCCAGCGATGTATTCCATGGTTTGAGTCAGAAATACCACCATTTCATCGAGCTTTTCCCGCACCATGTGCAAAAAGGTGCTGTGTCTGAAATCTTCGTCCAGATAGAAGCTTAGGCCTTTGTGGATGGTGTTGAAACCCATGACCATCATGATCAATGCCGCCGCTTTCAGCATCAAGCCGCGCAACTTGGCGCTAAGCTTGCCGAAGGCCACGCTGATGAACAACATCATTGGTAAGGTGCCGATACCGAAGGCCAGCATCAGTGCGCCGCCCTCCAGCAGGCTGGTAGCGCTGGTGGCTTTGACGGCCATCGCAAAGGTCAGCGGGCAGGGCATCAAACCATTGAGAAAGCCGGCAATCATGGCTCCAAGCACCGGGCCTTTTTGTGACGCGGTGGCGTAGCCTTTGCGTAAGGTTTGCAGCGGAATCAATCGTACCGAGCCTTGCCAGGGCAGCCAGCCAATGACGCCCAGCGCCAACACGATCACCACCAGGCCGATGAAGATCTGCAGCAAGCTCTGGATTTTTCCGAACATGCCGCTGGAGACCAATACCACGCCCAGCGCGGCGGCGGATACGCCGACCAGGGTGTAAACAAGGATGCGGGTTAGTTGATAGGCGATATACGGCAGGTAGCTACGGTTGCCGCGGTTTTTCATGAAATAACCGGAAACCAGTGCGCCGCACATGCCAAGACAATGGCC
>Ga0172367_10007211_pt1 | contig 12806 bp, 12 predicted proteins | sample Lak10m_FD_114542 | JGI IMG/M metagenome (GOLD analysis project Ga0172367, IMG submission 114542) | Freshwater microbial communities from Kabuno Bay, South-Kivu, Congo - kab_022012_10m | ecosystem: Environmental > Aquatic > Freshwater > Lake | place: Democratic Republic of the Congo: South-Kivu...
AAAACAGCCAGACCGGCGGCAAGACCTGGGGCGTGCCGTTCCAGCGTTCGACGATCGTCCTCTATTACAACAAGGACGCGTTCCGCGAGGCGGGCCTCGATCCCGAGACGCCGCCGAAGAACTGGGCCGAACAAGTCGCCTTCGCCCAGAAACTGACCAAGCGCGACGCGGCCGGCAACGTCACGCAATGGGGCATCCAGATCCCGTCCTCGGGTTTCCCCTACTGGCTTTTCCAGGGCCTGACCACCCAGAACGACGTGCGCCTGATGAACCCGGAAGGCAACCGTACCTTCTACGACGATCCGAAGGTCGTCGAGGCGCTCCAATACTGGGTCGACCTCGCGACGAAGCACAAAGTGCATCCGCCCGGCATCGTCGAGTGGGGTACCACGCCGCGCGACTTCTTCGAACGCAAGGTCGCGATGATGTGGACCACGACCGGCAACCTCACGAACGTTCGCGACAACGCCAAGTTCCCGTTCGGCGTCGCGATGCTGCCGGCCGGCAAGCAGTTCGGATCGCCCACCGGCGGCGGCAACTTCTACATCTTCAAGAAGGCCTCTCCGGCCGAGCGCGAAGCGGCGATGAAGTTCGCCCGCTTCGCGACCGAACCCGAGCGGGCCGCGCAGTGGGGCATCGATACGGGCTACGTCGCCGTCAGCCCGGCCGCCTTCGAGACCGCGCGCATGAAGGAGTACGTCGCCAAGTTCCCGCCGGCGGCGGTGGCCCGCGACCAGTTGCGTTACGCGTGGGCCGAACTCTCGACCCACGACAACCAGCGCGTCACCAAGGCGCTCAATGACGGTCTGCAGGCGGCGCTGACCGGTACGAAGACGCCGAAGGCCGCGATGGACGACGCGCAGCGCGAGGCCGCGCGCCTGCTGCGCACCTACCAGCGCTGACGACGGGACCGGGGGCGGGCGCCGCGCGCCCGCCCCCCTTTCCGGATACCGACATGACCCGCGCCAAGGCGACTCTCTACGGCTGGCTGCTGCTTCTGCCGGCCTTCGTGCTGCTGATGGCGTTCACCCATTGGCCGGCGATCGCGACGCTCTACGCGAGCCTCCACTCCACGCCGCGACGCAACAGGCCTTCTGTCTTCGTCGGTCTCGAGAACTTCGAGGCCATGGCCGACGACCCGATCTTCTGGCAGGTGATGTGGAACAACCTGCTCTATGCGATCGGCACGATCCCGGTTTCGGTCGCTCTGGCGCTGCTGATGGCGCTGTGGGTGAACGACAAACTACGCGGCCAGGGGTGGCTTCGGCTCGCCTATTTCACGCCGACCGTCCTGCCGATGATCGCGGTCGCGAACATCTGGCTTTTCTTCTATACGCCCGACTACGGCCTCATCGACCAGATCGCGCGGGCCTTCGGCGCCGGCGCCACCAACTGGCTCGGGAACCCGGACACGGTCCTCTATTGCATGATGGTGATGACGGTCTGGAAGGAAGCCGGGTTCTTCATGATCTTCTACCTCGCGGCCCTGCAACAGATCCCGCCCAATCTCGCCGAGGCGGCGTCGATCGAGGGCTGCGGCCGCTGGACCTTCTTTCGCCGCGTCACCCTGCCGCTCCTGATGCCCACGACGCTCTTCGTGCTCGTCAACGCGGTCATCGGGGCGTTCCGGCTCGTGGACCACGTCGTTGCGCTGACGGGCGGAGGCCCCAACAACGCGAGCCACCTGCTGCTCTCCTACATCTACGACGTCGCGTTCCGATACTGGGACGTCGCGTACGGCGCCACGCTGACCGTCGTACTGCTCGCGATCCTCGGCGGTCTGGCGCTTTTCCAGTTCGCCGTGCTCGAAAAGCGGATCCATTACCGATGATCGCCGCACGCGGCCTGCCCCGCAGCCTCGAGGCCGTCGGCGCCTGGACCCTCGCCGTCGTCTGGGTGGCGCCGCTCGTCTACTGCGTGTGGGCGGCGTTCCATCCGCCCGAATTCGCGTCGCGGTTCGAACTCCTCGCGCCGCTGACGCTCGACAATTTCCGCAAGGCGTGGGATTCGGCACCGTTCGCGCAGTACTTCGCCAATACCTTCGCGCTGGTGACTCTCGTGCTGGCCGGCCAGCTCGTGCTCGTCACGCTCGCCGCCTACGCCTTCGCGCGCTACGAGTTCGCGGGCCGCGAGGTCGCATTCGCGCTCGTGCTCGTGCAGCTGATGATCATGCCCGACGTGCTGCTGGTCGAGAACTACCTCACCATGGCCTCGCTCGGACTCGTCGACACGGTCTTCGCCATGGCGTTGCCCTATATGGCGTCTGCGTTCGGGATCTTCCTGCTGCGCCAGACGTTCAAGACGATGCCCAAGGAGCTCGACGATGCGGCGCGGGTCGAGGGTGCGGGCGCGCTGACGATACTTTGGCGCGTCTACGTCCCGCTGGCGCGACCGACCTATGTCGCCTTCGCGCTCGTCTCGGTCAGCTACCACTGGAACAACTTCCTGTGGCCCCTGATCGTGACGAATTCCGTCGAGACGCGGCCGCTGACCGTGGGCTTGCGCGTCTTCTCGGCGATCGAGCAGGGCGTCGACTGGTCGACGATCACGGCGGCGACGCTGCTGAGCTGCGGGCCGCTGCTCGTCGCCTTCCTGCTCTTCCAGCGTCAGTTCATCCAGAGCTTCCTGCGCGCCGGGATCAGGTGAGCGCGCGACGTCCCATCGGCGGATAGAGCGGATCGACGTAGCCCGGCGTCGACGGATGGCCGGATGGCACGAGGGCGGACAGCGCCGCCTCGTCCGCCGCGTCGAAACGGTAAGCCATCGCGGCGAGATAGTCGTCCCACTGGTCCATGGTGCGCGGGCCCGCGATCGCCGAGGTCACGATGGCGTTGTTGAGCACCCATCCCATCGCCATCGCGGTCGTCGTCGTGCCGCGGGACGCGGCGTGCGCCGCGACCTTCTGCGCGATCGCCAGCGATTCCGGGCGGAATTCGGTCTGCAGCATGCGGCGGTCGTTGCGCCCGGCGCGCGTTTCGGGCGGCGGGGCGGAACCCGGCACGTACTTGCCGGTGAGCACGCCGCGCGCTAGCGGGCTGTAGGGCACCACGCCCAGCCCGTGATGGGCGCATGCGGGCAGCAGTTCGGTCTCGGGCGAGCGTTCCATCAGGTTGTAGCAGGGCTGGCAGGCGATCGGCGGCGGCACGCCCATCGCACGTGCGGTGGCGACGAACGTCACGAGCCGCCAGGCGCGGTAGTTCGACAGGCCGTAGTAGCGGATCTTGCCCGTGCGGATCAGGTCGCCGAGGGCGGCGACGGTTTCCTCCATCGGCGTCTCGGCGTCGTCGCGGTGGAGCCAGTAAAGGTCGATCCAGTCGGTTGCCAGACGGGCCAGGCTCGCCTCGCAGGCGCGCAACAGCCAGCGCCGCGACGTGCCGCGGTCGTTGGGATCGGTTCCCATCGGATTGGCGACCTTCGTCGCGAGCACCCAGCGCGCGCGGTCGCCGGCGATCGCGCGGCCGCAGATCTCCTCGGACTTGCCTTGCGAGTACGCGTCGGCCGTATCGAGGAAGTTGACGCCCGCCGCCTTCGCGCGCGCCACGATCGCCTTGGAGGTCGTTTCGTCGGTGCGGTCGCCGAACATCATCACGCCGAGGCACAGCGGCGTCACCTTCAGGCCGGAATTGCCGAGTTTGCGGACTTCCATCGGAACCTCAAGCCAAGGCACGCGCGTGATGCGCGAGGTGGTCGGCGACGAAACTCTGGATGAAGAAATAGCCGTGATCGTAGCCGGCGTGCTTGCGCAGGCGAAGCGATTGCCCCGAAACCGCGGCCGCCGCTTCCAGCCGGTCCGGGCGCAGTTGCTCCGCGAGGAACTTGTCGGCAAGTCCCTGGTCGACGAGGATCTCGCCGGGGAAGGGCTTCGCACGCATCAGCGCGCTCGCGTCGTAGCGCGCCCACGCGGCGCGGTCGGGACCGAGGTAGTGCGTGAACGCCTTGACGCCCCACGGCACGTCGGATGGCGCCGAGATCGGTGCGAAGGCCGAACACGCGCGAAACAGGTCGGGCCGTCGCAGCGCCGCGACGAGCGCGCCGTGTCCCCCCATGGAATGTCCCATGACGCCCATACGTTTCGTGTCGGCGGGAAAATCCGCCGCTAGCCACGCCGGCAGTTCCTCGGTCACGTACGAGAACATCCGGTAGTTCGCCGACCAAGGCGCTGCCGTCGCATCGACATAGAACCCGGCACCATGCCCGAAATCCCAGCTGTCCCGGTCGCCCGGCAGTTCGGACTCGCGCGGACTCGTATCCGGCATGACGAGCATCAGGCCGAGTTCGGCCGCCACGCGCTGCGCCCCGGCCTTGATCGCGAATGTCTCCTCGGTACAGGTGAGGCCGGCGAGCGCCAGCACGACCGGGACCGGTCCGCTGGCAGCCTGCGGCGGCACGAAGACGCCCACGCGCATCGGGCCCGCGCAGGACGCCGACGCGTGGCGGTAGAACCCTTGCGTGCCGCCGTGGCACACGTGTTCGGCGAGCGTCTCCATGCCGCTCAGTACGTCAGCACGGTACGGATGGATTCGCCGCGCCGCATCATCTCGAAGCCTTGGTTGATCTTCTCGTGCGGGATAACGTGCGTGATCAGGTCGTCGATGTTGATCTTCCCGTCCATGTACCAGTCGACGATACGCGGAACCTCGGTGCGCCCGCGCACCCCGCCGAAGGCCGTCCCTTTCCACGTGCGGCCGGTGACGAGCTGGAAGGGCCGCGTGGCGATCTCCTGCCCCGCGCCGGCGACGCCGACGATCACCGACACCCCCCAGCCGCGATGGCAGCACTCCAGCGCCTGACGCATCAGCGTCGTGTTGCCCACGCACTCGAAGCTGTAGTCAGCACCGCCCTTGGTGAGCTCGACGATGTGGCCGACCACGTCGCCCTTGAGGTCCTTGGGATCGACGAAGTGCGTCATGCCGAACTTGCGCGCGATCGCCTCGCGCGCCGGGTTGATGTCCACGCCGACGATCATGTCGGCACCCGCCATGCGGGCCCCCTGGATCACGTTGAGCCCGATGCCGCCGAGCCCGAACACGACCACGTTGGCGCCGGGCTCGACCTTGGCGGTGTTGATCACGGCGCCGATGCCGGTCGTCACGCCGCAACCGATGTAGCAGACCTTGTCGAAGGGGGCGTCCTTGCGGATCTTCGCGAGCGCGATCTCCGGCAGCACCGTGAAGTTGGCGAAGGTCGAGCAGCCCATGTAGTGCAGCACGGGCGCCCCCTTGCACGAAAAGCGGCTCGATCCGTCCGGCATCACGCCCTTGCCCTGCGTGGCCCGGATCGAGGTGCAGAGATTCGACTTGCGGCTGAGGCACGTCTTGCACTGCCGGCACTCGGGGGTGTAGAGCGGGATCACGTGGTCGCCTTTGGCGAGCGAGGTGACACCCTTGCCGACGTCGACGACGATCCCCGCCCCTTCGTGGCCGAGCACGACCGGGAACATGCCTTCTGGGTCGGCACCCGAGAGCGTGTACTCGTCGGTGTGGCAGATCCCGGTCGCCTTGATCTCGACAAGCACCTCGCCTTCCTTGGGGCCGTCGAGATCGATCGTCTCGACGACGAGGGGCGACTTGGCCTTGTAGGCGACGGCGGCGCGGACCTTCATGTTCGGACGGCTCCCTGCTTGTCGTTCGCGGCGGCCGAAACGGCCGCCCTCCATTCGGCGCGCAGCCACCGGGCGCACGCGACGTTCTGTTCGAAGATCGAATAGCCCGCCCCGGCGCCGTAGTCCACGTTCGGGATGTGCTCGCACGAGATCTGGCCGAGCGCGGCGGCAGGGTCGCGCGCGCGGTACGCGAAGAGGTCGCGGATCACCTGCTTCCACGGCTCGAGCCGCGTCCCGTCCCATTCGGCATGGTACTCGCCCGGCCCCGGCTCCGCGAACGGGTATTGGATGCCGCGCCCGGGACTGCCGTCGGGATGCGCGGCACGGATGTTGGGCGGATTGGCGGGGATCGCCGCGCGCGCATGCGCGTGATGGACGAGACCCGCCGCGATCCAGCGCGCGCAAACATTTCCCGGACGGGCCGGGTCGAGGACGACGCGGCCGGCTTCGACGTCCGCCCGCATGCCTTGGACGTCCTGTTCGCGCGGATTGTCGATCTTGAAGATGACGTGGCTGTGGTCGAGCGTCAGCCGGAACGGGACGCCGCGCCCCGCGACGAGGGCCGCGACTTTCTCCACGCGGCCGAAATGCTCGGACCACATGTTGACATGGACCTCGAAGCACGGCGCCACGCCGTGGCGCTCGCCGGTCTCGAAGGCGCGCAGGTAGAACTCGGCGACCTCCCCGTCGGAGAGCACGTGACCGTCGGCATGGTGCGTGAGGATCTGGACGTTGTGGACGCGGGAGCCGAGTTCCTTTGCCCAGGCGATGTTGCGATCGAACAGTGCCTCGTCGCGGCCCAGCGTGTAGAACCAGCCGCTCGCGCGCACCGGCAGGCCGTGGCGGGCCGACGCATCCGCCAACGCGCGGAACTCGTCGGCGTCGAGCGGCGTGCGGTCGACATAATCGAACTCGCCGGCCGCCGCGATCATCGCCACCTTGGTTGCGATGTCGGGGATCTCCCGGTCGGAATGCGTCGCTCCGCCGCCCGTGCAGCCGATCTCGAGGTCGTCCATCGTGCGCGCTTTCCTCCCCGCAATGCGGGATCGTCGCCCGTCCCGGCGGCAGCGTCAAACCCGCTTGCCTCCGATTATCGATATCGATAATGTCTGGGGCCGGGGGAACGCCATGCCGGCTGCGCGACGTCCGCGCGACATCGCCTATACGGCGCTCAAGCGCCGCATCGTGCTCAACGAGATCGCCCCCGGCGACTCGCTGACCGAGCTCGGCCTCGCGCGCGAACTCGGCTGCAGCCAGGGCACGGTGCGCGAGGTGCTGCTGCGCCTGCAGGAAGACGGCCTCGTCGTGCGCGCCGGCCACCGCGGCACGACGGTCACGGAGCTCGACCCGGACGCGGCGATCGAAATCCTCGAGCTGCGCAAGCGGCTTGAAACGCGCGGCGCGCGGCGCGCCGTCGGAAAATACGATTCCCGCGCCCGCGTCGAACTCGACTCGATCCGCCGCGCGATGGCAAAGGCCGCGCGCGACGGCGACGCCTACGGCCTCATCGAACTCGACATGCGTTTCCATGCCGCCATCTTCCGCCTCGGCAGCCCGGCCGTGCTCGAGCAGATCCTGATCCGCTGCATGCTGCATTCGCACCGCCAGAAGCTCTGGGCGCCCGGCCACCGCCGCTCCCTGGCCCGTACCGCCGACCGGCACGCGCCGTTGATGGCCGCCCTCGAGGCGCGCGACGGCCCCGCGCTCGCCCGCGAGATCGAGCACCATCTCGACACGATCGTCGAAGTCGAGCGCCCCAAGACCCGCAAGGAGCACGCGGCGTGAGCGGCGTGTGGATCGATCCGGCGATGGCCGACATCCTCGCGGCGGCGAAGGCCGCGCCGGCGCCCGATTACACGAGGATCCCGCTCGCCGAAGGCCGCGCGACCTTCGAGCGCTTCGCCGAGGCGTGGAACCGCGAGCCGCCGGCGCTCGCCGGCCGGCGCGACCTCGAGGTCCCGACGCGGGCCGGCAAGATGGCCGCGCGCCTCTACATGCCCTCGGCGCGCAAGGGGCTGCCGCTCGTGATCTACGTGCATGGCGGCGGCTGGACGTTCGGTTCGATCCGCACGCACGACCGCGCGATGGCGCACCTCGCCCTCGAGGGCGACTTCCTCGTGCTCGGCATCGACTACCGTCTGTCGCCCGAGCATCCGTGCCCGGCCGCGATCGAAGACGTCGCCGATACGATCGCCGCGCTCGACGGCGGGCTCCTCGGCGACACGGCCGACACGGCGGCCTACGGCATCGCGGGAGATTCGGCCGGTGCCGGCATCTCGCTCGGGCTCCTGCTCGATCCGGCTTCGCGCGCCCGGGTCGCAGCGGCGGCACTCTTCTACGGCTGCTTCGCGCCCGAGTTCGGCACGCCGAGCCACGCGGCGTTCGGCGGCGGCGACTTCCAGCTCACGACCGCGCGCATGCGCTGGTACTGGTCGAACTATCTCGGGGCCGGCACGCCGCATCCGTCGGCAGCCGCGTCGCGCGGCGACCTTGCCGACCTGCCGCCGGTCTATCTGAACGCCGCCGGGCTCGACCCGCTGCGGGACGAGACGCTGGACCTCGCGCGCCGGCTCGCCGAAGCGGGCAACGACTGCCGCCTCGACCTGTTTGCCGGCGTCTGCCACGGCTTCATGCAGATGGCGTCGCGACTTCCGGCCGCCCTGCGCGCGCACCGCGCGGCGGCCGCGTTCCTAGCCGAAAACCTCCGATAAGAACGGAAACCAGGGGAGAGACGACCATGAAGAGAAGGACTTTCGTAGCGGCCGCAGCGGCCGCTCTCGCGGCACCGGCGATCAACCGCGCCGGCGCGCAGGCGCCCGCGACCGTGCGCTGGTGGTACCATTTCGACAATCCGCAGCATTCGCCCGCCGAACTCGTCGCCAAGTTCGAGCGCGAAAACCCGGGTATCAAGATCCAGGCCGAGAGCATCCCGTGGGGCGGCGGCAACGACTACTACACCCGCCTCTACGCGGCCCTCGTCGCCGGCAACGCCCCCGATTGCGGCATGGTCAAGCTCGCGAACATGTCGCGCCTGCTCGAGATGCGCGCGCTCGAACCGCTCGACGCGCAGCTCGGCGGCTGGCCGGGTACCGGCGACATCGCGGACTCGCTGTGGAACCTCCACAAGGCGCCCGACGGCAAGCGCTACTACCTGCCGCTCCAGTACGTCGTTCTCTACCTCTATTACCGCACCGACCTTTTCCAGCAGGCCGGGGTGCAGCCGCCCAAGACCTTCGAGGAATTCCTCGCGGCCGCCAAGGCGACGACGAAGGGCGACGTGCACGGCTTCGGCATGCGCGGCGGCGGCGGCGGCCACGACCATTGGGGCACGTTCGTGCTCGGCGGCGGCGCCAGCTTCGCCAAGGGCGGCATGGTGACGCCGCAGGCACTTGCGGCGAACCGCTGGTTCGTGGCGCTGAACCGCGAGCACAAGGTGTTCCCGCCCTCGGCCCCCGGCGACGGCTTCCGCCAGATCGTCGACAACTTCAAGGCCGGCCGCACGGCGATGACGATCCACCACATCGGCTCGGCCAACGAGATGGTCCAGGCGCTCGGCGACCGCGTCTCCGCGGTTCCCGTCCCGCGCGGGCCGGGCGGCAAGGGCTGGACGTCGTTCGGTGACGAGTCGAACGCCGTCTTCGCCGCGAGCCGCAACAAGCAGGCGGCGTTCCGCTGGATCGCCTTCCTGTCTCATGGCGACAACAACGTCGAGTTCAACAAGTTCACCGGCCAGCTCACGGTGACCAAGTCGGGTGCGGCGAACTGGTCGCTGCATCCCAAGCGCTTCGTCGACGCGACGGCCGAATCGGTTCCTTTCGCCGACGCGCTGCCGAACGTCACGGCGACCGCCGATTTCGTGCGGACCGTCTGGCCGACCAACATGCAGCGCGCGCTGCTCGGCCAGATCGAACCCGACGAGATGATGCGGGCCATCGAAAAGCACTATCACGGTTGAGTTCCGGGGGGAGGCGCCGTCCGGCAGACCATCGCCGGGCGGCCGCCCCGCCGCTCCATGATCGTCCGTCCGCACACGCCGTACCTTTTTCTCGCCCCCGCGCTGCTCGCGACGGCGGCGATCGTGCTTTATCCCGTCGCGTCCACGATGTGGATGAGCCTGCAGGACTTCGTCCTGTTTCGTCCCCACGACATCAAGTTCGTCGGGCTCGGCAATTTCGCGCGGCTGGCCGCCGACGAGGTGTTCTGGATTTCGCTCGGCAATTCGCTGGTCTGGATCGGGCTCGCGGTCGGACTGCAGTTCGCGCTCGGCCTCGCAACCGCCTTGGTCCTCAACGAGAGCTTCTTCTGGCGCAGCCTCGCGCGCGCCGCCGTCGTCGTGCCGTGGGCGCTTCCCTCGGTGATCATCGGCCTCATGTTCACGTGGATCTACGACTACAACCTCGGCGTCCTGAACGACCTGCTGCTGCGCCTCGGCTTGGTCGACGGTCCCGTCGCGTGGCTCGCAAGGCCCGACACCGCACTGCTCGCCGTCGTCGCCGCGCTGGTCTGGCAGGGTTTCCCGTTCTTCGCCGTCGTCATCCTCGCCGGCCTGCAGGCCATCCCCAACGACCTGCAGGAGGCCGCCGAGATCGACGGCGCCACGCGCTGGCAGCGTTTCCGCCACGTCGTCTGGCCGGGTCTCGCCGGCGTGATCCTGACGGCCCTGCTGCTGCGCACGATCTGGGTCGCCAACTCGCTGGACATCATCCTCGTGATGACCGGCGGCGGCCCGGGCTACGCCACGCACACGCTGCCGCTTTACGCGTTCCTGCGCGCCTATTCTGGCATGGAGTTCGGCTACGGCTCGGCGCTGGCCGTGGTCCTCACGCTGTGCCTGATGGCGGTCGCCGCCGTCTACGTGCGCCGCACGATGCGCGAGGCGTTCCGGTGATCGACCGACGTACCCGCCTGCGCCGCCTCGCCGAGATCGAACTCCCGGCCGCCCTGCTCGTCTGCGTGGCGCTCGCCCCCTACGCGTGGATGGTGCTGACCTCGATCAAGCCGACGGTCGAGATCGCGCGCTTTCCGGTCGTCTACCTGCCCGATGCGCCGACGCTGTCGCACTACGCGGATCTGTTCGCGCGCACGACGTTTCCCGACAACCTGCTCGACAGCCTGCTCGTCGCGGTCTCGGCCTGCGCGCTGGGGCTGGGCCTCAGCGTACCGGCGGCCTACGCGTTTTCGCGTTTCGGGTTCGTCGGGCGGCGCTTCCTGATGACGCAGTTCCTGACCATCAACATGTTCCCGATCGTGCTGATGATCATCCCGCTTTTCGTCGCGATGCGGGCGCTGGGACTGCTCGACACCGTGCTCGGCGTCGTGCTCGGCCACGCCACGTTCGCGATCCCGTTCGCGATCTGGATGTTGACGAGCTACCTTAACGGCATCCCGCGCGAGCTCGACGAGGCGGCGATGGTCGACGGCGCCACGCGTCTGCAGACGATCGTTCGGATCCTGCTGCCGCTCGCCGCCCCTGGCATCGCGTCGACCGGCATCTACATATTCGTCGCGTCGTGGAACGAGTACCTCTTCGCGATGATGCTGTCGGGCCAGAACGTGCGCACCGTCACGGTGGCGCTGCAGCTCTTCATCGGCGAATACACGATCCAATGGGGCCTGCTAACGGCCGGCGGCACGCTCGTGGCGTTGCCGGTCACGGTCCTTTTCCTCTTCGTCCAGCGCCACCTCGTCGGGGGCCTCACGGCAGGAGCCGTCAAGTCATGAACGCCAACCCCATCGGGATCATCTCGATGTTCTACGCGCGGCCGTTCGGCCGAGAACACTTCCGCACCTTCGCGCGCGCGCGCGCCGCGGGCATGCGGTTCGTCGAACTGCTCGTGCCCGAGCCGGGCGAACTCGACCCCGCCGAGACGCGGGCCGCCCTCGGGGACAGCGGCCTCGACATCTTGTTTGCGGCACGCGTTAACCTGCAGCGCGATCTCGCGAGTCCGGACGGGGACGCGCGCAAGGCCGGGCTCGACTATCTTCTGGGCTGCGTGACGACCGCCAAGGCCTACGGCGCGCGGATCGTCGGCGGTCCGCTCTACGGAGCACCGCTCGTCTTCGCGGGCCGGCCGCCGGCGCCGATCGACGAGGACACGCGCAAGCGGCGCATCGGCTGGGTGGTCGACGGCTTGGCCAAGGCCGCGCGGCGGGCGGCCGACGAAGGGATCGTCTTCGCGCTCGAACCTCTCAACCGCTTCGAGACCGACATCGCCAACACGACCGAGCACGCGCTCGCGTTGGTCGACGCGGTCGGTTCGCCGGCACTCGGCGCGATGCTCGACACGTTCCACATGAACATGGAGGATCGCGATATCGCGGCCGCGATCCGCAAGGCGGGCAAGCGCATGGTCCACTTCCAGGCGAACGAGAACCATCGCGGGTTCGTCGGCGACGGGCATATCGACTGGCCGGCCATCGCGCGCGCGCTCGTCGCCGTCGGTTACGAGGGCCCGATCACGCTCGAGCCGTTCCGGCGCGACGACGTCGCGCCGGGAACATGCGTCGCGCAGTGGCGAGCCCCCCATCGCAACGAAGACGAGGAACTGGCGGCGAGCCGCGCCTTCCTTGAAGCCGCGCTCGCCGCGGCGCGGAGGGCGGCATGACCGCGCCCCTGCGTATCGGCTGGATCGGATGCGGCACGCATGCCGGCGAGATGCTGCTCCCGCATGTCGTCCGCAACGGCATGCGCATCGCCGCCCTGTGCGACGTCGAGCCCGCGCGCCTTGCGGATATCGGCGGGCGCTACGGCGTCGCCGCCGGAGACAGCCATGCGGACGCGCACGCGCTGCTCGCGCGGGGCGACCTCGACGCGGTCGGCATGGCGATCGGGCCGAAGGCGCATCTCGCGCTCGGCAAGGCGGCGCTCGAACGCGGCCTGCCGGTCTTCATGGAGAAGCCGCCGGGCGCCAACGCCGGCGAAGCGCGGGAACTGGAAGCCGCCGCGCGCAAGGCGGGCAAGCCGCTCGTGCTCGGATTCATGAAGCGCTACTCGACCGCCAACCGCATCGCGATCAACCTCGTTCGGGCATCCGAGTTCGGGGCACCCGCGAGTTTCCTCGGCGAGTACATGACCGCCCCGACCTATTTCACGGGCGACCCGGACTACACTGGCTTCTATCTGCACCATTGCGTCCACTACATGGACCTAGTCCCGCATCTGATGGGCAAACCCGTCGAACTGCACGCGCGCCGTCACGTGCTC
>Ga0172367_10007214_pt1 | contig 12804 bp, 12 predicted proteins | sample Lak10m_FD_114542 | JGI IMG/M metagenome (GOLD analysis project Ga0172367, IMG submission 114542) | Freshwater microbial communities from Kabuno Bay, South-Kivu, Congo - kab_022012_10m | ecosystem: Environmental > Aquatic > Freshwater > Lake | place: Democratic Republic of the Congo: South-Kivu...
AGCGACTCGATCCTGGCAATCGCGGCATCCACGTTCTTTTCGCGTGTAACGTGGGTCAGCATGATGATGTCGGTCTGCGACTCGCCTTCGGCCGGTTCGCGCTGGATCATGGCGTCGATCGAGATGCACTGGTCGGCAAGGATGCGCGTGATATCGGCCAGCACGCCCGGCTTGTCTTCCACGCGCAGGCGCAGGTAATAGCCGGACTCGACCTCGGCCAGGGGCAGGATGGGCGTGTCCTGGACCGCGCCGGGCTGAAAGGCAAGATGGGGTACGCGATGCTCCGGATCGGCGGTATGCATGCGCGTCACATCAACCAGGTCGGCGATCACCGCCGAGGCGGTTGGCTCGGCGCCGGCACCCTTGCCGTAGTAAAGGGTGGCGCCCACGGCGTCGCCCTGCACCAGAACCGCGTTCATCGCCCCCTCGACGTTGGCGATCAGGCGTTTCGCCGGAATCAGGGTCGGATGCACGCGCAGTTCGACTCCATCGCTGCGCCGGCGCGTGATGCCCAGCAGCTTGATGCGGTAGCCGAGTTGCTCGGCATAGGTAATGTCCTCGGCTTCCAGCCTGCTGATGCCCTCGACATGGGCCTTGTCAAACTGCATGGGGATACCGAAGGCCAACGCCGAGAGTATGGTGATCTTGTGGGCGGCGTCGACACCCTCGATGTCGAAGGTCGGATCGGCTTCGGCATACCCCAGGCGCTGCGCCTCCTTCAGCACGACATCGAAGGGCAGCCCCTTGTCGCGCATCTCGGAGAGGATGAAGTTGGTCGTGCCATTGATGATGCCGGCGATCCACTGGATGCGATTGGCGGTAAGGCCTTCGCGCACCGCCTTGATGATCGGAATCCCGCCGGCGACGGCGGCCTCGAATGCGACCATGACCCCCTTCGCATGGGCGGCCGAAAAGATCTCGTTGCCATGCACGGCCAGCAGTGCCTTGTTGGCCGTCACGACATGCTTGCCATTGGCGATCGCCGTCAGTACGAGCTCCTTGGCGATACCGTAGCCACCGATCAGTTCGACGACGATATCGATCTCCGGATCATTGACGACCGCAAACGCATCGTCTGTTACCTCTGCACGACCGGCGGTGACCTGGCGCGCCAGTTCGAGATTCTTGTCCGCCACCTTGCTGATGCGGATGGGCCTGCCGGCGCGGCGGGTAATTTCTGCCTCGTTGCGCGAAAGTACGGTGAATGTGCCGCCACCGACCGTGCCGATACCGAGCAGACCTACGTTGATGGGTTTCATGTGAGCGATTTCCTGAAACAGAAACTGGGAATGACAAAGCCTTCGCGGAAGTAGAACCGGTGGGCACGGGTGCGCTGGGTGCCGGAATCAAGCGCGACGACGTCACAGCCAAGCTGGCGCGCACGTGCCTCCAGCCCGGCCAGCATGAACTGTCCGACCCCCGACGAGCGATGCGCCTCATCGGTGACAAGGTCGTCGACGTAGAAGCGACGTCCCTCGTAGGTATTCTCGATCAGCCTCCAGATGGCGACAGCACGTACCGTCTGGCCTTCGACGCCCAGCAGCATGCGCCCGCCGCTGGCGAAGACGGCAGCCAGCCGCCCCGCATAGTCCTGAGGCAGGGCGCCGCGCAGTTGCCGATGCACGGCTTCGGCCCGCGCCAGCCATTGCGGCGCGAGGACCTCGCCTGCCGCCCCGGTGACCTCCACCAGGGCCAGCTCAGCCGGCATGGCGCTTGCGGTAGCCTTCGAGGAAGCGGGCGATGCGGCCGATGGCCTCGCGCAGGTCGTCTTCGTGCGGCAGGAACACCAGGCGGAAATGATCGGGATGGGGCCAGTTGAAGCCGGTACCCTGAACCAGAAGCACTTTTTCGGCCGTCAGCAATTCGGAAATGAACTCCTGGTCGTCCGTGATCGGATACACCGCCGGATCGAGCCTCGGGAACATGTACAGGGTTGCCTTGGGCTTGACGCAGCTCACTCCGGGAATGGCCGTGATCAGCTCATGGGCGACATCGCGCTGGCGGCACATGCGGCCGCCCGGCGCGACCAGGTCATCGATGCTCTGGTAGCCGCCCAGCGCCGTCTGGATCCCCCACTGGCCGGGCACATTGGCGCACAGGCGCATCGAAGCCAGCATGTCCAGGCCCTCGATGTAGTCACGGGCATGCTTCTTTTCGCCGGAGACGATCATCCAGCCGGCGCGATAGCCGCAGGAGCGATAGTTCTTCGACAGGCCATTGAAGGTGATCGTCAGGACATCTTCCGACAGCGCGGCGATGGAGGTATGCGTGGCGCCGTCGTACAAGACCTTGTCATAGACCTCGTCGGCGTAGATGATGAGGTCGTTCTGGCGCGCGATCTCGATGATCTCCCTGAGCAGGTCGTCGGGGTAGAGCGCACCGGTCGGGTTGTTGGGATTGATGATCACAATGGCGCGCGTCCGTGGCGTGACCTTGGCGCGGATGTCGGCCAGATCAGGAAGCCAGCCGGCCCCTTCGTCGCACAGGTAATGGCGCGGCGTGCCGCCGGAGAGGCTGACGGCGGCTGTCCACAGGGGATAGTCGGGGGCTGGCACAAGCACCTCGTCTCCGGTGTCGAGCAGCGCGTTCATCGCCATCACGATCAGCTCGGAGACGCCATTGCCGATGTAGATATCCTCAATGGTGACACTCTTGATGTGCTTTTGCTGGGTGTAGTGCATCACCGCCTTGCGCGCGGAGAAAATACCCTTGGAATCGACATAGCCAGCCGCACCGGGGAGATTGCGGATCATGTCCTGCTGGATTTCCTCCGGGGAATCGAAGCCGAAAGCGGCCAGGTTGCCGATGTTCAGCTTGATGATCTTGTGGCCTTCCTCTTCCATCTGCCGCGCGCGGGCGAGTACCGGACCACGGATGTCATAGCAGACATTGGCGAGCTTGGCTGACTTGCTGACGGGCTGCATTTGCAACCATCCTTTCGGGAACTTCCGCGCAACACGCGCGGCATGACGACGGGTCTCCGGTGACGGGGCAAGGGCACCGTGCCGGACCCCGGAAGCAAAGCCGTCGGGATGGGCCGATGCCCGCGCTGGCGGGCGTCGGGCCGGAACGAGAAGGTATAATGTTACCGAAGCCGTTGCTGCACCGCAAATCAGGAATTCACGCGGATTCGGCCCTCTCCAGCCATCTGGTCACAACCACACCTTCCAGCCCGAATGAAGCTGCATGCCTCCGTCACCGCCGGCCTGATGACCATCACAGCCTACGATGACGGATACGTCGCGGTGAATGGGCATCGCCTGGCGTCGAGCTTTCTGCTGACGCCGCGACAGGTGATCGAATCCTGGCCGCCCACCAGCGTTGACTCGCTGACGGAGGAAGACGTTGCCGCGATACTCGCCCTGGGCTCGCCGGTGGTTCTGCTCGGTACCGGCGCGCGCCAACGCTTTCCCGCGCCAGCCGTGCTGCTCCACCTGATCGAACGCCGCATCGGCGTCGAGGTCATGGACACCCGTGCCGCCTGCCGCACCTACAACATCCTGATGGCCGAAGGGCGCGATGTCGCGGCGGCCCTGATCCTCGAATGAATGACGCGCGCGCGCTGCCGCGCGGCCCCCTGTGGTTCCTGGTGGTGATGTTTGCCCTGCTCTGGTTCGGCACCCTGGAGCATCGACGACTGATCAACCCCGACGAAGGCCGCTATGCGGAGATCCCGCGAGAAATGGTTGCCAGCGGCGACTGGACCACGCCAAGGTTGAACGACATCAAATACTTCTACAAGCCCCCGCTCCAGTACTGGGCGACCGCCACGGCCTTCACCGTGTTTGGCGAGCATCACTGGACCGCCAGGCTCTGGCCGGCATTGACCGGCTTTCTCGGCATCCTGCTGGCCGGGTATGCGGCGGCACGGCTTTATTCGGCACAGGCCGGCCTGATCGCGGCCGCCGTGCTGGCCAGTAGCGTGCTGTGGAACGTCATCGGCCACGCCAACACCCTGGACATGGGGGTAAGCGCCCTGCTCGCCGCTGCCGTGCTGGCGGTCTGCCTTGCCGAACGCACCGACTCGGCCGAAAGTCGGCGCTGGCGGGACGGCGCCTGGGCCTTGCTGGCCCTGGCCACACTTTCCAAGGGGCTGATTGGCCTGGTGTTGCCGGCGGCCACGGTAGTCGCCTACATCCTGTGGCAACGCGACTGGGGCTTCCTCATGCGGCTGCGGCCGGTGCGCGGCACGGTCATCCTGCTGGCGATCACCGCCCCCTGGTTCATCGCCGTATCGCTGGCCAATCCGGAATTCCCGCACTACTTCTTCGTTCACGAGCACTTCGAGCGCTTCCTGACAAAGACCCACGGCCGCTACCAGCCTGCCTGGTACTTCGTGCCCATCCTGCTGATCGGGATGATTCCCTGGCTGGGCAGCCTGGCGCAGGGCCTCTGGCAGGGCAAGACGCGGGAAGACGGATTCTCCGTTTCGCGCTTTCTGCTTACCTGGATCGTCGTCGTGTTCGGCTTCTTCTCGGCCTCCAGCTCAAAGCTGGCGTCCTACATCCTGCCGATCTTTCCGGCGATCGCCGTCCTGATCGGTGCCTACCTCGCCCGCCGCGAGGGCAAGCCCGGCCTGTGCTGGCAGGCGTTGCCGACGGTGGCACTCGGCATCGCCGCGCTGGTCCTGGCCTGGCGGGCGCCGGATTTTGCCTCGGAGAAGGTCAGTGTGGAGCTCTATCTTGCCTATCAGCCCTGGCTGTATGCGGCGGCGGCAGCGCTCCTCGCCGGTGGCGTGCTGGGCTTCGTCTTCGGCCGTCAGGGCCGCACGCTGGCCTTTGCCCTGGCACTCTCGGTCGGCGGTCACTTCTTCGGCCAGCTCTTCCTGCTCGGCCATGACGAGCTTGGCCGCGTCAATTCCGCCCATGACGCCGCGCTGGCGATACGCGCCAAGCTGCCGCCGGACGTGCCCTTCTTCTCCGCCGATACCTATGACCAGAGCCTGCAGTTCTACCTGAAGCGGACCACGACCATGGTCGCCTACCGCGACGAGCTGAGTTTCGGCATCGCTCAGGAACCGGAGAAGTTCCTCACCTCCCTGGACGAGTTCGTCACGCGCTGGCACACCCTGCCCCAGGCATGGGCGCTCATGTCGCCGGCGACCTGGAACGAAATGCAGAAGAAGGGACTACCCATGGTCGAAGAATTCCGCGACACCCGTCGCGTCATCGTGCGCAAACCATGACCGGCATCAGCTTCGCCCTCGTGCTCACCGGCGTCCTGCTCAACGCGGCCGCGCAACTGCTGCTCAAGGCGGGGACCAATGTCGTCGGACATTTCGAGTTCCATGCGGAGAACATCCTGCCAATCGGGCTCAAGCTGGCCTTCCAGCCCTACATCCTCGGTGGCATGGCCTGCTACGCGGTTAGCCTGGTGGTCTGGATCATGGCTCTGTCGCGGGTTCCCGTGTCGATCGCCTATCCTATGCTGTCGATCGGCTACGTGATCAACGCCTTCATCGCCTGGCAATGGTTCGGCGAGGCCCTGGCGGCACAGAAGCTGCTCGGCATCGGCTTCATCATCGTCGGCGTCTTCCTCGTTGCCCGCTCATGAGCCAGCCTTTCCTGCCCTTCACCCGCCCGCAGATCGACGAGGCAAGCATCGCCGCCGTGGCCGATGTCCTGCGCTCGGGATGGATCACCAGCGGGCCCAAGGTCCAGGCATTCGAGGCCGCACTGTCGGCCTGCTGCGGCGGCCGCACGGTACGCGCCTTCAACTCGGGGACCGCCACTCTGGAGGTCGCCTTGCGCCTTGCAGGAGTCGGCGCTGGCGACACGGTGATCACGACGCCCCTGACCTGGGTGGCAACCGCCAACGTGATCCTCGAAGTGGGCGCGCGGCCGATCCTGGTTGACGTCGATCCGCTCACGCGCAACATCGACCTGGACCGCGTCGAATCCGCGATCACTCCCGCGACAAAGGCCATCATTCCGGTTGATCTCGCCGGACTGCCGGTGAATCGCGAGCGCCTCTATGCCCTGACCGATCGTCACGGCCTGCGCGTGGTCGAGGATGCGGCGCAATCCCTCGGCGCCAGTTCCCACGGTCGCCCGATCGGTGCCGCCTTCGGTGAGGGACGCGGCTTTGTATCCTTCAGCTTTCACGCCAACAAGAACCTCACCACGGCAGAAGGCGGCGCACTGGTCCTGCCCGCCGACATCGATCCCGGGCTGTGTGATCGCCTGCGGCTGCAGGGTGTGCAGCGCTTCCCGGACGGCGGCATGGATGTCGATGTCCTGGGCGGCAAGTTCAACCTGACCGATATCGCGGCCACCATCGGGCTTGGCCAGCTACCGCATCTCGCAGCCTTCACCGCACGCCGGAGGGCATTGGCCCGCAGCTACTTCGCCCATCTGGCGGGAGTGCCAGGGCTTGACTTGCCGCCGGCCGATTTCGAGGACAGCAACTGGCACATGTTCCAGCCCCTGTTGCCGAAGGGACTCGATCGGGGCCGGTTCATCGCAGGAATGAAGGCACGGGGCATCGGCGTTGGCGTGCATTACCCCGCGTTGCACCTGTTTTCGCTCTATCGCGCGCTGGGCTTCGGTGAAGGCGATTTCCCTGTCGCCGAAGACATCGGCCGGCGCACCATCACCCTGCCCCTGTTTCCGGCCATGCAGGACGAGGACATTCCGCGCGTCTGCACTGCACTGGCGGCCACCCTGTCGGAGATTGCATGACGACGCCCGCATTGTCCATCGTCATCCCTGTTTACAACGAGGAGTCGGGCCTCGCGACGCTGTTTGCCCGCCTTTACCCGGCGCTCGACGCCCTGAAGGAGACCTACGAGGTCATCTTCGTCAATGACGGCAGCCGTGACCGTTCTGCGGCCATCCTGCGCGAACAGTTCGAGGCGCGCCCGGATGTCACCCGCGTCATCCTCTTCGCCGCCAACGCCGGGCAGCACATGGCCATCATGGCCGGTTTCGAGCACTGCCGGGGAGAGATCGTCATCACCCTGGATGCGGACCTCCAGAACCCGCCCGAAGAAATCCACAAGCTCATCGCGAGGATGCGCGAAGGACACGATTACGTCGGCAGCATTCGTCGCAAGCGGCAGGACAGCCTGTTTCGTACCTGGGCGTCCAAGGCCATGAACCGGTTGCGCGAAAAAATCACCCGCATCAAGATCACCGACCAAGGCAACATGCTGCGCGCCTATTCGCGCAGCGTGGTTGCCGCCATCAACAGTTGCCGGGAGGTCGCCACCTTCATCCCGGCGCTGGCCTACACCTTCGCCCGCAATCCGACCGAGGTGATTGTCGAGCACGAGGAGCGCGCCGCCGGCGAATCCAAGTACTCGCTCTACAGCCTGATCCGGCTCAACTTCGATCTGATGACCGGCTTCTCGCTGGTGCCGCTGCAGTGGTTTTCGATGCTTGGCATCCTCGTTTCGCTCGGTTCGGCAGCCCTCTTCGTGCTCCTTATCGCGCGACGCCTGCTGATCGGCCCCGAAGCGGAAGGCCTGTTCACCCTGTTTGCGTTGATGTTCTTCCTGATCGGCCTGGCGCTCTTCGGCATCGGACTGCTTGGCGAGTATGTCGGACGCGTGTACCAGCAGGTCCGGCACCGCCCGCGCTACCTGATCGATGCCATCCTGGAAAAGGACAACACGGCATCGTGAGCAGGGCGATCATCTTTGCCTACCACAACGTCGGCGTGCGCTGCCTGTCGGTGCTGCTCGCGCACGGCGTCGATGTCGCGCTGGTGGTCACCCACCAGGACAATCCGAACGAGACCATCTGGTTCGACAGCGTCGCCGAATTGGCGTCGCGACACGGCATCCCGGTGATCACGCCGGACAATCCGAACGACCCTGACAGCATCGCCACGATTGCCGCCCTGAAGCCGGATTTCCTGTTCTCGTTCTACTACCGCCTGATGCTCAAACCCGACCTGCTGGCGTTGGCCGGCAAAGGGGCGTGGAACATGCACGGCTCCCTGCTGCCGAAGTATCGCGGTCGCGTTCCGGTCAACTGGGCCATCATCCATGGCGAACGCGAAACTGGCGCCACCCTGCACGAGATGGTCGAGAAGCCCGATGCCGGACGCATCCTGTCGCAACAGGCCGTGCCCATCCTGCCCGACGATACCGCGCTCGACGTCTTCAACAAGGTGACGCTGGCCGCCGAGATGGCCCTCGACCACATTCTCCCCGAGCTGCTGGCCGGGCGCGCCGTGGCGCGGGTGCAGGATCTCGCCGCCGGAAGCTATTTCAGCGGGCGCAAGGCCGAGGACGGACGCATCGACTGGACACAGCCCGCCCGCGATGTGCACAACCTGATCCGCGCCGTCGCCCCCCCCTACCCCGGCGCCTTTTTCGACACACCCGCAGGCCGCATCCGCGTGCTTCGCTCCCTGCATCCGGGCGCCGACCCAGGCCCTCACGGCCGCCCGACGCTGTTCATGCGCGACGACCAACTGTACGCGGAATGCGGCGATGCTCGGGTACTGAGGCTGCTCGCGGTAGAATTGGCGGGTTCGCCACACTCGCAGCTACTCAACGGTGATACCTTCACCGCGCAATTTGGCACATCCCTCCCCCTGTCATGAAAAAAATCCTCATCCTCGGCGTCAACGGCTTCATCGGCCACCACCTTTCCCAGCGCATCATGAACACCACGGACTGGGAAGTCTTCGGCATGGACATGAATTCCGAGCGGGTCAGCGACCTGCTGGAAAACCCCCGTTTCCATTTCTTCGAGGGCGACATCACCATCAACAAGGAGTGGATCGAGTACCACGTGCGCAAATGCGACGTGATTCTCCCGCTGGTGGCGATCGCGACGCCGGCCACCTATGTGAAGGAACCGCTGCGCGTCTTCGAGCTCGACTTCGAGGCCAACCTGCCGATCGTGCGCCAGGCCGTGAAGTACGGCAAGCGCGTGATCTTCCCCTCCACCTCGGAGGTCTATGGCATGAGCCAGGATCCCGAGTTCGACCCCGAGAACTCGCCCCTGATTTACGGCCCGATCAACAAGCCGCGCTGGATCTACGCCTGCGCCAAGCAGATGATGGATCGCGTGATCCACGCCTATGGCCAGCAGGAAGGCCTGCAATACACGTTGTTCCGTCCCTTCAACTGGATTGGCCCAGGACTTGACTCGATCCACACGCCGAAGGAAGGCAGTTCGCGCGTCATCACCCAGTTCCTCGGCCACATCGTCCGGGGCGAGCCGATCAAGCTGGTCGATGGCGGAACGCAGAAGCGGTCGTTCACCTACGTTTCCGACGGCATTGACGCGCTGATGAAGATCATCGAGAACCGGAACGATATTGCCAACGGCAAGATCTACAACATCGGCAACCCGCAGAACAACTATTCGATCCGCGACCTGGCCAAGCTGATGCTGGATCTCGCCCGCCAGTATCCCGAGTATGCCGAAAGCGTCGCCAAGGTGACCGTCCTGGAGACCACCTCGGCGGAGTACTACGGCAAGGGCTATCAGGATACCCAGCATCGCGTACCCAAGATCGCCAACACCATGGCCGACCTGGACTGGGCGCCCCAGGTCAGTTTCGAGGATGCGCTGCGCGGCATTTTCGAGGCCTACCGCAACGACGTGGCGGAAGCGCGCCGCCTGATGGACTAGGACTCGGAGCGTCGACCAAGGTTTTGCCTGGCCTCCAAGTGGATCCACGATGCCGAAGCTGGCCCTGAAAATCGATGTAGACACCTGGCGCGGGACACTGCAAGGCGTGCCCCGTCTGGTTGAAATCCTGCGTCGCAACCGCGCCGACGCGACCTTCCTGTTTTCGCTGGGCCCGGACCACACCGGCCGCGCGATCAAGCGTGCATTCCGGCCCGGATTCCTAAAGAAGGTCCAGCGTACCTCGGTAGTCTCTCATTACGGCTTGCAAACGCTGCTTTACGGAACCTTGCTTCCCGGGCCGGATATCGGCCGTCGCGGCGCGGAGATCATGCGCGCCACGCGCGATGCCGGCTTTGAAACCGGCATTCACTGCTGGGATCATGTGAAGTGGCAGGACGGTGTCGCCAATGCCCGACCCGACTGGACCGAAACCCAGATGCACCTGGCACATCGGCGCTATGCCGAAGTCTTCGGCGTCGATCCGCACTGTCACGGTGCCGCCGGCTGGCAGATGAATGCCCATGCCCTGCGCCTGACGCAGCGACTCGGCTACCAATGGGCGTCCGACTGTCGGGGACGACACCCCTTCATCCCGCTGTGGAACGCCGAGATTGTGGATTGCCCGCAACTGCCTACGACATTGCCAACACTCGATGAACTCATCGGCATCGACGACCTGAGCCCCGAAAATGTCCACCTGCACCTGCTGCGCCTCACGGCCGAGGCGAATCAGGATCACGTGTTCACCTTGCACGCCGAACTCGAGGGCATGAAATTCGGTGAAATCCTTGAGCGCCTTCTCACCGCCTGGCGCGAACAGGGCTACGAGATGGTATCGCTGGGCCGGCTGCGCGAAACGCTTGACCCCCAGCAGTTGCCACGCCATGAAATCCTGTACGGCGAAGTCCCCGGACGTTCCGGACAATTGCTCGTGCAGGGCGAGGAGTTCTTAACTACCTGGAAGGAAGCCGCGTAAATGAACGATCCCTTCATCTCGCCACCACCGCCCCCTTCGGCCGTGGGCTTGCAGGTGCCCGATTTCACCGCCCCCGCCACGGGTGGCGAGTTCTCCCTGTCGGCGCACCTCGGCAAGCCGCTGGTGCTCTATTTCTACCCCAAGGACAATACCCCGGGCTGCACCACGCAGGCCCAGCAGTTCCGCGACCTGCACGGCGAGTTTGTCAGGGCCGGTTGTGCGGTGTTCGGCGTCTCGCGCGACTCGCTCAGGTCCCACGAGGGGTTCAAGGCCAAGCTGGGCCTGCCCTTCGAACTGATCTCGGATATCGAAGGCGTCCTTTGTCGCATGTTCGACGTGGTCAAGAACAAGATGCTCTACGGCAAGAAGGTACTGGGCATCGAGCGCTCCACCTTCCTGATCGACGGCAAGGGCGTCCTGCGCCAGGAATGGCGGGCAACCCGGGCGGACGGCAATGCCGCCACCGTGCTCGACGCGGTACGCAAACTCTAATCGGGAACAGGACGGGGTTTCGGGTCCTTCCCGGCGGCTAAGCCGACGCTTGCGCCGCTATCGTCAAGCCGTCACCACTCCAGCCAGGAGCAAAAATGAATGCCACGCGTGCCAGGGGGCGCAAGCAGCCCGCGACCAAGCTATTCATCCTCGACACGAACGTCCTGATGCACGACCCGCTGAGCCTCTTCCGCTTCGAGGAGCACGACATCTACGTGCCCATGATGACCCTGGAAGAACTCGATGCAAACAAGAAAGGCATGTCCGAGGTCGCCCGCAATGCCCGCCAAAGCAGCCGCATGCTCGATGAACTGGTGTCCGGCGCGGAACACGACATGGCCAGCGGCATCGCGCTGAACGAACCATCGCGCGGACTGGCGACGGGCCGGCTTTTCTTCCAGACCGAAGCCATCAACGGCATCCTCCCGGCGTCGCTGCCGACCGCCCGCGCCGACAACCAGATCATCGGCGTTGTAATGCATCTGGGGCAGAAATACTCCGGACGCAGCGTCATCCTGGTCTCCAAGGACATCAACATGCGGATCAAGGCCCGCGCGTTGGGCCTCGAAGCGCAGGACTACTTCAACGACAAGGTGCTTGAGGATACCGACCTCCTGTACACCGGCACGCGCGAGTTGCCGCCTGACTTCTGGGACACGCACGGCAAGGGTCTGGAGTCATGGAAAAAGGACAGCCGCACCTATTACCGCATACGCGGCCCGCTGTGCCCGGAAATGCTGGTCAACGAATTCGTCTGGCAAGAAGGCGCCCAACCGCTGCAGGCCTGGGTGCGCGAGGGCGGCGGCAAGACCGCCGAGCTTGAAACGCTGATCGATTACAGCCACGCCAAGAACGCGGTGTGGGGCATCACAGCGCGCAATCGCGAGCAGAACTTCGCGCTCAACCTGCTGATGAATCCCGAGATCGACTTCGTCACCCTGCTGGGTCAGGCCGGTACCGGCAAAACCCTGCTGACCCTGGCCGCAGCACTGACGCAGACCCTGGAGAACAAGCTGTTCTCCGAAATCATCATCACCCGCGTGACCGTTCCGGTCGGCGAGGACATCGGCTTCCTCCCCGGCACGGAGGAAGAGAAGATGACCCCCTGGATGGGCGCGCTGGAGGACAACCTCGACGTACTCAACAAGCCGGCCGAATCGCCCCCGGGAACCCAATCCGGCGGCGCCTACGGTGGAGACTGGGGCCGCGCGGCGACCATGGATCTGATCCGCAGCCGGATCAAGATCAAGTCGCTCAACTTCATGCGCGGGCGAACCTTTCTCAACAAGTTCCTGATCATCGACGAGGCGCAGAACCTGACACCCAAGCAGATGAAAACCCTGATCACCCGCGCCGGCCCAGGAACGAAGGTGGTCTGCCTCGGCAACATTGCGCAGATCGACACGCCCTACCTGACGGAAGGCAGTTCCGGCCTTACCTACGTGGTGGATCGCTTCAAGGGCTGGCCCCATTCGGGCCACGTCACCCTGCAGCGCGGCGAACGCTCACGACTGGCGGATCACGCGGCGGAAGTGCTGTAAGGCCCACGCCAGGAAACGTCCGCGCGTGGTTTGCACGACCGACCGCCCGTCATCCTTGTCGCTTGCCTCTCAATAGGACGACCCGGAGGCGAAGTTCTCGAAGCGCGTGAATTCGCCAAGGAAGGTCAGGCGTACCGTTCCCACCGGACCGTTCCGGTGCTTGCCGATGATTGCCTCGGCCGTGCCCTTGTCCTGGGTGTCA
>Ga0172367_10007215_pt1 | contig 12803 bp, 9 predicted proteins | sample Lak10m_FD_114542 | JGI IMG/M metagenome (GOLD analysis project Ga0172367, IMG submission 114542) | Freshwater microbial communities from Kabuno Bay, South-Kivu, Congo - kab_022012_10m | ecosystem: Environmental > Aquatic > Freshwater > Lake | place: Democratic Republic of the Congo: South-Kivu...
GAGGTTCTTGAACGGCTTGTTGTTCTGGAGTTTGGGGAGCTTCTTCTGGTGCTTGTTCCCCCCTCATCAATCCTTCGACTTGTTGCCGAGATTCAGGACTTAAAGAAGCTATTTGATCTTGGCTTATGTACGATGCACCTTTAGCACCCCCGGGCATTGGTTTTCCGGGAGTTAATCTAACTAGGCCAACACTCACTTTATCCCCCCGAACTGATTTGTACACCCCTATGTCTCCAGAATAAGGTTCTGGGGATGTTGTTTTTCCTTGTGTTTGTTGCGCTCGTTGCAACGCATCTTCTATACTTGCATTAGGGTTCACCGCAGCCTGTTCTGTAACTAGGCTTACGCTAAATTTGCGTTTTTTTATTGCTTGATAGCTTTTTAATAAGTCTTGAAAATAATCCATATATTAAAAGACCCACCCAGCCTGAACTGGATGGGCCTAATCTCCACCTAATTATAGATCAAGTATTCGCGTTTGCGTTTTGAACAATGAAATCGTACCGGAAAGTAATTTCTATTGTGTGGAATTCATTAGTCGAATAGTTAAATTCGGCTTGCTTCCAAGATTTTGGATAAAGACCATACAGTCTTGTGTATGACATTGGCTTACCCTTGTTGTCTAATTGAACGATGTCAGCAACAGTTTTAAAATTGCCCGTAACACCGCCCGGAGTAACTTGACGAGCTTGTTCAAACTCACCTGTAACAGGATTGTAAATCCCCTGTATCCAGTTGTACAACAAAGAACCCATTTTGGTCTTGTATAGGTTGTCGAATTGAACAGTCAACTCTTCTGGGGAAGCCTTGCCCGGGTAGAACACTTTATCATTTACTCTGTGGACTTCGATATCTTCAACTGTAAAACCAGTCTGGGATACTGTTTTAGCAGCCAAGGTCAAAGGTCTATCAACTGAGTTTGCGCCATCGACAGGAACATTGTAGAATGTAATTTCCCACTGATATGCTCTTATAGAGTCTAGGGCTTGAGAGATCATGGGCAGGGACTTGCCCTGAAGACCACGATTTTCAGAATTTACGAATAAGGGATTATAAGGCATGTGTTATTCCTTTCAGCCTCCTAGTTTGGCCGATTGATTGGTGACATTGATTTCGAATACGATGATTTCGGCAGTCTTGGTTGGTTTCAACAATATCTTGCACCAGAGTTCATTTCTGTCGATTCTGACTGGAGTATTGGTTGTTTCATCGCAAACAACCTTGTACTCAGTAATACCTCTTCTCCTGCGAATATCATCAAGGATGGGATCCACAACCCCAACTATGGTTTCCCAAGTAATTGGATCGTTGGGTTCGAAGACGAAGGTTTGAGTGCTAGCAAGTAGAACCTTGCGTAGGTAGATCATGAGTCTGCGAACATTGATTCTGTCTAGCGCAGTTGGTGCGCGTTGAGCAGTTCTTTGTCCGAAGATTGTGATTCCTCTTTGTGGGAACTCAACCAAGGGATTGATAATGTTTCCACCACTGTAAAGAGAATCTCTGTCGCCTTGGTTGAGGACAACATCAACATCTATTGGCTTGGTCAATCTACCCCGTCTGAAGCCAGCAGGAGCAAACCAAGGATCTGCAATTGAGTCGGTGTAGCACATTTGACGAGCAGCATATATTGTTGGATCGTACCAGCGGTCTATACCATCGAAGACGCTAAAGACCTTGACCCAAGGCCAGAACACTGCCGCATAGCTGCTGTTGAGTGCAGCGGTTCTGGTTTCACTTCTACCATTTGACCAATCGATAGCTTCTTGAACTGTGTCAACTGATCCGTATGGAGGGGATACTACTGCCAAGAAGTTCTGAGTTTGTTCGGCAAGGGTAACTAATGCGTTTTGCAAACTTTGGTTGTTTAATCCGGGAGTCAATGCAATCGAGATATTTAGGACATCATCGTCAAGAGCATAGATTCCAGTCTTAGGAGTTTGTGACGGATCTCCAATTAAAGCCAACGCATTGGTGTCATCATTTGTTGAAGTTCCATTAACACCACCGGAGAGACCATAAGTGCCTTCTATTGGCTTAACGAACATTCTTGTAGTTGCTGTACCTGTACCACCCTGACCTGTTCCTGTGATTCCAGTGACCCCTAGATCGCTTAAAGGATCGGTGAAGTCGCCTAGGTAGGTTGCAGCAAAATCAGATCTGCTTGCACCTGATACAAAGAATCCTTGGATAACTTCTGAAGTCGTGTTGGTGGTTCCAGTATTAATGACTTCTTCTACGAAGGTATATTGGTTAACCATGTCTGCCTTGAATGTTTCAAGAGCAGCACCATCTTCATTTAGTTGACCAACAAACTTTTCCCCGCCAAGGCTATTAATTTCAAATGAGTTACCTACGGTATTACCGTTCGAATCTGTGCTTAGGTTATACCCTGTTCCGGGATATAATGTATTGACAAGATACCCAACCGAGTTAGCACCTGTCGTGGTAAAAGATGTACCTATTACATGGACTGTAGAGGCTAAAGCAGCAGTTGCCCCTGAGAAATTAATTGCAGCAAGAACGGCCACACCTTGCGTTAACGCTGCATCTTGATATGCTGTGACGCTAAGAGCAGCACCTGATCCAGCCCAAGAACCAACTATGTATCCAGAAGCAGTGCCTGTTGTTTCGTAGAAAGCTCCAACTGGATCAGTATCTAAACTTCCACCAATTATAGTTCTTAAAGCTAATCCTTGATCACCTGAAGCACCTGTAGCTACAGTGCCTGAAGGAATGGAGAATTCCTTGGTAACTGGGTATTGATTTACACCAGCACTGTCACTGACATTAATCTTTAGGTAAATGTTAGCTGAAACGCCAAGTCCGCTAGCAAAAACCTTAACAGCGGGGCAGGCACCTATTGGAACCAAGCAAGATGCGTCTGTGGCTGCTGTTGTAACACCTCTGACGAAGTATACCCTGTTGGTAGCTTCTAGGATTTCAAGAGCACCTTCTAGGGCTTGGCCGGGAATGCTTTCACTTGGTTTACCGAAGGTATTTATTAACTGTTGAGGGGAGGTTATTAGGGTAGCTTCGTTGGTAGGCCCCTTGGAGGCAAAACCAACTAAACCCACAATTGATGAATCTATCGTGGGTGAGTACTCACTTATATCCTTCTCTATTACATAAACGCCGGGAGATACAAAATTAGCCATAAATTAATCCTTATCTGTAATCGGAAATTTTAATCATCCGTCTTCTCTGTAAGTTTTTTGCCATTTTACTTAAGAAGGATGCGGGGACCACTATGCTTTGCTGTGGTTCAAGACGATACATTTTGGTCCCTTCAGGGGTCAAAAGGCAAACTTGCAAGGACTGTAGACATTCGTTTAATATTTGTTTCATAGCTATAATTATGTATCTTCCTCAAACTATAATTTTAGAATAATTTTTTTGGATTAATTCCCATTTAATCCAATAACTTTTTGTATATAAGCTAATAAAGGAGCAGTATAAAACAATCCTAAGTTATTTTGGGATCCTACAGTATTATTTCTTATTTTCTGATAAGCATAAAAGTTAGTTAGAGTGTAATTTGCTGCGGTCCAAGCGGGGTCTAGGATTAGAGATATTGTACTATAATTCTCTAAGTACCAAGCAGTACGGTTTAAGTACTCATTCGAACTAGCTAAATTACTTAAATTATCCCCAGCAGTTATTATTCCAGCTAGTGCTAAAACGGGCCAACCATCTTCTCTAACAAAACCTGACCTAGAGGGGAAAGTGTTAAAATCTGTGCCTGAGAAGAATCTTGCAGTATTCCCCACTGTAAAGTTACCTTGCCCTGCTGCGTTGGTTCCCCTCTTCCATCTTGGATAGTGCCAAGAATTAGTATTACTGATTAAAAAGTGTGGGGGTCCTGCGGTGGTTAGTCCCGGATCTACTTGCCCTAGTGGGTTTCCCCCCACGGTATGAACAGTAAGAATATTTCTATATGAACTATTTGGTGGTCTACTTAACTCTTTGAATAGCCCCCCATCATAACTATTAATGTAATTAGTAAGTATAGAGGCTAACTCTGGCATCTCTGCACAACCAGAGAATATGTGGAAAGCATCTTTAAACAAAGTTCTAGCCACTGAACTACAAGAATGATTTAACGCAGATGCCACGGGAGGATCAAATTCTTTTACAGACTTCATCAAGCATCTCATCATGTATACTTGATAATGACTTTGCATAACTGTTACGGCATAAGAACTAACTCCAAATATGCCCCCATTTAAAGATAAAGGATCTCCAGCAGGGGTTTTTAATATTGGATTTATCGTGCCTTCTCCGGGGGAGGATCTCCAGTTAACTTTATCCGATTGACTATTGTCTGGGTATGATCTTCCTGATGGATTAAATTGCCAATATCCTTTTGCAGGATTTGTAGGGATAGAACTAAATGTATTTCCTGCTGCTAACAAGTCAATAATATCATTAGGCTCGGGACTTGCATCCGTTCCAAAATGCAGTCCTCCAATTAAACCATTTTCTTTTATGTAAGAATTAACTAAAGCACTAGAAGCATATTCAAATAGTAATTGGTTTTGGTTTCTCCATGAATCCGGGGCTATTTGATAATACATGGAGGGACCTGCGATACCAAATGCCAAAAATCTTACATTTGGATAAAAGCCTATAGTTCCTGTATTTCTTCCTGCAATTCCATCTGTGTTTAATGTTTTGTACCAATCCGAAAGAGAAAAGTCTTTTGCATAGGCAGTTCCTCCTCCTGCATATGCATTAGTCGGGACAGGCATATCTACAGAGCTAGGATATGGATTTAAACAAATAGCATAGAATCCTGCTACAGATTCAAATTCTTCTTTCCACATTTCATCGTTTGTTAGTGTGGTTATTGCATGCATCAATGGGAATATTCTACTAGTATGTTCTAAAGATGCTGGACGATAAGTAGCTATGTTGGAGTTAAATATTTCTTGCCCATTTATTGGACAGCTATAGTATGCATACTTACATGCAGTACCGAGATCATAATTATCTAATGTGTAAATGTTTATATTTCCATTGTTATCTAAAATAGGATTAGGCTTTATTCTAAATAAATTGTATCTTAAATCAGATTCAAATGGTTCACATAAGTTAGAATTTGTTTTTTTAGCTGCGTAAATTTTAGGGAAAAAGAAGGGTTTTCCTGCTCCATCAACCACCTTGCATGATGGGTATCCGGGGAATCCCCATTCATAAATATTTACAGTTCCTGTGGTAGTTGATGTAATGTTGTAATGATTCATAACTTGTCCGGGACTCACGGGAATACCAGAAAAATCATAAATACCAAAATGTCTGTCGGAAACGAAATTGGTTTCTGCATTCAACAATCGCAAATATTTATTATTTAGCAAAATACCTTTGTACAAATGAATTTGAGCAAGACCCCCTATGTCAAAATTTTTAGACCCGTAAGAAGTAAAGGGAGTTTCAGTTCTCTTCATCCAATTATATGGAGTTATATTTGAATTAGTTGGAGGAAGATCAGCGGGACCTACATATTGGGATGGAGAATTAGGAGGGACAGCAAGGTAATTATTTATATTAATACCTCTTGTTCCTATACCTCCGTAAGCTTGACTTATATTGTTATTTTGTGTTTCATCAAATCTGCATATACCGTACTTACTAGTATCTTGAAAGTGTTCATACAAATTGTCTACAATTACATTGTACCCATCGATGCCATCTAGATTGCTATTTATAGATCTAGTAGGATTGTAGACAGTAGCACCAATTCCTTGCCCTGCCCCACCAAAATGAGTTTGTGTAAATGATTTATCGCCAATTAAATCATCCGGGATTACAGGAGCAAGATCTTTTGTAGGCCCCCATTTGGGCATTGTGTGCCAAGTTCTTTTTGTAGCAGGGAATGCCACATCTCCAAACTGACCAACTTCTTTAGCGTAATCATAAGTGACATATGAGTTCCCAACAGGGAACAGCCTAAATCTTCTATGGAATTTTTTAGTTTTTCCTATACAATGAGCATTAAATTGTAAAACTTTTTGCAATGGTGAGTCATTAATATTTCCTGTTGGAAATAAATCAGCAAGTGTATTTCCGACAGGGATTAGATATCCTGCAAAAGCGTTAGCAATTTCCCATTCTGGAATAGTTTGGAAATTTCTTACAAGACCATACTTGTATACATCTCCATATGTATTAACTGGAGGTAAGTTGCAGTACCTTTCTAATTCAGAGACTGCACTAACCCCTGTGGAAGTTTCAAACCAAAGATCAGAGAAATAGAAATTCCCTAAAACTTGATTTTCATTTTCTAGAACTGTACCTACTCCTGCGGGAGTATCCAAACCTTGATAATCATAATTTCCATTGCTAATTCTAAAATCTAATCCTACAATAGGGTCATCTTTCTTAATTGTCATGTATACATGCAATCCAAGAGCAAATGGTTTTTTCTCATTTGTTGGAGAAGTAGTTGCCCAACTCTGGGGTAACATGCGAGTGTAAAATCTGTACACCCTCTTGTATGGACCATCTTTTAAAATACTAGAAACAGTAGCTGCACCGCCCCAAATGTTTCCTTGGTATTGATTACCCGATAAGTCCTTGACATAAAAATAAAGATTATTTTGAATGTACGCAGGAATGGTTAAAGTATTTGCAGGAAGGGAATCACTACAACTGTAAATATCGTAGTACTGAATTTCCCCAGCAGATTTGGTTATCGTGGTGGGAAATACGATTTCATAAGTTTCTACTCCTCCTGATGCATCTCTAACAACTGCGTGTTTCTGTGCAACAAATCCGCTAGAATTAAATGCAGCAGTTCCTGTTCCAGAAATAAGCCATTCATCGTGAGTTCCCCAAATAGCAGAATCAAAATCTCCTGCGCTCAAAGGAACAACGGAATGAATTACTGTGCTTGCTCCAAAAACCGCTCCAGATGGGATTGTCCAAGATATTTGACCTAAATATTCTGCTGTTACATCCCCAGATGATTTAGGATTGGAAATTTCATAGTAGATCCGTTTTGTCTGAGTTCCATAATTTGTACTACTAGGCTGTGCAGACACAAATAAAATACCTGTGCCCACTGCTCCCGGATTTCCAGACACTTCTCCCGTTGTCGTATCTACCATGCCAAAATTGGCAGGAGAACCCACTAATCCAAAAGATCCTGCATTAAAGGCATTTGCAAAATTAATTGTTGGAGTAATGGTTTCTATTGGTGGCCCAAGCTGTAGGAGCCACCTGTTTTCTGGGCTTGTATCATATGCAAAGGATGGTACGGGATCTGTTGTTCCCCCATTACCTCTATCAGGGGTAATTCCTCCTCCTGTCGCAGTTCCTGTTTCCCAAGTTTCTATATTGCCCTCATCTACAGCTTGAATTGTCCAAGTAAAAATAAGGGAAAATTGATTTGTCTTTTCTATAGGAGCAAATTGTTTGTACGCTACCAATACAGATTGTTCGTTTTCTGGAGTGTTTATATTATTAGAAAATAAACCCACTTCTCTTAAAGTAATCCCGTTCGCAGTATTTTTATCAATTACCACAGTTATGCGAATACCTACATCTTGTTTTATAGATACTCTACTTTCTGGGATGTTTAAAAATGCAGCTTGTTGTGTCGTGTAAGATAAATTGCTTGTTGCTGTAAATTCTTGTGTTGCAATTAATTGATTTCTAGTAGAAACTCGGTATCTTAAATTTCTCCCATAATTAGCTTTCGACAATGCACTATTAAGCTTGAAGAAATTAAATCTAGTTTCAGATCTTGTTGGTTGAGCTTGATAATCTACAACGCCTGTACCAACTTGCGCGTATTTTATTGAGTATGGATTTTTTGTGGACCTTGGGCCTGACATCATAAAAGCAGCCAAAGTTATTCCCATACCTCTGGTCACTATGTTGTAGTATTCACCAACTTTTTCTTGGCGATCACCAAAGTCTTTATAGATTTCTACCTTGCCTCTTAATTTTTCTACACTAAACATATTATGGAATCTCTTTCACTAATTTCACATCGTTGTAGAATCGTTCTATCTTTCCAGTAGAACTGAATATGAACTTGGGCGTGGGAATATATGTTTCAACCGTGACAGTAAACCCACGCATTAGAATTCTGTCTTCTCTATCCCCTACATCCAACGAGGATTCATCGGACTCTTCCATTAATACAGCTTTTGTATTGTTTGCGTAACTAGTTTGCAACTCATATGCTGGATTGAATAAAAGATATACTTGTTCAGTTAATTGATCCAAATCACTTTTGTACTTGGACAATAAAGTTATTTTGTAAGAAATGTTTACTGGTTTGGGTGCTAGGCTTACGACTCTTCTGGCCCGTTGAATACGGTCATCCCAGAACGCCTCACTAACTATCATAGGAAAGTATTTTTGTCTATCAGTATCTAAATTTGTTATTGGTTGAGCGATAGAGACTATAGGCAAAATCAAATTATCTTCTTGTGCTAATTTCGCTATTGATCTTTCTTGGTTTGCATGAATACATTTAACCGTTCGGATATTGTCCTCAGAATCAACTATTTTAAAACCAGAAAATAAATCTAACATAGCACGGAGAGTGTCTTTATAAACTAAGGATATATTGTTCTCCGCTTTAGATGCTTCGAATATTAATTCTCGCACACGATAGGAGGCATCTTTACCGGAAATTAAATCTGCGGAAGTTCCAACAGATTCAACTATCAAAGTTTTAATACCGCTCACGCTCATCGACCCCTCCTATTTTGTCACTAACATCCTTTAATGGAACATTGTTAACATCTTCCGAATCACGCAATACCTTAGCAGAACAGATGTAGTGGTACACACCATAGGACTCAAAGCTGTCCTCTTGAACTTCTACAATTTCGTACATTACATTTTGGAAATGCGGTTGAAGCAAATCTCCTACAATAGGTGCTCGACCAATTCGTCTTTCAACATATGATTTGTTAAATGTGAACAATTGATCATTAGTTAATTGAATACCAAATTGAGTAAGATTCTCCTCTATTACTTTCGGATCATAGTGAGCATATACAATTATTGGAGATCTGTTTATTGGCTTGTTCTTTTGCTCCATGTAAACAGAGTCATACTCTGTAGCTCTATTAAACTTAAAGTAATTAACCTTAGATCCAGATAATCTAATTTGTTCATCATCAATCAAGTTGAAGAATCCAATATCTGGATTTGATTGATCAAATAAACTGAGTTCGCTGTCGGCATTTGATGACTCGACATCTGGAACTTGAGTTGTTACTTTGAAGTTCTTTTTCATCAGTATAGACTAAACCCGGGGGGTTCCTCAAATTCAGACAGTAGTTGTTTGTCTAAGACATCCAACTCTTTTTCGCTTTGTTGCATCAATAAATCCCCATTTAATTGTGATCCACCTCCGGGGCCGGGAAGTGTTCTGTATTTGCCACGAATCTGACCTAATATACCTTTTGCAACTGCTAGTGCATATCTTTGAATAAAATTCTTGTACGCTGGGTGCAGGGTTCCCGAATCCAAGGCCCGATATTGAACTATTACAGTTTCACTACCAATTGCAGGCACAGGATAAATTTGAAGATATTGATTGTTTATTATATCAAAGGTTCCATCTTGTCCGAGGATTTTCCGCATCTGTTCCAAACTTATTTGCAAGAGGTTAAACTCGCCTATGCTAAAATCATTAAACAAGAAGTTTTGTTGGAAATACTTCAAGAAATAATCTTGCTCTAGGGTTTGGCCCATGCCCGGTATTCCGATTAAATCTTTCTTGTAAACTACATATTCCAAGTTATCCAAAACATAATTTGGTAACTCGTAGGTATTTACCCCAGCAGTTGTTCTAAAGGTCATCAATTGTTTTGTGCAAAGCGGAGCATGGTTCGCTAATTTAGTAACTGCCTCATCAATGGCAGTTTTTATTTGGAAGTCAGTAAGCTCCACGCGCACGACCGGGAATCCTAGTCTTCCTAAGATAAATGATTTTATCTGTTCTTCAAAGTGGGATAACTCAGTAGGCTCCTGTAATGTAGTTTCATTTAAACTAGAAGTTATAATTTCTCCTCTTGGTTTAATTGTAAAAACATTATCCCCATAAGGAATACCGAAACTGTTACCGTAATCACCTGTCGTTGGCTTTATCTGCATTTAGTTTCGCTTTCTTTGGTTTTTCTTCTTCTAATAAAACCAAATTATCATGCTGTAATTCTACTTCGGATTCGATTATTTCCCCCGGCCTTATTTCAAGAATTTCGTCCTGTAAAGCTATGAGTAAATTAAATCGGCAATGGCTTTTATATTTGTACATCGGTCCCTTATGTATATAGCTAAAAAAGAAAGAGCCAGAGAGATTTTATTTCTCTCTGGCTCAGTTATTTACTTAGCTAAATCAGACAGTGTTGTTAGCTCTTGCAAATGGTGTGTAGAGGTAGTTGGCAGCGGGACCAACGATTCTGATCACTCTGTAGAACCGTGATGCTGGCTGAATTGCAGCCTTGGCATAGCGGGTCAAGATACCCTTACGGGGTTGGAATGTCTCAGGATCGGTGATTGTTGGTAGTGACTCGATTGGGATGTATGGGCAGTATACGAATCCACCGTCGAGGGGTGAACCGCCCTTGTAACCCATGAGGATCTCATCTTCAGGCCAGAGAGGGTCGATGAAGAGATCGTACTTACCAGCAAACTTACCACGATATTCGATCTTGTTGGCACCCATGTTTGTGATGCCTTCAGTCTTGGGACCTATACCACCTTCAAGCTTGGCAGCGGATTCCAACATTGCACCAACGAGGGGTGATGTGATAATCCAGTTACCGGGGCCACGGTGAGTGGTCTTGTAGATGTCCTGTGAGGCGAAGTTTAGAACGCCTAAGAGGTTAGCATAGACATGACCAACATGCTGTGGAGCGAATGGTAGGGCAGAGCTTGAGAGGTCAATAACAAATATGTTGCTATTGGTTCCTTGTAAACCAAACTGATTTGTTGGCATGCCAGTCAACTCATAGGTAAAGGCTGTTGGAGCAAACCCACCAGTATTTGCTGGGCCTACGCCACCAATATTACCGAAGTTGTTTGAGTTTTGGGTGTTATCGAGTGAACCGGGATACCAGCCACCAATGCTTGTATCGGAAACATTGTAAGCTAGACCACGAAGGTCTTCAATTAGTTCACGGTCGATTTCAAGTTCTAGTTCCTTAGACATTAGCTCAGTTAGCTCACGCTCAAGATCAAGGTTGTGGTAAGCCTTGAGGTCTTGGCTAGCTTCGATTGTCCAAAGAGCACGCATCTTCTTCGTGCGTGCGACAACAGGCTGCTGCTCAATGCTGATGTTGAGTTCAGGAATTCCTGTTCCAGCTAGTCTTTCACCAGCAGAAACTGACCAACCTAGGATTGTTGAAGTAGTAGGCCATCCAGCGATCTGACCACCGTAAGTCGTTGAAGCTGATCCACGAGTTGCACCGTAAAGTGTTGATGTATCTGGAGTTGTAGAAACATCCAAGTCAATTCTAGAACCGTTTGCACCAAGAGAATCTATTGGGTTAGTTGTCAATCCCTTGTAGGTCAACCGATACTTGCTGTAAAGTATATCAGCAGTGTTGCCGTATTGACGGGCTGAACCGAGATAGAAGATCTGTGATACTGGACCTTCCATGGGTTGGACTGAGCCAATCTTGTTGAAGATTAACTCAGGGAATACTCTACGAACGAGTGGGAAGGCAAACTTTTGGAAAGTGCCTAGGCGACCTGCGGTGGTCGTACCCGCTGATATGTCTTCGTTGACTTGTTGAGCAACGATTGACTTCGCTTGGTTCTCTAAGAGAATAGCGGTAACTTTAGCTGTGTACTGGTCACTAATGCCTTCTAGTACTGGTGACCACTTATCAACTAATCTGTCGTGGTTAGGATTGTGTAATGAATCAGACATAATTTTCCTCATTTATTGGCTTTTGGCATTAGAGCCATAACACCTTCAGTCAAGAACTGGTTATTTACCTTAGACTCTTTCTTGACCGGAGTCATTTGCATCTCGTCGGCAATTATTACTGCCTTCTCGGATGACTTAAATTCGAGATCAGATTGTTCTGTTAATTCATTGATCTCGGTTTCAAGATATACTGTTTGCTCTTCTAGAGCTTTGTTTTTCTTAGAGAGAACCTTTATGCTGCGTTCTAGCTCTTGTATTTGCTTAACCGCGCTGTTTAGTTCTTCAATCAAGACTTCATTTTCTTCTTCTACTTGAGCTTGTTCTTTCACAACTTTGGATACTGCACGGGCTTCATCTTTGTCGTTTAGTTCCAAAGCCATTAGTGATTTAATGCTCTCAAACAATTGAGCATTACGATAAACTTCGCTCTCTTCTTGTAGTTCGCGCAAGGCGTGCTCCTTAATGGATTGAATTTCCATTCTTAGGAATCCTTTAACCTTGGCTTCTAGGAGTTTAACTCTTTGATTTACTTCTTCTTTTATTACTGTATCAACTAATTGGGCTATTTGAGTTACTGAATCTTCGGACAATCCTTCTGGAAGTAACTCAGCTATTGATTTTATTTTTGACATAAATACTCCTAAGATCTATACTTATCTAATAAGGTTAAATTAAAAACCTTAGATTTTTTTATTTTTTGTAACGATTAACGAGTTTGTCTATTTCACGAGAAAGAGATTCTGCTCGGCTTATTTCTTCGATATTCACATCTTCAATTATCTCTTCAGGCTTGTACTTTAAATCTAACTTATTTTTAAGTAAAGTTATAAAGACATTCTCCCGAAGAGCTTGTTGCTTAGTCTTCTGCTTTAATAATAGTGTCGATTCAGAAACACTTGGGAAA
>Ga0172367_10007216_pt1 | contig 12802 bp, 16 predicted proteins | sample Lak10m_FD_114542 | JGI IMG/M metagenome (GOLD analysis project Ga0172367, IMG submission 114542) | Freshwater microbial communities from Kabuno Bay, South-Kivu, Congo - kab_022012_10m | ecosystem: Environmental > Aquatic > Freshwater > Lake | place: Democratic Republic of the Congo: South-Kivu...
AAAAAATACTTGGAGATTCGGGACTCGACGATGATCAATATTGCGGTCGGTCGAGTTTAAACCCCAAAGCTTCTTTGACGGATACAAGCGAAAGTTTTTGGCCATGTCTTCGTGAACTAAAACCTGAAGATCCACGCCCAGCTTGCGATAGGCCCTAATCAGAACGTCGCTGCAAACACCGACGTTGGCCGGCACGTCGCCGTTTGGATAGGCTATTGAAAAATAGGAGCCGTCATAGCGAACGTTCTGCCGGGTCTGATCGAGTGCCGCGGCAACGATGTCCTGTTCAAAATTTTGGCTGAGTGCGTTTTGAGAAAAAGCGATCGCAGCAAGGCATAGTAATTTGTGCGGGGTGATTTCCATTTATTTGATCAATGGCTAAGCGGTTTTGAGAGGCTCACGATCCAACTGAAACATTTCGGTGCACTTTAAAAATTTCCCTGAACTTCATCCGCCGGATCCAGCCATATGTCTTCATAAAGTTGCCCCAATGTGTATTCAAATTGCAGCGACGGCAGTGTAAGTTTGGCGTGATCGTCTGAGTAACTGCGCAGCAGCCAATCGTCTTTGTCGGCACGCTCGAAGCAATCCACCGATTTTTTTTGGCTGTCGATCAGCCAATAGTATTGCAGGCTGTGCAATTGCCGATAGGCGGCGAATTTTTTGCCCCGGTCGAACCGTTCCGTTCCGGGCGATAACACTTCGGCGATAAACAGCGGGTGCTGTTTAAAAAGCCGATTGTCGCGATCCTTGCTGTCGCAAGTCACCATTACGTCGGGATAGAAAAATGCGTCAGCCTGCTCGACCTTGACTTTCATGTCGGAGATATAGGCTCGACAGGGCAGACCTGTTAGCGATTGCTTGAATAAAAAAAACAAGTTTCCCGCAATCGAAACATGGGCGTCGCTGGCGCCAACCATGGCCCAGACTTCGCCGTTCATGTATTCGTGTTTGAATGCTGCCGCGGTTTCGCCTTGCAAGTATTCTTCGGCGGTTAAAGGTAATTTTTCTGCCAGTGCCATGGTTAGTTAGCGTCCGATTGATGGGTGAGATTAACAGCCCCAACGCAGCGCCGCGGTATTAACCGGTGAGTCCCATAGCTTCAGCATTTCGTCGTCGAGTAGGGTCAGGGTCAGCGAGCAGCCGGCCATGTCCAGCGAGGTGGTGAAGTTGCCGACCAGCGAGCGTTGAATGTTGAGGCCTTTTTGTTGCCAGTGTTGCCAGGCCAGTTCGTAGACCAGATGCAGTTCGACCAGCGGTGTGCCGCCAAAGCCGTTAACATGTAATAACACGTTTTGACCGGGTTGGGGATTCAGGTCGTCGTCGATGTGGCCGGCCAGCTGGGCGACGATTTCCGTCGCCGATAACAGTTTGGCGGTTTCGCGGCCGCGTTCGCCGTGAATGCCGACGCCCATTTCCATTTCATCGTCGGCGATGTTGAAGGTCGGGTGGCCGAGCGCAGGCACGGTGCAACTGGTCAGAGCCACGCCCATCGAGGCGGTAGCTTGCGCCACGCGGTCGCCCAGAGCCTTGCAGGCGGCCAGGTCGTAGCCTTGTTCCGCTGCGGCGCCGACGATTTTCTCGACAATGGTGGTGCCGGCGACGCCGCGGCGACCGATGCTGTGCGATTTCGGCAGCGATACATCATCGCTGACCAATACGGTGGCGCTGGGAATGTCGAGCATTTCCGCCGCCATTTCGAAATTCATCACGTCGCCGGCGTAGTTTTTGACAATGAACAACACGCCGGCACCGCCATCGACAGCCTGCGCAGCGGCCAGCATTTGATCGGGCGTCGGCGAGGTGAAAATTTGTCCGGGGCAGGCGGCATCGAGCATGCCGTGGCCGACGAAGCCGCTGTGTAAGGGTTCGTGGCCGGAGCCGCCGCCGGAAATTAACGCCACTTTGCCGGCTTTGGGCTGTTTGCGGCTGACGAAATTCGGCTCCACACTCAATTTGACGATGTCGGCATGGGCTTTGGCGAAGCCTTGCAAACTGGTGGTCAGGACGCTGGCGGCGGTGTCGATGAGTTTTTTCATGGCGGCTCCTTAGCTTAAATGTTGACGCAATACGCGGGTTAGTTCGCGAATGTCTTGCATGATCCAGGTGGGTTGATAATCCACGGCTTCGATGTCTGTCAGCGTGGAAATACCGCTCAGCACCAATAGGCTGCGAATGCCAGCACGCACGGCGCCGAGAATGTCGGTGTCGAGACGGTCGCCGATGGCGATGGTGTGTTCGGGTGAGGTGCCAAGCAAGCTGAAGGCTTGCTGGTAAATGATAGGTTCAGGCTTACCGAGGGTGATCGCGGTAACGCCGGTTGAGGCTTCCAGCGCTGCCAGGGTGGCGCCGTTGCCCGGCAATGGGCCGCGCTCGGTTGGCAGGGTAACATCGCCGTTGCTGCCGTAGAAGGCTGCACCGTTTTGAATGTTTAGCGCCGCGGTTGCCAATTTCTGCCAGGACAGTTCTCTGTCCAGTCCGCAAATCACCAAGTCGCTGTATTGATTGTTGCTGTCGTCCAGTAAGCCGGTCAGGCTGAAACCTTGTTCGAGCAAGGGCTGTCGGAGTCCGTCGCTGCCGATGACAAAGGCTTTGGTTTGCTGGGGGGGGTAGCGTTCGGCTAAATAACTGGCGGTCGCCATGCCGGAGGTCAGAATTTCCGCCAAAGCGACTGTGACGCCCATTTTGGCGAGTTTTACGACATATTGTGCGGCAGTCTGGCTGGCGTTGTTGGTGGCCAGAATAAACGGCAATTTCAGCTCGCGCAGGGTTTGAAAGAACTCGATCAGACCAGGCTGTGCTGCTTCGCCGTGCCAAAGGACACCGTCCATGTCGATGATGAGGCCGCGAACGTCGGAAAATGCAGTGTCCATAGGGCTGTCGGATTCAGGTTTGCTAGGCGGCGCATGCCTTGAGGGGCGCCGGTAATTAACGCTCAGAGAATTGCATAAACCCTTCGGTCTGTCCAGCAGGTGCATTTGTCCTTGACTTAAGCTTGATAACCTAGTTTAATGATTGGCTCTCGACGCCCAGGTAGCTCAGTCGGTAGAGCAGAGGACTGAAAATCCTCGTGTCGACAGTTCGATTCTGTCCTTGGGCACCATTTTCCAGCGGCTTTGCATGGCCGCTCGGAGTCTGTTGCAAGCAAATCGCTATTCGGCTAGCCTTGCCGGCCTTTCCAAAAGTTTTTAAACTGCTTATGCGTTGTCACGCATCTTCGAATTTCTTTAGGAGGCTTGCAATGATAGATTTGACTTCCGTTGCCGGTGCGCCAGGTATGATGGCGGCGTTAATGAACCAGGCTGCCTCTGCGCAGAATCTTGAAATCGCCGTGGTTAAAAAAAGCCAGGAGCTCGAGAAAGCCCAGGGTGAGGCGGCGTTAAAGTTGATCGATAGTGCTCAGTCGGCCAATTCGCTCGATGTTTATGCTTGAGAGCATTTGCATCTCGGGTTTTTTTAGAATGAATTCCAGCACCAGTTTGCTGCCGAAATAAGCCAGCAACAACAGCACAAAGCCAATCAGCGTCCAGCGGATGGCGGTGGCACCTCGCCAGCCGTAGCGCAATCGCCCTAGTAATAAGCTGGAAAAAATAATCCAGGCAATGATCGACAGCACGGTTTTATGAGCTAGGTGCTGAGCGAACAAATCTTCCATAAACAAGAATCCGCTTGCCAGGGCGACTGTCAAAAAAAACAGCCCGGTGCTGATCATTTGGAAAAGCAAGGTTTCCATGGCTTGCAAGGGTGGCAGCGCCAACATGATGCGTTTGGGATTGTGCCCTCTGAGTTGTTGATCTTGTATGGCCAGCAAAATGGCTTGTACCGCGGCAATATTTAATAGGCTGAACGCAATAATCGAAGTCAGAATGTGAACGTTGATTTGCCAGCCGTGGCTGTTGAGAGGATGGCTTTGTTCGGGAAAAATTAAGTCCAGACTGATTAAAACCGCCGCCAGCGGGAACACCGCTAAGCCAAGCTTTTCGACCGGTTTGTCGATGGCGGCAAATAGCAGCAGCAGAACGATGAACAACGCTACCAGTGCTGCGGCGTTGAAAAAGCTGAAATTAAAGGATTGGTATTGCAAGAAAACCAAGCCGACATACCCTGCATGAAGGGCAAGTCCGAGCCAGGCCAGCCGAATTGAGTTGCGATGATGGTCGCGGCTGGTAAGAATCTCTCGGGTTATTTGGGCCGAAGCTGCCAAATAACAGGCAATCGATAACATGGCGACAATGGTTGCATTCATGAAACAGGCTTAAAGAGAATTATCAAAAGGCGATATTAAACGCTTATGTTAAACTAAGCGGCCGTATTGTTCTAACCCCTTGTGTTGGAACCTGTCCGCCGTACTTACAGAAAGCCAAAGAAGCAGATATGTTTGACAACTTGACTGACCGCCTCAGCGGGACGCTAAAAAAACTCAAGGGCCAAGGCCGCTTGACCGAAGCCAACATCAAGGATGCCTTGCGTGAAGTGCGCATGGCGTTGTTAGAGGCCGACGTGGCGTTGCCGGTCGTGACCGATTTTATCGATCAGGTCACTGAACGCGCGCTCGGACAGGAAGTTCAAACCAGTTTGTCGCCGGGGCAGGCGATGATCAAAGTCGTCCAAGCCGAGTTGGTCAAGATGATGGGTTCTGCCAACGAGGAACTCAGCTTACGGACCCAGCCGCCGGCCATTGTATTGATGGCTGGCTTGCAAGGTGCCGGTAAAACAACGACCGTGGCGAAACTGGGTCGCCATCTGAAAGAAAAGAAAAAGAAAAAGGTTGGCGTGGTCAGTGTCGACGTTTACCGTCCGGCGGCGATCAAGCAATTGCAAACGCTTGCCGACGATATCGGTCTGAAGTTTTTCGAAAGCGATGTCTCGGAAAAGCCTGTCGATATCGTTAATCGGGTGCTTGATGCTGCCAAGCGCCAATTTATCGATGTCTTGATCGTCGATACGGCAGGCCGCTTGCACATCGACGACGAAATGATGTCGGAAATCAAAGAATTGCATGCGGCAATCAAGCCGATCGAGACGCTATTCGTGGTCGATAGCATGACCGGTCAGGATGCCGCCAACACTGCAAAAGCGTTTCACGATGCCTTGCCATTAACAGGTGTGATTCTTACCAAGGCTGACGGCGATGCCCGCGGTGGTGCTGCGCTTTCGATTCGTCATGTCACCGGCAAGCCGATCAAATTTATTGGTACCGGCGAAAAAACCGATGCTCTGGAGCCGTTCCACCCTGATCGGGTTGCCTCGCGCATTCTGGGTATGGGCGATGTCTTGTCGTTGATCGAGGATATTGAAGATAAGGTCGACAAGAAAAAGGCCGAGCAGCTGGCGAAGAAGATCCAGAAAGGCAAGAGCTTTGATCTCAATGATCTCAAGGAGCAACTACTGCAAATGCAAAGCATGGGCGGCATTACTGCGATGATGGATAAATTGCCGGGGATGAATGCGGTGCCGAAATCTGTCAAGGACAAGGTCAATGACAAAGACTTGGCGCGGCAAATTGCCGTCATCAATTCGATGACACCGCAGGAGCGGCGCTTTCCTGATTTAATCAAGGGTAGTCGCAAGCAGAGAATTGCCACGGGTTGCGGGCAGGATTTACACGCCGTCAACCGAGTGCTGAAGCAGCATCAGATGATGGAAAAAATGATGAAGAAGTTCAGCAAGGGCAATATCGTTAACATGATGCGCGGCTTGAAAAGCAATATGCGCGGCATGAAACTTTGATTTTTGTAATTTGCACTTCACTTACGCAAAAAATCGCGTAGAATAGATTAATTAAATTTTGATTCAGTGTTTAAGGTATTCACATGGTAAGCATTCGTTTGTCCAGAGGCGGCGCTAAAAATCGTCCTTTTTATCATGTTGTCGTAACTGACAGCAGAAGCAGTCGCGATGGTCGTTATATCGAACGCGTTGGCTTTTTCAATCCATTGGCACGCGGCAATGAGCAAAGACTGGCTCTCGATGTGGATCGCGTCGCTTACTGGAAAGCCAATGGCGCTCAACCGAGCGATCGCGTAGCCAGATTGATCAAAGACGCAAGCAAAGAAGCAACCGCCGCGTAAGCACCGTTGCCGAATACTGAGTTTTTAAGCGTCGGAAAAATTTCTGGCGTTTTTGGGGTAAAAGGCTGGGTAAAAGTTTTTTCTCACACCCAGCCCCGCGAAAACATCCTAAGTTACTCGCCATGGATTTTGCGTAAAAACGACAAATCCGAAGAATTCAAGGTGACCGACGGGCAGCGCCATGGCAATGCTGTAGTGGCTGCTCTTGAAGGTGTTGATGACCGGGATATGGCTGCTTCCTTGATGGGAAGTGAGATACTGATTCGCAGGGAACAATTGCCAAAGCCCAAGGCTGATGAATATTACTGGGCCGATTTGGTCGGGCTTCGCGTTGAAACCGAGTCTGGAATTTATTTAGGCGCGGTTGATCACTTGCTGGAAACCGGCGCTAATGACGTGTTGGTGGTTGTGGATGGCGAAATTGAACGGCTGATTCCGTTTTTGCTGCAACATACCGTCATCAGTATCGACCTTGAAGCTAAGCGGATGGTTGTGGACTGGGATCCGGATTTTTAAGCAGGTATGCGTTTCGATGTCATCAGCCTATTCCCGGAAATGGTTTACGATGCGGCTGGCTATGGAGTAACCGGCAAGGCTATCGAACAGGGAATAGTCGATTTGGCGGTTTGGAATCCTCGCGATTACACCCATGATAAACATCGCACGGTAGACGACCGGCCCTACGGTGGAGGTCCCGGAATGGTGATGAAATATCAGCCATTACTGGACGCGGTAGAGGCGGCAAAGCAGGGTAATCGATCTCTGCGAAGCAAGACTGTTTGCCTGAGTCCGCAAGGCAAGGTCATTACTCAGCAAATGCTGGCTGAGATTAGCGAAGTTGATCAATTGCTGTTGATTGCAGGACGCTATGAAGGCATAGATGAGCGCTTCATTGTCCATGTTTGTGATGAAGAATGGTCGCTGGGTGATTATGTAATCAGTGGCGGCGAGCTGGGTGCTTTAGTCATCATTGACGCGGTAACCCGGTTGATACCCGGTGTATTGGGGGACGAAGACTCTGCCAAGCAGGATTCGCATTATGCCGGTTTGCTTGACTGCCCGCATTACACGCGGCCAGAAAACGGTGATTTTGGTGCTGTCCCGCAGGTGTTGTTGGCCGGCAATCATGCCGCAATCGACCGTTGGCGGCAGAAACAATCCTTGGGGCGAACCTGGGCAAGGCGTCCTGAATTGCTGGACAAATTACAATTGACCGCAGAGCAACGTGCTTTGCTGGACGAATTTAAAACTGAAGTTGATACATTAGGGTGTGGTAATGAGTAAAATTATTGAAGAATTAGACGCTGCTCAGCTGAGAACGGATATTCCGGAATTTGGCCCAGGCGATACAGTCGTCGTGCAAGTCCGAGTCGTTGAGGGTACCCGCGAAAGATTGCAGGCCTTTGAAGGCGTCGTCATTGCAAAACGCAACCGTGGTTTGAACTCTGCGTTTACCGTCAGAAAAATCTCCAACGGCGTCGGCGTTGAGCGTGTATTCCAAGCACACAGCCCTGTTATCAGCAGCGTGGAAGTAAAACGTCGTGGTGATGTTCGCCGCGCCAAACTGTACTACTTGCGCGATCTGACTGGTAAAGCGGCACGTATCAAGGAAAAATTGTCTTAATTTCGAACACCTCGAAATAGGCGAACAAAAAGGCGGCTTTAGGCTGCCTTTTTTAATTCCGCCCCGTCCTGCTTAATATTCGAGACGTTTGAAAAAGCTCTTGGGTGCGCCGCAAATCGGGCATTCCCAATTATCGGGGATGTCTTCCCAGCGAGTCCCTGGTGGGATGCCGCTGTCAGGATCGCCTTTTTCCTCGTCATAGATGTGCTCGCATTCCATGCAGTGGTATTTTTTAAAATCGCTCATGTCGGCTCCGTTGGTTTGTCATTTATTGGTCTCGCGTAAAAATCGGCTAAATGCTTCGCTGATGGTCGGCATCACGCTCAAAAGTCTGTGATCGGCATCCAGCAGGTGCAGGGTGGCATTGAATTGCTGACAGAATTTCCAGGCGTTTTCCGGCGGAACCACATCATCCTGCCAGCCATGAAATACCTCGATCATTGAAGTTTTCGGCGCGAACTGTTGCCGCCGATAGCCTGGCAAATAAAATGCCGGCGCAATCAAAAACAGGCCGGCAGGTTGGATAAATTCGGCTGCGACTGTCGCCACGTAGGCGCCCATGCTGGAGCCGACCAGCACGATGCGTTCATAGCCTGACAAGTCCATGGCCAGCAATTGCTCAACCCGCCAGTCGGGATCATTGCTTTGCCGATAATCTGGGCTGATAAACTCAAAGCCCAGCGCTTCGGCGACATCTCTGAGTGCCAGGGCTTTTTCGCCCCAGGGAATGCTGTCTTTACCATGGTTGTAAACGACTACTAATTGCTGCGTTGCGGTTGTCAAATGTTGAACTCCAAACGGGGACGTTTTTTCGGTAACGAGAATTTTGCCGCCAAATGCCTTGCAATACAATCAGCTGTTGAGTCAGTGAAAAAATTGAGTCGCGGAAAAGTCATTTTCGGTATCATTCACGCCCCCGTTTTAGTTGCCAATCGATTATGCGTATAGGTCGTCACCAACTTGCCAATAATCTACTACTTGCGCCGATGGCGGGGATTACCGACGGTCCGTTCCGAAAGTTGTGTACGCAATTTGGTGCCGGCTTGACGGTGTCCGAGATGGTCACTTCGCATGCGCATTTGCAAAGCCATCCCAGCACCCTGAGAAGAACCGAATATCAGGATGCAAGCGGCCTGCGTTCGGTACAGATTTTAGGTACCGAGCCGGCCCAAATGGCCGCGGCTGCTCGCTTGAACTGCGAGCGCGGCGCCCAGATCATCGACATCAACATGGGGTGCCCAGCGAAAAAGGTTTGTTCGGTGGCCGCCGGCTCGGCGTTATTGAAGGATGAAGACAAAGTAGCGAAGATCTTAACCGCGGTTGTTGGCGCCGTAGAAGTACCGGTGACCTTGAAAATTCGCACCGGCTGGGACTTGGCCAATCGCAATGCGGTCAAAATTGCCCAAATTGCCGAGCAAACGGGCATCCAGGCCTTGACCATCCATGGCCGCAGCCGCGCCTGCAAATTTCAGGGGCATGCGGAATACGAAACCATCCGTGAGGTCAAACAAGCCGTCAGCATTCCCATCATTGCCAATGGCGATATTGATAGTGCTGACAAAGCTCGGGCCGTATTGGCGTACACCGGTGCCGATGCTGTCATGATTGGTCGCGCCGCTCAGGGGCGTCCCTGGATTTTTCAAGAAATTCAAGCGCATCTGCAAGGTGATAGCGATTATATGCCGCCAACTTTGACCGACATCAAATCGCTGATCAATCAGCACCTGGAGAATATCTACGGTTTTTACGGTGCCGGCAGTGGTGTTAAAATAGCCCGCAAGCACATCGGCTGGTATTTCGAGCGGCTCGGCAGTCTGCCGAGCGAGCACACACAACGAATCAATCAGGCTCTGCAACCGGCTCAACAATTGGCTTTGGTCAATGCCGCGCTTAACGCCTTTACTCCAAGAGTCGCCTAGAATGGAAACAACATCAGTCAACAACAGTAACGTCCAAGGAGAAAGCCTGTCGGAACACGTTCGTCATTGTGTGGAAAGTTATTTCACCCATCTTAACGGCCACGATTCCAGCGATTTGTATCAACTGGTGCTGAGTGCGGTTGAAAAACCGTTACTGGAGACCGCGCTTAAATACTCCGATTTCAATCAATCGAAGACCGCTAAAGTATTGGGACTGAGCCGCAGTACCCTGCGTAAAAAGCTTGGCCAATACGGTATCGATTGATTTCCCTGTTTCCCCCATTTTGAGGTTCGCATGAACAAAAAAGTAAGCCGTGCGCTGGTCAGCGTCTCGGACAAAACCGGCGTTCTGGAATTTTGCCGCGAATTGAACGCCTTGGGCATAGAGCTGCTCTCTACCGGCGGCACCGCGAAATTGCTGGCCGAAAACAGCATTCCGGTGACCGAAGTTTCTGATTACACCGGTTTCCCGGAGATGATGGATGGCCGGGTCAAAACCCTGCACCCCAAGGTGCATGGTGGCATTCTGGGGCGGCGCGGCATCGACGACGCGGTGATGGCGGCCAACGGCATTCAGGCCATCGACATGGTGGTGGTCAATCTATATCCATTCGAACAAACCGTCGCCAAGCCGGATTGCGATCTGGAAACGGCAATCGAAAACATCGACATCGGCGGTCCCAGCATGATCCGCGGTGCGGCCAAGAATCACAACGATGTGGCGATTGTCGTCGACCCTGCCGACTACGCGCCGATTCTGGAACAACTGCAAAACAACCATGGTGCCTTAAGTCACGATACCCGCTTCAGATTGGCGCTGAAAAGCTTCGAGCATACCGCCCGTTACGACACCATGATTGCGGCTTATCTAAGCAAAGTCGTCGAAGCTGGCTTTCCGCAAACCCTGAATCTGCAATTCCACCACTTGCAAAGCATGCGTTACGGTGAAAACCCGCATCAGCAGGCGGCGTTTTACGGCGAGAAAAATCCGCCCAGCGGCACTATCGCCGCCGCCAAGCAACTGCAAGGCAAGGAACTCTCCTACAACAACATTGCCGATGCCGATGCCGCGCTGGAATGCGTCAAGGCTTTCGACGACCAACCTGCTTGCGTGATCGTCAAACACGCCAATCCGTGCGGCGTTGCGACTAGCGAAAACATCTTCGACGCTTACAATTTGGCTTATGCCACCGATCCGACCTCGGCCTTCGGCGGCATCATTGCCTTTAATCGCGAGTTGGACGAGCAAACTGCCGCGGAAATTGCCGCGCGCCAATTTGTCGAAGTCATCATCGCACCGACCGTCAGCGAAGGTGCCAAGGCGGCGCTGGCCAAAAAACAAAACGTGCGCCTGCTGGAAACCGGTGTATGGTCCGGCGGCCCAGTCAACACACTGGACTTCAAACGCGTCGGCGGCGGTTTGTTGGTGCAGGACCGCGATAACGGCAGTATCACGGCCGCCGACGTCAAAGTCGTCAGCAAGCGCGCGCCAACGACACAAGAAATGGCCGATCTGTTATTCGTTTGGAAAGTGGCGAAATTCGTCAAATCCAACGCCATCGTTTACGGCAAGGACGGTCGGACCATCGGCGTCGGTGCCGGGCAAATGAGTAGGGTCTATTCGGCCAAGATTGCCGGCATCAAGGCTGCCGACGAAGGGCTGGAAGTTCCGGGCTCGGTGATGGCGTCCGATGCCTTCTTCCCGTTTCGCGACGGCATCGACGCCGCTGCTGCTGCCGGCATCACCGCGGTGATTCACCCTGGCGGCTCCATGCGTGACCAGGAAGTGATCGATGCCGCTGACGAGCATAACATCGCCATGGTGCTGACCGGCATGCGCCACTTCCGTCACTAAGTTCTTATCGGGTGTGCCGGCCTTAGGGTTGAGGTCGGCATGCCGGAAATGATGTTCCCCGTTGCTTTCGACCTGACTGTCCTTGCTTACCTGTTCGGCGGCATTGGCATCCTGTTCGAATGGCGCGCCTACCGATTGAAGTCTGACCGGCATTTTCGCCATTGGTCTGCTGCCGGTGCTGTTTTCTGGGCAGGTCAATATTTCCTGCTGGCCGCCAACACCGCCGCGTTAACCATGGCGTGCACCGCGCTGCGTACGCTGGCTTCGCAGCCCTTGCATGCCGGTCGTTACCGCCATGTCGGTGCGCTCGGCTTCATCGCGCTGTTTGTATACTTGACCGTGATTTCCTGGCAAGGCGCTGTTTCGCTGCTGCCGGCCTTCGCCGTGATCAACACCACCTTGGCGCTGTTTTATCTGCACAACCGCGGCATGCGGCTGGCTTTGTTGGCATCCAGCCTCGCCTGGATAGCTAACGATGTGTATTGGCAAGCCTGGCCGGCATTGTTGGCGGAATCGGTGGCGGTACTGATTAATCTGAGCACCATTCGCGCGTTGTTTAAAAATCCCCAACCGCTAGACGGGACAGGCTAAAGCGCAGTTGTTATGCTAGCCGCCATGCCAACTGCCCCACAATGCCGCCATGACTGCTCCAGCTCCCGCCGCCGATTTCTTTACCACGCCACTGGAGCAATTGTTGCTCGGTCAGCCGAACTGCTCGCCGGAAGACAAATTTCTACGGCTGTTTCGGCGTTGCGTCGCCGAGGTGCCGGCTTATCGGCAATTTCTGACCGACAAAGGCGTCCAGGCTGCTGCAATCGGCTCGGTAAGCGCTTTTCGATCATTGCCGTTGATGGGCAAGGCCGATTACATGCAGGCTTACCCATTGCCGGAGCGTTGTTTCGGCGGTAGCTTGCTCGGTGCGGATCGGGTGGCGGTGTCGTCGGGTTCGACCGGCACACCGACCTTCTGGCCGCGCTCGGCGGATTACGAATTGGATGTGGCGGTGCGCTTCGAACAGGTGTTCCGCGACAGCTTTCAGGCGCATCTAAAACCGACCTTGGCAGTGGTTTGTTTTGCACTCGGCAACTGGGTCGGCGGTCTGTTCACGACCTCCTGTTGCTGGCATCTGGCAGGCAAGGGCTATCCGCTGTTGGTGGCGACGCCGGGCAACAACAAGGCCGAGATTCTGCGCGTGGTGCGCGAACTGGCGCCGCATTTTCAGCAAACCGTGCTGCTGGGTTATCCGCCCTTCGTCAAGGATGTCATCGATATCGGCATCAGCGAAGGCTTCGATTGGGCGCAATGCCAACTAAAAACCGTGTTTGCCGGCGAG
>Ga0172367_10007218_pt1 | contig 12799 bp, 9 predicted proteins | sample Lak10m_FD_114542 | JGI IMG/M metagenome (GOLD analysis project Ga0172367, IMG submission 114542) | Freshwater microbial communities from Kabuno Bay, South-Kivu, Congo - kab_022012_10m | ecosystem: Environmental > Aquatic > Freshwater > Lake | place: Democratic Republic of the Congo: South-Kivu...
CCTGGATCCCATCAAAAGATTCATGATCAAAAGGCAATTTTTCTTCAAGATTCACCAATCGAACTTCAAGCCCTTGCTTCAGTCCAAGCTCTGCTGCAGCCAAACTGATCTCTAATCCACAAATTTCATAGCCTTCATCCATGAGAACTCGAGAAAATGGCCTATCATTGCAGCCTACTTGTAGAATAAAAGACTTAATGAGGTCGATCAGAATCACCCATGGATGAAGCAATTTTAGCCATGAGTTCAACCATCCGTCCGCGATCAGCCTCAATCGTCACAAAAGGACGAGTTGCTTTCCATTTCACAAACGACCAGGTTCCAGATGGAATTTCGCCGTAATAGAGCAAATAAGTAAACAAGTCCTCTAAATCAGATGACTTATGAAGACAATGGCCTGCTTTGCAGCTTGCACTTTCTAAAGTATTTTTTAAGATCGCAAATGCTGAACGAGGACCATCCACAGCTTCTTCCTCACTCAATACACCGTCAGCATTTTGATCAAAGCGCAGAAAGAATGTTTCCACATAATGACCTAATCCAGCTAAAGATTCTGAATCCGTCGAATCGATCTGTTTTTGCGAATAACTACTTCCTCGAGCAACTCTCTCGAAGTTCTTAGAAAATTGAGCTCTCTTTTCGGCAGTGAGGCTATTATAGTAATTCTCTAAGCCTGGCAGATGCTTCCAAATATAGGAATGATTCCTAAAATATTCTTTTCGATAACAGTCTAAATCAATCAGCTCTTGCCCAAATAAATCAATTGGAATGCGTTTATCTTGATCTAAAATTTTTGAACTTTCAGAGGGATTTTCTGGCCAAGCTCCTGACTGTCCTCCATGGTTACAAATATCAGCAATCAAGTCATGAGCTCTTTTTGACTGATTTTTACTCGAATACATATAAGCCAAGATCTGAGAAGATTCTTCGAGACTCAGCAACCCATCTCCGTCTCCAGACAAAGTAAAGAGATTCGCCTCAAGCAATCTCTTTTTATAGACAAGATTTTTTCTTGGATCAAAAATCTTTAAATCCACTCCCAATTCACGGAAATCAAAATAAGCTGTTTTTAGCTCTTCTTCGTCGATTCTTTTTTCAACTCGACGAGAATCACCAACATACGCTTTCAATAAAAGTCGACTAGCAAAACTCATTAAATTGAGATGCGCCAGATCTCGTCGAGTAAAAATAGGATCAACAGCAATAGGACCAATATACACTTCTTCGTCTTCAGTAAAAAACGGGATCCGAGATGAGATTAATCCCCGAATCTTAGAAGCAATCATCCAGGTTTCAATTGGAATTTCATCTTTTGATTTCCGATAAGTTTGCGGAATCCCGATAGCCAAAAGCTTACTTCTTTCTAATTCGTCGGGTTCTCCAAAACCTGATCGATCCGCGTACCTAGAAAAAAGTAAATCAATAAAATGCTGTCCTTCGGCCCACTCTTCGACAAGCTGGCGAGCCTTTCGAATAGCCATACGAGTGAGAACCTGCTTTTTGGAGGCTTCTCTTCTGATCCATCCTAACTCATTGGAGAGCTGACATGGGTCTTCCTTAAGCGTAGTGTCACCCATAATTTTAAGTACCAGCGGACAGAGAAACTTCTTAAGATGATCTCGCTGAATCACTCGACTTCCAAAAACGAATTTTTCAGGTTCCGTATGATCAATTAAATCTTCAAAAACCTTGAGTGGAATTTCCTCGTTAGGATATCTCTGCGCCACTTCATCTAGAAGCTGAAGAACACTCGTAGCTCCTGCAACAATTCTTTCGCGATTCTGACTCAAATAACGATAAAACTCGCCGCTGCGATCTTCTTGCGGATGGGCATATTTCAGATAAATTCCATAAGCTCGACTGATCGCCGACAACAACCCTTCCCACTCATTATCGCCGACCATAATACTGCCTTGGCCCTGCTCTCGTCGATCTGGACCATACAACGCTGCTTTCAAACTTTGAAAAAGAGGGATTTTACGACGAGTAGCCTCTATCGCCTCCGCGACTTCTGGAGTCGAAGAAATTTTAGCAAGCTCTTCTAAAAGGGTGTCAAAACTTGAGAACTCATAATGATAATGAGTCGCTTTAAGTACTAATCCAATTTTTACTAAAGATCGTTCTAAAGTAGAACTCATTTCCTGAAGAGTTTCGGCATCGACTTCAGCAGCGTGTTGTAAACTCAATGGAAAATAAGGCCGTAATCGAAGACTTTCTTCTTTAACGACTTCCAAAATCTGACGAGCATACCCCAACTCTTGAGCCGTCAAAAAATCTGCAGCCCCACCCACAATAGCTCGTTTTAGATTCATCAACTCTGCTAGAAGACGATCTGAAATCTCAATATAATCCGGATCACCTTTATTTATATCTCCTGAATTTAAAAAATATGCCTCTAAAAATCCTCGAAGTTCTTTTGGATAATAAACTCCCGTTTTTTCTCCTCGTGTTCTTTCAGTAAAAAGCTGAATAGCTTGACTTGCACAATCCCAAAGCTTGATCACTTCTGCTTCACTTGCTTTTCCGTCAATGAAGTTAACGAAAATCTGGTCTCCCCCCTTAAGACATGCAGTAGTGGACATCCCAAGATCCATCGAGGAAACAGGAGAAGGCTCTCCCACCTTAAGTCCACAAGCTGCCAGACTGACAAGAGAAACACCCAATAGGACTTTAAAAAACCAAGTCAGGTTAAAAAACATAACTCATTCCTGCATGAAAACGATCGTTACTCCGATAACGATCAATAAAATTCGTTGTCTGTCCTGAAGAATTCCCAATAGAATAATTCGAATTAACTTCTGAACTCGACGTCCCTAAAATATCGGCTCCCACAGTAAACTCTAGATTCGATCGAGGGCGATAACGCAAGTCCCACGACAACACAGTCCCCTGATTCGGTATATCCTGGAGTAAACGCGTATGCAGTGACACTCGATTCCAGCTATTGGGCAATGACGAGCTGAGTGCAGCCAAACTTGTATTCAGACTCACTAAGACTGCTTGAGAAAAAGGATAGCGTGATTCAAAAACGCTTCCACCCTCGCTCACAAAACTTCCGCCTATTCCACGATCCGGCGCTGTGCCGCCCCAAACCCGCAAATAACTCAATCCTAGATGAATCGGTTGTTCCTTGGCGCCTTGGAAAGCAAAATCCACTGACGGACTCAAAGCTAAAGCAGGCTTCACTTCCTGAGTGGTCCAGCCCTCAGGCGTATAATCTCGGACAGGTCGCTCAGAAAGAGCGGATATCGACGCTCGAAAAGAAGATTCTTCCCAGCCTGCTTCAACTGACGTCAGATGATGAAAAAGTAAACGAGGAAAAACATTCGCGCTCGCCACTTTATTTCCATCCCGGTTGAGTTTAAGATAGCCATCATAAGCTAAAAGAAGCTGATTCATAGGCTTATAAGCATAAGCGGCTGCTAACCAAGGCCCCTTTTTCTCCTCACCTACTTTAAAGAGAAAATTAATACCTGAACGATTCACGATATCCATCGTGTCAGGAAGAACCAGATGATATTCGACTGCGGTTTTTCGACTTAAAATAGAAATTTCTGAAGGCGGCGGCAAGAACCAAGGCGATCTTGAAATGACTGCCCCATTTTCGACAGCCACCTGAACTCCACGCTCAGGGATAAAACCGGGACTCCCCATGACCACAAACTTAAAAGCAGGTTGCCGGATCGATAAAAAGATACCCGTCAACCCAACAATTTCAGGACGAATATAGTCCCAACGGAACCGAGGTTGCCAGATTCCTAAACGCCAGGCTTCATCTAGATGGTTCCAATGCTCTAATTTCCGTCCTACTTTAAATTGGACCGGGCCTAGATCTTCAGAGGTTCCCACGTAAGCTTCAGGAATTTCAAAAGCAAATGCAGAATGCCCATCCGGATGATAGGTGAACTGCATCCCCGTTTCTCCACCCCATTCCCAAATCGAGCCCCGCTGTACCTGTCGCCAATGAAAATTTAAAGAAGGATAACTGCGATCCCGAGTCGCATCCGTATCGTCTTTCAAAAAAGAATAACCCGAATAATCAAACCCCAGGGAATGCATTTCAGACTCGCTTGAAGATCCCTTTAAAATCGGTCCGAACGAAGAAAACCCTGCGTTTACATCAGAATCCCAATCAGGAGAAGAATGAGAAGAAGGAGCAGATAAGAGTGTGACATGCGCATCAGCCTTAAAACCCTGAAGAATCAGGGTTGCGAAAATCACAAAAACGCTAGTCTTAGAAACCTTCTCTGAAATTTTCTGTAATACTTTTATTTGGTCGAAAGACAAAATTCCTCCAACGGCCGGCGGAAATCCTAACCCATACGCCCTTTTTTTTCAATCAAAATTGCCCAAAACAGTCGGTCTTAACACTAAATTAATTTATTATTTTTAGATCAAAAAGCGTAAGTCATCGATACTTCAATGAAAGCGTAAGAACAAACTGTGCGACTGGATCAGTAATTGAAAGCGAAGGAACCTGTGCGATGACCTCAATAGGGACGTTCTGTCTTTCACCTGTCTCGATTGCCTTGTGAATCGTCTCAAGAATCAAATCTCCCTGAGTACAGATAAAGACGACATCGGCCTCAGCACGCTTCACAAACTCCGCTTTAAAATCTTTAAAAAGGAGCTGCACCCTTCCGCTAGCTGTTTTGTCGATCAAATAATAAGCAAGAGCTCCACAGGCACAATCAGCTCCTGCAGCTAAAACGCCAAAATACATGGATTTCACGTGATTTCGTGTCCGACGATTGAGAGGTACCCTCACCTCAATCCTTTGATCACTGATATGTAAAATTTTAGGTGAGATGAGAAATAAGAGTGGGACCTTGAGAAATCCAAATACCCGTAACTTCACAGTTTCACGAAAAGTGGTCGGAAGCTTTTTTTCGAAATAAGAACGAATCTCTTGAATAGAATGCCAGAAAGACTTTGGCTGCAGAGATTTTAGACTCATGAACTAAGGTTTCCTTCCCCCCGAAAAAAACAAGTCATGACAATAAATAATCAGAATACAAAAGACTTAAGAACATTGGGTTTCAGTCCCTCAACGAGACTGAAACCCGGTGGAAAACAGAAAACTGAATTTAAGCTATTTCTTATGACTATAAGAAATAGGCTTCAGCTCAATTACTTCTTCTTGCTCTTCTTTTTACGGAAGGCAGCTTTCTTTTCAGTAGAACGCTTGGACTTAGCAGCAAAGTAAGTCTTAGAATACTCGCGATCCGATTGAAGTTTCGTAGCGAGTTTCTTCTTGCCTGCGCGGCGGGCAGCACGGCGGGCATTGCGCTCCGCAGGGGTCTTTGTTTTTGTTACAGTAGTATCAGCTGTTGTAGACATGAACTTCTCCTTCAACATCACTTAAATCATTCACTCGACAGTTCAACTCTCTTCTCTAAACTTAAACTGGATGCCTGTCACGAAATTTCCTGATCCGAAGCTCACTGCTCCCGATGGAATCCTCGCTTTAGGAGGGGATCTCCACCCTGAAACTCTCTTATTTGCTTATCGCCAAGGAATTTTCCCCCTGAAGCCCAATGCATCCAAACTCGCCCTTCTTCACCTCATTGAATGGATATCCAGATCATGAGTCCACATCTAGAGGCATTAGGGGCGCATATGCTCCCTAGAAATCTCTTTCTTAAGAAAGTTGCTCAAACCAGAACGCGATTCAAAAGAGAATCATGAATTTCAAAGGCCAGGACTCCATTGGATACTAAAATCTTGACCTGCCCCCCATTTTCGAGCTTTCCGAAAAGGATTTCTTCAGCCAATGGTTTTTTAATCTCATCCTGGATCACCCGGGCCATTGGACGAGCACCCATCAATCGATCATAGCCTTTCTGCACCAGCCATTCTCGAGCCTCTACAGAGACCTCCAGTTCAACTCCTTTTGCAAGAAGCTGAGACTCCAGTTCTAAAAGCTGTTTATCCACAACCTGGCCCACTGTCACTGAATCCAATGGATTAAAATGAACAATGGCATCTAATCGATTTCGAAACTCAGGAGAAAAGGTCTGCTCCACTGCTTTTTGAGCCCCACTCAAAGGGCGAACATCCTGAGAACTAATTCCCAAACCTCGACGTTCCATTTCTCTGGAGCCTACATTCGAAGTCATCAAAATAACGGCGTTGCGAAAATCTGCCTTACGCCCATTATTATCAGTCAAAGTTCCATGATCCATGACTTGCAGCAGAACATTCCAGATATCGGAATGCGCTTTCTCAATCTCATCCAAAAGAATGACCGAATGAGCATTCTTCATTGCCGCTTCAGTCAAAAGCCCAGCTTGTTCAAATCCAACATATCCGGGAGGGGCTCCAATCAATCGAGAGAGTGTATGTTTTTCTCCGTACTCACTCATATCAAAACGTAAAAAGGGTACACCGAGACACAATGCCAACTGCTTACTCAGTTCTGTTTTACCCACTCCCGTAGGCCCACAGAAAAGAAAAGAACCTACAGGACGATCTCCGTTCCTTAATCCAGAACGAGCCAAACGAATGGCCGTAACCACCGCATCAATCGCTCGATCTTGACCAAAAATGGTCAGCTTGAGATCTCTCTCCAGACTCTTTAGACGATCCTTTTGACTGGTATTGACAGAACGAGCAGGAATTCGCGCAATCTGTGCAATCACCTCTTCAATCTGTGGGCTATCCAAAAGCTGACCTATTTCAGAATCGTTGGGATAGGTAAAATTCCCCCCATTCCCGTTCTTCAGTCGAGCTTTAGCTCCCGCTTCATCAATGACATCAATCGCCTTATCGGGAAGAAATCGATCCGTAAGGTACTTCGAAGAAAGTTCTACTGCCGTGCGGATAGCCTCATGGGTATATCGAACGCCATGATGCTCCTCAAAACGAGCTTTTAAGCCATTTAAAACCTGAATGGCTTCTTCGAGGTTAGGCTCGGAGATATCAATTTTTTGAAATCGCCGCGCCAAAGCATGATCCTTCTCAAAGGTACTTCGATATTCCGCATAAGTTGTCGAACCCATGCACCGAATTTCTCCCTGAGTTAGCGCAGGCTTAAGGAGATTTGCTGCATCGAGAACTCCTCCACTCACAGCTCCTGCTCCAATAATGGTATGAATCTCATCAATTAAAAGAATCGGTTGAATCCCTTTTTCAATTTGCTTTTGAAGTGCTCCTAGAACTTGCTTCAGCCGCTGTTCAAAATCCCCCCTAAATTTGGCTCCCGCAATCAAGGAGCCTAAATCCAAAGCGTAGACAATCGAGTTGTGCAAAATAGCAGGTACTTTTTTCTCGATGATTCGGAGTGCTAAACCTTCGGCAAGAGCCGTTTTACCAACGCCTGCTTCTCCCACTAAAAGGGGATTATTTTTGCGCCTTCGACACAAAACTTGAATGACTCGTTCAATTTCACTGTGCCGGCCAATGAGAGGGTCGACCTTGCCCATGAGGGCACGTTGATTCAAATTTTGCGCATAAAGACTGAGCGGGTCATCTTCACGTACTCCCTGTTCACGTACTCCCTGCTTCAGGGGTTTAGAATTTTTAGATGATTGTTGAGAAGATGAAGATGGCTCGCGGTCAGATTGCAAATGTTCGCGCACCTCATCAAAGAAATGAAGTTCTTCGTGAGGCTGATCTATACCGTGACTGACATACTCAAGAACGTCGAGTCGCTCAATTCCTTGATCTAATAAAAGAAAGAGAGCTTGAGAGTCTTTTGCTTGAAATATTGCGACAAATAAATCGACAGGGAAAATTTCGTCTTTTCCTGCAGATTGAACCTGAAACAACGCCCTTTGAACTAATCGCTGAACTCCCAAAGTCGCTACAGGATGATAGGAATCTTCTCCTTCAGGCTTTTTCTGCCTACCTGAGCGTCGAGGGGGAGTTTTAGCTTCAGCAGAGTCCTCTGCAGGCGGGCAGCCTTCGGATGGACGCTTTTTAGGAACCTCTGCGCCTAAATGGGCTTCAAGCTCCAACCGTAGTTCTTCAGAGTCACCTCCACAAGCAGCTAGAATCTCTACAATCTCACTCTCTGCGAGCAGACTCCAAAGGACGTGTTCGATGGTGAAATATTCATGTTCATGCTCTACAGCATAGCGAACCGCTCGATTTAAAACTCCTTCGGCTTTACGTCCTACCATCACTCACCTCCTATCTTCACTGATAGCAGAATTTATCTACCTTGAAGCTAAGTTTCAAGACGATGTGCACTTCGAGAAAGTTCTATCCCGAGATTTCTTTAACTTCTTCCTTCTTCGCCAAATTCTTCACTTAATTCTTTTCGTCACTTAATTCTTCCATGATGCACTTGAGCGGAAATCCCTGAGAACGAGCATATTCTTGAACTTGATAAACTTTTGTCTCAGCAATCTCAAAAGTATAGACGCCCGCCACGCCGCGCCCCTGCTTGTGAATGCAAAGCATGATCTGAATCGCTTCGTCGCCATTTTTATCAAAATATTTACGCAGTACTTCTACGACGAATTCCATCGCAGTGTAATCATCGTTCAGCAGCACAACGGCATACTTAGGGGGTCGCTTAAGTCGAGGACGCCCCTCTGCGACCGCCACCTCGCCGGGGTGCTCCTCAGATTCTTGATGAGCTTCTGGGCCAGCCACTGGGGCATACTGGATTTTCTCAATCATCATTGCTAAAGTAACGCTAAATTTAAAGAAAGTCAGAACTATCTCTTTCAAAATGACAATAGGAGTAAGCTATGTCGTCTGAAGCACTCAAGCGTCAATTAGAAATGGCTCGATTTGATCGCGCGCTAGAAGCTGCAGAAAGCTTAGCAGATCATCGCGCCCTGCTGACTACAGCTGAACTTGCACGTCTCAATGACATCCTCACGGGAACCCCTCCAGGTCGCCTAGAAGCCCCCTGGAGAAAAGAACCAGTAACGATTATCCTTCCCTCTGGAAAAACCGAGACCCTCGCTCTCATCGCCGATCCAGTGGTTACGGCCCGCGAGAAACTTCATCGCGCTACAGAAATGGCCGAATCGGGAGCAGTAATTGACGCGGTATTTCATATTTATACCGATTTAGTCCTCGCTCACGTCTTTAAAGATGCCAATCGCCGAACTGCAATATTAGCAAGTCATTACTTTTTGAAACGATATAGGGTCCCTCTTTCTGGCTTAGCCATTCACGAACTTGGACTCGGCGACTTGCGTGAAGAAGGGCAGATCGAATCTCTTCGAGAAACGATCCACCAGATGGCCAAATTCGCTGCCAAACAAAAACCAGGACCCACTCAATCGAGTTAATACCTGAAGATGAACCTGGGGATTAATGAGTGAGTTTCTTGAACTTCACTCGATGCGGCTGAACGGATTCAGCACCGAGGCGCTTTTTCTTATCCTCTTCGTACTCTTGATAGTTACCTTCAAAGAGCACCACTTGACTGTCCCCTTCAAAAGCAAGGATGTGCGTACAAATACGATCTAAGAACCAGCGATCATGGCTGATGACCATCGCACAACCCGCAAAACTCAAAAGAGCTTCTTCTAAGGCTCGCAGCGTATTCACATCCAGATCATTCGTCGGTTCGTCGAGCAACAGAAGGTTACCGCCCGACTTCAAGACTTTCGCCAAATGCACGCGATTACGCTCACCGCCTGAGAGATTCCCCACTTTTTTCTGCTGATCGCCGCCCGTAAAATTAAAGCGTGCACAATAGGCGCGAGACTGAACTTCACGGTTTCCTAGTAGGATTGTTTCGTTCTTACCGTCAGAGATTTCTTCCCAAACAGTTTTATCAGGGTCCAATGCATCACGAGCTTGGTCCACATAAGCGAGCTTCACGGTATCACCGATTCGAATGGTACCTGAATCTGGTTTTTCCTGACCGGTAAGCATTCGGAATAGAGTTGTTTTACCCACACCGTTTCCGCCGATAATTCCGACAATGCTTCCGGGACGAATATTCATCGTAAAATTATCAATCAGAAGCTTATCTTCGAATCCTTTAGAAACTCCGTTAAATTCGATCACTAAGTTCCCTAAGCGCGGACCTGAAGGAATGTAAATCTCCATTTCTTCAATCCGTTCTGGACGATCCTCTGCCAAAAGCTTTTCGTAAGCAGACACGCGCGCTTTACTCTTGGCCTGACGTGCACGAGGACTCATTTGAATCCATTCCAGCTCACGCTCCAGAGTTTTTTGTCGCTTCGTTTCTTGCTTTTCTTCTTGAGCTAAACGTTTTTGCTTCTGATCGAGCCAAGAAGAATAATTGCCTTCCCAAGGAATTCCATGACCCCGATCCAACTCAAGAATCCAACCTGCAATATTATCTAAGAAATAACGGTCATGTGTGACAGCGACCACTGTACCTGGATATTGCTGTAAAAAGCGTTCGAGCCACTCGACCGATTCTGCATCCAGATGATTGGTCGGTTCGTCGAGAAGAAGGATATCTGGTTTCTGTAAAAGTAATCGACAAAGAGCGACACGCCGGCGTTCACCTCCGGACAGATGATTGACACCCTGATCAGCAGGTGGGAGTCGGAGTGCATCCATCGCTATGTCTAAAGTACGATCCAGATCCCAGCCGTTAGCGTGCTCAATTTTTTCTTGGAGGTCTGCTTGTTCAGAAAGCAGTTTATCCATTTGATCAGGATCCATTTCAGGATTTGCGAATTCATGACTAATGGCTTCAAAACGCTTGAGCCATTTCACAAGATCGCCCATTCCATCTTGGACATTTTCGCGCACTGTTTTGTTTTCATCTAGCTGAGGCTCTTGAGGAAGATAGCCGATCGAGATTCCTTCACTAGGACGGGCATCACCGTTAAAGTTTTTCTCAACCCCAGCCATGATTTTAAGCAAGGTCGACTTCCCTGAACCGTTCAGACCGAGAACCCCAATTTTTGCCCCATAATAAAAGGACAAATAAATATCCCGGAGAACTTGCTTGTTAGGAGGGTAAATCTTACCGACCCCTTGCATTGAAAACGCAAATTTCTGTGCCATAAACTTCCCGATCCTTCCGACCTACCAAACTTCAGCTATTTTAAAGGCACACCTATAGCATAAATCCTCCGAGTTTTAAGACTCATGTTATAAAATGAAAATGATCTGTCCTGCAGGCTGGCGACTCGAAAGTACCTACCGCGATTTAGACAATGACTTCTCTTCACAAGTATCACCCACTCCTGTGAAAGAACCTCAACTTGTTCTCTTCAACGAATCACTCGCGCGCAAATTAGGACTTATTCCTGAAGTACTCAACAATCAGCACGGAGCTCAAATTTTTTCTGGAAATAAACTTCCCCCTGGCGCATCTCCCATTGCTCAAGCTTATGCAGGACATCAATTTGGTCATTTCACTCTATTGGGAGATGGGCGAGCAATTCTATTAGGAGAACAGATTTCGCCCGATTCCCGTCGCTGGGATATCCAACTGAAAGGATCAGGGCAAACTCCATATTCTCGACGCGGAGACGGAAGAGCAGCATTAGGCCCGATGCTCCGTGAATACCTGATCAGCGAAGCCATGGCGGCTTTGCAAATTCCGACCTCTCGGAGTTTAGCCGTCACCACCACAGGAGAACCTGTCTTTCGAGACCGCACCTATCCTGGCGCGATACTCACGCGAGTAGCCTCAAGCCATATTCGAGTTGGAACCTTCGAATACGCAGCTCGATTTCACGGAAAGAGCGCTGTTCAACAATTGGCCGATTACGCTATTCGACGTCACTATCCCGAATGCGCCAATCAAACAAATCCGTATGTTGAGTTTTTGAATCAGGTCATTCATCAACAAGCCCAACTCGTCGCCCAATGGATGCTCGTTGGATTTATTCATGGCGTAATGAACACAGACAATATGCTGATCTCAGGAGAAACGATCGACTATGGCCCTTGTGCCTTCATGGATCGCTATGACCCTGCTACGGTATTTAGCTCAATCGATCATCAAGGGCGCTATGCCTATGGTAATCAACCCTCTATTGCTCATTGGAACCTTACCCGTTTTGCAGAAACACTCTTGCCTCTTTTGAACTCAAATGAGCACCAATCAATTGAAATCGCAAAACAATCCCTAGAAGGATTCTCTATTTCCTTTTCTGAACGCTGGAGCAGCGGAATGCAACATAAGCTCGGCCTAAAGGAATTTGATCTTGAACTCATTCAAGATCTACTCAATTTAATGAAAACTTATCGACTCGACTTTACCCGCACCTTTCGAGCCCTCACTTTAGGTCAACAACCTCACCCTGCACAGACAGTTTCATATTCGCAATTTAAAACTGAATTTGATTTTTGGAAATCCAGATGGAACACTGCACGCGGCAGCACAAGTGAAGCCCTGCAAGAATCTCAAAAAACAATGCGCCGTTTTAACCCCAATATCATACCGCGCAATCACCGAGTCGAAGAAGCACTCCAGGCATTTGCAGACAAGAGGGATCGAGCTCCATTAGATCAATTTCTAAAAGCATTCGCCTATCCTTTTGAAGACTTACCTGAACACGAGAGGTATCTCGAACCGGCCTACGAAAGTGCTGAACCTTATCAAACTTTTTGCGGAACCTAAATAACGAAACGCAAATAAAGCCTAGAATAAGGAGTCTACAGCAGCCCCCCCCTTATGGGAGTAATCCCGCACACACCGTCACACTTCTATTTTATCCGAAAATACTCACAATAAATCAAAAACTTACGCAGACTTAATTCAACAAATGGATCAACTCACTCCTGTCCGGTTCGCGACCCTACCAAGGGAAAGAGAGTTGAGGAGTTGGCGGATATCGTGTGACTCGAGGAAGCTTCCCTAATAGCCTAGAAATAGGCTCTTTTAAAAGTAAGAGCG
>Ga0172367_10007221_pt1 | contig 12796 bp, 14 predicted proteins | sample Lak10m_FD_114542 | JGI IMG/M metagenome (GOLD analysis project Ga0172367, IMG submission 114542) | Freshwater microbial communities from Kabuno Bay, South-Kivu, Congo - kab_022012_10m | ecosystem: Environmental > Aquatic > Freshwater > Lake | place: Democratic Republic of the Congo: South-Kivu...
ACCACGTCGAAAAGGGTCCTACCCGCCTGCCCTGGCAGAACAGTTAATTTGTCGACTTTTGCCATTCCATCCTCGAGCTCTATTCCTTGGCGAAAAGCTTCAGCCACTTCCCTGCTGACATTGCCCTTCAACTCCATCAGATAATTCTTAGGTAACGAGAAGGAAGGATGAGTGGCGCGATGAGCCAGATCCCCATCATTGGTCAACAGCAGCAACCCTTCAGATTCCTTATCCAAGCGACCGACATGGAAAAGTCTCTCCTGCCTATCTCGTAAGAGATCACCCAAATGCGGCCTATTCTCAGGGTCTGAGAGGGTGGATAAAATACCTCTGGGTTTATTGAGTGCAAGATAAATCTTGGTCTTTATGTGGTTTATTGCCTCACCATCAACTGCAACTTCAGACTTTTCGGGATCCACTTTCACTCCGAGAGTGCGAATGACCTTTCCATCAACAACCACTCGGCCATCGAGAATCATCTCTTCGGCTTTACGACGGCTTGCGACCCCCGCATCAGCGAGCACCTTCTGTAGTCGGATCTCCATGATAGAAGAGCCTAGAGGTCCCGTTGGGACCGGGTCTAATCAGGGTCTAATCAGTAAGGGTATCGAGGACCGAATCTAAGGCATCGATATTTGGTAGATGTGGTGCAATCTCTGGAAGGTCAGCAAGGGAGGCTACGCCCAATCGCTCCAGGAAGTACCCGGTCGTTTGATACAAGATCGCACCAGATTCTCCTTCGATCCCAGCCTCTTCCACCAACCCTCGATTGACTAACGTCTTCATTACCGCTTCCACATTTACACCACGAATTGCGGAGACGCGAGCTCGGGAGACGGGCTGTCGGTAGGCAATAACCGCCAAGGTCTCTAAAGCGGCCTGGGTGAGCTTGGCTTGCTGTCCTTCCAAAACAAATCGCTCGACGGCGCTGGTTGCCTCCGGATGGCTATAAAAACGCCACCCTCCTGCCACCTCTCGCAATTCAAAACCTCGCTCTTCAGAGGTGTAACTTTCCGCAAGGGCGCGAAGGCGAGCGCGAATTTCATCGGTAGGTACCTCAAGCACTTGAGCAAGAAGTAGCTCCGTCACTGGTTCATCGACCACCATCAAAATGGCCTCCAGTGAGCGTTCAATCGTGCGATCTGCCATCGTCTTACAAGCCCTCTCGTTCTGCAGGATTCTCGACCCGCTCTTCGAGCGCGGGCGGGAGATCAAATTCATCGTTCACAGCAACCTCTCCCTCGGCGCTGCCAATCCAGCGTATCTGGAGATCGCCTAGGGGTGTTACCTGATCAAAATGAATGGCCCCTTCTTTGTACAACTCCAAGAGGGCGAGAAATCGAGCGACAACCACCAGCGTGTGCTCGGCATCCGCCGTTAGGGCGCGGAAGGTAGCGGTCCCCACTCTCCGAAGGTGCGCGACCACATGTTGCGCCTCTTCACGGACGCTCACCGCCGGGCTGTGAAGGTGCGAAATACTGAAAACTGGCTGGGTTTTTGGGGTGAGGGCTCGAGTTGCGATGAGCGCGAATCGTTCTGCGCCAACCCCAATGAGAACTTCAGGAAGGAGCGCGGCCAATTTGGGGTCTAACGCCACCATTCGGGGGTGACGCTTTGTTTCGCTCTCAATCCACTCCTGGAAAGTTGCTGCAATCTCCTTATAAGCCTTGTACTGGAGCAAGCGAGCAAAGAGAAGGTCCCGAGCTTCCAAGAGGGCTAAATCCTCCTCGTCATCAACCTCTCCTGTTGGGAGCAATCTCGCGGCTTTCAGGTCGAGCAGGGTCGCTGCCACTACCAAAAACTCAGTAGCCTCATCTAAGCGCCAATGCCCTTCCATCGCCTTAATGTGGGAGATGTACTCATCGGTGACCACGCTCAATGCCACCTCGGTGACATCCATTTTGTGGCGGGCGATTAATTGGAGCAGGAGGTCAAAAGGCCCTTCAAAATTAGTTAAACGGACGGAAAATCCAGGAATTCGCTCCTCGCTATGAGGAGCTCCCCCTTTATCGTCTTGAGTGCCAATCACATGGACACGTTATCGGATTACTGTCCGCGGAGTCTGCGAGCCAGGATGCTCGACTCTCCTTTAGCCTCGAGATCGGCCACAATTACCGCGACCGCTTCACGGACGATCCGTCCTCGGTCGACCGCCAACCCCATATCTCCGCGGAGAGTTAAGCGCGCCTGTTCCAAATCAAAGAGTTCTTCTGGTGAGAGATAGACAGTTATCTTCTCCTCGTGCCGTTCACGTCCTGATGGCGCGCTCGCGCTCCGCGAGACTCGTCGTCGCGCAGTTGTGCGAACTGGGGCAGGTTTCTCAGCTCGGGGCGGGGCAGAATTTGGTGCCTTGCTCTCTCCCTCGCGCTCCGGCACTGCCGCCGGAACTGCTGACAGCGTTGCAGATGTGGTCCGAAAAAGTTCTTCGGCTCCTGGCAGGCTCACTCGTCGACTCATGCTGTTCCTCCTCGGGCAATAACTTCCCGTGCTAGTCGACGGTAAGCGGTTGCCCCCGTCGAAGATGATGCGTAATTGGTGATTGGCTCACCAGCGGCCGTCGTTTCATTAAATCGAACTGTTTTCGAGATAACTGTGTCGAACACTTGCTCTGGAAAGGCTTCATAGATCCGAGAGAGCACCTCTTTGCTATGTGCCGTCCGCTCAAACATCGTGGCCACGATCCCAATGATTTTCAAGTCAGGATTGAGGCGCTCTTGAATTTTAGAGGTAATTTCCTTAAGTAACTTAAAGCCACGTAACGCGAAATACTCACATTGCAAAGGTACGAGAACCAGATCTGCAGCGGTCAATGCATTCACCGTGAGCAGGCCCAAGGAGGGCTGACAATCGATAAGTATGACGTCGTAATCAGGTGCAACCGTGGCCAGAATCCGCTTCAATGTCTGCTCTCTTGCAACCTCATTGACCAAGCCAATTTCGGCGCCAGAGAGCATGATGTCGCTGGGGATCAGATCCATGCCAGGGACGCTCGTTTTGAGAAGAACATCATCAACCTGCGCATTGCGATCCATTAAAAGGTTGTAGATAGAGCTTTCTAACTCGTCGGTCACTACTCCCAGGCCGATGGAGAGCGAACCTTGTGGATCAAAATCCACCAATAAAACCCTCCGTCCCAATTCAGCCAAACATGCTCCCAGACTGATGGTTGTCGTCGTTTTTCCAACGCCACCTTTTTGGTTTACCACTGCAATGGTCTTCGCAGGACCATGCTTCCCCTTGGGATCAATCTTCTTGGCTACGGGGATACTCTTTGAACGACCTTTCATCAGCTCGTGCACTGAAACGACATCATCATCAATGCGGGCGGCTTTTGTCGATTTAGCACTCAAGCGAGAAACCTCTCTTTTGGGTAGCGGGAGCCTAGAGGTCAATTCCTGAGCGAGGCAACTATGAACCCTGGGTTTAGGTAGCGCCCTTACTTGGCTCGTGGATGGGCGAGTAGGTATGCCTCGCGCAACCGGTCAATTGTTACCAAGGTATAGATCTGCGTCGTTGCTACGCTCGCATGGCCGAGCAGTTCCTGCACGGTACGAATATCAGCCCCACCGTCGAGCAAGTGCGTGGCAAATGAATGTCGCAGGGAGTGCGGACTCAGTTCGGTTGTTACGCCACCTTTGATTGCTGCGCTCCGCACGATTTCCCATGCGCTCTGTCGCGATAACCCACCGCCTCGCATATTCAAGAAAAACTTCCGTTCACTCTTTCCCGCCAGTAGTGCAGGACGACCACGAACTGCGTAGGCATCTACTGCTTCCCCTGCAAAAGTGCCCACCGGAACAACTCGCTCTTTACCGCCCTTACCAAAGAGTCGGAGCGAGGTCAGTGGTTTTCTTATCTGATCGATTTCTAGATTCACAATCTCGCTCACTCGAGCTCCCGTTGCATAGAGCAATTCAATGAGGGCGCGATCCCGTAACGATTGGGAGGTAGAACCATCTCCCGCTCCGGTAATCATTGCCTCTATTTCGGCGACAGTAAGGGCTTTCGGCAAACGCCTTCCCGGCGTTGGCGGACGAACCTGCGCTGCTGGGTCTACCTGAGCGTGTTCTCGAGCGTAAAACTTATGGAAACCTCGGAGCGCGATGATCGATCGCGCCGATGATGAGACCGATAGCGGTGAGTGTTCACCATCCCCGCTCCGAAGATAGCTGAGAAAATCCTCGATATCGCTCTCACGTGCTTCTGCAATTTCTTTTCCGCGTCCTTCGAGGAACTCGAAATAGCGAGTGATATCACGGCGATAGGCGAGCAAAGTATTTCGAGAGAGTCCACGCTCAACCGTCAGGTGATCGAGAAATACCTCAACATCAGGAGGGAAGTTCATGGATATCTCGAACGGGCAGACCCAGTGCGCGCCCAACCTCTGGGGAATAAAGCGCGCCTTCATGGGTAGCCAAACCTGCTTGAAGTGCAGGGCTCTGCTTCACCGCTTCTTGCCAACCCAGATTTGCCAACTGCAAAAGGTAAGGCAAGGTCGCGTTGGTAAGCGCAAGAGTTGATGTCCGAGGCACAGCTCCGGGCATATTTGCAACACAGTAAAAGAGGCTCTCATGGACCGGATAGGTTGGTTCGGCGTGGGTAGTGGGTTTGGAATCTTCGAAACATCCACCCTGATCGATAGCGATATCCACCAAGACGCTCCCCGGTTTCATCTTTGCTACCAGGGAATTAGAGATCAGTTTAGGAGCCTTATTCCCTCGGATTAAGACCGCTCCAATTACTAAATCTGCTTCAACTGCTAATTCGGCTATCGCGCCACTTGTCGAATAGATAGTCTCGATATTGCCGGCAAACATCTCTTCCAACTCTTTCAGCCGCGCAATATTTCTATCAACAATCTGAATATGTGCACCCATGCCATGAGCAATTCGCGCCGCCTCTGTTCCGGCAACGCCACCGCCAAGAACTAGCACCCGACCAGGTCGCACTCCGGGTACACCACCAAGAAGTACTCCGCTACCTCCGGAGGCTTTCTGCAACGCGTATGCGCCCACCTGTGGCGCGAGTCGTCCCGCTACTTCACTCATAGGTGCAAGTAGCGGAAGATGGCCATTAATGGTGACAGTTTCATATGCGATGCTGGTGATTCCGCTCTGCAACAAACCATCGGTACAACTTCGGGAAGCGGCAAGATGAAGATATGTAAAAAGTAATTGCTCTTTCCGCATTAATGGAAACTCCGAAGGCAATGGTTCTTTCACTTTAACGATGATTTCGCCACTGCCCCACACCTCTGCCGCACTATCAAGAATCCGTGAGCCGGCATTTCTGTAATCATCATCTGAGAAACCCGCGCCCACTCCGGCGCTATTTTCGACAACTACTTCGTGCCCGTTTTTCACTAATTCGGCGGCGCCATTTGGCGTAAGGGCCACTCTAAATTCTTGAGCTTTTACCTCTTTAGGCAGACCAATAATCATCAGACGAACGCCAATCTATTTATGCTGCGGAAGCGCCGGCACGTACCGCAAGCGCTGCTCCTATCAAACCAGCAAAGAGCGGATGTGGCCTGGTAGGACGACTTTTGAACTCTGGATGCGCTTGAGTGCCCACATAAAAAGGATGGACGCTCTCAGGCAATTCTACAAATTCCACCAAATGACCATCAGGAGAGAGACCGGAGAAGAGCAACCCTGATTTCTCAAGATCACTTCGATACTTGTTATTGACCTCGTAACGATGACGGTGGCGTTCCTCGATCACTTCAGCCCCGTAAAGTTTTGCAACGATTGAACCTGCACGAAGATGTGCGGGGTAAAGCCCCAGGCGCATTGTTCCACCCATATCCCGTTCGCCACGAATGACATCTTCCTGTGAAGCCATAGTGGCAATAACTGGAAATTCGCATTTCTCATCGAATTCTGCGGAATTAGCGCCTTTCATACCCCCAAGATTTCGTGCTCCTTCGATGACCATACATTGCAATCCCAAACAGAGACCGAGGGTAGGAATCTTGTTTTCACGCGCGTAAGTGAGCGCACCGATTTTCCCCTCTAAACCTCTGATACCAAAGCCACCGGGGACGCAGATTGCATCGATGCCAGCCAACTCTTTCGCAGCGCGCTCTGGAGTATCACATGAATCGCTCGCGACCCATTTGATATTCACCTTCGCGGAATGGGCAAATCCACCTGCTCGGAGAGCCTCTGTTACTGAGAGATATGCATCAGGTAAATCGACATACTTTCCGACAAGGGCAACATTCACTACATGTTGTGGGTGGTGAACCCGACTGAGTAATCGATCCCAATCACTCCAATCGACATCCCTAAATGGCATGCCTAGACGTCTGACGACGTAAGCATCAAGACCCTCTCGATGAAGCACTTTGGGGATGTCGTAAATTGATGGCGCATCTGAGGCGGCGACGCAAGCTTCAGTATCAACATCACACATCAAAGAGATTTTTCGCTTTACTCCATCAGGGATATCCCGATCGGAACGGAGAACAATCGCATCCGGCTGGATGCCGATACTGCGCAGAGCTACAACGCTATGTTGAGTCGGTTTAGTTTTTAATTCTCCCGAAGGGCCGATGTAGGGAACGAGTGAGACGTGGAGAAAGAAGACATGCTCACGACCTAGATCTTGGCGAACTTGGCGGGCAGCTTCGAGAAATGGCAACGACTCGATATCCCCGACCGTGCCACCAATCTCCGTGATGATGACATCGATTGCCGGAGCCGCTCCAGCGCGCATTCGTTCTTTGATTTCGTTGGTGATGTGCGGAATTACTTGGACGGTATCCCCCAGATATTCGCCACGCCGCTCCCGAGAGATAACTCGTGAATAGATTTGACCTGTTGTTATATTGGAAGAGCCAACGAGGTCCACATCAAGAAAGCGTTCGTAATGACCGATATCCAAATCAGTTTCCGCGCCATCGTCAGTGACAAAGACTTCGCCATGCTGAAAAGGATTCATCGTTCCGGGATCGACATTGAGATAAGGATCGAGTTTCTGCATGGTGACACGTAAGCCACGCGCGCGGAGAAGGCGACCTAAAGAGGAGGCAGTTAACCCTTTACCTAATGAGGAGGCGACACCACCGGTTACGAAAATATGCTTGGTGATATGAACCGAGGCCATCATGGAAGACCAGTCTATTGGGTCATGGTCGACTTCAGGTAATTTGCCGGAAATTCAGGCGCGTTTACTCCGCCCTCCCACTCCTCTTACTCTTCCCGCTCCTGCCACTCTCTTCTGTTCTGCGGCAACGAAAGCAAGCAGCTCCTCGGCATGCTCTCGGGCCAATGGCGACTCCTCGCGCCCTGCCATCATCCGAGCCAATTCGTTAGTTCGATCACTCCCCTCCAGCAACGTGAGATCGCTACTGGTGACACTCTCTGAGGACTCTTTTCTGATGGAGTAATGGGTATCGGCCCACGCAGCAACCTGTGGCAAGTGGGTCACGACAAGAACTTGAGCATGTTGAGCTAATCGCGCCAGCCTTCTGCCGACCTCGACCGCTGCCTTCCCGCCCACTCCCGCATCTACCTCATCGAAAATATAGGTAGGAATGGTGGAGCGACCAGCGAGAACTACCTCGATTGCCAACATGATTCTGGAAAGTTCACCACCGCTCGCGCCTTTATTGATCGGTAGTGGTTGGGCACCAAGGTGAGGAGTGAGTAAAAAAGTCACTTCATCACAGCCAAGTGGTGAACAAAGACGAGTGCGCGCCCCGTCATTTACCGCCAAGCCTTCAGAGATATCTTCCACAAGTATGGAGATCCGCGCTGCAGGCATCGCTAATTGCGACAACTCCACCGAGATCTCTTCCTCACATTTTTGGGCATACTCTTGGCGCACGCGAGATAATTCTTTTGCGGAGTCAAGAAGTTTTTTAGCGCACTCTTGGCGCTCACTCTCAAGTGCGGCAATGCCTTGATCACCCTCTTGCAATTGACCAAAGAGAAGTCGTGACCGTTTGGCCTCGTCGATGAGAGCGCCCTCTGGATCATCTAACCCCGATTGCCCATATCTTTTGATTAAGGCAACGACCTCAGCGCGACGCGAGTGCATCTCTTCAAGCGCTCCTGGCTCAACATCGAGATCCTCCTCTTGACGCCGTAGTGAAGAGGAGAGCTCGTTAACGAGTATCGAAATTTCACGAATCAACCCTTGGTTCGCTTGAGTGACAGTACTTCCATCATTAAGGGCATCCAGTGCTCGTTTGGCCAGCGATAATTTGCCAGAAATGCTTGACTCATCGTCGGCCAGAATATTTAAGGCGCTGGCAAGAGCGCTACGAGTGGCATCCACATTCTCAAGAGCGAGGATACGCTCCTTCAATAGTGCAGACTCGTTGGCTAAAGGTTTGACGCGATCGAAATCGGTAAGAAATGTGGTTATCCGTTCTAATTCTCGTTCTCGAGTGCTCCGTAGTTCTTCCAAGGATTTGATGCTCTCCACTACTTCGCGATAGCGGAGAAAGAGCGCTCTATAACGCTCTGAGTGATCTGCAATCGGCTTTGCGCCATAACGATCGAGAATCTCCCGTGCGCGGTCTGCCTTAAGGAGCGTGAAATTAGCGCTCTGTCCATGAATGGAGAGCAACTCCGCGCCAATATCGCTCAATGCTGAGATTGTCGTGGAACTTCCACCCACATTGGCGCGACTCTTTCCTTCACTCGTTACCGTGCGGGATAAAAGCACTTCACCAGACTCCACCTCTCCGCCCAACTCGGATACCCGCTCTGCAATATGGACATCGATTGCAAAACGCCCAACAATGTGGGCGCGCTCGCTTCCAGTCCGTACAACAGTTGCATCCGCCCGAGCGCCGGTTAAGAGCGAAAGTGCAGAGAGAATCATCGTTTTTCCAGCGCCCGTTTCGCCTGTGATTACCGTCAAACCCGGACCGGGCGAAAAGTGAGCGCGTTCAATAACTCCCAGTGCGGAAATTTCCACATCAATGAGAGCGCCGTTACTCACTCTCCACGCCATCCAGCAACTGGCAATTGAAATTTAGCAACCAAGCGATTGGTAAATGGTGCGCTATTCATTCGGGCGAGAGTAAAGGTGTGTTGATCTCGGGTGATGGTTATTAAATCCTCTTTCAATAAGGACTTATGTCGAAAACCATCAGCACTTAACGTGGCGTTTTCGGAGCGAACCGAGATTGAAATTTCACTTCGAGGCGAGAGGACCATAGGTTTGGCAAATAGCGCATGGGCTGCTAACGGGAGTAAAACCAGAGCATCAACGTCTGGCCAGACCACAGGCCCTCCGGCAGAAAAAGCATAGGCAGTTGAACCGGTAGGTGTGGCGCAGAGAACGCCATCGCAATTCCATAATGAGAGAGGTCTTTGGTCCACGGAGACGAAGAGCTCCACCATTTGAGAAGACTCTTTCTCAATAACAATCTCGTTGAGCGCCCAGCCTGAATCGACTATCGCCCCATGTCGTTCGATTTCATAGGAGATGCTCATCCGCTCTTCAAAGACGAAATCTCTAGAGATTATCGCGCGCACAACTTCTGCATTGGAAGGGCGTTCTACTTCCGCAAGAAAACCCATATGACCAATATTGATCCCCAAAATCGGAATGCTGCTTCCATAACTCATCTCGGCGCTGCGAAGCATGGTGCCATCGCCGCCAAGGACCAGGATAAGTTCAAACTCTTTGATGGGTCGTCCCGAATAGCGCGCAATTTCAGGGACGCCACTTCCATCGCTGCTGAGGTGATGTTCCACAGAAATTCCCGCGCTTGATAGGCCTCTGGCGATTTCAAGGGCAGTTGTAAGTGCGCTCTCTCGCTTGGGGTGGAGGAGCATAAGTACTCGCCGTTCTGTGTTCTCGTTCATTGCGGACCTTCTGTGATTGCCAACGTTGCACGTTCGTGGGTGAGCTCTGGAGCGCCCCTGTGCAGCCAGAGGAAATACTCAACATTTCCCGATGGTCCGGGCAGTGGACTTGCAGTAACCCCAACTACCCCAAGGCCCATCTCCCAAGCGGCGCGGGCAACCTCTTCGATAGCCGATAAACGCAAGGCAGGATCACGAACCACTCCCCCTGCGCCCAACTTCTCACGCCCAACTTCAAATTGTGGTTTCACCATGACAAGGAAATCCGCATCGCTATCTGTTACCGCGACAAGTGCGGGAAGCACGAGCGTTAGGGAGATGAAGGAGAGATCAGCGACAACCAAATCGACAGGAGCCCCCACCTGCTCAAGGGTGAGATGGCGAACATTAGTTCGATCAAGAACTGTTACCCGGGAATCTTGTCGTAGCTCCCATGCCAATTGACCATATCCCACATCGACTGCAATAACCTGACGTGCCCCATTTCGAAGGAGGACATCAGTAAAACCTCCGGTAGAGGCGCCAGCATCCAAGGCTCGCTTACCCTCGACCTTCACTTCCGAGAAGACTGAGAGAGCTCCCGCAAGTTTATGGCCACCTCGAGAGACAAATTCATCTCTATCTTCAGCAATCGCGATCGAAGTCTCAGCATCTACTTGGGTAGCAGGTTTGGTTGCAGGTATACCCGCCACTAAAACTACGCGTGCCTCGATGAGATCGGTTGCCGCTTCGCGCGAACGCGCCAAACCACGTCGAACCAACTCTGCATCAAGTCGCGAACGCACCATTACCTAGAGACCTTCAATCTCCGAAAGCGCTCGCTGTAGATCACTATGGATTTCCTCGTACGCAAGAACATGTTCGCTTACCTCTTTTTCAGAGAGCGCGGCAATCTTCTCTCTCATCGAAGTAATGGACTCAGGAGGTTCTCCGCCCATCACTAACCCTTACTATTCTTTGTTGTCTTTGTTCTCTTTTTTGCTTTTTTCTGGACGCTCTTTTGGGCGCTTCTCATACTGGCTGCTTTTTTGGCAGCAGTTTTACCTCGCCGGGTAGCGGGCTTCTTGGCGGCGTTCTTTTTCTTTAAACCCAATTGATTTCGCAAATCTGAAATCTCTTCTTGCAGGGCATGAAGATCACTCTCTTTCGCAAGCCCGAGCTTCTTCACCGCTCGCTCTGTCTCGCGTTCGATCCGAATCTTCAAGGCATCGCCACTCTCCTTAACCCACGAGTTAAGCGCTGCGGCCGCTTTCTCTGGATTGAAATCATTACCGAGCGCCTTCTGAGCATATGCACGAAAAGCGCCAATAAGGTCAGTGCTACCTGCCATGACCGCTCCATTCACTAGGGTTGGCTAACGCTACCGCTTTCTCGCCACCGGAGCCGGGCGGTCAGCGCTCCCTGCCTATCGTGGAGAGATGCTGGTGACCTCAATATAGGTACGTGAAGCGAGAGCTCCACCTGCTCGCCAGAACCTTCGGCGGATTCGCCCTCGCACCTCCACCCACTCTCTAACTTTCATCGAACGAAAAACCCGCATAATTTCTTCTTTTTCGCACTCCAACTCAAAAATCTCTCGCGCGCCAGATTGAGGAATCTCCAATCGTCTGGCAAAAACCCCCTCTCGCGAAGTAGTTGCAGATGCGATTACCCCGACCAGGCGTACCTGGTTATAGCCCTTTAGGGATGAGTTGGTCTTCTTGGCGTTCTTCACAGTCATGTGCTCTCCTTCGATCAATTCCACACTGCAAAAAATGCAGTGGAAGCGAGTGTGAAGATGAGGTGTGACAGGTCCTGTTGCTTATGTGGAAAAGAATTATTTTTTCTTGAGTGCTAGTGATCGTTCGCGCGCGTCAGTCTGTTGATTGATATCGACTGCGGCTGCCTTTTCAAACCATTCTGCCGCTTCATCGATTCGATCCAACGCTTCGAGCACATCTGCATATGCATAACGTAACCGAGCAGACCAGAGGGGATTCTTTTCACCAAGCTCTTTGCACTCCAATGCCGTGAGCGCTGCACCAACCTCTCCAAGGTCTCTACGTGCGCCGCTGAGAACAATCCGAAGTTCTACCTGTCCATCTTTATCTAATTTCTTGGCTTCAGGAGCCTTTGCTAACTCAATCGCTTTAAGAGGTTCACCTAAACCTCGCTGTGCATCACAGATCATCGGCCACATTGAAGGATCTCCGGTAATTCGAAAAGCTGTTTTTAATTCGCGAAGCGCAACATCGAACTTACCTGCGTTATATGCAGCAATCCCTGCTAATTCTCGTACTCGACCCACTCGTGCTGCCCGTGCTGATGCAGCAACTCCATGTGCGTAGGCTCTCTCGGGATCTTCCGGCATGTAATAAACCATTGCCAATAGGTGTCGTGCAGTCTGCTCTGCATTATCGGATGCAAGTGAGGAGAGTTCGTGAAGGAGTTGTTTATCTATCTCTTCCCTATAGATCTCTTGTGGGATTTCTGGTTCAAGACGACGGGGTTCTTCTCTATTTTGATTCTCTACTCTCTTAGGTCGATCAGAGCTTGGCTTACGTGAGGAACTTGATGCGCCCGTTCTTTTTTTAAAGCCACCTGCTCGCTTTCCACTCCCTTTTCCCATCCCTTTTCCCAAGGAGGAGCGCGAATCGCGCGTACGATCAGATCGTGATGCTTTATCCATGATCGATGCTCCTCTTACAGTTCTTGCGCTCTATACAAATGAAAAAGGGATGCAGTATGAAACTACATCCCTCTCTCGAATTTAAGTCCGGCGGCGTTCTACTCTCCCACAAGGTCACCCGTGCAGTACCATCGACGCTGAGAGGCTTAACTTCCGGGTTCGGAATGGGACCGGGTGTTTCCCTCTCGCTATGACCGCCGAAACGCTATTGAGATATCAACCGTATCTCGGGAACCGCACAGTGGACGCGAACAAAATATTATGTGTTAAATCCTCGGCCTATTAGTATCGGTCAGCT
>Ga0172367_10007222_pt1 | contig 12796 bp, 9 predicted proteins | sample Lak10m_FD_114542 | JGI IMG/M metagenome (GOLD analysis project Ga0172367, IMG submission 114542) | Freshwater microbial communities from Kabuno Bay, South-Kivu, Congo - kab_022012_10m | ecosystem: Environmental > Aquatic > Freshwater > Lake | place: Democratic Republic of the Congo: South-Kivu...
ACCCTTTGACCTTAATGGCAATACCAAAGATGGGACTGGTTTCTGGCAAGGATTCGACATCAATGGCTTTGATCCTGCCGGCTTTGATCTCAACGGCTATGACATCAATGGATATAACGCCCAGGGTTTTGACGTTGACGGTTACGACGTTGAAGGTTATAACGTTGAAGGTTATAACGTTGCTGGATATAACAGAGCCGGTTTTGACATTGACGGGTATGGACCCGATGGATACGACGCTCAAGGGTGGAACGCACTCAGCCAATGTCGGGATACTTCCAATAGATACTTTGACCTCAATGGCAATACCAAAGATGGGACTGGTTTCTGGCAAGGATTCGACATCAATGGCTTTGATATTGATGGATTTGATGAAGCAGGACTCGATGCAGAAGGTTTCAACCGAGACGGTTTCGGTGTCGACGGATACAACCGAGAAGGTTTTGACGAGACGGGTCTTGATCGTGATGGTTTCAACGCTGATGGCTTCGATCGCGATGGATACGATCTGGATGGATTCGATGTAACAGGCTTTAATGCCGCAGGATATGGACGGGATGGCTTTAATCTTGCAGGCTTCAACGAAACTGGTTTCGATCGCGATGGATACAACGTAGACGGTTTCAACGAGGATGGCTTTAATCGCGATGGTTACGACTTAGATGGCTTTGATGCTGCAGGCTTTAATGCCGCAGGATATGGACGGGATGGTTTCAATCTCGCAGGTTTGAATGAAGCCGGTTTTGATCTCGATGGTTTCAATGCCGAAGGATTTAATGAGTTTGGTGTCGACCGAGAAGGATATGACGCCGAGGGCTTTGATGCAGGTGGTTATGACCGCGATGGTTATGACCGCGATGGGTACAACATCGATGGTTATGACGGCGACGGATTCAACGCTGACGGCTTCAACGCGGATGGCTTCGATGAAGACGGATTCAACGCCGCTGGATTTAATGCTGACGGTTTTGATGTCAACGGGTATGATGCAAATGGCTTGGATGCCGATGGTTTTGACATAAATGGCTTTGACGTCAATGGATTCCCTAAGACCAACGATCCAGCTGACGGCGAAGGCGACGACGAAGAAGATGACGATGACGACGACGATCATGATGACCATGGGCACGATGACGAAGATGATGACGATGACGACGATGACCACGATGACCACGATGATGATGTGGTCGAATTAACCCCACCGGAGCCGAGCTAATATGAAAAGGTCAATCAAGAAATCAATTGCATCCACAGCAAGCTTTACTCTTCTTGCCTCTCTGCTTGCCTTCGTTCCAGTTGCACTAGGTGTAGATGCAGCCATGGCCGCTACCTTGGATAACACCCGTTTTTCACGAGAGAAGGTCACTTCAGCTTTTAAAAATAATGGAGCCAACATTTATGCAGACTGTTATCGATCAGCTGGAACGTGCACTGTGCAACGAAGTAGTTCGTACGAATGGACTCTGCCCTCTGGCGGATATTTCAGACTCGAGCGAAGCGTCAACCCATCATGGCCCTGGCGAGTTCAGGCATGTTCATTTGGTGGCTCGTGTGAAATTGCCTCGACCATTGGAAAAATTTACGCCTATAAACCGGGAGGGTTCTTCATCTATCGTGCGCCCAATGCCTCCTATAACTGGGTTTTTTCCCTTAGTTTCGTAAGTCCCTACTGGCTTGCACTCGGTCAATACGTTTCATGGACATTTGATGGCCCTGGTACTGGACGTGAGGGTGAATATATTTCAGCGCCTTCGTCAGTATCTGCATCCATTGATGGTGAAGCGCGTGTGGGTTCAAGACTCTCTGCCGCCAGTTCATATGTAGGTGTCGATGGTCAAGTGAGTTATCAATGGAAAAGGTCAAACGAAATCGGTATAGGAACCTTTAACAATATTTCTGGCGCTACAGGTCAGACCTATACATTACAAGCGGGGGATTCTGGTAAATATGTCCGCGTAACAGTTACGGTCGCTAACTTCTTTGGTTCAGCAAATGCCACATCAACGCAAGTACAGATAGCTGCTCCTCCAGCGCAATTGGATTCTACTTTTGGATCAGTAACAGCATTCTTAGGTGGATTTTCAGTAAATATCAATAACTACGACGCTACTTATACCTATGAAGCCACAGTTAACAAAGGCGTTGTGACTGTAGGAACAGCGAGCGGGAGCAATCTTCCGTTAACGGTCACGGGACTTTCTTCTGCAGAGAACGCTCAGGTAACAGTGACAACTTCAAAATCAGGGGCGACAAACGGAAGCGGAACAGTCTCTGGTACATCACTTACATCAGCCATCACTGCAAGTACTGGCCCAGTTGGACGGTGGATAGCATCTTCTATCGCTGAAGAATCAGGAACAATGCTCATCGCAAATCAGGGTGGATACCTCTATACATCAACCGACAATGGCGTGAACTGGGCACAACGAGCATCTATTCAAAATTGGAGCAGCGTCGCTCAGTCAGCCGATGGCACACAGATGTATGCAACTGTGGCTGGCGGAAAGATATATAGATCAACTGACTCAGGAGTAACGTGGAGTGATATAGCGTCAGTCCAAAATTGGCGAGCTATCGCGAGTGACTTCGATGGCTCAGTACTTCTTGCAGCAGTCTCTGGTGGAAAACTCTGGCGCTCAACGGATTTCGGAAATAATTGGAGCGAAGTTGAATCCACTCGCAATTGGCGTAGCATTGCCGTCTCCAATAACGGTTCCAGCATGCTGGCTCTCCCATATGGTGGAACGACTTATATTTCGAGGGACTCGGGCGCTTCCTGGATAGTCGATGTAAGCGGCTGGAATGCTCCTTCATGGGTTTCTGCCGCTATCAGCTCGGACGGAAATACCTTTTATGCCGCTCCATTCTCAGGTTATGTAGCAAGCTCAACAAATACCGGAGCATCCTGGAGTCCCTACATGGTTCCGGTGAACACCACAGCAATCTCCTTAGCGGAAACTACAAATCAAATAATGCAGTGCGGTAACGATGGAGCGATAAGAATCGGGTCGGCAATTGGAATTTCCGTGGGAAGTGTTGCGGCCAATCCAACGCCGTGGGTGTCATGCTCAATTAGCGCAGATGCAGAAGTGTTACTAGCAACCTCAACAACTGGTCTTTTATATATTTCAACAGACGGGGGAGATAATTGGACTGTACGGAGTATCCATTCCGGTAATGTAAAACGTAGAGCAATCGTTGCAACTGAAAGCGGTAACGAACTCTTTTCTGTTGTCTATGGTGGCACAATCGAATACTCCAGCAACGGTGGAGCATCATGGTCAACAGCTTTCGATTTGAATCAAAACTGGATTGGGATATGTGCCTCAACTTCGCTCAACAAAATCTATGCAATTGCATATCAGGGATACATTTATCAGTCGATGGACTCCGGTGCGACTTGGAATAGAGTGGAATTTAGAACCCTTCCGTGGGTGGCAATTGCCTGTTCTACCGATGGCAGCACAGCAGTTGCCGTCGCTAAGGGTGGAAATATTTACAACACCACTGAGTCAGGCACCAATTGGACTCCGCGCGATCAAAAACGTAAGTGGGTCGGCGTAGCGCTCTCGAGTAATGGAACTAAAGTTGCAGCAGTTGTCGAAGGTGGCTTCGTATACACCTCAAGTAATTCAGGTGATAACTGGACTCAGCGTGGGTCATCGCGCAACTGGAGCGCCATTGCTTCATCGAGCAATGGAAATAAACTTGTCGCAACTGTCGCCAAGGGAAAAATTTATGTTTCAAGTAATAGTGGTGAATCGTGGAGCGCTAAAGAGTCGAATCGAAACTGGCTCAATGTGGTCTCTTCTACGAGTGGAAATAAATTGATTGCCGTTGTTGGCACGGGACGGATCTACACATCGAGCAACTCTGGGGCAACGTGGACCGCACGAGAATCTGCTCGAAACTGGAGAGGGCTCTACATCTCAGGTAACGGAAATAGAGCCTTTGCAGCAGATTTTGGTCGAAAGCTCTATTCATCTACCAATTCTGGTGAGTCATGGACTGCGCTATGAAATCTCTCGTAGGCACCTCGCTAGAACCCCCAATATCTAGAGTAAAATTTGACCGTGGATAACGAGCAGCAAGTTGTGACGGGGCCGTCGAAGGTGCGCTCTGCTCTCACACGACTTCGAAAGCTTGTCGACCGCCAACCAGAGATTCCGCTCACTCCAGAGCAGTTAAAGAAGTTGAAGAAGCATCGGCGGAACATCATCATCACAATGATTATTCCGACCTTCTTCTTTGTCACCACACCAGTGATTGTTTTTCGCCCGGTCAAAGCAACTGCCGAACCCTGCCAAGGTGTCACGAGCCAATTCCAATTAACAGAGCAACCCGTGATTATTCCTGCGGAAGATGGGCGTTCGATAAAAGGACCGGAAGGCATCGCGATGATGCGTTCTTACTCCATTGCCGGTCAAACTCTCGACACGATTCCCTTGGGATACTCAACGGCGAACAAACCCAACGCTAACCTCCGTGCAATTCCCTTGAACGAAATTATTCAAAAAGTTGCTGATGATCCTGATCTGCAACCACAGTTGAGCCAGGTGCGAAACCTTGCCTACGCAATTCGTTACAACGGAGATATCGCGTCTTCCATCCTCTCGCTCACTGCGCGCGAGGGAACAATTGCGACTTGGATCGCAGCTCAACGAATTCTTGGTATCGAAGCGGATTTCTTCACTCAAGATCAACTCGTGAGTGAACTTGCAGATTCGATTGCAGGTGCTGCCGGAGATGGTTCCTGGCCATTTGATGATGTCGGGCCAGGTGCGCTCTCATCAACTGCAACAATCGATGGCGATTCACTCCATATATATGTACTCACTACACGTGAGGGTTTTGATAAAGATGATGTGGCAAATGGCGAGAACTTAGAGCGCTCAGTGAGCCAAGCAGCGAAGAATCAACGGATTACCGTCACCTATCCAGGTGGCGAAGTTCGCGGTGTTACCTCGAGCAATGGCGATGTCTGCATCTCCGTTCCCTGGACTACCGGGAAAACTCTGCCCCAACTTCGCGTGACCTGGCAGATGACCGTTCCTGCCGGAACGATCCTCTATAACTTGAAAGAGTTCGAGGGTGGCGATCGTTATGCACTGATGGATAACGCGGAAATCACCCTCAATGCCCTTGCACTTCCCGTTGCAACTCAGGTGATTTGGAGTTCGACCTCATGACCGACAATAAATTTGAAGATCGCGATAACAATGGAATCGATGATGAGATCGATGAGATTCGCGAGGATTTAGAGGAGTTGCAGGAGGAGTTGCAGGAGAAGATCGAAAAACTCTCGCTCGCAGAGCGCTCTCGAACGATTGGCACAATCTCTGGATTACTCCAGGAGAATATGACGCAGATCGTCTCCTTTGGCGGCGTGCTCTACCTACTCACTCGACTCATTGCCATCAGCGGACGCTCTGCCCCCACCGCGCTCTCATTCCTTGATGCCCAAGGCATTAGCAAAACCGTGACTGGTGCCATCGTGCAAGCGCTTCCCATTCTTTTGCTCGCAGCAGCAATCGGATTCACGATTACGGCACTGATTAATGTAAGTGATAAACCAGTCTCAAAGAATTCCCGAGTGTGGATCTCAGTCGTTGCCTGGTTTCTCGTAGCAACGGTCGTGCCATCTCCCTTCTCGTGGAATCGCGCCGTTGCATTGGTAGCTTTCTTCGCTGCTGGAATTCTGATTATTTACACATCAATCTCCGCGTGGACAAATAATCTTGATGATTGGCCACATCCTTTCCAATTCTTGATTCTCTATTTCGCGCTCGTCGCAGGAACGCAGTTAGTCGCTGATGATCAAGTTTGGCTTGCACCAGAGCGCTTACAGATCATCTCCTCTTCTGAGAACCTAGTTGCAGTGCAAGGTGTCGAGAAAGGCGATCAAGCATCTACCCTTGTTGGATATGTGCTCGATGGCAATGGCGATGATTGGGTGAGCATCTTGCTCGAAGAACCACGAATCGTCTTGCGTGTGAAGAGCGATAGCATCTTGCAACGTTCAGTCTGTCGACTTCCCGATTCTCGTCGCGAAGTTCCACCGCTCTTTGTCTCGATAGCTGAACGCTTTGAAGATCAAAAGCAGCGCGCAGTCGAGGATGTCGTTCCAGTCTGTTAGTAACTCTTAAGCAACTTGAATCGAGCGGCGCAAGAATCCAAATCGATTCCATCATCATGTCAATGTAGAACCAAAATATATATTTGGGGTTATTCCAGCGCTTTAAATTGCGAATTATATGCAATAAAGAATTATTTTGTTTTGTAGCCTTTAGGACAAGATTTCGTAGTTACCTTTTTTACGCTTTTACCTTTGATACATACCAAGGTTTTTACAACTGACTTTTTTGCAACAATAAGCGGTTTTTCTTGAGTCAATTTCACTCGAAGCACCGGATTTGAGAAAGTAAAGCCTTTTACAGAGAGCCCAAGCCAGCCGCGGTTTTCACGAACGGTTGTGGTGATTGCCTTTTCAACACCTTCAGCGGAGACAATACTTACCGAGGCCTGAATGGGCGCATCAGTAAATCCATAGATACAACGAGCAACTTTAGAATCGATAAGAAGATCGTATGTACCTAAGAACTCCTTTCCATCTGGCAGATAATGCGGTGCAGCCACTTTGTAATCCAAGGTTTGGGTTGTCGTGTTAAATGTTGGCGGCATTCCAATATAACTTGTGGCATTTGTAGTGACGATGCCACTAAGAGAGGGATTATCGATGTAACAGGCGGCTCCTGTAGTCGCAAATTGCCGCGGGATTGCACGAACGCTCCACTGAGTGGGTGCTGCAATGGCTTTATCTGCCATAACTGGCAACCAGAGAAGAAACTCTCGCATTGCCCCCTCGCCATAAGAGAGCTGTTGGCGAAGACAGTTTGGTTTATCGTCAAAATCTTTACAGATGCCAACTCCACCTAGCGGCTTAGGCGCAGCGGTGTAGTAATCAACTAAATCAGGAGATAGCTCGCTCCGTTTTACATATTTACCAATCATCGGCACCGTGACAGGTTTGCCACTTACTTGAATCCTTGTACTTCCATCCGGCAGGACTTTAAGGGTGGCAGATGCATCACTAAATCTGCCATGCAACCAACCTTGTACCTTGGCATCAAAGTTAGCGGTGAGCGAAAATTCGGCATCTAGAGGAAGCGGGTGCGGTATCGCACATTGGGTTTGGCTTTGCTGGACGCATTTATCTATATGCGGATGAGATTTTCCAATGCGAAGTGGATCCTGCCGTTTGAGTTCTCCATTTATTCGCTCAAAGGTGAGATCAGTTGGGGCAATATTTGGATCAAATTTTCCATTCTCTAGCGAAACAGCGAATATTGCTCCTTGTAACATGACGTCGGAAAACTTTGTTTCGGAGAGCAATTTCCGCGATTCAACTTTTGCGACTACGAGATATTTAGTTCCACCTGCATGAGGGACTCCTGGCACATCAAAGAGGAATGAGTTTCCACTTGTGGGTAAACCATATTCAAGGTTTCCTTTAAAGCCTTGAGGGTTATAACTTCTAAAGGAGTCAACTACTTTTCCGACGAATTCTTTTCCATTTTTGTCGGTGACAGTTAAAGATTCCACACAACTGTTCTTCAAAGATGCAGTGCAAGGTCCAAGTATGGTCTCGTAATATCCAACTCTCTTTTGTGCACTCATCTCACTTTCAGGAACGCACCGTGACTCAGGTTTACCGCACTCGTAAATCTCTTCAATAGCTTGGATCTCTTCAGCGTTCGGAACATCTTTGTACTTGACTTGAATGTAGTAAGAGGTTGCCCTGCGCACCTCATGGAAATTCGAGGAGGCATAACCCATATATTCAGGGCTAGGAGCTGAAGTGGGAAAGGTGTATTGCTCGTCGGGTATTTGCGCCGAGTAGCTCGGCACCGCGGATGCCAGAAATGCTGTAATTACAAAAAGAAAAACCGGCACCCGTTTAAAGGTGCCGGCTCTCCTCATAACCGATGTGGTCTTGCTTTTACTTCTTCTTGAAGCCAGCAGGGCAAGCTGCTGTTGTGACCTTCTTGGTGAGCTTTCCTTTCACGCAAGTGATCGTCTTCTTCTTGGCAGGAGTCTTGACGACTGCTGCAGCAGTTGGCTTGTAACCCTTCTTCATCTTGACCGAGAGCTTGGGTTGTGAGTATTGGAAGCCTTCATATTCGATGCTGATTACATTGTTCTTTGCCGCGATATTTGCGCTCGAAACAACTTGCTCGCCAGTTGCCTCTTCGGTTGTTACTGAGAGCTCTAGCGCCTTGGCAGCATCATTTGGATTCTGAAGTCCCCAGAGGGTCTTGGCATCTTGGAATGGAATGTAAGCGCGGTAGAAACCACGATTTACAGTTGTTCCATCGACATCAAAGTGAGGCGCAGCTGCGGTGAAGACGAATGACTTGTCAGCAGCATTCCACACTGGGCTAGAAAGTTTGCAGAGACCATCTGAGAGAACGATGATGTCATTGGAGACGCCATCGATTCCAAACTCAGTGAAGGAGATTGCCTGCAAGGTTGCATACTTGGAAGTTGCCTTTCCGGTCTCCCCTTGGCACTGCTTGGAGTCTGATGCAAATGCGACATTGACTGGCTTACCAACGAGTGTGATTACGCGGTAACCAGTTCCCTCTGTTGTTTTCACTGTCATACCTGCGCCTGCGCCAAGAGTGACATTCGGTGAGTAATTAGATTTCACACGAATCTTCACAGTGAAGTTGGTATCAATATCGAGGCTGGCGTTCTTTCCAGAAGCCTTGTTATTGGCAAGGAAGGTCTTATTATCTGCTGGATTGACGAAGACTGGTTCGATTGTGGTCCAGAGATTGGATGAGTTACTAAATGTTGGACGAGCATTAATGAATACTCCGTCGTAACCCTTCACGCCAAATCGTGCCGAATTCCAATTAGTCGATGTCCATCGACCCGGCTTGGCCACGGTGCTCGCCACAGTCTCAACTTCTGGTGCAACAACTGCAGGTGCAGGAGCTGGCGCAGCGGCAGGTGATGCTGCAGGTGAAGCAGCCGGTGAAGCAGCAGGTGAAGCAGCAGGTGATGCAGCCGGTGATGCAGCCGGATCAGCAGCAGCGGGGGATGCCGCCGGTGTTGCTGCCGGTGATGCTGCCGGTGCAGCAGCAGGAGCATCGGTTGGATTTGCAGTTCCGCTAGCAACCCATTGGAGGTTAGCGACGGTGCCACGTCCATCATCAACTGAGACGCTTTCAATACAGAAGAATGAAGTTGGTGAGGTACATGCTGGCCATGGGCCACTTACTAAAGGATCATTTGCCGCGTTAGCGGTTGTTGCTACAGAGATGACGCCACCAAAGAGTGAGGCGACTCCGAGGGCAACGAGAATTCTATTTTTCACTTTTTCCTCCATCGGTTAAGCCGTCGGGCGGGAGGACCCGAGATACAAAGTCTACTCTCGGGGGGTATTAATCGAGAATGCCCGTAAGGTTTTCGGTACCCGCCGCGTTAAATCGATACCCCACATGGCGCACCGTGCTGATCATCGCCTCAAATTCTGGCCCTAATTTCGCCCGAAGCCGCCTAATATGGACATCGACGGTGCGAGTTCCACCAAAATAGTCATAGCCCCAGACCTCTTGCAGGAGTTGGGCTCGAGTAAAAACTCGCCCTGGATGTTGCGCGAGGTATTTAAGTAATTCGAACTCTTTGTACGTCAGGTCCAGCGCTCGCCCTTTGACCCGCGCGGTGTAGGAGTGCTCATCAATTGCAACCTCGCCCGAGCGAATCTCGTTACTACTTCCGGATGAGTTTCGCGCATCGAGCGCCTCTTTATATCGGGTAATGGCAAGTCGAATCCGCGCATCCACCTCTGCAGGTCCAGCTGAATCCAGGATGCAATCATCAGCGCCCCACTCTGAGGTGAGCGCTGGTAAACCGCCCTCAGTCACGACAACCACAACTGGCGCACCAACTCCAGTTGAGGTCAGTAATCGGGTGAGATTTTTCATCGCACCAAGATCCCGCCGCGCATCGACAAGAAGTAAATCAATTGAGGGCGCATCAACCAGGACTGAAACCTCAGCAGGGAGAATTCGCACCTGATGTTGCAGGAGCGCAAGGGAGGGGAGAACCTCCGCGCTGGAGTGGCGAGAGTTGGTGAGTAAGAGGAGCTTCGCCATAGTGGGAGAATACTCTCGTGGAGAACTTGGTGATACTCGGGGTGGTCCTGCTCTTGGCCACAAGCTATGGATATTGGTATCGCCATCGCGATGGGCGGGTGAAATCCCATGGCGAAGCAGAGAGCAGACCCCGCCTGGAGCCATCGGAAATCGGACCCTTGGGTGAGCGGGCCACCCTTGTCCAATTCTCTTCAGCCTTCTGTACTCCATGCCGCGCCACTCGAGTGATCCTTGGTGAGGTCGCAGCGTCGACCCCTGGAGTCAGACATATAGATATAGATGCTGAACATGAGTTGGCTTTGGTGCGAAAAGTGGGTGTGCTCTCAACTCCAACCACCCTCATTCTCGATAGCCAGGGCTATGAGATTGCGCGCGCCGTTGGCGCACCACGCAAAGCTCAAGTTCTGGCATCACTTGATGCATTGAAATAACTCTCCCCGATTCCTAAGGCAAGCGCAGAGAGTTCTTAGGAAATCCTCATATAGATAAGTCATTCTGCTTGTTGTGGTGAAGGTGTTAACCAAGAAGCGGGCGATGTTTCGCCTCGATCTCGCAACTCTCGTCACCGGGGTGGGGCTGGGTCTGACCTGTTCTCTTCTTGCATCAACGCTCACTAAAGAAGATGTCACCGGAACATTCCAAATCATTACAACCATTTCACGTTTCGCCGCGCTTACTGGAACGTATCTCGCGTTATTAGGTCTCCTCCTTGTCTCTCGGATCACCTGGATTGAACGAGCAGTTGGTCATGATCGATTAGTTTCCTGGCATCGCAAATCTGCACCCTATGCGCTCTTTCTCATTCTGACGCATGTTCTGCTTGTTGCACTTGGTTATGCAGCGAACGACAAGGTGCGAGTTGGTGTTGAACTCTGGCGTTTAGTGACTACCTATCCATGGATGCTCCCCGCATTTGTTGGATTTCTAGCTTTTATGGCAGCGGGTATTTCGTCTTACAAGCGAGTTCGTTCGAAGATGAAGTACGAAACGTGGTGGACTATTCATCTCTATACCTACATTGCGATTGCCTTCTCTTTTATGCATCAAGTTCTCACTGGAGTTATGTTTATCGGACATCCCCTGAATCGTGCATATTGGACTGGCCTCTACATCTTTGTTGGCGCTACAGTTCTTATTTGGCGAATTCTGATTCCTCTATATAAGAACATTCGTTTCACACTCAAAGTTTCACGAGTTGTAGTCGAAGCTCCAGGGATAATTTCTATCTACGTGCGTGGACGTAACCTCAGAAAGTTAAGAGCTGAAGGTGGGCAATTCTTTAACTGGCGTTTTCTCGATTCTGAGCGTTGGTATGAATCGCACCCGTTCTCACTCTCTGCTGCACCTACTGATGAAGAGATGCGATTTACTGTAAAAGATCTCGGAAATCACTCTCGCTCACTAATCTCGGTCCGCCCTGGTACGCGTGTGATGATTGAGGGGCCATATGGAACTTTCACCCAACATCAAGCGCACAAGAAGCGCCCATTGGTATTAATTGGCGGAGGAGTGGGCATAACCCCAATCCGTGCGCTACTAGAGGAGTTGCCGCGCGGGCGGGAAGTTTCGCTTATATATCGAGCTTCTACTGAACAGGACCTGATATTTCTCGACGAGATTACTGAATTAGCGAGACGAAAGAGCACTCAACTACACGTTCTCCCTGGCTCTCGAACAATCCATGCGCTTAATGCAGAGCATCTAGTAGCGATGGTGCCAAATATTTGCGATGCCGAGATTTATATCTGTGGTCCGACCTCATTGACTAATCTCATCAAGTTGAGCGCACATGAACTAGGGATACCGAAGAACAGAGTCCACAGTGAAATTTTCGAGTATCACAGCGTGATGGAGGATTAAGAGAATGGGTATCAAGAGACCACTGATGATCTTGGGAAGCACCGTTGGTGCCGTTGCCGCGGTGCTTTCCTACCATCCTGCAGCAAGCAGCTCAAGCTCTTTATTAGCACCAACGCCAGATGCTCCTGCCGACACTGCTCTCAATCAGAGTGAAGCGAGCACAGCTCCCACTCCTACTCCTTTTCCTACTGCTACTCCTACTCAGAGCGCTACTCCGAGCGCAGAACCATCAGCAGAACCGAGCGCGAGCGCTACGACGCCTGCAAAGAAGAAGGCTCCATCGAAGCAGAGCACCGGCGCTGGCACATCCGCAAATTCCACAACTGATACATCGCAGAGCGCCCCAGCTACACCGGCTCCCGAAGCCACACCTACTCCGACTACAGCACCAAATACATCAAATACAAAGGTTGCCAAAGATCAGACTGTTACCGGTGCAACTGCGCAGACTCGTTGGGGCCCAGTTCAAGTGCAAATCACTGTCAAAGATGGAAAAATTTTTGATGCAGTTGGACTTCAATATCCCAATGGTGATCGACGCTCGCTCCGGATTTCCGAACAAGCAGTTCCATGGTTGGTTGAAGAGACTCTCGCTGAACAGATTGCGGATGTTCAAATTATCGGGGGCGCAACTTACACTTCTATGGGTTGGCGACAATCGTTAGCGTCAGCGATGCAGAAGGCAGGTTTGTAGAGTGAAGAGGTTCTCGCTAGGTATTGCCAGTGGCGTGGGGGTTTTGGCGCTTGCTGCATTCCTTTCCTATCAGCCAGTC
>Ga0172367_10007223_pt1 | contig 12795 bp, 14 predicted proteins | sample Lak10m_FD_114542 | JGI IMG/M metagenome (GOLD analysis project Ga0172367, IMG submission 114542) | Freshwater microbial communities from Kabuno Bay, South-Kivu, Congo - kab_022012_10m | ecosystem: Environmental > Aquatic > Freshwater > Lake | place: Democratic Republic of the Congo: South-Kivu...
GCCGAGCAGTCGAGCATGGAGCCCGCCGAGTTCGAGCGTGCCTACCTGAACCGGTGGACCCAGGCGGCGTTCGCCAGCAAGATCCCGAACCGCAGCTGGGAGGCGTGCGCCCATGACGTGTCGCCGAGCACCGACGACGTGACCTTCGCTGTGGACGTGGCACCTGATCGGGGCATGGCGTCGATCGTCGTGTCCGACGGCGACGTGTTCGAGCTCGCTGACCGCCGGCCGGGGACCGAGTGGGTCGTGTCCCGCTGCATCGAGCTGGCCGACCGGTACAACCCGGTGGCGTTCGTGATGGACGCTGCGGGCCCGGCGTCGACGTTCGTCCCGGACCTCGAGGCGGCTGGCCTGCGGGTCGAGACGACCGGGCCACGCCAGATGGCTGCGGCCTGCGGGCGGTTCTACGACGCTGTGGTGAACCGGCGTGTGAAGCACACCGACCAGGTCGACATGACCGCTGCGGTGGCCGGTGCGGCGACCCGCAAGCTGGGCGATGCGTGGGCCTGGTCGCGCTCGTCATCGGCGGTCGACATCTCGCCGCTGGTCGCAGCGACATTGGCCCTATGGGGTGCTACTACGCTGGAGCGTGAGGCGCAGGCTGCTGCGCCTGTGTTCGCCTACTGACGAGGACCGATGATCTGGTTCGCCACTGCACTCGAGCTGATCGGTCTGGTGCTCGTGACGATCGCAGCGTTCATGGTCTGGCCGCCGCTGGGTATTGCAGTCGGTGGTGTGGTGACGTTCGCTGTGGGCTGGTTCTTGGAGCGTGATTGATGGGCCTGTTCCGGCGTAGCGGTGTCGAGGAGCGGGGCTTCTCTGCGAGCGATGTGATCGCACTCATGAATGACCGACGGCGGTCGGGGTCAATGCCGCCTTCGGTGACGACCGAGTCTGCGATGCGGCTGTCGGCGGTGTGGGCGTGCGTGCGTCTGCTGGCCGGGCTGGGCTCGACGCTGCCGCTGGACCAGCAGCGGACACGTGATGGCATCACGGTCGACGTGTCCCGCTCGACGCTGTTCGACCAGCCACAGCCGGGCACGACGCTGTCCACGTGGCTGTACCAGGTGTGGTCGTCGATGCTGACCGCTGGCAACGCGTACGGCCTGGTGACCGAGGTCGGGGCGAACGGCTGGCCGACGACGGTCGAGCTGCTGGACCCTTCTGTGGTGCAGTGGCGTGCGGACGAGCAGCGTGGCTGGGTTGTCATGGTCGACCGCCAAGAGATGGCCCGCTGGCCGGAGGGTCCGCTGTGGCACGTTCCGATCTTCACGATGCCGGGCGCACCCTTCGGCATGTCGCCGATCCAGAACGCCAAGCAGACGATCGCCGGCGGCTTGAGTGCCGAGCGGTTCGGGACTGACTTCTTCGTCGGTGGCGGGACGCCCAATGCGATCCTCTACAGCGACAGCGAGCTGACCCAGGAGCAGGCGCAGGGCATCAAGTCTGCGTTCGTCGGGACGACCGCTGGCAACCGGGAACCGGCGGTCATGGGGGCCGGGCTGCGCTACGAGCGGATCAGCGTGTCGCCGGACGAGGCCCAGTTCCTCGATAGCCAGCGATTCACAGTCGAGCAGATCGCACGCATCTACGGGGTCTTCCCGGAGATGATCGGTGGTGCCACCTCGGGTTCCAGCGTGACCTACGCCAACCGGGAGCAACGTGCGGCCGACTTTCTGACATTCGGGCTCATGCCGTACCTGATTGCGCTCGAAGATGGCCTTTCCGGGCTGGTTCCGAGGCCGAATCGGGTCAAGTTCAACGTGGATGGCGTACTTCGGTCGGATCTGAAAACCCGCTACGAGGCGCACGCCATTGCGGTCACCAACGGCTTCCTCACGGTCGACGAGGTGCGCCAGATCGAGGACCGGCCGCCGCTGCCGGAGACGACGCCGCCGATGGCCGACCAGGCGGTCCCGAGTGACGAGGAGGCGGTCTGATGCCTTGGGAGATCGTGCAAGAGGACCCGGCCTGCCCAGCGTCCCGGCCTTTCGGGGTGCACAAGCTGGACGACAACGAGCTCGAGGGCTGCCACGCCACCTACGCCGATGCCGATGACCAGATGTCTGCGCTCTACATGGCCGAGGGCGACGACGATCAGCGGGCCGAGGACGACACCTACACGCCGCCGCAGGGCGTGCAGGACGCCGCCGCTCGGGCGTTGGAGTGGATCGCCGAGGGTCTGGCCGGCGATGGTTTCACCGACGTGGGCCGGGCGCGTGCGTCGCAGCTGGCGGCTGGCGAGGCGGTGAGCCGGGAGACGGTCGGCCGGATGGCCAACTACTTCGGTCGCCATGCCAGCGACCGGGAGGCCGAGGGCTTCAACTCGGGCGAGGACGGCTTCCCGACTCCGGGCCGGGTGGCATGGGACGCCTGGGGTGGCGACGCTGGGCGCACTTGGGCATCGGGGATCGTGGCCGACGACACCGACGAGCGCAACGGCGAGGAGTCCGAGTACCCGCTGTCACCTCGCCAGCAGGCGCAGTACGAGGTGCTCGAGCAGGTCGTTGAGGTCTTCGGCCAGTATGACCAGGGCATCGGTGCCGAGGGCGCGCACTACGTGGCCGAGTCGCCATTCGCCGACGAGGGCATGGTCTGCGCCAGCTGCGTGTTCTACGAGGGGCCACGTGCTTGCGAGGTCGTGTCGGGCGACATCGACCCGGCGGGCATCTGCAAGCTATGGATCATCCCGGAGCAGCTGCTTGGCGTGGAGCCGACGACGCCCGAGGTGGAGACACCTACGATGGATGACGAGGGCATCGACATGGACGACTACCGCCGCACCGACGAGGGCATGGAGACACCGGAGCGTGAGGTCCGGCGCGTGGAGCGCCTGGAGCTGCGCCAGTCCGAGGACGGCCTGCCGGTGCTCGAGGGGTACGCCACGGTCTACGACTACCGCTACGACATCAACGGTGGCCCGGACGCCGGCGGCTTCACTGAGGTGATCGCCAAGGGTGCTGCGGCCAAGTCTGCCAAGGAAGCCGACGTGCGCCTGTTGGTCGATCACGATGGCGTGCCGCTGGCCCGCACCAAGTCCGGCACGCTGGAGCTGGAGTCCGACGACATCGGCCTGAAGGTCCGGGCGACACTCGATCCGAGCAACCCGGCCGCCCAGCAGGTGCGCTCTGCGATGGAGCGTGGCGACCTCGATCAGATGAGCTTCGCCTTCCGGGTCGTGCGTGATTCGTGGTCGCCGGACTACATGGAGCGGACGATCTCCGAGGTCAAGCTGTTCGACGTGTCGGTGGTGACCTACCCGGCCAACCCGGCGACTGTCGTGAAGCTGCGTGCCGACGACGAGCAGCCTGAACAGGCCGACGCCCAGCCGCCCGGACGCAGCGTCGCGCAGGCTCGTCGGCAGCAGACTGTCGATGCGTCCAAGAAGCGGCGCTAGTCTGTACCCAAGAGGACTGCGCCGACGATCGGCCGCCGACCACGCCGGGTTCGTCCCACCTGGTCGGCACCGCAGAGTCACCCGGTCGGTTCACATCCCTACGACCCTGTGAGGTTCACCATGCTGGAGCAGATCCGCTCCCTGATCGCGAAGGCCCTGGACGACCGGGACGCCGCCGCCGAGGCCGTCGAGGCCATCCTGTCCGCAGCCGAGACCGAGGGCCGCTCCGAGCTGTCCTCCGACGAGGCCACCAAGTTCGACGCCGCTCGCGCCGAGCTGCGCTCCATCGACGAGCGCATCGACGAGCTGACGGCCCGCGAGGCCGAGCTGGTCGAGCTCGACGAGCGCAAGGCCAAGGCCGACGAGGCCCGCCGGGCGATCGGCGTGCCGGTCGTCAAGGTCGGCCGGGAGGAGCCCACCTACCGGGCCGGTGGTGAGCACCACTGGATCGCCGACGCCTACGCAGCGACGTTCAACCGGGACTCGGCCGCCGCCGAGCGCATCCAGCGGAACCAGCGGGAGATGACCGCTGAGCTGCGGAGCACGAGTGGGAACTTCGGTGGGCTGGTCCCGCCTCAGCACCTGAACGACCTGTACGCGGCCAACCTCGAGTCGGGTCGGCCGTTCCTCAGCAACGTCACCTCGCTGGCGCTGCCGGACCAGGGCATGAACATCGTGATCCCTCGGGGCAACGGCTCGACCTCGGTGGCGGCGCAGGAGACGCAGAACACCGGCGTCTCCAACACGACCATCCTCGAGTCCGACCTCACGGTGCCGGTGCGAACCTTCGCCGGCCAGCAGGTCGTGTCCCGCCAGGCGGTCGAGCGTGGTGCTGGCATCGCCGAGATCATCCTCGCCGACTTGGCGGCCGAGTACTCGACGCGTGTCAACATCTCGGCCATCTCGGGCGACGGCACCGCCGGTGGCCACTGGGGCGTCCTGAGCACCACGTCGGTGCAGACCGCAGCGTGGACCGGGACGACCGGTGCGTCGCTGATGACGTCGATCCACAACGCCATCGGCAAGGTCAACGCCAGCCGGTTCGCCGCTGCCGACCTGATCGTGATGCACCCTCGGCGCTGGGCCTTCCTCTGCGCCGCAGTCGATGGGTCCAACCGACCCTTCATCCAGGTCGACGGTCCCGGCTTCAACGCCCAGGGCAACGGTGCAGCGGGCGGCTACGGCGTCGTCGGCAGCCTCGTCGGCATCCCGGTCGTCACCGACGCCGGCATCCCGACCAACCTTGGAGCGTCCACCGACGAGGACCGGATCATCGTCACCAGGCGGAGCGATCTGTACCTGATGGAACAGGCCGGTGCGCCGATCAGCCTGACCTTCGAGGAGGTCAAGGGCGACCAGCTCAGCGTGCAGATGGTGGCCTATGGCGTGTCAGCGTTCACGGCTGGCAGGTACCCGGTGGCATCCTGCGTGCTCCAGGGCACTGGCTTCAAGAACGTGCTCAGCTGAGCCTTCTGACGCTGCCACGTCTGACGTGCGGCCGGATCACCTTCGGGTGGTCCGGCCTTCGTCATTCTCGGGCTAGGGTTCGGCCATGACAGAAGGCACCAAGCGTCAGCCTGGGCGTGTCCTGCTGGCATTCCCGAGCACCGGTCACGACATCTCCACCCGCTTCCTGCGGAGCTACGTGGAGCTGGACATCTACGACCGGGAGCGTGCGCTACAGGTGTGGGATGAGATCGGTTCGCCAGAATCACCGACGCCGCTCGACCTGCGGCTGCTGTGGAACTACGTGGCGATCGAGGCTCATGGCAACCTGGCCAAGGCCCGCAACCGACTGGTGATTGAGTTCCTCGACAACTATCCCCACTGCGACTGGCTGTGGATGTGCGACACCGACATGGTGTTCCCGCCCGACACGCTGCATCGACTGATCGCTCAGGCGTGTGAGCATGGCCTGTCAATCATCGGGGCATTGTGCGTGATCGTCACTGCCGAGGGCGCAGTCCCGACATTGTTCATTCACGACGATGATGCAGTCACTCGTGTGATGCTCGACTACGAGGACAATGTGATTGCCGAGCTGGCAGCGACCGGTACTGGCTGTCTGCTGATTCATCGCGACGTGCTCGAAGACATGCGGATCAAGGGCGGTGGGTCGATTCATTCGTGGTTTGGCTATGACCACTACACGACCGACGCCGGCGAATGGGAGCTGGGCGAGGACGTGAGCTTCGGTCTGCGGGCCGGTGCGGCCGGCTGGAAGTCATACGTGGACACGACGATGCACGTGGGCCACCACAAGGGCCCGAAGGTCTGGTGGCCGGAGGACGTGCGGACGAATCCGGTCCCGGCCGACTACTTCATGGGCGATGGCAACGCACGCCGGGACACCGCCGGATGATGCTCGAGCCGCACAGTACCGGCAGCTACCGCCACCCGGACGATCCGGGCGAGCCAACGACCGGTGAGCCGAGGCTGTCGATCACCGATCAGGAGGCTGCGATCCTGTCAGTCCTGGCCAAGGGCCGCACAGTCATCGAGTTCGGTACCGGCTTGGGCGTGTCGACCAAGGCGCTGGCTCAGACTGCCGAGCTCGTCTGCACAGTCGACGTGGACGAGTGGGTGCAGGAGACGATCTGGCCGGACCTGCCCGACAACGTGGTGTGCCACTCGCAGCGGGCCGAGCTGCCGACCGAGGCCGAGATGGTGTTCATCGACGGCGACCATTCGCTCGAGGGAACTCGGGCCGATGTGCGTGACGCCATGCGGCTGGCGACGCGCTTGGTCGTCATGCATGACGTGGCATCCGATGTGGTGCGGTCGGTCTGCGGGCCGGACTGGCTGTTCATTCCGACGACGCATGGCCTGGGCGTCCTGTGGCGCTGATCCAGTTCCGGCCCGGTCCTGACGCCGGTCGGTATCTGCTGGCAGCTGAGGGCAAGCCGGTGGCGTTCCCATTCAATCTGCGGTGGCTGCTGCCTGCAGTGTGCGGCACCGACGTTGCGGCATGGTGGGTGGTGTGGGGTCTGTCGTGGCCGGTGCTCGCTGGTTCGCTGGTGCTGTGGGCACGTGGGTTGGGTGCATCGTGGCCGGTGGCGCTGGCCACGGCGGCCCTCGTGCTGGCCCTGCCGGGTGTCCTGCAGCCGCCCTCGACGTGGCCGGTGGGCGTCGACCTGCCGGCGATGGCGATGTCGGCAGCATCGGCCGCCTGTTTCGTGTGGGATCAGCCGGTGCTCGGGATCGTGTTCGCTGTATGGGCGGTCACGATCAAGGAACAGGCTCCGCTGTGGATCGCCCTGTGGGCCTGGTCGTGGCTGCCGCTGCTGGTCCTGCCGCTGGTGGGCGTGGCGTACTTGGTGCGCCGACCGGCCATGGACGCCATCACAGCGACGCCGCTGCTGCGCCGGGTGCACGACCATCCGGTGCGCTCAGCGTTCGAGCATCGCAAGCAGGCCGGTGGCTGGCGCAACTTCTGGCTCATGGTGGCACCGTGGTCGGTGGGCCTGGCCGCCCTGCTCGAGCCCAGCTGGCAACTGCTCGCAGCACTCGTGGTGGGCTATGCCGCCCTGCTGGTTGCCACCGACACTGTGCGGGTCTACCAGCCGCCTGCTGCGCCTGTGGTGGCGCTGGTGGCGTGTGGCGTGATCCCTGAGCGGTGGCTGCCTCTGGCGCTGCTGCCGGCGGTCTTCTGGTGGCGCAACCCGGTGCTGGGATGAGGCTGTCGATCGTCATCCCGACGACCGGGCGGGAGACCTTGGAGCGGGCGATTGCATCCGCTGCGGCCTGTGCGGACGAAGTAGTGGTGGTGGCCGATGGTGCGCCGCACGTCGGGGCGACAGTCCATGTGGACGTGGGCGCACCGGGTCTGGCCCGCAACGCCGGTGTGGAGGCTGCGACCGGCGACTGGGTCGGGTTCCTTGACGACGACGACGTGCTGATCCCGGACGTGTACCGGGCCAACTGGGAGCCGCACCCGGCGGCCGACATGATCCTGCACCCGATGTGGCATCCCGAGCTAGGGCCGATCCCGAGACCGGGCAGCGACCCGATCGTGCATGGCAACGTGGGGATCTCATTCACGGTCAGGCGTAGACTGGCCCTACAGGAACCGATGCTGCCGGGGCCGCCACGCTGCGCCAGCATCGAGGACTACGAGTACGTGCGGCGGTTCGTCGACCAGAAGCGGATCGTCGTGATGGCCCAGCAGATCGCCTACATCGTCAGACCGGAGCAGCACCGATGGCCACGAACGCATACCTGACGCTCGAGGAGCTGCGGTCCTACGTCGGTGTCTCCGGTGCGGTCGACACCGCCGACCTGGACGACGTGCTGACCGCAGCGTCCCGGATGGTGGACCGCTACTGCGGGCGACACTTCTACCAAGCGACCGCCGAGGCGCGTGAGTTCGACGTGGACCCGGACGGCTACACGATCACGTTCGGGCCCTTCAACGACCTCGTGAGCCTGACGACGTTCGCCTACGACAACAACGACGACGGCACCTACGAGTCGACGATCAGCGCCACCGGCTACCAGCTGCTGGCACCGCCGCAGAATCAGGCACCGGCCACGTGGCCCTTCACGCAGGTGCGGGTGCTGTCGACAGTCGTGCTGCCCTACGCCCCGACGGCGCTCGGCAGGGTGAGCCTGGTGCGCCTGACCGGGACGTGGGGCTGGCCTGCGGTGCCGCCCGAGGTCAAGCAGGCGACTCGCATCCTCGCCGCCGAGCTGTACAAGCTGGCCGACGCCCCGATGGGCGTGGCGGGCTTCGGCGAGTTCGGAGTCGTGCGCCTTGGCCGCCAGCTGCCAGCTCGAGCGCAGCAGCTGCTGCAGCCCTTCCGGCACCCGCTGAACGTCGGACTGGCCTGATGGCCGCCAGCCTCACCGACCTGCGGACCGGCATCGCACGACTGCTGCAGGACGCCCTGCCGGGCTGGAACGTCTACCAGCTGCCACCGGACAACATCGACCCGCCGGCCATCGCCATCGGTGGCTTCAACGTCGACGCCGGGACGTTCGGCGACACGTCGCTGCGGGTCGCTGCAGAGATCCAGTTCATGGTGTCCCGCCGCCATGTCGACCAGGTCGAGATCCTCGACGAGCTGCTGTCACCCTCGGGGACACAGTCGATCTGGCAGATCTTCGGTGAGGACCCGACGCTCGATGGCCTCGTCGGCTTCTGCAGCGTCCAGCAGGCCGGTGACTACCGGGAGCTGGTCGTGGCTGAGATCGGCTACTACGCAGCGTCGGCGACCCTGTCGGTGATGCTGTAGTGGGCACCTCGGTCAACACCGGCCAGCTGGTCGCCAAGATCGAGCGGTATGGCTATGGCCTGGGCAACGCCAACCGCAAGGCGGTCACCGAGGCTGCCAAGATCTACAAGGAAGGCGTCATCAGGACTGCCAAGCAGGATGTGGGGCAGGACCAGCGCATCGGGCGTTGGCGCTGGAACTGGCGTTCCAAGACCTACAAGTCTCTGAAGGTTTCGGCTGGCTACGACGTGCGTGGCTACAGCAACGCAGTGGCGCTACTCAAGGCCCGGCCGATGGGCCCTTGGCGAGTGCTCGAGTCGGGTGCACGTCCACACTCGATCCGACCGAAGATCGTGCGTGGGAAGACCGACATCAAGAGCGGTGCCCGCAGGTCGAAGCGGGTCGCTGGCCGGGACAAGCTGGCACGACCGATCGCCCTCGGGTTCCCGGATGGCAATGCACGGTTCGGTGTGATGCACCCTGGCACCGCTGGGAAGCGCACGTGGTCACGTGGCATCGACCAAGCGACGCCGGGAGCCATGCGGACGTTCAGAGCGGTGCACGCAAGATCGTTGGCCGAGACGTTCCTGTGAGGGCGCTGGTCGTCAATCCCGGCCCGAACTTCAGCGTGGCTGACGTTGCGAGGGGCTGGGCCAAGGGTCTGGCGTCGCTGGGTGTCGACGTGCGGACCTTCGAGCTGGACAAGCTGCTGGACTACTTCAGCTACGCCTACACCGACCGCAACGGCGAGATCGTCAAGGCGCACGAGGAGACCGAAGCGATCCAGCTGGCCGCCGGCCAGATCAAGGCTGCCTGTTACGACTGGTGGCCGGACCTCGTGCTGGTCGTGTCCGGCTTCTTCATGTACCCGCAGCTCGTCGAGATCATGCGCGCCCGGCACCGGCACGTGGTCCTGCTGTGCACTGAGTCGCCCTACGAGGACGAGGCGCAGCTGCAGAAGGCCGCCTGGTACGACGCTGTGGTGCTCAACGACCCGACGAACCTCGACGCCTTCTCTGAGGTCTGTGATGGCCCGGCGCTGTATGCACCGCACGCCTACGACCCGGAGCTGCACTACCGGGCACCGGCACCACGTCATGCGGACGTGTCGTGGATCGGCACCTGCTACCCGAGCCGGGCGGCGTTCCTCGAGCAGGTCGACTGGTCGGGGCTGGACGTGAGCTTCGGCGGCAACTTCAAGGATGCGCCCGAGTCGCTGCTGCAGTTCGTCGGCCATGATCCCGAGGACTGTGTGGACAACGACGTGACCGCCGAGGTCTACCGGGGCAGCCTCGCCAGCTTCAACCTGTACCGGGCCGAGACCAATGGCCAGCTGGCCGACAGTGCCGATGGCTGGGCGATGGGGCCACGTGAGGTGGAGATGGCCCGCTGCGGGCTGTGGTTCGCACGTCAGTCCCGGCCGGAGTCGGACGAGGTCTTCGGTGACATCCTGCCGACCTTCACGACACCGCAGGAGCTGGGCGACCAGCTGCGGTGGGCCATCGCCAATCCAGACAGGCGTATGATGGCAGTGGAGCGAGCCTGGGCCGCAGTCGAGTCTCGCACCTTCCCGAACAACGCCCGGAGCCTGTTGCAGGCGATCGGGTTCTAGACCAGGAGCACCACGTGGCTGCACCCATCACCGGCCGGAATGGCCGGCTGTACGTCGACACCAGCGCCGCCGCCAACGGCTCGGCTGCGCCCATCTCGAACCTGTCGTCGTTCAGCGTCAACCAGACTGCTGACCGGACCGAGGTCACGTCCTTCGGTGACACCACCAAGGCGTACATCGCCGGTCTGAAGGACGCCCAGGGCGACTTCTCCGGCTTCTGGGATGCGGACGGCACCCTGACCCGGTACGTGGCCGACGGTGTGGCCCGGAAGTTCTACCTCTACCCGCAGTCGGGCTCGGCCCACGTGGGCACCTACTGGTTCGGAACGGCGACGTTCGACCTCACCACGACCCTGACGGTCGGCGGTGCGGCCGAGTCGTCCGGTAGCTGGGCGGCGGCCACGTCGGTCAACTACGTCCAGGCTTGATAGGTGGGGTCGTTCGCTGTCAACACTCCCAAGGGGCAGGTCCGGCTCATGGACCTGCCACTGGACAAGTTCGCCACGATCGAGGCCGAGACCGGACAGCGTTGGGTCGAGGTCATCGTGGCACCGGCAGCGTCGGCCCAAGGGGCTCTCACGGTGTACCGCATCGCCTGCGAGCACACAGGTGCGGTCCCGGAGGAACTGACACCGCAGCGACTGGTGGACGACCCACCGATCTTCGAGATGGTCGAGGACGACCTTCCTGAGGTGTACGAGGGCGGCGTCCCAAAATCGGAGGACGACCCGGAGACGACTGGGTAGTCGTCATGGCCAAGCGGTTCAACTGGCCGCCGGACGTGACACGTCGCCAGACACTGCGAGACCTACGGCTACTGAACGACAGCGGGACATGAGATGGCACTGCTAGAGCGACTGCAGATCCTGGTCGACGGCAACGCTCAGGGTGCCATTCGTGAGTTCCAGAAGGTTGGGGCCTCAGCCGATCGGGAGCTGGGCCGCACCGAAGACAAGCTGAACAAGATCAGCGCCAGCTTGACCAGCTTCGGGACTGGTCTGCTGGCCGGCGGTGCGGTGGCCATCACTGGTCTCAAGCAGCTGGCCGATTCTGCGAGCGCCTATGGCGAGCAGGTCGCTGCGGCCTCGGTCGTCTTCGGTGAGCAAGGCGCAGCCCAGCTCGAGAAGTTCGCTCAGGCTGCGGCCGACACTGCGAACATCTCAAAGACCGAGGCGACGAAGGCCGCCAATGGGTTCGCCACGTTCGCTCGGCAGGCGGGTCTGACTGGGACTGCTGCGGTCGAGTTCTCGACTGACCTCGTGCAGCTGGCTGGTGACATCTCTAGCTTCCGGGACATCTCGGTTGCCGACGCGCTGGCAGCCCTCCAGTCCGGCCTAGCCGGCGAGGGCGAGCCAATCCGACGCCTCGGCGGTGACATCTCCGACGTGGCCCTCAAGGCCGAGTACTTGGCGATCACTGGTCAGGAGGTCACCGGCAGCCTGACCGCCCAGCAGAAGATCGTGGCGATCAACTCGAAGCTGTTCAAGGACTTCGAGCTGGCGCAGGGCGACGTGATCCGCACGCAGGACAGCCTCGCCAACCAGACCCGGAACGCCCAGGCCAACTTCGAGAACCTGAAGACCGAGTTGGGCGAGCGGCTCACGCCTGTGTTCGCCACGGTCGTCGGCGGCATCAACGACATCATCACCAAGTTCAGCGAGCTGCCGGAAGGCTTGAAGGGTCCGCTGGCTGCGCTGGCCGGCATCGGTGCGTTCGGGGCTGTGGCGGTCGGCGGCTTGTCACTCGTCGCCGGTCAGGCACTCAAGTTCCGGGATGCGTTCACGACGACGACCACGACAGTCGTCGATGGCGTCGAGACTCAGCGTCGATCACTCACGAAGTTGGGTGGTGCTGCGAAAGTTTTCGGCACAGTGTTGGCCGGTGCTGCAGCCGCTACCGCCATCTTCGAAGGCATCAATGCAGCTACCAATGCCTCTGGAAACTTGGAGACTGCCCTCAATCGGGTGAAGATTGCCAGTGCTGGCGCTGGCGGTGGCATTGAGGAAACTTTCGCAGGTCTAGTTGAGGCCGAAGAATCTTCGCTGGAGTTCTCGAACCTCTGGGATGGCCTTGGCGCTCGGATCATCCTGACTGCTGACGGCACGAAAGGTTCAATCGAAGAAGTTCAGCGAGCCTTCGACCAGGTTCGTGGTGTCGATCCAGCAATCGCTGGTGAGGTCCTCAACAATCTGCAATCAGTCACCGATGGCCTCGATCGCAGTAGTAATCAGTATCGAACTAATCAGGAGTTCATCGACAAGAATCGCGACGCACTTGGCCTGCAGGCGCAAGCCAGTGCCATTGCTGCTGATGAACTGGAAGGGCTCGAGACGCAGCTGGGCAATACCGAGGTGCCGGCCGCTGAGTTGCTGTTCGTGGTTGAGGGCTTGGCCATCAAGACCGACGAGGCCAAGAACGCCTTCCAGGCATACAGCGACGCCCTGCGAGCAAACACCGATCCCTTCTTCGCTGTCATCGACGCAGCGGGCAACCTCGGCGACGCGCAGAAGAAGGTGGCCGACGCCTACATCGCCCTGTTCACCGATGGCGCAACCGCCCAAGAGTTCATCGAC
>Ga0172367_10007226_pt1 | contig 12791 bp, 5 predicted proteins | sample Lak10m_FD_114542 | JGI IMG/M metagenome (GOLD analysis project Ga0172367, IMG submission 114542) | Freshwater microbial communities from Kabuno Bay, South-Kivu, Congo - kab_022012_10m | ecosystem: Environmental > Aquatic > Freshwater > Lake | place: Democratic Republic of the Congo: South-Kivu...
CAAAAACCCTATGTCGTTAAAAAACATACAAAAAATTGTCCTAGACTCTATCTTTCTAGCAGCCATAGAAAACAACCACCTTCCTATCATAAAATATTTTCTCAAGCCAGAAAACATTATACGATTTAAATATACAGAGAAAGATTTGATAGGCTCTGCGCTTATAAATGCAGCCAAAAATAACGGGGTCAACATCATAGAATATTTTTTAAATCCACAAAACATCAAGACCTTTAAAACCATGAAAAAAAATGATCTTAAGGGCCTTTTTATACTAACGCTTAAAACAGCAAAACAGGCAGGCAATAAAAAAATGGTTTCAACGCTTGTTGAATCTGATTGTTGCAACGATCTCATAACAACAAAAGAGCTTTAAAACGTTCTAAAAATGGCCATAGAAAAGTAAATAGAATAAAAAGAGAGGTTATTATGAATATGTTTAAACGTTATATAGCAATTGCCATCACCCTTATATGCACGCTATCGTTCCCCCTGCTCGCCATGAAAGAAGAGATAGATACATGCACAATCTGCCTAGAAGAAAAGAAAGATAATCTCATAACCCTTGATTGTGGCCAAAAGACCTCTCATATTTTTCACAAGAATTGCATTGAAAGCGTTGCAAGAACCAACATAAAAAAATTAAAATCAACGTTTCCATGCCCAATATGTAGAAAAGAACAAAAAATGTCACTCGTATTAACAGAAGAGGAAATCCAAAAAACTAAAAATCTCTATTCTTTAATACACAAAGCCTCTCAGGGGAACTATAAAGCCGCTCAAGAAATTGTTACCAATCACACCATGGTGACAATTGAGGACCTTGTGACCATTTTTACAAACGCCTCAGAAAAAGAGTTCACAGATATTATTGAACTTTTTTTATCAAATAAAGAAATAGTTAATACGTTAGAACAAAATACCATTACAGAAATATTTATTAAGGCCTTTGAAGAAACAACCTGTATTGATACCTGTTTAACCATCATACACAATGAAACAGGCTTCAAGACAGTCGTTTACGATCAGAATATTAAAGAGGTACTCAAAGCTATTAAAGCCGGCGATGAAAATGCGTTTAACAATGCTTTTCTTGCTATAAAAAAAGATACCAACAACGACCTTCCACTTCTCGCCCTCGTCTTAATATTCTCAGCCTGCAGCAGCTCAAAAAATATTCGACAAAGCTTTTTTGAAGAAAAAAATCAAAAACTCCTGCAATACATGTGCATAGAAGACATCATAACAATTATTGCCCATGCCTCAAAAAAAGATTATAACGATATTATTGATGCTATCTTTAACCCAAAAAACAAAGCATTTTTGAAACAAATAAATAACGATTATTTCAATGAAATTTTGGATTACGCATGTGAAAATGGCCAGACTAATATCATCAAAGAATTTCTCAAGCCCAAAAATAACAACACACTAAAAAAAATACCAGAAAAAAACCGCGGCAAAGCTCTTTGGATAGCCATAAAAAACAATGATCTTGATATGGTTCAAGAATTTTTAAAACCAGAGAACAACTTTTTTCTAACAACACTATCATCTATTTACCATAAAATAGCTCTTTGCAAGGCAATAGAAGTCGGCAGTCCTAAAATAGTAAATCTCATTCTAGCGCATGATTATGTTATGAGCCGCATAACAACAGAAAGTCTTGAAAGTTTCCATGACAAAACTCAAAATCAAGAATTTAAAAATCTATTAATTGAAAAAATAAACCAAAGAAAAACAAAATAAAAAAGAGAGGTATAGTATGATTACTTTTAAACGTTATATAACACTTATTATCACCCTGGCACTTACAGCATCAATTCCATTGGCAGCAATGAAAGAGAATCAACAAAAAACTACAAAATTTCAACTCAAACAAGCTTTTTTACTAAAGGCTACACAACATGATGTTGCTTATGTTAAAGAAAACATTAAGATCATGCCAATAGAAACAGTTCAAATAGCGCTTGAATCTCTTACGGGGCAGGAAGAATCAGAAACATACAAATTTATCGCCAACTACCTCGATCAACAGCCTAAAATAGAAAAAAAACGCAAAAGAAAGACTTCAAAAGAAACTCCAGAAGAAACAAAGAAACGCAAAATAAATGAGGAAGCTTTTTTAAAGGCGGCTAAGAATGGAGAGCTCCTTTTTGTTATAAGAAACCAGAAACAAATAAGCGAAGAGATTCTAGAAGAAGCCTTAATGATTAAGCCTTTACTTAATCAAATTCAACAAATTCTTACGTCTGAATTAAATGACAGAAAAAAAACAAAAAAAGAAGACAACACGCAAGAAACAACTGACGAGCAGCAAGAAGAACTCGAATGCCCCATATGCGTAAGCGAATTATTAGAGAGCGAATGCATATCTCTCCCCTGCGATAAAAAATCACATAATTTCCATAAAGAATGTCTACATGCTGTTGCATTAGAATGTAAAAAAAATCTAAAAACAACATTCCCATGCCCATGCTGCAGAAAAGAATACAATATGACAACAATATTATCTGAAAATGAAATCAAAAAAATGGAACGGTTGGGGACGTTAATACAGGACGCATCAACAGGGAATATTGAAGCAGCAAAAGAAATTCTTAACAATCACGAATTAGTTACCAATGATGATCTTTGCATCGTTTTTAAAAACGCCGCAGAAAATAACAAAGGCTCCATAATTAAGCTTTTTTTAAACAACATGGATGTTATCAACAAAATAGGGTTTTCCATTATCAATGAAGTATTCATTGAGGCATACAATGACGCACTAAATACCGGTCCCATCAACCTTTGCTGCGAATTTTTATGCAATGATTATATAATAAATCGTGTTTCATTAAACGATAACAGCCTCAAAAAAATGTTCGTTGCAATTGTTAAAAACGACCTTACAACGTTTAAAAAATATTTGTCGCAAATGGATTTCACCACAGAAGACAATGAAAAACTTTCCAGAATCATCTTTTATCTTATCGGATTTGCAGAAGCTCTGAATATTTCTCACGACTGTCTTAAAAACAAAGATTATTACGATTCAAACGATGTGGGAGACGATCAATTTTATGGAATCTTTGTAGGGGCAGCAGAAAATGGATACGTTTCCATCGTCCAAGAATTCTTTAAAACAGAAGAGAATAGAAACATCTTAATGGAAACCGATGAAGAAGATTTTGGTGAGACTTTTAAAAATGCTGTAAAAAATAACGGACTTCCAATTTTACAAGAATTCTTTAAAAAAGAGAATAGAGAGATCTTAAATTATATCAAGGAAGATTATCTTGAGAAGACTTTTAAAAATGCTGCAAAAAATAAAAACCTACCAATCATTCAAGAATTCTTTAAACCAGAGAATAGAGACATCTTAAAGAAAATCGATATATATTACCTTGAAATGGCATTTAAAAATGCTGCAGAAAATAAAGATCTTCCACTCTTCCAAGAATTCTTTAAAAAAGAAAATAAAGATGTCTTAAATAAAATCAATAATAATCAATTTGAAAAAAACTTTAAGGATACATTTAAAAACGGAATCCTTTCTGACTGCTCAAATGTATTTTTCATACCAGCAGCACAAAGAGGAATGATTTCTATCATCGAAATTTTCTTTGAAAAAGGGCAAAGAGACATCTTGAACTCTATCGAAAAAACCGATCTTGGTACGGCCTTTCATGATGCAGGACAAAATGGACATCTAGTAATTATTCAAGAATTTTTTAAACCTAAAAATAGAGACATCTTAAAGAATATTGATAAAATCGATCTCGGACGCACCCTTCATCGTGCAACAGAAAATGAAAACACTGATATTTCCTTGGAATTCTTCAAAAAAGAGAATAAAGATATCTTAAAAAATATTGATAAAAATGATCTCGTAAAAACCCTTCATTGTGCAATAGAAAAAAAACTAGGTATCATAATCGAAGAATACTTAAAAAAAGAAAACAGAGACATCTTAAAAAATATGGACATATATCACCTTGCCTCATTCTTTAGGTCTTCAGTAGAAAAAGGGCCATTATGTATCGCTCAAGAATTCTTTAAAAAAGAGAACAGAGACATCCTAAACAATATCAGCAATAACGATCTTGGCTTTATTTTTCGTACAGCGGCAGAAAATGGCACCTTATGCATCATTCAAAAATTCTTCGAAGCAGAGAATAGCGATATCTTAGAAAAAATCGTAAAAGACTGGCCTAAATTCGCTCTTGCCAAGACAGCAGAAAATGGGCATCTAGATATCGTTCAAGCATTTCTCAACAATACAATTGTTATGTCTTATATTTCTCAAGAAGATCTCAAAAATGCACGTGAAAACGCCAAAACAAAAGAAATAAAAGAAGCAATAAGCAAGCATATAAAAAATAAGTAAAACAAGCCCTTGGGCCTATCCCAGGGGCACAACCTAAAATGAGAGGTTATCCTATGAATACTTTTAAACGTTATATAACACTTGTCACAACATTGACGCTTGCCACATCTCTGCCCTTGGGGGCCATGAAACGCAAGGATAACCCGGTCACCCCAAGTAATGAAACAGAAGAGAAAAAAATAAAAATTACCTCTAAACAAAATATGCAAGATCTATCTAAACATACAAAGCAAGAGATGCTCTTATGGGAAAAGTTCCATGAAGCCATACAACACATATACAATGTTAGCAAAATCCTAAACACAACGTATGAACAAGAAAAAAATACCCCTATTGAAAAACTTCCTGAAAACTCTCTTCGTCAGATGCTAAAAAAGAACGACATGCCTGAAGATATATTTTTACAAGCACTAAAAACATATTTTTGTCCCGAGGCTATACAGCTTTTTATTTCTTGGTGTGAAACTACATGCACAGAAGAAAACGACAAAATCTTTGAAAGTGTTATTAACTATGTATTAGAACATGAAAGCGATGGCAACTTTTCTATTCACGATGAAATTAAATCTATATGTAACAAAGAAAAAATAAAATATCCATCAATCGAAGAATTTAATAAAAAATACAAAGAACAAGGTACAGAAACACGACAAGATCTCTGGATTAAATACAAAAAAGAAAATATGTTTAATTCAAATACTATTAATATCTCTCATGTGCCCACATTAAAAAAGCTCATAGACGAAACGGCGCAAGAGATAGGCGTAGAAATAAAATCTATTGACATAAATAATTGCGACTCAACAAGGGTAAATTCCGAAGATAAAAAACTATATCTTGATATCAATCGGATATTATATGAACATCATACAAATAACGAAATAAAAGCTTCATTGCAACACGAATGTTCTCACATAAAAAACAACGATAGTTGTTGTGGCAAGATTTTAAAAATTATTACATCATTTTTTAAATCTGCTTCAAAAGAAAATTTGTTGCTCATCATCAACGATAAAAATTCTATTGACCTTATACAACAAGGTTCAAAAAATCAAAATTTCATATATCAATATCTCAATAAAACTAGGGAATTATTTGCTGACAAGGAAGTTTATGATAGAAACAACATAATTCATTTAATGACATTCTTTGCAAAATATTTTATTAAAAAAAGAGAAGAACTTAACCAAGAAGATCCTATCTCCGTTTTTTCTCTTCTATCAGAATCTTGCGAGCACCTCCCTATAAAACCACGAGTTAGTTTCTGGGCAAACAAACTGAAAAAACAAGGATGGACATTTACCAAAGATACTCCTCATAATACAGATCAAAAACAAAACAATAACTATCTTGTAACAACGTGGTTCCCCGATCGCCAAGAATATAGCAATTTCGCTATTAATGCAGTGTTAACAATGTTTTTTATGTGCCTCGAAAAAAATGACAATATAAAAAAAATTCAAGAATCCCTCAAAGAAGTCGATATGACCTCAAAAATCTTTTGCTTGGCGCTTACATGTGCAAAAAAAAAGCATCTCTTGACCATAATTCAAGAATTGTCAAAACCAGAAAATAACAACATCTTGCAAAAAATTAGAACTACAGTCCTTTGCCAAATTTTTGTTAATGCAACAATAAATGGAGATAAAGAGATTGTCACAGAATTTTTTAAACAAGAAAACAAAAATGTCTTGGAAAAAATTACTAATTACACCTTTAAAGAATCAACAATTAATGCATTTTTGAATGACATAGATTTTCATGACACTTATTCCATAATATTAAATCTTTTAGAATTTAAACTAGGTGATTACATCGACACTAAGAATCTTAATGAATCACTCTGTAAAATAGAATCAACGAGTAGCAATTACAAAAAAATAATTAATTTTCTCTTTATGCCAGAAAATAAAATTTCATTACGTAAAATAGACAAAGATACACTTGGAAGAGTACTTCAAAAAGCAATACATGATAACAACTTAAAAATTGTTAATAAATTTTTTGATACTGAAAACAACGACGTGCTAAAAAGAACCTTTCTTAATAGCGCCCTTCAGGATTGTCTTGTGAATCAAAAAATAGAGATACTTAAACTATTTTTTAAACATGGAAAAGGTATATTTACCCAATATCATATGGGAATGATAATTGCCGCCGCAAAACCAGATAAAATAATACCAGGAAGAACAAAAGAGGGCTACGAAGATATCCTTCGCGAGTTTTTCAAAGAAGAAAATAGTGCACTTTTTGAAGGGATTAATTTTGGCAAACGTCTTTATGCAGGGCCTAAACCTATTAAAGTCGTTAAAAAAGCCATAAAATACGGGACCTCTCCTAAAACACTCCAGATAATTCTGGACAATAACACCATTAAACAAAAAGATCTCAAAAAGGCCCTCGAAAAAGCAAGGACAAAAGAAATAAAAGAGACAATAAACAAGTATATAAAAGAATAAATAAAACAAGCCCCCGGTAACCCAGGGGCGCAAAATAAAATGAGAGGTTATACTATGAATACTTTTAAACGTTATATAACACTTGTTATCACACTGGCGCTTACAGCATCGATTCCTTTAGGGGCCATGAAACAACCAGACAAGAACGAAATAAACGAAGAAAAAGAAAACAAAAAGCGCAAAAAAGATGATGAAAATTCCCCATCACAACAAAATTCAAACGAAGATAACGATACAGAAAACAAGAAACGTAAAATCGTCACCGTGCAAAAAGAGCAAAAAAACATCATTACAGAGACAACAAACACAGAAACAACACAAGATGATTTTAAATGCCCAATTTGCCTAGATAATGCAATTAATGAAACCGATTTGGCACTAATTGCCTTGCCATGCGACAAAAAAAATAAAATATCACATAACTTTCACAAATCATGCTTAAAAGCATTTATCATTGATGAATGCAAGAAAACAGAAAAAAATTTTTCGTGTCCTTTGTGCAAACGCCCATATGCCATAGAAAAATTCTTAACAAAAGAAGATATAGAAAAAATAACAAAAATAGGCACCTTAATACAAAAGGCCTTACATGGCGAATCTCAAGCTGTTCAAGAAATTCTCGAAAATCTTGATTTATTCTCGAGCAACGACATTATCATTATTTTTAAAAATGCCGTAAAAAAAGGCTTTGTACCAATGCTCAAACTTCTGTTAGATAACGATAATGCCATTACTAAAATAGGGCAACACGATATTAATGAAGGCGTCAAAGGAGTATTTGAAGCGGCCATAGAAACGTCAGAAGCAAATCAAACAAACCCAACAACGATTCAAATAGGTCAACTCGACCGCACAACGCTTCTTAAACTTCTCTATCTATTTCTTGCAAATGACACTATCACCAACTTCATTACCATGGATAAGAACATCAAAAAACATCTGATTGCTATCGTAAAAAAAGATCTTGTAACGTTTAAATCTTTATTAGAGATAAACAAACAAGAATCAGAGAAAAAAGGTTTTTCCAATCTCATTTTTTATCTTGCGTTGCAGATAAAGGCCTTTGATATTATCGCTGAATTTCTTGCACCAAAAAACATGGATCTCATTTCAAATAGTATTCAAACCGCTATTACAAACAACAGTGCCACAGAAACCCTCAGCTTGTTTTTCATATATACGGCAGAAAAAGGCCTGTTGCCAATCTTTAAACTATTTCTCGAACCACAAAACAAAATGTTTTTGGATTCACTTGTATTACATGATCAGCTTCAAAGCCAAGTTCAATTGTTCCAAAATTTCAATCTAGGCTTGTCCATTGAACCTTTAATCGGCCCCGGCGAAGCTCTTAAGCGTGCAACAAAAAATAATCAACTTTCGATTGTTCAAGCGTTGTTCTCGTCAGAAAACAGCAATGTCGTAAATTTGATAAACAATACAGATTTGCTTGTGGCGCTTACGCTTGCAGGATGTGATGAACATATAACAATAGCACGTTTTCTTTTAACTAACACGATAGTTAAAAATAGAATAAGCCAACAAGATCTTGAAAAGCTTTCACAACAAACATCATGCCAGACATTTATAGAAGAAATAAAAAAATGCATTGAAGCGAAAAACAACAAACGTTCTTGCTTGCTTCAATAAAAAAGTGCCCCTGGCACTCCCGGGGGCGCAAAATACCATGAGAGGTTATCATGAAGGCACATAAACGTTATCTGACACTCATCGCCACACTAGCACTCACCGCATCACTCCCGTTAGGGGCCATGAAACGCAAGAACAACCAAGAACCTTCAAGTGAAGAAACAGAAGAAAAAAAATACAAAATTACGCCCAAGCAAGAGAAAATTTCGGGGTTTCTTGGTGAAAAATTCTATGAAGCTATGGAGCTCATAAAAAAGGTTGGTATTATATTAAACACAACGTATGAAAAAGAAAAAAGCACCCCCATTAACAAACTTTCTGAAAACTCCCTTCGTCAAATACTAAAAAAACATGGCATGCCTGAAGATATATTTTTGCAGGAGATAAAAACATCTTTTAGCCCCGAGGCCATACAACTTTTTACTTCTTGGTGCGAAACAACCCAAAATTCAGAAGAAAACGATAAACTTTTTGAAAACATTATTAACTATGAATTGGAGCATGAAAAAGATGGCTCCTTTCTCATATATAATGAAATAAAAAACATTTACGACAAAGAAAAAATAGACTACCCAACAATCGAAGAATTTAATACAACATGCATTGAACAAGACCCCCAAAAACGACTTATCGCCTGGAACAAGTATAAAGAAAAAAAGACATTTCATTCGGACACCATAAGTATCTCTAACTTTTCAAAATTTCAAGAATGTATAACGACAACAGCACAAGAGATTGGCGTAGAAATAAAATCCATCGAAATAAACAATTGCACGACAACGGGCGTAGATTTTAATTTAAAAAAACTATATTTTGATATTAATGAGCTATTATATTATCACTGCACAGACGATGAAATAAAAGGCATATTACAGCATGAATATGACCATTTAAAAAAAAACAATCCTGTAACAATCACAAACATTATTTCATCATTTTTAAATTCTATCTCAAAAAAATCTTTTCTACCGGTTATTAATGATAAAAATATAATCAAGCTTATACGAAAGAATACTGCATTTATTTCTCAGTTTTGTATAAAAACAAATGAATTATTTGCTGATCAAGAAGCTTATAATAAAAACAATATGATTCACTTTATCAGGTATTTTGCAAAGATTTTTATTGAAATAAAAAAAGTATCTAAAGAGGAAGATCCTATCGCCTGTTTCGACTATTTATTATTAGATGTTAGCGATCATATCCCCACGAAACAACGAATCATTTTTTGGGCAAAAAAATTACTCATGCAATCTATGTATTGCCCTTGGATTAAGCCAACCCAACAAGATAAAAAATACATTATAACAACATGTTTTCCATCCCAACAAGAACATATTAATTTTATTATTAATACGCCACATATAATCAATACTATATATTATTTTAAAGGCAATACATGTGAAAAAAATTTAGAAAATTGCTACCCTATTCGCCTAAAAATCTTTACTTCTTCTTTTATATATGCAGTAAAAAACGGAATTTTATGTGTCGTCCAAAAATTATTAAAAAAAGAGAACAAAAACATCTTGAAAAAAACTGATGAAAAAAAACTTCGCACTGCTTTTCTAGATGCAACAGAATATGGGTACGTAGATATCATTCGAGAATTTTTTACACTTGAGAATAGAGACATTCTTAATAAAATGGATAAAAAAACGCTTGAATTGAGCTTTCAACATGCTGCAGAAAATGGCCATTTAAATATCATTCAAGAATTCTTTACACGTGAGAATAAAGATATTTTTAATAAAATAGAAAAAGACTCCCTTCAACGTGCTCTTAAAAAAGCAGTAAAAAATGGTCACGACAGTACCGTCAAAGAAATGCTGAACAACAAGATATTTATGAGTCATATTTCAAAACAAAATCTCATTGATATTTACAATAAAGCGACTAATGATCAAGACATGCTGAATATACTGAAAAATGCGATAAATCTGTTTAAATAACTATAAAAAATCTTAGTACCCGACAAAAAAACATGCTGAAATAAAGGGCATTTTAATATTCCTCGTTGACTTTGAATTTCACGTCATCCCGGCCTCCGAGCCGGGATCCAGACTTCCTGCTTAAGCATTCAAGTTTTTATTTTTTGAATGCAAAAACGAAAGCTTTCCTGGACCCCCAGGCTACGTTAAAACTTCGCCGGGCTTGCGGCCGGCTCGGCGTGTTCCGTCGCAGCTTTAGCGAAGACGAAAGGCCGGGGCGACCTCTTTGTTATTCAAGAGTCAACTAATAAAACCGAAACAACCCTTTATTTTAGGGCATAAATTTGTCGGGTACTAAGATAAAAAATGCATTTTTGATAGTTATTACACCTATTTCCCATATAAAAGCTGTTTTTTGACTCTTGTATGACATTTGGGGGAAAATCGGTATACTGTATAGTTGGGGTCAAAAGTTATCTATTATTTATTAATGGGGGTAGGAAAAGCTTATGTCACACGATAAAATTATTATTACCGGCGCCAAAGAGCATAATTTGAAGGGAATTTCAGTTGAAATCCCAAAGGGGAAATTGGTGGTTATTACCGGGCCGTCAGGCTCCGGAAAAAGCTCTTTGGCCCTGGATACCCTCTTTGCCGAGGGTCAACGACGCTACGTTGAATCACTATCGTCTTATGCACGACAGTTTTTAGGGGTTTCTAAAAAGCCGGAGGTTGAAAAGATTGAAGGCTTATGCCCCGCTATTGCTATTGATCAAAAAACAGTTGGCTCAAACCCACGCTCTACCGTTGGAACCATTACCGAAATATATGACTACCTACGCGTACTTTTTGCCCGCATAGGCATCCCTCACTGCCCTTCATGCAACCAAGAAATTAAGGCTGAATCTCCTGAGCTTATCACCAAAACATTGCTCACAAAATTTAACGACCAAGAGATAACAGTCACAGCCCCTATCGCCGTCCAAAAAAAGGGCGAATTTGTCCATGAATTAAAACGTTACTTTGATAATGGATATTTTCGATTTATTATTGACGGCAAACAGTATCGCTTTGTTAATGCAAAAGAACTTGAAGCACTTGATCTTGAAAAGCGCTATAAACACACCATCAGCATAGTCCTTGATAAAATTCGTGTTACCCAAGAAGAGATTACCCGTCTTCAAGAAGCAATAGAAAAAGCATTTTCTATAAATAAAGGGCTTTGCAGCGTAATAGATGCGAAAAACAAAGAATCTTTTTATTCTTCACAACGTATTTGCCTTGCCTGCGTCCGTTCTTTTCAAGAACTAGAACCACGCCTTTTTTCATTTAACTCACCCCTTGGCGCATGTCCTATATGCCACGGCCTGGGCTTTTTATATGGCTCACAGCAACAAGATCAGCCAGAACATTCATCATATTTTCGCTTTGAACACCAAGAAGAACCGTGTTATGGATGCGAAGGAAAACGGTTGAAAGAAGAAGCACTAGCAGTCACAATTGCTGGAAAAAACTTACACGATTTTTGCTCAATGAGCATTGAATCATTACTCTCATTCTGTACAACAATGACATTAACTAAAGAAGAAAAAGAAATTGCAGGCCCATTATTGCGAGAAATCATGACACGTCTGACATTCCTTGATGACGTTGGGCTCCCCTATTTAACACTCTCAAGAACAGCCAGAACATTATCAGGCGGAGAAGGACAACGTATTCGCCTTGCAACACAAATTGGCACATCCCTCACAGGCGTTCTTTATATCCTTGATGAACCAAGTATCGGCCTTCACCAACGTGATAATGACCGCTTGATTGCCACACTCAAAAAATTACGCGATTTAGGCAATACCGTCGTCGTTGTTGAACATGATATGGATACCATCAAACAGGCAGACTACCTTATCGATATGGGACCAGCTGCGGGTGTTCTTGGTGGCGAAATTATCGCCCACGGCACCCCAAATGAAGTGGCCAAAAACAAAAAATCTCTTACCGGAGCATATTTGTCCGGCGCACGCTCTATAGTTGTCCCACAAAAACGCCGTAAGGTTCAAGGCTTTTTGACGATAAAGGGAGCTAAAGCAAACAACTTAAAAAATATAACCGTACAGATACCTATTGGCGTTTTGGCTGCCGTTTCCGGCGTTTCAGGCTCAGGGAAAAGCAGTCTTATTATGCAGACTCTTGCCCCAGCACTAAAACAATATTTTAACCTGGGATATGTCGTCGGAAAGCATTTTGATGACATTGAAGGATATGAAGACCTTCGTAACGTTGTTATGGTTGACCAAAGCCCTATTGGACGAACACCTCGGTCAAACCCAGCAACCTATTTAGGCATATTTGATGACATTCGCAATCTTTTTGCAAGTCTACCTG
>Ga0172367_10007227_pt1 | contig 12791 bp, 4 predicted proteins | sample Lak10m_FD_114542 | JGI IMG/M metagenome (GOLD analysis project Ga0172367, IMG submission 114542) | Freshwater microbial communities from Kabuno Bay, South-Kivu, Congo - kab_022012_10m | ecosystem: Environmental > Aquatic > Freshwater > Lake | place: Democratic Republic of the Congo: South-Kivu...
CAAACACACGTTCTACCTGCACCTGAAAGAGACTGAATTTAGATTCAACCATCGCCGTGATAATCTTTACCTTGAAGTACTCAAACTTTTACGAATAAAACCGCTTTAGCTTCCTAAGACCCTTCCGAATAAACAGCGAATCCCGTATGAGTGTAGTACATCCCCTGCGGCAAGTCAGAAGGAGGCCGTCCCATTCTGGCAAGAATTGCGACATGCGCCCCTTTTTCAGCGAGCATCCTTTCAACTTTTTTTGAGAACGAGACTATTAGCTCTGGGCTGAAGCGAGTTACTTCCCCATTTTGACTGCTACTCGAACTAAAACCATTGGCAGCATGCGAATGCTCTCCTATTCCCAGGATCCACACCGCCATGCAATAAAGCAAAAAACGGTTCATGGTCTGCGTCAAAATCCAATTCGGTTTACGGTCAAAGATCATTGCCTGTCACCGCTCTCTGCTTGAGTGCCTCATCCGGACGAACAACCGTCACGGACTCATCAGAAATCGGTAACGGCCTAATAGGTGCCGTTGCCGCTCGCAAGGATGCAGTTGCGGCTGCAGCACTTCCAACTGAGACCGCACCTGAGACTGCTGCTCCCATCGAGAGCGGGATGGCCGTAGCCGCAGAAGCGACTCGTCCGGATGCTGCAACACTATGTGCTGCGCTTGCACTTGCATGCGAACTAGCCTTCAATGATTCACTCAGTGCCCTGCCAGAATGCGTATCGTTGCCAGCACACCCAAATGAATAAAAACAACTCAAGCAAACGCCAACAACAATCCGCAGGGGTAATTTCATTTCTACCTCATCGTCCAATGTTTTAGATTGATTGAGCATATCGTGACGATTGCCATCCAAACATCTATCAACACTGACAGTGCCGGCGCAGGTGCGTATGTGATTATGTATGAAAGGCCAGATTCCACCGAGCAAGCTAAGTCACGAGAAATGCTGTACGAGATAGTTTTTCTTCAATATCTTGCCGATATCTAGAGGCACCTTTTCCCTAAGGTCTTTCACGAAGGATGCTGGAACGCCTATCGATTTTTGTAATTAGAAAATGCCAAGAGCAAAATTAAGGGATTTTGAGGCCAGTGCTATAGAACCTCCGACATCCACGGTTGAAGGCACCGAAGAATTTCAAGATAGAACATCACGGAAACCGGTGCAGGTTTAGCGGTGGATAGATAGCGCTCGTTTTTTTGAATTAGGAGATACGTATCAGCCCCATATAGTTTTTCCTAATACTGTTAGGGCATTGTGTATCTGAGCATTCGGTTCATCTCGTGGCGACTGTCAAATTCCATCTGCTGCTTGAGTTGCGTGGGCCTATCAGGGTATTCGTTGGGTATGTTGTAAAGCGTTGCCGGTAACTGCTGTGCCGCCAGCGCCTGCTTAGGAATCGACAATTTTTCAGGCGTTTGACGTTGTGAGCAGTTGCCATCCTTCGCCTCGCATGGCGACAGGCTGGTCGTGCCTGCGCTTGCAGGGTTGTTGCTCTCGATCGGTTCGATGCTGACAGATTCAATCAGGCGCATGAACATTGTCCGCATTTTGGCCAGGACTTCCGGGTACTGTAGCGATTCCTTGCTGGCGCCCAATTCAAATGCCATGGTGTAGTCCGCATCGCCGATCGGCAACAGCCAAGCCAGGTAAGGTCCACCGACACCATTCGGCGGCCTGTTGCGCATCTTGTCCTCCGCGGTTTCCTGTACCTGCCAAACCTGGTTGTTGACCGTTCGGGTGGTCCAGACGCCTTCCGGGTAGCGCTCGCTAAACACCTGCTTAATATCGCTCAGCGTGCGCTTTTGCAACCGCATTCTCACGTAATTGCTGGGTACCCACCAGGATTGAAAGCAAATCGGCCGGTAGCCAATTTCGGTTTCCTCATAACGAATCGGCTTTTTACTGCTGGGTGGCGGATTTTCGTATACGCCTGTTCTGCTACTGCGCCTAACCCGCTCCAACAGCGCAGCCATGCCGGCTTCCGCTTCTTCCTTGGTTGCTGGGGCATAGATGGGTTGCTGACGCTTGACACTGCGAACAAAGCGGTCAAAGTTGTAGTTACGCCCAAGCTCAGGAAAGCGTTGCCAGGTACTGCCATCGGCTTCAAAAATGTCTCCGCCATTAAAAAATCTGTCTTTGGTGAGTCTGTCCTTGCTCTCATATTTTCCCACTTCGACAACCCCGTATTCACAGCTAGACTCACGAAGCCATTGATGGCTGACACGGTATTTATCGAGGAATCTGTATTGGTAATGAGAGTAAAACCCGGTCAAGGGCAAATCCAGCGCGCCGGGCTTTAACAACTGTTCTTCCATTGCCTTGTCGTGCAACTGCCCGGCAATAAATCCACAGGCGCTGAGCAGAATGATGGGCAACAAGCAGAGTACTTTGAACATGCTTACCTCGCTATCGGATTCTTGTCGATACGCATGCCACCTTGATATTGAATCAGTTTGGCATTCCCCTCCGGCGTACCTTGTGGGCCACCCGGCACGGGGATTTCGACTTGCATACATCCTGCAGCGCCGGAACCGTAGCAACTGTGCATGCTGTTGGAAGTGGTGAGCACTTGCCACAAGTCCTTCAACGACCAGACACCGGGGTTGCCACCGGCCAGCCCGAAAGTGGCTACCGGGTCGTTGCTGAAGTAATTGTAGGTAATATTGTTTCTCCCCTTCTCTGTCGTAATCGCTACCGCTTTATCCGTATATTCCACGGCATTCTCCGCCCCGCCCACGCCGCGCACAGTCAGCCCGGAATTGGTGTAGGAATTGCCGTTCGCGTCCGGCAGGTTGGCCAAAATGGTGAAGGCGGCGCTTTGGGTGAGTGTGCCGCGACTGTGCCCCAACGACACCGTCGCCTCATCGCCGCGGCTTTTGAGCAAATCCGCGTAGACTTCCTGCCCATTGGTGTAACCGAGAAAATTGGCCAGGCCGTAATCGACTTTAGCGGTGATGTTTTCGTAGGCTGTGCCCAACATTTCCGAAATAAAGTTATTGCCCGGCGCGATGTGCAACACATAGATGACTTGGGGTTTTTCGCCAGTTTCTTGGTTTGGCAATACGTTCTGGTAGGCCAGCTCAGCAGCACGCTGTTCGCCATTGAGAATACCATTGGTTGCCATGACTGCCCCCGATCCGGCCTCGGCCAACTCTTGGGGGGTGGCCTCTGACCAGCGCAATAGTCTGGGGTCGCTATTGCAAGCTGGTCCGGCGGTGCATTCCACCTTGAGCAGCTTTGGCTTGGCAACTAACCTCGAGCGATAGGCTTCATCAGTCAAAGAGGTAACAGCGTTGAACAACAGCATGTTCTCCGCCCGCTCCCGCTGCGCCTTGTCCTGCAATGCAGACGTGTCGGGTTTTGCCAATACCCGGTTGGCATCCGTGGTTTCGCGGTCAAGTGCGGCGACAGAAGAGGTGGCATCTTGGCCGGTGAGTTGCAGTTGTTTCGCTTCATCGTTAATGACAACCGTGCCTGGAGCAACAGCGCTTCGGGTCGTGCTGCTGTCCTCGGTTTCTGCCTCGCCATGGTCCAGCGCGTTTCTGGCGAGCCCCTTAGTGGCAGCGTATTTGCTGGTCAGCATGTCACTGCTCACGGTGGTGCCGCTGCTGCTGGTCTTCGCCTCCATGCGGTTCTCGATGTCGCTGACGGTGAGCGTGCCGGTGGTGAGATGGTTTTTATCGGCTTTTGCGGTGCTGTCGATCAGCGCCCCTTTGAGGTCGGTGTTGTCCTGAACATGGATCTGGAAGCCCTCAGAACCAGCCTCGATACCGCTCTGCTCGTAAACGCTGGCGTAATCGCTATTGGCTTTTTCTCGGCTCTGGCTGACGCTGGCGGAGAACTTGCCCGGGCTAGTCACTGGCACACTTACACTCATGCCTGCGTTGCTTTGCTTGGCTTGGCTAGTGGCGGTATCTTGCAGGCTTTCGAGATTGAGATTGCCGCCGATGTCGGCGACCACCCGCTTGCCGCTGGCACTGGCGCCGATCAGGTTGGTGTCGCTGCCGGATTGCAGGACCAGCGTTTCTCCGGCGCTGACGTGGGTGTTGTTGAAGGTCGTGCTGTCGCTGTTGGCTTTGCCCTTGCCGCGACTCACCGCAGCATCAACACTCACACCCGCCATGCCAGCCCCCACGCCAGCAGAGACACCGATACTGGCGCTGCTGCTCTTGTTCTTGCTCTGGCTATGTTCGGTATCGACGCCTGCTAACAAATTCAAATTTTCTGCCGCCAACAGCGCCAGATTCTTGCCGACAGACACCTCACTACCCTGCACCGTCAGGTCATCCTCCGTGGCCCGGATCAGGACATTGCCGCCAGCCATGACGGCGCTGCCTTGCTGCGTGGTGATTTGCGTGCTGCTGGAACTGGAACTCTTGGTGGTGCCGAGGCTCACGCTGATCTTGGCTCCGGCCGCTTGTGCCGCGTCTTGCACCTTACCCGCCTGCAACGCTTTGCCCACGGCAGTGCCCTGCTCATACAGCGTAGCGCCGTTGGCATAGGTTTGCAGCGCATGCAGGCGCTGATCGCCGGCATCGCCGCTGAGGGTATTTTGTGCGCTGGTGGCCACCTGTTCGCCCAGATTGACTAGGCTACTGCCCACCGACACGCTCAACCCGCTGGATTTGAACTTGCTGGTCTGTTGGGCGGCATAGGTGTCGGTGGCGGCGTTGATATCCACCTGCTGCGCGAGGATGCCGATATCGCCCTTTGGCGCAAGTACGGCGCTGCCGGTCTGGGTGTATTGCTTGCCGGCCTCGATATCGACATTACCTGCAACGCTGCCAACCGTGCTGCCAATGTTGATGACTTGCTGGCTGTCGTTGGTGGTTTTAAGTTTTTGTGAGCCGACGGTGAAACCGGCGCCGTTTCCGAACACACCGGATTTAGAGGTTTTCTTGAGATGGGTTTCATCGTACGTAGCTTGGGCAGTATCTAGCGTCAAGTTGTTGCCGGCAATGAGATTGACGTGGCTGGTGCCGACGACGTTGCTACCTGCCAGGGCGAGGTCGTGCACCACTGTGAGGTCAACCGTATGGCCAGAGAAGGTGGAACTGACAACCCCGGTTTCCTCTAGGGTATCCCGGGTGATGGTCTTCTTGCTGGAGAGAAACCCCTTGGATTGGTAGCGGTGATTTTCTTCGAGAGAAATGCTGCTGGAACCAGCTTCGATGGTGATGTCCTGACCGGCCCCGGCGACAATCGCGCCGTCGCTGCTGACCATGGCTGCACGGGCGTTAAGATCACGTCCGGCGCCGAGGGTGACATCGCCTTGGGCATCGATCACCGTGCCGGTTTCGATTTGGCTGATTTCTGCGCGGTTGTGCTTTTTGCTGCCGATTTTCTCGCTGCCGCCACTGGTGATAGTACCCAGCACGAGGTCGTTCCCTGCGGCGAGCAGGGTCCGGCCACCCACGCCGCTATTCAGCACTTCGGCGGCAACGAGGTTCAAGTCGCGGGCGGTACTGGCCACCAGCACGGCATTAGGGTTGCTGACGTAAAGCCCGGCCAGGCGTTCGATATTGGTGCGGCTGCCTTGGGCAACCGTCTGGGTACTGGTCATGGTTTCGACATTGATGTCACGGCCGGCCTCGATACGGAGCAGATCGCCGCCTTCCAACCGGCCCCCGAGATTGTCGAGATCGCTGCGCGCCTGGAGCTGCACACTGTTGGCAGAGATGCGGCCGCCAAGGTTGCGTATGTTTTCTGCGTTGAGAGAAATCGCATTGCGGCCGGCGATGGTGCCAGCGTTGATCAAGTCGCCGTCGATATCGAAATCCACACTGTCGCCGGCAATCAGGGCGCCGGAAGGCAACAGGTCTCCATCCCTTGCCATGACGTAAACCTGCGGCACCAGCACCTGATGCATGCTGCCGTCAGCAAGGGTGACTGTCTGCGCCACCAGCCAGACGATGTCGCTGGTAAGCTGCACCATCTGCGCCTCGCTGAGCGCGATACCAGGTGCCAGACCTAACTCCCTGGCATAGGTCACACCGGCCGCCATCAACGCTTGGTATTGCGCTTCATCGCTGGTGTAGCCGTCAAGAAAACGTCGTCCGGTAAGCTGTGCCACCTGTTCTCGAATCAGGCGCTGTTCGTAGAAGCCATCGCCGAGACGCTTATGGGTCAAGGCCGGGTCGATGGCGAGTTGGTTCAGCATGTAGTCGGAACTCAACCAGGCGCGGTAGCTGGCGAAGGCCGGGTCAGTCTCGACCAGATAGCGGCTCCCTCGGCCCGGATTGCTGCGGTAGAGGCTGTTGCCGGGAACAGAAATATTAGGAGTAACGCTGCGGATGACGAATCCGGTGCCGCCGATACCGGAAAGCGCCGCAACCTGCTGTAACCGGCTCCCGTTGCGCAGATTCGTATTGGCGGCATGGCTGCCAGACGCCGACTGATTCACGCTTGTGGTCGAAAAATCTGCGAGGTCCATCCCGCTACCAGCCCCTGAAACATGCTGTGCGTACTTCGAGGCGCTCAGTAAGAATGTTTCGACTCTGGGAGCGGGCGCATAGGCGTAGACGTTCTGATCAGTATCGTCGTGGTCTTTGTCTTGAAACAAGAAACGTGCGACACCCCTTTCCGTAATGGTGCGTTGTCCGGTTGTTTCGGTATTTGTGAGTGACCGGATTTCACCCAAAAGGCTTCCTCCAGCAAGAATCTGACTTTGGTCGTTTAGCAAACGATCCGCAGCGATCGTGATGTTGCCACCGGCGATCATCCGACCTGGCGCAGTGGTCTGAACGGAGGTTTCGCTGATGCCCCGGGTAAAACTGTAAAGCCAGAAATTGCCGCTGGAACCCTGTGGGGTAGACAAATAAATGTAGTTGTTACTGTTGTCCGCAAAAAACCCCTGACCGATCAAGTACTCGAAACCGCGAGTATCTGGCGGGGCAAATATTCGCCCGGGGGTTTTGGTCCAGGTCACATAAACCTGCTCCGGGTCGTAGCGGGTTGCACTGCCGGAAAGTGAATATTCTTCTACTAATTGATCACCAAGCAATACTGGTTGAGTGCTGAAGTTCGCGTTGATATTGCTGATTTCGTTCGCTCGGAATGCGAGGTTGCCCATAGCCTCGACGGTCGCGCCAAAATTAGTCATGCGATCGGCGCTGCCGATTGCGTGTTGGCCTTCATCCAGGCCGCCGCCGATGAGCATGTCACCAGCGCTGAACAGCAGTGCGCCGTTAAGGTTGCTCATGTGATGGGCACCGACATCCAACCGCTCACGCGCGGCGATGACTGCCGAGCGCAACACACTGTCGACGGTTTCGTCAGCGTTGTTGATGTCCGTCGCGGCGATCGCCAGCTGGTCGCCATAGATGCGCCCGCTACCGAGGTTATCGAGCGCACCGGCGCTGATGAAATTCTGTCCGCCGTCGATCAGACCGCGGTTAATCAGTGTGCCGGCAATCGCTACCGTGACTGTGTCGGCAACGATTTCGCCCGCAGCCCGGTTGTCGAAATTGCCCGCTGATACGCGCAATTCTCCACCGGAAAGCAGCTTGGACTGATTGATCAGAGTGCCGGTAGTTTGGAAAATGGCATCGCCATTGGCCTGCCATTCGCCACTGTGCGCGTAAGCGGTGGTAAGTTTGGTGACGAGATCACCCTCGCTCAACACCCTGCCATCGCCACCTAGACCCTGACTGTCGATGCTCAGGCGGGTGCCAGCAATCAACGTGCCGCCGGTGTTGGCGATAAAGAGTGTTTTATCAGCGACGTTGCTGCCGGCACGCGCCAGAGGGTCACGGATATTGAGGGTGCCGAGGGATGAGATCAGGCCGGACCGGTTATTGATACTGCCTCCGGCGGCGATGGAGAGGCTGTCATTGGCACGCATGGCACCCGATGCGTTATCCAGACTGCTGGTGTCGACTTCGATGCCAGTCGCCTCGATACCCTGACCGGGCCCCAGGGTATTGCGATTATCCACAGTGCCAGCAGAAACATTCAACGCATGCGCTGAACGCAGCAACCCGCCGCGGTTATCCAGATGGCCCTTGCTGCTGTCGATAACGAGATCGCCAGCAGCCTCAATCCGGCCCGCCTGATTATCCAGGCCGCTGGCATTAAGGTTCATGGCGCCTCCAGCAATGACGATTCCGTCAGAGTTATGAATAGCCGCGGCATTGCTGAGTATCGAGCCCTGCGCCGCCAGGTAGCCGTGATGGTTATCGAGATCTCCGCTGGAAAGTTTGAGGTTACCCTGGGCGAGGATGCCCATGCTGGCACCGCTGTTGATATTGCTGAGTATCTGGCCGTGCGTATCGATGTCGAGGTCGCCACCTGATTGAACCAGCCCGGCATCGTTATTCAATGCGCCGCTTTGCAATGACAGCGTGTTCACTGCGATCAGGCTTCCACCGGCATTGCGGAAGGCTTGCAAGCGCGTATCCAGCGACAGCACCGCGCCTTGAATCCGGCCATCCGTGTTGTCGAATACCTCGCCGGCATACGTCAGCGTCCGCAGAGCGGACAAGGTTCCCGAGACGTTGCGAAAGTCGCCGCCAGTTTGAATGGCGAGATCGCCATCAAGTGAAGCAAATGTGCCTGCGGCGTTATCAACTGTTCCGCGAGCTTGCGCGCGCAATGTGCGACCTGAAGCGATCAACCCCTGGCGATTGTCGAGCGCCAGCCGGGTCGACATCCCCAGTTCTTCAAGGGCGGTGATCCTTCCCTGCCGGTTATCGAGCGCATCCAGGTTAAATTCGACGCTGCCATTGCTTGCCACGTGGCCGCCGACGTTGACGAACTGACTGATGGCAGTAATCGACATGACGCCCGCGCCTGTTTGCAGAATTTCACCGTTCCGGTTGGTCAAAACCGTGCTGTCGATGCGAAGCTGAACAGCGCTAGTGCTGGCATCGTTGAGGTTCAGGTTGTTCGCCGCGATATCGAGCACACCTTTGCTGGCAATACTGCCGCCACCGCCTTCGAGCCTGGTGGCACTGATCCGGAAATTACCGCTGCCGGCATGTTGCAGATGGCCGCCGTTATTGATCAGGGTCTGAGCCCCGAGGTGGAAGTTGGCGCTGTTTGAAGCGATGCGGCCAGCGGTATTGTCGAGAAGACCGGCAAGGGCGATGTATAGGTCGCCGGCACCGGTCTGTAGCAATTCGCCGCCGGCATTGCTGAGGTCAAGGCTGTTAAGATTGAGCTGGTTGCCCATGAATTTGGCACCATCCGTGGTCAGCCTTTCTGGGGTGTTTACGGAGAGCGTGGCAGCGGCCGACAGATTGGCATCCGTGGCATCGAGATCACCACCGCGTGCGAGTAATGTCAGATTGCGGCCTACTGTTTCGCTGCCGCCCAGTTCAAGATGGCTGCCGGTGAGGGTTTGGTCAGCACCGGCCAAATTCCGGCCACGGGCAGAAAGCCTTTGTCTGGCCTCCATCATGAGTTTTCCAGAATCAGCCAGCGAGCCATCAATTTTGAGGCCCGCAGCGAACAAGCTGGATGCATGGCCAGTGATATGCCCACCGGTAATGATCTGGTTGTCACCCATTGCAGCGATGATGCCGTGATTCTCAAGATCGCCTTCGCTGCTGACCAAAGCATTGCCCCGGGCATATAACATGCCGTTGTTCTCGATGGCGCCGCTGAGTGTGATGCCGATGTCGCCATCGCTGACGAAACGGCCGCTGTTCGCCAATATACCGTCCGCTTTCAGCACCAATGCGCCGCCGGATCCGATCTCACCGGCATTCCGCACACCGACACCGGCTTCGGTGCCGACCAGTGTGATCTTCCCGGCATACATCCCGCCCAGGGCCGAGACATCGATAGCAAAGGCGGGAGCAGCCCCGCTGCCTGCGATGGAAACCGCGCTGCCGCTTGCCTGATTGACCCGGTTGGCGCCGGCGGTGACTGTCAGGGTATTGGTCCAGATGCCGGCATTGATCTCTACGGCGCGCGCGATGAGGTTGGCATAATCAGTTCGGCTGGCATCCAGCCCGCCGCCATGAATGGTAATGGTGCCACCTTCTACGCGGTAGCTTTCCAGATTGCCGTTGCTGACTATCGGTTGGCCTGTGGTGAGTGTCGCCTGGCCGGCATTGATGAAGCCACAGCTATTGCAACTGATGCCGCTCGGGTTGGCGATAATGACTTCGGCGCGACTGCCGGCGACTTCGACATAGCCCAGCAATTGGCTGGGATTGGACGAAATCACCTCGTTGAGGATGACGCGCGCCGCACCCTTAGCCAACCAGGGATTGCCCTGCACCCAGCCGCCCAGCAAGGTTTGCACATCGGCTCTGGCATTGTTGAGGATGACGCCTTGCTGATCGACGTCGAATTGACTGTATTTGTTGTGAGAAACACCCGCAGCACTCGGCGTCTGGATATTGACCAGAGGCACGCCATTGCCTGCATTGAGGATGGTGGGCTGTTGCGTTTTCGGGGCCGGTTTGTAGGCAACGACGGCAGCCTGGGCCGGCAATACCAGCAGATAGCCAAAAATCAGCCCAATGGTTCTGTGCAGGGGCCCAAGTTTGAAGCAATCAATCTCATGATGCGAATACTCACATTCGTACCCAAACTGATCGACACCATCACCCTTGCCATGGTGACGGGTATGTTCCGCGACTGCCATCAACAAGCCGCGAACCCGGTTGAAAACGATACGATAACGCTGCCGGTTCATGATGAATGCTCCTGACGGCCAAGTGTGATCAATAAGTGAATGACAGGTTGAACCCGGACACGCCACCGGTCGGAAATCCATCGGGGACTTTCAGGGCGCCACCTGCGAACAGATCCCAGTAAAGCGCCTTGTAGCCGCCGCGCAGGCCGGCCACTGCACCGGCAAGGCGTCTGCCCAGCAACAGCCCGGCGGTTTGCCCGCCCACTTCACCGTAGTCGATACCCAGGTAAATCTGCTGTCCGCTCTCGCCCAGCGCCAATCCCAAATCATTGCGAACCAGCCAGCCGCGTTCGGCGGACAGGATGGTTTCTCCGTCGAAACCGCGCACGGTATAGCGGCCTCCGATCGAAAAGCGATCCTGCGGGACAAGCGGGGTTCGGTTCCACTGTGCGCGCCAGCCGCCCTGATAGCGTAAAGACAGCCCGGCCAGGGTGAACGGCAGATCAAGGCTGGCTTCGGTATGTGCAATCTTGGGTCTCGATGTACCTTCGTCGAAGCGCTCTTCCGGCGCTGGCATTGCATTGAGCATGCCGGTGCCGCGCTGATAAGAAATCTTGACATCCAGGGTCGCCGCGCCGAAGAATTCGCGATGCGCCGACGAGGCCTGCCATCCCGCCATCCGGCGGCGCTGAACGTCGATTTCCGTATCGTCGATGTAGTTGCGAGAGGTTTCGAGATAGGCTTGCAAGGTCGCGGTGGTCTTGCGGCGGTTATCACGGTAGAGGAGACGAGACAGCTCCAGTGCAGCGTTGCTGCTCTCCCCCTCATAGACATAGTCCTGGCTGAAGCCGGCAACGCTCTGCTTGTAATGATTCTTGCTGGTGGTCAGCGCAAGCAGCCAGTAACCGAAAGGCAACGAATAATGAGCGGTATAGCCGCGCGTGCCGCGCCCGCCGTTGTTACGGTGATCCAGGTTGTGATTGACGCTGTAGTAGAACAGATCGTTGAGAGCGAGCAGGTTATCCCCGGAAAGCGTCATTCCACCCTGCGTCTTGCCGGTCGTTTCGGAACCGCCATCATCGGCAGAAAGCGTCAAGCGGAATGGAAAACCCTGCCGGTAATGAATCACCAGATCGCTCTCCCCGGGCTTCGCACCGGCGTCGGTCGCCGGCTCAATCTGAATTTCGGCATCCGCGGTTGGCGGGCGTTTCAGGTTTTCCAGGCCCTGCTCGATGTCGCGCAGATTCAGCAGATCGCCGGGACTGGCGGGCAAGGCATTCCAGAGATGGCGGCGCGCGCTGGCATCGGCGCTGAAGCGAATTTTGCGAATACGACCGGGAATCAACGTCAGCACGAGTTCGCCGGCACTCAGATCCTGCGACCCGGCCAGCACGCGTGTAGTAACGAACCCCTTGGCGATGATGGCATGCTGCACCCGCGCGATGACGGCATTGATGCCAAGCACGCCCAGGCAACGACCAAGAGCAGGATCATCGCCATGGGTCGCGTCCTGGAGTGCGAACTGGAAGCGCTCGGCTGATTCGCCAGCAAGCCGGATCGTGTTGATCACGAAACAGGGCTTTTCCCCTTCTGGAATATCCTGCGTATCGACTGAGATGCCTTCGCGCGGCAGACGCACATCCTCTCTAGGCTCCAACTCCTTGCGCATTTCGCGTTCTCGCTGCTGCTGGCGTTGCAGTTCCAGCGCAGGTTGGGGAGCTGTATCAGCATGGCTGTCGATTGAATTGAGCAGCATGGTTAAGCATGCGCACAAGGCCATCAAGGCACGAATGCCCGACACCCCTACCTGCAGAAAACGTGCATGAATAATTGAAACTTGCATCAACGCCCCTGGACATTCTTCCAACGTATGCGCCAACCAGCCGTCGCGGGACCGATTGTTGTGATGCAGGCTTCGGATCAAGGACTTGAGTGGTAGATAGTCCGGAGATCGCCTGAGGTTTGTAATGCTTGGGGGCGCTTGAATTGCGAAAATTTGATGCTAGAGAATCCGCCACCGCCTGACAGCTAGCAGATTTGGCAGCGCCACGCGTATTCAACGCTGGCTACGGGGTTGAAATCAGAAACTTCACCGCCACCTCAGAACTGTTTGATCCGAAAGCCGGTTTTTTGTCGCAAAGCCTGATGCGTCAGGTGCTTTCGGGTATAATCCGCGCCATTTGTTTGAATTTGAGGA
>Ga0172367_10007229_pt1 | contig 12789 bp, 7 predicted proteins | sample Lak10m_FD_114542 | JGI IMG/M metagenome (GOLD analysis project Ga0172367, IMG submission 114542) | Freshwater microbial communities from Kabuno Bay, South-Kivu, Congo - kab_022012_10m | ecosystem: Environmental > Aquatic > Freshwater > Lake | place: Democratic Republic of the Congo: South-Kivu...
CTTGCGTTGCCGCAGGCCAAACGCCGTCCCAGACAAAAGAATAAAACAGGGCAAACAAGGTTTCACTCACAATCAATTGGCCGCACAAGCTGACGCTCAGTCGCTGGCTGGCCACGTTCCAAAAAATGCTGGCCGCCCAGCCCGAACCGATGCCGGTGGCAATGCAAGCCATCACGATCACAGCCCGATTGTCCAGCACGGCAAGCGCCTTGATGTCAGAACCCAGCAGCAGCCAGAGCACAAAAGCCCCCACTCCGGTGGCCACGCCCAGCCAGTTGGCCCATTCGGCCGCGCTGACCTCGGGGTGGCGCTTGAGCCAGGCCGCGTTGGCGATGGCAAAGACCGTCCAGCACAGCATGGCGCCCAAGGCCAGCAGCACGCCCCACCAGAACTGGCCACCGCCGGCGGGAAGCCGTGCCGCCTGACTCAAGGTGGACTGCATCATCAGCGCCAGCCCACCCACGGTGAGCAGCAGCCCCGGTAACAGGCCCGCCCATTTGAGGGCAGCCGGCTTGCCCAGCAGCATGACCCAGATCGGAATGGTGCCGATGATGAGGGTGGGCACCTCGGTACCCGCATAAACGATAGCTTGCGCCAGCAGCAGGTAATACCCGGTGGCGCCCAGCAGGCTCATGCCCAGAGCCGTTGCCGCCTGGCGCAGCGTGGGCCAGGTATGGCTGCGCCAGGTGACCAGCATGGCCAGTGCCGCCATGCCGCCGTAACTGATGAAGCGCCCGGCGGTCAGATCCACCGAACTCAGCCCCTGCGTCATGCGCGGCACCACGAACACCATCCCCCACAAGGCGCCCGCAGCGAGGCCCGCAAGCAGTCCGGTCAACATGCAGTGCTAAACCGCGAAGCCATCGTCAGCCGAGATCACGGCTCCGTTGATGAAATGACTTTGGTCGCAGCACAGCATCACCAGCAGTGCGTCCAGGTCCTGCGCTTGACCCACGCGCTTGCGCGGCAACATCTGGATCAGCTTCTGGCCCGCTTGCGTTTGCCAGTGGGCGTGGTTGAGCTCGGTGTCGATGTAGCCGGGGCAAATGGCGTTGACGTTGATGCCAAAGCGCCCCCACTCCAGCGCCATGGCTTTGGTCATCTGGATCAGCGCCGCCTTGCTCATGCAATAGACGCCAATTTTGGGCAGCACGCGCAGCCCTGCTGTGCTGGCAACATTGATGATGCGCCCACCGGTAAAGCTGCCCGGCGCTGCCCCCTGCGCCCGCGCCAGCATGCGCCGGCCAACCTCTTGCGCGACAAAAAAAGCGCCTTTGACGTTGGTGTCAAAGATGAAATCGAAGTTGTCTTCGCTCACATCCTGGATGCGCTGGGTGGTGCTGACACCCGAGTTATTGACCAGGATGTCGATCGAACCGACCTCGGTTTCGGCATGCGCCACGGCAGACCTGATCGAGGCCTGATCGGTCACGTCCAGTTCGATCGCATGGGCATCGCCTCCCTCGCCTTCGATTTGCGCACGCAATTCCTTGAGTTTTTCCACCCGGCGACTGGCCAGCACCACAGCTGCACCGGCTCCCGCCAGGGTGCGGGCAAACTGCGCCCCGAGGCCGCCCGAGGCGCCGGTGATCATAGCCACTCGGCCCGATAGGTCAATGCTGTAAGCCATGATCACTTCTCCATTGGTTATGTCAGAAATAGAACGGTTGTTCTATTGTGCTTGGTGCGTCGCCTGAAATTCGAATTTTTGGAAGACAATTCACGCCACTTTCAGCCAAATTCAGCTTGGCTTGAGTTTAATCAGTTGATAAAGCGAGATACACCATGACCAACCAGGAAATCCTGACCCAATACGGCCCCCGCGAATCCATGGAATACGACGTGGTCGTGGTCGGTGGCGGCCCCGCCGGTCTGGCCACCGCCATCCGCCTCAAACAACTCGCCGCCGACCAAGGCAAGGACGTGTCTGTCGTGGTGCTCGAAAAAGGCTCCGAGCCCGGCGCGCACATCCTGTCCGGCGCAGTGCTCGACCCGAAGTCGCTGACCGAGCTGTTCCCCGACTGGAAAGCCATGGGCGCACCGTTGAACCAGCCCGTGACCGACGAAGCCATGATGTTTCTGAGCGAGACCACAGGCTACCGCACGCCCAACATGTTCCTGCCCGAATGCAGCCAGAACCACGGCAACTACATCATCAGCCTGGGCGCCCTCACCCGCTGGCTGGCCGAGCAGGCGGAGGGCCTCGGCGTTGAAATCTTCCCCGGCTTTGCCGCTGCCGAAGTTTTGTACGATGAATCCGGTGCGGTCAAAGGGGTCGCCACCGGCAACATGGGCGTCGAAAAGAATGGCGAGCCCGGCCCCAACTTCCAGATCGGCATGGAGCTGCTGGGCAAATACACCGTGTTGGCCGAAGGCTCGCGCGGCCATCTGGGCAAACAGGTCATCGCCAGATTCAAGCTCGACGAGGGTTGCGACCCGCAAAGTTACGCCATCGGCATCAAGGAACTGTGGGAGGCCGAACCCAGCCGCCACGAGTCCGGCCTGGTGGTGCACACCGCCGGCTGGCCAATGGAGAACGACACCTACGGTGGCTCCTTCCTGTACCACATGGAAGACAACAAGATCGCCCTGGGCTTCATCACCGGTCTGAACTACGCCAACCCGTACCTGAGCCCGTTTGAGGAATTCCAACGCTGGAAGACCCACCCCAACATCCGCTGGTATCTGGAAAACGACCAGGGCGAAGTCACTGGCAAGCGCTTGGCTTACGGCGCGCGCGCCATCACCGCCGGTGGCTTGCTGGCACTGCCCAAGACCGTGTTCCCGGGTGGCGCGCTGGTGGGTTGCGACGCGGGCTTTTTGAACGTGAGCCGCATCAAGGGCAGCCACAGCGCGATCAAGAGCGGCATGCTGTGCGCCGAAGCCGCCTTTGAAGCCGTGGCCGCTGACCGTGCGCATGACGAGCTGAGCGCTTACCCTGAAGCCTTCGAGGCGAGCTGGCTCCATGCCGAGCTCAACAAATCGCGCAACTTCAAGGCCTGGTTCAAGCACGGACTCACGGTGGGCACGCTGATGAATGGCCTGGAGCAGTTCGGCCTGAACGGCCGGATGCCCTGGACCATCCATCGCGACAAGCCCGACCATGCCTACCTGAAGCCCGCCTCGCAGTGCAAACCCATCGACTACCCCAAGCCCGACGGCAAGCTCACGTTTGACCGCCTGAGCAGTGTCTTCATCAGCAGCGCCAACCACGAAGAAAACCAGCCCGCCCACCTGACGCTGAAAGACGCCAGCGTGCCGGTGCAGGTGAACCTGGCCAAATACGCCGGCCCCGAAGCGCGCTACTGCCCCGCTGGCGTGTACGAGTTTGTCAAGGACGACAGCGGTGCCGACCGGCTGCAGATCAACGCCGCCAACTGCGTGCATTGCAAAACCTGCGACATCAAGGACCCCACGCAGAACATCGTCTGGGTCACTCCCGAAGGCGGGGGTGGGCCCAATTACGCGGGGATGTAGCCCTTCAGCGACGACGGTACTTCTGCTTGTCGGAGGCGACCAGTCCACCGAACCATCCTTGTTGGTGACCAGGCCTTTGTCCAAACTGCTCACCTGTGGGAAGGCCTGGTCGGTCTGTAGCATGGAGCGGGTCTGCTTGTCATACACGATGGCCGACCAGAAATCCTTCGCCTGCGCGTTGGGTGCAACCCGCAGCCGATAGGTCTTGCCGCCGTCCAGCGGATTGGCAGCGCATCGAGATAGGCCACACACACGGCCAGGCTGCAAATTCTTGCAGGCGCCGCTCAACGCGCTGGCGCTGTGTTGACGTCATGTCGGACTCCTCGTCGTTGCGGGCAACAAGGATCGCAAATTCGCTTCGCCTGCGCCAAGGTGGTCACCGGGAGCTGACGGCTTTTTGTGGTCTGACAGAGCAAATTACAGACTGTTACTGTTTTCTTAATTTGTTCTTAAGTTTTTCCTTTGACAATCCATCCGTCGGGATAACCCTCTCGACAAAATGGGGTTTACGGAACCCTTTCTGAATGGATGGCTTTTTTGACTGAAATGACTTTCGACTTTCCGGACACGGCCTTGGTGAGCTTGGAGTCCGCACCCGCAGACGCTGCTGCGCCTGCGAGCGGCCGCGTGACGATCGCCAAAGATTTGCTGGTGTATCTGGCTATCGCATCCCTGGTTTTGATCGTCTGGAAGATCAGCCAGTTGGGTTTGTTCAATGCGGGTGACGACACCGGCTACTGGATTGGCGTGGCCGGTGGTGTGATGATGATTTTGCTGTTCATCTATCCGCTGCGTAAATACGTCAGCTTTGCCCGCGGCTGGGGCCGTATGAAGGGCTGGTTGATTTTTCACATGGTGCTGGGCTGCGGTGGACCGGCGCTGATCCTGTTGCATTCGACCTTTCACGTGGGGTCGCTCAACGCTGCCGTGGCCATGTACAGCATGTTGGTGGTGGCGGCCAGCGGTGTGGTGGGGCGGTTTTTGTACGCGCGGGTCAACCGTGGTTTGCACAGTGAACGTGCCGCCCTGAAAGAGCTCCGCGCGCGTGTCGGACTCGCCGAAGAAGATGCGCGTTCGCGCCTGGCCCTTGCTCCGGAGGTTGCGGCACAGCTGCTGGCCTTTGAACAACTGGTGCACCATGCGCGTTCCGGCGCACTGATGCACTTGCGCCAGGTGTTCTTGTTGCCGGTACAAAAGTGGCTGGTTTATCGGCAATGTTCGGCCCAGATCAGGCAAGTGCTGACGACCATCGCCAAGCGTGACCACTGGACACGTGAGGAACTGATAATGCGCAAGCGTGGCTCCCGTACCCTGATTGATCAATACCTGAACGCTGTGACCCGGGTGGTGCAATTCAGCGCCTATGAACGGCTGTTTTCCCTCTGGCATGTAGCGCACATTCCGTTTGTGTACTTGATGGTGGTCAGTGCAGTGGTGCATGTGGTTGCAGTGCATGCTTATTGATTGCATGAGTCAACCGATGCCATGGATTCATGTCGCGCGTTACCTTACATGCCTCGTACGAGGCGTGGTGCTGTTGCTGTGCTGCGTGGTTGGCATCAACGCCCAGGCCGACAGCATCGAGTCGATGCTGTCGCCGGGCCAGCTGATTCAGGGGCACGCCAAATGGCAGGACGACTGCAAACAATGTCACGTCAAGTTCGACCGCGAAGCGCAGACCCGGTTGTGCAGCGACTGCCACAAACCGGTGGGAGCTGACGTGAAAAACAAAACCGGTTTTCACGGCCGCCAGGAGCCGCAGGCCTGCCGCAACTGCCATACCGATCACAAGGGGCGCACGGCCGCGGTGGTGGATTTCGACCCCAAGAAGTTCGACCACGCGCAGACTGACTACACCCTCAAGGGCAAGCACCAGCCGGTGGAATGTGTGAAATGCCACGTGCAAGGCAAAAAGTACCGTGAAGCGCTCAGCCAGTGCATCGCATGCCACAAAAAGGACGACACGCACAAGGGCTCGTTGGGTGACAAGTGTCTGGATTGCCACACAGAAAACAGCTGGAAAGAAGCCCGCTTCGACCACAGCAAGACCCGTTTCTCGCTGGAAGGTAAGCACGTGCAAGCCAAGTGCGCTGATTGCCACAAGACGCCGCAGTACAAAGAAACACCGCGCCAGTGCTTTGGCTGCCACAGGAAAGACGACGACAGCGCCAAGGGCCACAAGGGTCAGTACGGCGAAAAATGCGAAAGCTGCCACAACGTGCAGGCATGGAAGCCTTCCACCTTCAACCACGACAGCGCCACCAAATACGCGTTGCGTGGCAAGCACCGCAGCGCCACCTGCGTGTCGTGCCACACCGGGCATCTGTACCGGGTGAAACTGGCGCAAGACTGCAATTCGTGCCACGCCAAGGACGACAAACACAAAGGCACGCTGGGCAAGGATTGCGAAAGCTGCCACAACGAACGCAGCTGGAAGGAAGAATCCAGGTTCGATCACGACAAGAGCCGCTTCCCGTTGATGGGCAAACACCTCACGACCCAGTGCAAGGAATGCCACGCCAGCCCGCTGTTCAAAGAGGCGCCGATGGAATGCGTGGCCTGCCACAAGAAGGACGACAAACACAACAAGACGCTGGGCGATCAGTGCGCGGCTTGCCATGGCGAAACCGACTGGAAAACCACCACCGGCCGTTTCAACCACGACAAGACCCGTTTTGTCCTGCGCAATGCGCACGCTGCACCCAAGGTGAAATGTGACGCTTGCCACAAGGATGTGCAAAGCTTTCGCAACACGGCGTTGGAGTGCCTGGCCTGTCACAAGAAGGACGACAAGCACGAAGGCCAGTTGGGCGTGAAGTGCCAGTCGTGCCATACCGACCGGAACTGGCGCGTTGAGCGCTTCGATCACCGTTTGTCGGTCTTCCCATTGACCGGGCGCCACCTCACGGCCACCTGCAAGAGCTGTCACCTTACGCCGCGTTACAAGGACGCCGCCAAGGACTGCTACAGCTGCCACAAAAAAGAAGACAAGCACAAGCTGACGCTGGGCACGCGCTGCGACAGTTGCCACAACGCACGCGCCTGGGCGCTGTGGGATTTTGACCATGGCAAGCGCGCCAAGTACGTGCTCGACGGCGCGCATCGCAAAGTGCGCTGCGATGCCTGCCACACCCTACAGGCACCCGTCGGCAAGGACGCCGCGCCGATTGCCGGCACCTGCGTGTCATGCCACGGCCGCGCGGACGTGCACGACGGGCAATTTGGCGTGCGTTGCGAGCAATGCCACGTCACGGAAAACTGGAAAAGACTTCAGAGCCGATTGGGTGGCTTGACACATTGATCAAAAGAGAGGATGCCCTATGAAAACATCTTTTAACTTCATCGTTTTTCGGCCAATGCGCTTGTTGCTGGTGCTGGCTTTTTCGCTGGCTACCAGTGCGGCCATGGCGCAGGCCGCAGGGCGCAGTTTTGATCACCTGAAAACGGGCTTTGCCTTGACTGGCATCCATACCACGGCACGCTGCGAGTCGTGCCACGTCAACGGCGTTTTCAAGGGTACCCCGCGCGATTGCGCCAGCTGCCACGTCAGTGGCTTGCGGGTAGCGCAGAACAACACGCTCAAACCGCAGCAGCATATTCCCACCACGGCCGGCTGTGAAACCTGCCACTCCACCCGCACGTTCAGCGGCGCCAAGTTCAATCACGTGGGGGTGGCCGGGTCGTGCACCAGCTGTCACAACGGTGTCATGGCCCCGGGCAAAGCTGCCAACCATTTCCCCACCAACGCGTCGTGTGACTCCTGCCATGGCACCTCGGGCTGGTTGCCAGCCAAGAAGATGGATCACAGCACATTCACGGCGGCCACCCAATGCGCTACCTGCCACAACGGCAGCGCTGCCTCGGGCAAATCCGCCAACCACGTTTCTACGTCGCTCAATTGCACGTCCTGCCACAAGGTGGGCTTTTCCAGCTGGTTGCCGGCCAAATTCCACGCCAATGTGTCGGTCAGCACTAATTGCGCCAGCTGTCACAACGGCGCGACCGCCAGCGGCAAACCTGGCAATCACGTTGCCACGACGGCAAGTTGCGAGAGTTGCCACAAGTACACTTCGTCCTGGGCCGGTGCCAAAGTCGATCATGCGACTTTCACCAGTGCCACCAACTGCGCCAGTTGCCATAACGGCAGCACCGCGACCGGCAAGAGCGCCTCGCACGTGGCCACCACGGCCAACTGCGGCGCCTGCCATAAAACCAGCACCTGGAGCGGCGCCAGGGTGGACCACAGTGGTTTCACCGTCGCCACCAACTGTGCCAGCTGCCACAACGGCAGCACCGCCACCGGCAAGTCGGGTAGCCACATCCCCACCACGGCGGCGTGCATGACATGCCACAAGAGCTTTACTGCGTGGTCACCGGCCAAGTTCCACACCAACGTCTCGGTCAGCACAGGCTGCGCCAGCTGCCACGCCACCAGCAGCTTTGGGCTGACGGCCAAGCCCAACAACGCCACCCACACCGGCGTGACCGTCTGTGAAAGCTGCCACAAATCCACCAGCACCTGGGGCGGCGCCAAGGTCGACCATAGCGGCTTCACCCTCGCCACCAACTGCGCCAGCTGTCACAACGGCAGTACCGCGACTGGCAAGTCGGGCAGCCACATCCCCACCACGGCGGCGTGCATGACCTGCCACAAGAGCTTTACAGCATGGTCACCGGCCAGGTTCCATAGCAACGTCTCGGTGGTCACCGGCTGCGCTAGTTGCCACGCCAACAGCAGCTTTGGGCTGACGGCCAAGCCCAACAACGCCACTCATACCGGGGTGACCGTGTGCGAGAGCTGCCACAAATCCACCAGCACCTGGAGCGGTGCACAGTTTGGCCACTCTCCCGCCAATGCGGTAGGAACGGGTACCTGTGACACCTGCCACAACGGATCATCAGCCACAGGTAAGTCCGCGTCGCACATACCGGTCACGACAGGTATATCCAAGTGCGATTCTTGCCATAAGTCCCAGACCAGCTTTAGCACATCGGTCACCATGAACCACACTGTGGTCACCGCCTCAACCTGCAAGGCATGCCACAACGGAAGTTATGTCTCCCAGGGCAACAATGGTGGCGCCATGGCCAAGCCAAGCAACCACATCCCTGAAGCGCAGTTGTCGGGTGGTGCGGCGATGGATTGCAACGCATGCCATAGCAGTACAAGTTCCTGGTCCAGTGAAAAGATGAACCATAACGCCAGCTTGGGCAACGGGGCGGGCTGGTGTAAAGCTTGTCACACCAAAGGGACCGCGTTTTTGGGTGACATGGAGAAAAAATCGCTGAACCACGAGGCCAAATCAGGCCCGGTTCCCACAGACTGTTCCATGTCTGGATGCCATCGTCCGCTTGGGTCCAAGGGTGTGGCGTATAGCAAGTGGGACTAGGCCTGAGCGCTTTTTCTGACAAGCATTTTTAAATCAATCTTCACAAAAGGACATCATGTTGACTCATCGCTTTGGACCCCTGCTTCCCGTGGCTGCCTGTGTGTGCGCTTGCTTCAGTGCGTCAGCGCAAGCCCAAGTGATGGACGAACTTGATTTGCGGCGCGAAGGTGCGAACGCTGTGGTTGAGATTAAGTTTGTCACGCCAGTGCAGTACTCGCGTTCGATCGAGGCACGCTCGGGTGATCTGATCCAGGTGTTTTACCGGGTCTTGCCGCAGCGCGAGCCGCTGATTCTGAAAGCCAGTGAAAGACGATTGCCTGGTGCGGGGGCAATTCCGGAGATTCGGGTACGCGATATTTCATCGGTAGACGCGTTGCCCGCCAGCATCAATCGCAAACTCGAGATTCGGCTGGGTGCGCCCGGCAAGGTCAAGGTGCGCGCCGGTCGTACCAATCGCAGCATTGAACTGGTATTGCTGAACTTGGGTAATGCAGTGCCCGAAGTTTTGGCCGCGCTGAGCAAACTCAAGGGCGCTTCACCCGTCGTCGCGCCAGCGGTGGTCGCCCCGGCAGTCCCGTCGCAGACCCCCTCGACGGTCGCAACGGCCGAAGTGGAAGTCAATGCGACGCGGTTGATGGCTGAGGCCCAGTCGGCATTCGATGGTGGCAACTATGAAGCGGCCACACAATCACTCAATCAGTTGCTTAATCTGCCACCCAACGGCAGCAGCCGTCGTGCGCAAGAGATGATCGGCCTGGCGCGTTTGAATGCGGGTGACAAGGCGCGCGCAGCCAAAGAGTTCGACCTGTTCCTGAAGCTGTATCCTCAGGGTGCAGACAGTGACCGGGTGCGCCAACTGCTGGCCACTTTGCCTGCCGCTGGTGCGCCAGAGGAGTTGGCTGGCGCAAAACCTGCCCCCGAGGTGACATCGACACTGGCTGGCTCGGTATCGAGTTTCTACTACGGTGGCAAGTCAGACACGCGTTCCCAAGAGTTCATCGATTCGCCGCTGGGGGGGTTGCCGGTCTTGCAATCCCAGACCCAGCTGTCGCGGGACGACCAGAAGCAGTTGCAGACGAATGTAGATTTGAACTGGCGCTATCGCGACGCCGACAAGGACATGCGCTTTGTGTTCCGTGACGCGTTGACCAAGGACTATCTCAAGTCCATCGACAAGAACCGGCTGTCGGCGCTGTACCTGGATTACCGCTGGCTCAGAGAGGGCGCCAATGTGCGCATTGGCAGGCAATCACCCACCGGCGGTGGCGTGATGTCGCGCTTTGACGGTGTGCAGGCGGGTTACACCTTTGCGCCCAAGTGGAAGGTCAATGCTGTGGCTGGCCGCCCTGCCGACGAACTGCTTGACGCACAACGTAGCTTGTACGGCGTTTCCATTGACGCCGAGGCGCTTACTCAAGCGCTCAGCAGCAGCGTTTATTTGATCGAACAGCGCATCGACGGACAGACTGACCGGCGCGGACTAGGCACCGAACTGCGCTATTTCAGTGGCCCCGCGTCGGCGTCCGGGCAACTTGACTACGACACGGTGCTGAAAGGCCTGAACATTGCCGCAATCCAGGGCAACTGGCAATTGAGTGAGGCCACCTCGTTTAACGCCATGTTTGATCGTCGTACCACGCCGATGCTGTCGTTGGGTAATGTGTTGTTTTTCCAGGATCCGCAGTTGGTCCAGCAGGCGCGGCGCATCGACGAGTTATTAGGTACCAAGCCATTGGAGACACTTCAGAGCGATGCGCGCAGTCTGATTGCACATCAGACTCAGTTCCATATCGGCGGCACGCACACCCTGTCTCCCAATTGGCAGACAGGCGGTGACTTCAGCGTGACCAATGTGGATGAAATCAGGCCAGTTCCAATCCTTTTGCCTGATGGACAGGCTGCCACCGGAAATTTGTGGACGGTGAGCGGCCAGATGATCGGCAACAATCTCTACTCTGCGCGCGACATTCACGTGTTCAACCTCAGCCTGATGGGTGGTCCTACCTACCACGCCACTTTGCTGTCTTACAACAACCTCAGCCAGTTGAACGAGAAGTGGCAACTCGAGCCGTCTGTCAAGTATTACATCCAAAGTGGTAACGCCGGTGATTCCAACAAGATTTGGGCGACGGGTTTGCGCGCCACGTTCAGGGTCTTGCATCAGGTGTCGCTGGAGTCTGAGCTCACCTATGAGCATTCCAATCGTCAAGGTGCGCCAACGCTGTCTGGACCCGGCACCATCGAGTCTGCCTCGCGCGTGAATTACTATCTCGGCGCGCGCGTCGATTTCTAAGGGCTGTCCGGCCCCGGCCGCGCGGGGATTGAACGTGTGAGTTATTCGTATCTTTACCTGCTGGCCATTGGCATCATTCTGGTGCTGTACCTGCGGCGCCAGCGGCGCCTGCAACGCCAACATGAGGCCCTTTTGCAAGAAGCGGTGCAAGCGGGGTTGAATGAGCCGCCGTCGCTGCACCCGGTGGTGGACCCGGCGCGCTGCATGGGCTCGGGCGCCTGCGCCAAGGCGTGCCCGGAAAAGGCGCTGGGCGTGGTCGACGGCAAGATGGCGCTGATCAACGCAGCGCACTGCATCGGCCACGGGGCGTGTCTGGCGGCGTGCCCGGTGGACGCCATCAAGCTGGTGTTTGGCACTGAAAAGCGCGGCATCGATATCCCCAACATCAGTCCCGGTTTTGAAACCAATGTGCCCGGCATCTTCATTGCCGGCGAACTCGGTGGCATGGGCCTGATCCGCAAGGCGGCCGAGCAGGGCCGTCAGGCCATGGCGTCGATCCGTGCCAGAGCGGGTACGGGTGCGGACTATGACGTGGTGATTGTGGGTTGCGGCCCCGCAGGCATTTCGGCGGGGCTGTCGGCGCTGGAGCACAAGTTGCGCTACAAGATTCTGGAGCAGGAAGACTCGCTGGGTGGAGCGGTCTATCACTATCCTCGGCAAAAAATCGCGATGACTGCACCGGTCGAATTGGCCATCATCGGTCAGGTCAAGTTCAACGAAGTGCACAAAGAAACCTTGCTGACGTTCTGGCAGAACGTGGTCAAGAAGACCGGCTTGCAGATTGCCTTTCGAGAGCGCATGGAAGCGATCGAGAAAGACGGTGAGCACTTTGTGGTGTGCACGCCCCAGGGGCGCTACACCACGCGTCATGTGTTGCTGACCATGGGGCGCCGTGGCACGCCGCGCAAGCTCGACGTGCCCGGTGAAGACTTGTCCAAGGTGGTGTATCGGCTGATCGACCCGGCGCAATACGCGGGGCAGGCGGTGCTGGTGGTTGGGGGGGGCGACAGCGCGCTGGAGGCCGCCATTGCGCTGTCCGAGCAAGATGGCACCGACGTGATCCTGTCGTACCGAAGTGCGGCGTTTTCGCGGGTCAAGCAAAAAAACCGCACGCTGCTGGAGCAGCAGGAGCAGGCCGGTCGGCTGAGGGTAATGCTCAATTCCACCGTCAAAAGTATCTCGGCACAGGCCGTGGAGATAGCGTGCGACAAGCAGGTGCAGTCGTTCCCCAACCAGGCGGTCATCGTGTGCGCCGGCGGGTTGCTACCGACTCCGTTGCTGCAAAAGATCGGGATTCAGTTTGACACCAAATTTGGTCGTGCCTGAGGCCAGCTCACTGAGGCCGGTTCACTAGCGTGCAGCGGTGCCTGCCGCTATGTGCCGCCACGGACGATGAAACTCGCCATGCCCGTCTCCCTCACCTCGATTCTCTCCCGCAAGCGGGCGAGGAGGCAAACGAATCGCTACGCGCGTTTCACGTTAATTCACTCGTTCGATCTCGCTGAGCTTCCAGGTCTTGTCGAACCAGGGCTCGAGCGGACCGTACAGCCGGAACAGCATGTTCCAGCCTTTTCCGGGAATCGTCTGGATCCAGTTGCGTTCCATGCCGGCCGGGGCCTTGGGCCCGAA
>Ga0172367_10007230_pt1 | contig 12789 bp, 13 predicted proteins | sample Lak10m_FD_114542 | JGI IMG/M metagenome (GOLD analysis project Ga0172367, IMG submission 114542) | Freshwater microbial communities from Kabuno Bay, South-Kivu, Congo - kab_022012_10m | ecosystem: Environmental > Aquatic > Freshwater > Lake | place: Democratic Republic of the Congo: South-Kivu...
AATTAAACAAAAAAGTTCAGGATATTTCTTGGGAAATTAAGGAAAGAGTTTGGGAATTGCCAAATTATGCTCCATATTTTAAATGATACAAATCAAATATTGCAGATATGGTAAATAGTTGAGCATGAAGGTATTGACCATGAACTATTCAGGCTTGACTTTTCTTGTCTAAATTCGTAGAAAATAAAAACTGGATACATTTTGATATAGCATGACCTGCTACTTCTTTTACTTGACCAGATGAAGTTTGGTGAACTTGAGCTAGTGGATTTGGTTATAGATTATTTATCAAACTTATTGAAGAACTAAAATAGTATTTTTATTAGATAAAAAATATAGATAATGTGAAATTGAGAAAAAATAGCTGATGTATGTAGTTTTGATGATTTTGTGCAAAATCCTGATAAATGCAGAGTAGCTTTGATTGTTACTTGAAATTTATGAGATAAAGATAATTTGTATAGAATAGAAAATCAATTAGCAGATGAACTTATTTCTGAGAAAGATGAAAAAAGACAAAACGAAATCTATGATGTTTATCTTTCGGCTATGAGAAAAGCAGGCTTAAAACCAAAATCTTTCCAACAGTTGTTACAATTGAAATGTTTAGATCCAAATATTGATTTTGAATCTAGTCAGCCATAGTTTTCCGACCGCTTTATGCGGTTTTTTTATTGCGTGAATTTTTGACAGAATAGTATCTAAAAGATATAATTTAATTAAATTATTTACTTAAATATTTGGATGGTAGAAACATCGGAAATTTATGATTTTAGATATATCAAAGCTGTTGCTGAGGGTTTATACTCAGTTTTTTCTGAAACATATTCTATAAGATATGCAAATTTAGAAAGAAAAGAAAGATTTTCTAAATCTGTTAGAATAGCATTTTCTTTATCTAATCTTACAGAAGAGTATTTTCCTGATTTTGAGTCTGCTTTATCCAAAGTTATTTCAGAAAAGAAAGCAGCTAGAGAAAAAACCGCATTGGAATCTTCTATTCAGTTCAGAAATATTTTATTTCATAATCTTTCATTAGATCAAATAGTAGAAACTATTTCTAGGGGGATTTTTGAAAATATGAAAAGATTTTATAAAAAAACAAAAAATAAATCTAAGTTTAGTTTTGAAAGGAGATTTTGATCTGTATTTAATGATTATTTGTTTGAAAATAAGTTCAAGATTTCAGATAAGGAAAGACCAAAGTTAATGAAAATAGTTAAAATTCAATCAAAATTACTTTGGGATAATATGTTGGAACAAGATTATATCAAAAAACAAACTAAAAAACAAAGAGCTAAGTTTAGAAGGCAAGTAGCTAGAGAATCTGAAGTTTTAGCTGCTCAAAGGCGTGATGGTTATGAGGATGATTGATGAGATTTTATTGTTGATCAATGAACTTTCAAACCAAAAAAGAAATCTAAAATTAAGAAAAAATATTGAGATCAAAGGCAATCAGATTTAATTGATTTATTAGATAAGTTGAATTCTTAATATTTTTCGTCCAAAAATACAGTTTCTATTCAATATGATTTTGTTATATAGTTTGCTAATAGTTTAACTCAAATTTTTTCTGTTTCCCGATGTCATCATAAAAGTATGGATTGTTTAAGTTCCTTTGCCTCTATGATACTTGAATGTTTTGCTTCTCAAATTATCAATAAATCATATCACTTTTCTTTTGCTTCAGGAATAGCATCGGCTCAGCCTCAGCTTACTACACACATTGAAGAAATATATTCTTTGTTTCAGAGGTTATAAAGTTTTTTTTCAAATTGTAGGTGCTGACATAACATTGAAATTATTGTAGATATATGTATTTTTTCTTCAAATTTTATTCAAAATCATATATCAATTCCGTGGTAGTTTCAGAATTTTTCTAACTGATAATCTTTGATTCAATATATGTTAGTAAATCATTTAACTATTCAGATATTATTTCATACTTCATTGTGTGCATCCAACGGTAGGTGACAGGCATAAAGTCATATATTGTTTTTTATTAGTTTATTAGCTCTTTGAAAGTGAACATCTGTAAGAGCCGACTCATATCACCAATACATTCCATGATGAGTAATTACAAGATCAACATTATTTTCTATAGCTTTATCAAAGATATAGCTGGTTGCATCTACTGCATATCAGACTTTTTTAATTTCGGTTTTTTCTGTATCTACTTGTAGTCAGTTTTTACTAGCATCTTCGAATTCAGAAATTTTAAGATAGTCGTTTAATTCTTTGATTAATAATTGTTTTTCCATGTTTGTTGTAATTTAATTAATATATTAGTTTGAAATTAACTATAATAAAAATTATTTATAAATCAATCTGTTGAAATTATACTGTTAATTAGTATCTTTATTTTGTAATTTATTAAAATACATAAAAATAAATGTGAAAAGAAAAACAATCTTGATTAGATAGTTGTTGAAAACATAAGCTTTGAGCTAAAAAATGTAGTATTGATGTTAAATCTTATGAGGAAATGAAAGGCTTTGTTTCAAAAAGTATAAAATTATATGTTAAGGAACTTTTGGAACATAAGTCTAGTTTGGATAGTTGAATAGATATAGACCTCTTAAAAACGAAAGAATTAATAAAAAAATTAAATAGTGCTTTAAAAATAAATTGAACAGATATCAGAGATTTTTTTGATAGTTTATCTCAATACCAATCTTATTTAGAATTATTAAAACATTTAGATAAAAAATTATGACCAAACAAAGAGTAGTATTTATAATGGAGACTCTCAAACAAATGTTTCCAAATGCTTGATGTGAACTTAACTTTGATAATCCATTCCAACTATTGGTGTCTGTAATTTTGTCTGCTCAAACTACTGATAAACAAGTTAATAAGGTTACAGATAAGCTATATAAAGTAGTTAAATTACCTCAAGATATTATAAATATGTGATATGAAAATTTTGAAAAAAAAATTAAAGCTATCTGACTTTATAGGTCTAAATGACGTAATATATATAGATTGAGTGAGATTTTAAGTAGTGAGAAATTACCGGTTGTAAGTGAAAAATGAATTGAGATTGTAGAAAAATATTGATATACTATTCCCGATACTATTACAGAACTTATAAAACTTCCTTGAGTATGAGAAAAAACTGCTAAGGTTATTTTGTTTGAACTTTATAAGCAAAGAGTAGTAGCTGCTGATACTCATGTTCACAGGATTAGTAATAGACTCGGTTTGGTTACTACAAAAATAGCAAATCAGACTTCAACTCAACTTGAAAAAATTATTCCAAATAATTATAAAGATTCAGCACATCATTTGTTTATATTTTTTGGTAGATATCATTGTAAAGCTATTAATCCATCTTGTGATATCTGTCCATTTATGGATTTTTGTAAGTATTATAAATCTAAAAATATAAAAAAATAATTTAATTCCTAATTTATAAATTTAGTTATGAAATTTATTAGTCTTGTAGAGCCTTTGTGGGGAGAAACTTTCATTAAATTTTTGAATAACTTTGTAAACTCAAATTATATATTATCTAGAATTACTCCGGTTACAGCAGATATATTTGTGTTTAGTTACCCAGTTTATTTGGCTGCTTTATATCTTTATGGTATAGCACAAAGGAAGGATTATTATAAAGAAGCAGCATTATATATTTTCTTTTCTTGAGTATCTTCAGTTGCATTGAATCTGTTTATACAAATCTTTGTAACAAAACAAAGGCCAGAAGATCTAATTGATAAGTCAAGTTTATTATTAGAACATATTCCAGATGCTTCTTTTCCTTCTGACCATGCTGCTATGTCATCTGCTATAGCTATGTCTGTGCTTATTTGGGGTATTAAAAGTAATAATAAATCATTTAAAATTGCTTGAATAGTATTTTGGATATTTAGTATAATTATGTGTTTATCTAGAATTGCAGCTGGAGTTCATTGGCCAACAGATATTATATTTGGTATGATTATATGAATAATTATTTCATACATATTAATTTCAAATAAATTGTATAAAGTATTGAACATGTATATATTTTCTCATGTTATTAAACTAGAAAAATTAATATTTAAGAAATTGTTTTGAATTTCACAATAGTTAAATCTTTGCAAAAAATGTAATTTAAATATATAATAAGGTTACGTTTATTAGAAAAAATTAAATTATGAATGAGATAGATAAATTATTTTGTGATATAAAGAAAAATGAAACCATTTCATCAGCCTTATTTGGTAGATATTCTGGGGAAGTAGCTAATAATTTTTCTGATGATGAAATCAATGCTTTTGAACAATCTTGGTGGGAAGCTGATTGGAGTTATGAGATTGTTAATAGTGGATGTTTGGATTGGGAGGTGGATAGAATCTATAATTTTACTTATAGGTTTAATTGATCAAAAGATACAGATGATTTTTGATTTTTTACTGATAATTTTTTACGTTTGTCTAAGCAAAAAGAATTTGTGAATTTAGTAAAAAGAGTTTTAGAAAAAAGATTTGAGAAAGGACTTACTCATGAAATTTATATATGATTTGCATTTTATTCTATTTTAAAGAAATATAATTTATACGTTTATTCTTCATGAAGAGTTGATTTTTTGAGATTATGGAAGATTATCAAAAATAATCCAAACTTATTGGTAGAATTTGAATCTATTTTATCAAATTTTGTTCATTCTGAAACCCATGATTTACGTTATGATAATATTTATAAGTTCATTAATCAACTGTGAAATTGTAATTGAATGTTGTTTTTAGATGTTGGTAATTCTAATTCAAGAGCTTTAAGTCAACTTTTGGATATTGATTGATTGAATTTTATATGATTAGATTTGATAATACACGAAAATGAATCGGATGTAATAGATGAAAGTAGATTAAAATTTATTAGATGAGATGCACGTTTCATGCCATTTTCCGAAAAAACTTTTGATTTTATTAATTTTTCTTATGTGCTTTTTCATCATGATGAAATGTTATGTAAAAAAATGCTTTTAGAAGCATATAGATCACTTAAAGAATGATGATATATATTTATTCAGCCAACAAGGAGAAGTTACCACTATGGTAATCCCAAAAATGAGACGATGGTTTTGAGGAAAATAGATTGAAAATTAGTAAGACAGAAACTTTTTATAGATTAGCTTTTTTAGTTGAATTTCCAAATAAAATAAGTATTTTTAACAGATTGTTGCTCCCATAGTTCAATGGATAGAATGGGTTCCTCCTAAGAATCAGATACAGGTTCGATCCCTGTTGGGAGTATATTAGCTAGCTTTTGCTAGTAATTTAAAATTAAGAATTGGTTAGACTAATTTTCAATTTTAAGTTATCAATTTAACAATTTTTACCTTGAATTTTTGTTTGAATTTATTATATATGTCAGTATGGCCACGAGCCTATATTTGGTTGTTAGACTAAATTTATATTATTAAAATTCTTTTATGAACACAGATTTACAAAATTTTATCAAACCTTTTCAAAGGCACGAAAATGACAATGGTTCTTCAGAAGTACAAGTAGCTGTTTTAAGCTATGAAATTACTTTGTTACAAACTCACATTGAATCTCATCATCAAGACATTGATGCTAAAAGATCTCTTTTGAAAAAAGTAGCAAGAAGAAGAAAATTTATGAAGTATCTTAAAGAAATTGATCTTGAGAGATATACTTTCGTAGCTAAAAAGCTTAAATTAAAAGCTTAATTGCTTTTTACTAATCCGGCTTTTTAAAACATTTTGTTATTAGCTTTAGAAAAAGGAAAAACTTTATTTTAATTTATTTAATTATTTATTTTTTAAATGCCTAAAAAGAAGACAACAGGTTTTGTAACTGACTTGGAAATCTTGTCAATTAAGCCTGGTATAAAGGTAAAATGAACAGTTTTAAAAAAGACTGAAACTTGAGTTTTGGTAAACTGTTATGATTATGGTATCACTTGAGTAATCCTTCCAAAAGAAGTTAAAGAACTTGAAAGAAATTGATTTGATCTTTCAATTTGAGTTGCTTTGGAAGCAGAAGTATTATCTGCTGATTTGATGGATGAAGAATGATATTATACAATATCTATATCTAAATTATTGCAATACGACGTTTGGAATTCTATCCTTGAGAGATACAAAAAAGACGAAGTTATCACAGTTATTCCTACAGAAGCAAACTTATGATGACTTTTGATTGACATGCACGGTATCAAAGGTTTTATCCCATTGTCACAACTTGCTCCAGTTCACTATCCAAGAGTAGAGGATTGAGATCAAGAAAAAATCTTTGAATCATTGCTTTCTTTGATTTATAAAGAATTTAAAGTTAGAATTATCAACCTTGATGAAGGTGGAAAAAGAATGATTTTATCTGAAAGAGAAGCTTTGAGAGAAGAAAGAGAAAAGATCATGACTGACTTGAAAGTATGAAATGAGTACGAAGGTGTGATCAGTTGAGTATCAAGTTACTGATTGTTTGTTACAATTGGTTGAGGTATCGAATGACTTGTTCATATTTCAGAAATTACATACTGACACGTTGATAATATAGATAGATTCGGTGATGTTGGTGATGGTGTTAAAGTTAAAGTTATTGGTTTTGAAGATGGAAAAATTTCACTTTCTTTGAAGAAATTGAAGGATGATCCATGGTCAATTATTCCAAAAAACTTCAAAATTTGAGATTTGGTGGAAGGTGAGGTTATCAGATTTGTACCATATTGAGTATTTATCAGAGTATTTGATGATATCAACTGATTGGTGCATTTAAGTGAACTTTCAGATAAACCTATATCAAATCCTGCTGAAGTTGTAAAACTTTGACAAAAAATTCAAGCTAAGATTATCTTGCTTGATGCTCCTTCAAGAAAGGTTGGTCTTTCTATAAAAGCTATGAGTTCTGATGTAATTCCTACAGCAGATGCTAGAAAAACTAGAAAACCATTGCCTGCTTGAGCTAAAAAGCCTGCAACAGCAAAGACATTTACTAAAAAAGCTGAATGAGAACAATTGCCAGAAAAGAAAGTTTTCAAAAAGAAAACAGAAGATAAGGCTGAATAATTGTATTATTACAGTAAGAAAAAACCGCATTAAGCGGTTTTTTTATTTAGATTTTTTTATCATTGTGTTCTTGAGTCATTTATTATTTTCATATTTTTCTTAAGCTCAATATCTCTTATTTTATTTATTTCATCTACCATTTCTTTGATTTTTTGGTCTATCTCTATATTAATATTTTCTAATTGTATATTTTCATTATCATCTAGTCATTCATTTGTAGATTTAGATGCTAGTTGATCTTTTTTTTCTAAAAGTTGAGCTATATCATTAAAGTTTTTTGAAAAATATTCTTTAATCTCTTTATAATTTTCTGTTGTTTCTCATCTTATTCAAACTATTCACAATATTGTATCAATAATTTTATCTGGTCTATGTAAGTACCAAATTTCAAATCATATTTTACGTAAAAAAACTAAATACATTTGTTTGGTGTCTGTATTTTTTAATGATTTATCTTCCATTCAAGATATCCATTTGAATGATTCTTCATATTTTAGATATAACTTATCAATATTTAATTCTTTAGAGCTTAATAGAATGTCTTCAACTTCATTTATTATCTCAGAGAATCTCTTTATGTCTACTTTTTTCCCATTGCTAAATCAAAGTTCATCATATAGTTTATATAATTTTTTTGAATCATTAAACTTAAAAAAGAATGCATTTAATAATCATTCTATTTCACCAACAGGAATTTCAGAAATTCTTTTCGAGAATAATTCTTCTCAATGTTTGCGTATGTCATCTAAGTTTGATTTAGGATTATAATCATCCCAAACTTGTGCTAATTCGACTTCTCTAAGATGTTGATCTCACATATTTTATTTTTATTTTTCTAAACTATATTTATTTTAAAGAAAAAGTATATTTTGTCAAAAAATGCTTAACCTTGAAAAAAAGATATAAATCCGTAAAGTCTTTTGTTAAAAAATTTAATAGTAATTGTTTATAAGAATGAAAAATATCTTATCTATTTGAGGTATAAATTGGATACATATATCTAAACCATCAAAATAAGAAGTTCAAGATCTCTCAGAAAAATACGATCTTCATGAAATTATTGAGGAAGATATATTTGAATTAAATACTCAAGATAAGGTGGATGTATATGATTGATATATTTTCTTGGTATTCCATTTTCCTAAGTATAATGAGCAAGAAAAAAGGTATATGTTAAATGAATTTGATATTATTCTTTGAAAGAATTTCATAATTTCTATTACAAGATTTCATACTAACCATATTCAGAAAATTATGGATGATTATAGTAAAGAAATTAAAGAGGACCAAAAAGATGAAGATTTAGAAGAATATAAAATTTCACCTTACTATGTTCTGTATAAGATCGTAGATGTTATGTTTGATAAGGCATTAAATATATTAAATAAAATATCTAGAGATACTGTATATATGGAGGAACAAGTGTTCAGTAAAGATAAATTAAACAAAGATTTGCTTGAATCTCTGATGATTAGAAGACGTAATATAGCTTTTCTGAAACATACTTTTCTTCCACAGTGAGAGCTTTTACAAGAGTTACAAAAGGTTATTTGAAAATTTTATGATTGACAGATTGATCTTTATTTTGAAGATATAGTTTATAAATTGGATAGAATTGAAAACCAAATATCGATACTTTCAGAAAACTTAAACTCTCTTGCTGATACATATAATACTTTGATGAATATTAGAATAAACGGTATAATCAATGTCCTTACTATTTTTACAGCTTTGATCTGAACCTTGACGTTAATTAGTTGAGTTTATGGTATGAATATTATTTTACCTTTCCAAGATTCCCCATATGCTTTCTTTTTCGTTGCATGAACGATGATTGTTTCAGTAAGTTTAATGATATGGATTTTTAAAAAGAAATGATGGATTTAAAATCAATTAAAAGTTAAGAATTTTCTTTATCTTTAATTCTCAATTCTATATTTTAAATTCTAAATTAATTTGAATGGATTATTCGGTAGTAAAAAAATTATATAACTGAAATAAGGAAACTTTTCTGAAAGACGTAGTATCTTTGTATAAAGACAAATGAAGTGTAATTGTTAACTACCTTTATTTTGCAAATTGTACAAAACATAGAATTTTTGAAAATCAGGACACTGATATACAGTTAAAGTTTAAAAAATCTTTATTGAATAGTGATTTTCTACTTACTGATGGTATTGCATTACAAGTCTATGCCTATTTAGTTTCTTTTTTTGATAGATTGGTTTCAAGGAATTGGTTAGAAAATTTAAACTGAACTGATTTATCTCCATATATTTTCGAAACTTTACCTAATTTTTGAACGGTATCAGTATATATTTATAATGTATATGATCCGAAAATTGGGAAAACACATGATTGGATTAATTTGTCCTTAGAAAAAATTAAAAACAGATTTCAAAAATCTAAATTTGTTTGGAGCTATAATTCATTGTATTCAGAAAGATGACAAGGTTTTCCATTTGAAGAGTTGCAGAAAGAATCTACACAAGATAATTCAGATTATAAAATATTTTTTAATTGTACTGGAACTCCATTTCAAGAAATTTGGACTGATGAAAACTCTGATTTTTTTAGAAAAAATAGTTTTATTGTTTTAAATTCTGGTTGAGCAATAGATTTTATATCTTGATTTGAGAAAAGAGCTCCTTGAATATTAGTTAAACTAAGAGTTTTTGAGACATTTTGGAGAATAGTTACTAATCCTAAAAAAAATCTACCTAAATTTTTAAGTATGTTTTGAATTTTTAGGCTTTTGCTCAAAATGATGTTGAAAAAATAGTATTTATCTATATTAATTATTTGATAGAAAAACTAGTTTTTTAGATTGTTAATAAATCATTTTAAATGCAATTAAACTCTCAGCAATCAGTTTTTTTGACTGAAGAAAAAAAAGTGTCAGCCCACAGAGATTTTTGAGATTGAATTTACTTACATAGTGATATATTTATTTTATCAGAGAAGTTTGTAGAATATCAAAAAGACTTATTTTCAGAATTTTTGTGAAATCTTACCGAAAAACTTTGATCTGATGAAGATATTGACTTAGAACCTTTCAAAAAATATTTTGAGTTATCTTTACAAGACCTTAATTCTAAGTTAAGTGTTTTTGCAGAAAAAATAAAAGATGTTAATAATTTTGATATTAGATGAGTTGTTCAAATATTTTTTTGAAGTTTTTACATTGCATCTATGATATGAGATGTAAGTACTGTAGTTATTAAATGAACAAAAGTTAATTATGTCGTTGATAATTCTTTGGATTGATGAGAAAAAATTGATTTATTTTCAGAACTTATTGAATGAGAATTAGAACATGGTGATAAGATTATGTTTTCTTGAATGAATGTTTTGGAAGTTTTTGATAAAGAAGATATAGAAGAGGCGTTAAAACTTTCGGCTTCTGAGTCTAGAGATGTTTTGGAAGTTATGAAAGATATATCAAATACTAGAGTAGATTTGGAGCAAATAGTTATGCTTTGACTTTATGAATTTCAAAATGAAATTATTTTGAATAAAGATTCTGTAAAAGATAAAATTTATAAAAATCTTGAAATAGCTAAATACATTAAAGATTCATTAGTAAAGTTTAGATATCCACTTACAATTTCTGCAGCTGTTATAATGATTTTATTTTTATTTTATTCATTTGTATCTAATTTTGTTGGTTCTGATGTCGGAAATGTAGATGGAAATACTGTTGTAATTGATTTTACGATAGAAGATTTGAAGAAGGATATAGATATTTTTAGAAAAATGGATGCTTCTTCAGATGAAAAATATAAAAAATATGAAGATATATCAAACAAATTAGGCTTATTGGAGCAAAAAAATAAGTGGACTTATGATGTTAAAGAACTTAAGAATGTATTGAATACAGAATATTATAAATGATTCAATATCGCATTGTTTAATGATTTAGCCTGAAGTCAGGTTTATAAATTTGATGATAATGAGGTTTCTTGATTGGGTGATATAAAGTCTGTATCATATTCAAATGGTTTTACAGTAGCTTGATCTAAGTGAGCAATATTTTCTGCTTTAAGTGATAAAATTAGGTGAAAACTTATATCATATAATTTACCAGAAGAAATAGTATCTTGTAGTCCAAATATACTAATGGATTGATCTTATTGTTTTTCTAATGCCTGAAGTATATTTAATATGACGAAAGCATGAGTACAGAGTGTTTCTACAAAATCTTGAAAATTTTCTTCTAATATATCTTGAATATCTGCTTTCAAAAAATCAAACTTTTATGTTTTCCCAAATACTGATTCAAATTCAAATGAAATAACTTTAACAACAAGATTTAACAATATTGTCGGTTCTCAAGTTAAATTTTCTGAATGAGTTAATTATATTATTGATAAATCATTTTTAGAAAAAAACAAAGAGGCAATAATTTCTTGATTTAGTTGGATATCTGTGGACGGTACATTCTTGGCTTGGTCTAAATCAACCAAAAAATTATACCAATTTTGGAGAGATTCAAATACATGATATCTTCTTTGAAGAAAAGTTGATATGGTCTGATGAGAAAAAGTTGGTACATGATATTCTGATAATGTAAAGATTATAGCAGAAGTTAGTTGAAAATACGTTTTTATACTGGATAGAACCAATAAAAACTTTACAGTATATAGCTCTGCACCTTATAAAACCAATGATGCATATTATAATAGTTATAAACTTATGTATCTATTTAGAATAAATTTTGATACATTGAACGTAGAAGTAAAAGATGTTTATGTAGAATGATGAGAAAAAAAGAGTATGTATTTTGTAACAAATGAATGAATACATAAGATTAAACTTTACGAATTTGAAGAGTCGTTCAAGAAAAAAAACTAAAATATCTAGTTGATAGCATAATGTATTCCTAAATTATTGGAGTATTTATTATGCTTTTTGTTTTAATTTAATAAAAAATTTTTTATGAAAAAGTATATATATTTTTGAATTTGATGATTATTTATTTCGATATTAGCATGATTTTTTATTTTGAAGTTTAATGTATTCTTTTCAAATAGTTTACTTACATATATTCCTAAAGATTTTTGACAAATATTTTATCTTTCAGTTGATGAAAATATAGAATCTTTGGTAGAAGATGTTTCAGCATTATGAATTTCTTGAGAATATAAGGATGTATTGCTTCAAACAAATCAAATAGCTGCTTATCAATATATTAGTTGAGATGAAATCCTGTCTTTTGTTTTGGCTAAGGTTAAGAAAGATTTTGACGTAAATAAGGCCTTTAGTGCGTGACTTTTACAAACAGGTGAGAATTATGAATATAAAGAATTGGCAAAGTGAGTATATGTTTACTGAGACAAAAGATCTGTTGATTTTATTTCTACTTATAACGGACCTAAACTTGATGCTAATCATGATTTAAGTAAATATACGACATTATTTTCTTCAAAGAAGAATAATATTTGATTTTTATCAAAAATAGATACTTCTTCATTAGCTACTACTGGTAGTGATTTGGTGTCACAATATGCTTGATATCTAAAGTATTCTATTTTTGTGTGAACATTATGAAAAGAAAAATCTAGCTGACAGTTTGATATATTATTCAATAAAGAATTATCTTTGTCTAAAGATTATATTTTTTCTAACTCTTTATCACCATATTTTAGTAGTTGAGATTTGTTGTTTTTACAGTTTTGAAACATTACAAAATTACTTTGAATTACAAAAGAAAATCTTTGAATGTTGGTAAATAACTTTGCTACTTCTCAATGAGTTGCTTTACCGCAAGA
>Ga0172367_10007232_pt1 | contig 12787 bp, 8 predicted proteins | sample Lak10m_FD_114542 | JGI IMG/M metagenome (GOLD analysis project Ga0172367, IMG submission 114542) | Freshwater microbial communities from Kabuno Bay, South-Kivu, Congo - kab_022012_10m | ecosystem: Environmental > Aquatic > Freshwater > Lake | place: Democratic Republic of the Congo: South-Kivu...
CACGTCGAGGCCGCGCCGCACGCTGGAGCGCAGGTGCGCGCTGCCGGCGATGAGGTCGCATTGATAGACGTAGTAGGGGCGCACGCGGCAGATGAGGAGCTTCTGCACGAGCGCCTTCATCACCACGGGGTCGTCGTTGACGTGCTTGAGCAGGACGGACTGGTTGCCGAGCGGGATGCCAGCGTCGGCGAGGCGGCCGAGCGCGTCGCGGACCTCGGTGGTCAGTTCGCGTGGGTGGTTCGTGTGAACGCTGATGAAGAGCGGGTGAAACTGCCGGAGCATCGCGCACAGCTCGGGCGTGATGCGCTGTGGAAGAAAGAGCGGAATGCGCGTGCCGATGCGGAGGAACTCGATGTGCTTGAGCGCGCGCAGGCGGGTGAGGAGATACTCCAGCTTCTCGTCGCTAAAGAGCAGCGGGTCGCCGCCGGAGAGGAGCACATCGCGGATTTCGGTGTGCTGGGCGATGTAATCAATCTGCCGGTCGAACTCGGGGTGGAAGTCGTAGCCGCTGGCGTTGCTCACCAGCCGCGAGCGCGTGCAGTAGCGGCAGTAGGCGGCGCACCGGTCCGTGACGAGGAACAGCACGCGGTCGGGATAGCGATGGACGAGGCCCGGCACCGGTGAGTGCGAGTCCTCGCCGCACGGGTCGGACATCTCCCACGGCGCGGTGCTCGTTTCCTCCAGGCGTGGAACCATCTGGCGGCGGATGGGGCAGTTCTCGTCATCGGGGTCAATGAGGTTGAAGAAGTGCGGCGTGATGGCCATCGCCAGCTTGGTGCGCGAGAGGATGGCCCCGGCGCGTTCCTCGCGCGTAAGCGTGGGCAGGAGCTGTTCCAATTGCTCGACGGTGGAAACGCGGTGCTTGAGCTGCCACTTCCAGTCGTTCCAGTCAGCGTCGGGCACCCTGGCCCACGGGCCGCGTCCGGCGGAATGAAATTCCTTGAGTTGTTGGAGTCGCTGGTCCGCTGGCGGCTCCTCGCCACCCGCCTCTACGAAGTCCCGTGACATGATGGGCGCACTATAAAACCGAAGTTCCGCGAGTCAAGTGGACGGCCCGCGCCGCTTGACGCGACGACGGGAGCGCGGCCTGAAGGCCGCAGCAGGCTGCGGCTGGAAACGTGGGCATGAACAGCCACCGGTTTGCGCAATGCTTCCGCAGCCTGAAGGCCGCGCTCCCGACCGAGCCAGCTTATCCCAAGAATACTTCTCGCTCCCCGCTCTTTCTCTGCTACTCTCGCCAAGTCGCTTCGACGCAGCATGACACCCAAACTGTTTTCTGAACTCGGCCTGTCCCCTGAACTCCTCAAGGGCATAGACAAACTCGGCTTCGAGCAGGCCGCGCCCATCCAGGCTGCGGCCATCCCCGTCCTGATGTCCGGCAAGGACGTCGTCGGCCAGTCGCAGACCGGCTCGGGCAAGACCGCCGCCTTCGCCATCCCGGCCATCGAGAAGACCGACCCGCGCGAGCGCGCCGTGCAAATCCTCATCCTCTGCCCCACGCGCGAACTCGCCGTGCAGGTCGCCGAGGAGGTCCACAAGCTCGCGTTCTTCAAGCGCGGGATTCACGCGCTGCCCATTTACGGCGGCCAGTCCTACGACCGCCAGCTCATCGGCCTCCGCCAGGGCGCGCAAATCGTCATCGGCACGCCCGGCCGCGTCATGGACCACATGGAACGCGGCACACTCCGCCTCGACAATCTCAAGATGGTCATACTCGACGAGGCCGACGTGATGCTCAACATGGGCTTCCGCGACGACATTGAACACATCCTCAAGTCCACGCCGCCCACGCGCCAGACGGTTTTCTTCAGCGCGACGATGCCGCGCCCGATTCGCGACCTCATCGAGCGCCACTCGAAGACGCCCGAGAACGTCCGTGTCGAGCAGGCGGCCATGACCGTGCCGACGGTCGAGCAAATCTACTTCGAGGTGGACCGCCGCTGGAAAATCGAGGTGCTCACCCGCCTCATTGACATCCACGACCTCAAGCTCGTCATCATCTTCTGCAACACCAAGCGCATGGTGGACGACCTCGTCGAGCACCTGAACACGCAGGGTTACTCCGCCGAGGGGCTGCACGGCGACATGAACCAGGCGCAGCGCGACCGCGTGATGAACAAGTTCCGCAAGTCCGGCCTCGAGTTCCTCGTCGCGACGGACGTGGCGGCGCGCGGCATTGACGTGGACGACATCCAGGCCGTCTTCAACTACGACCTGCCCTACGACGTGGAGGATTACGTCCACCGCATCGGCCGCACTGGACGCGCGGGCCGCAGCGGCATGGCCTTCTCGTTCGTCGCCGGCCGCGAGCTGTTTCAAATCCGCAACATCGAGCGGTTCACCAAGATGCGCATCCAGCGCGGGCGCGTCCCCTCGCTCGAAGAAGTGGACGAGGCGCGCGCCAACGTGCTGCTCGACAAGGTCCGCGCCACGCTCCAGGTCGGCAAATTCCAGCGCCAGGACCACGCCGTCGAACGCCTCCTCGAAGAAGGCTTCGACAGCACCGACATCATCTCCGCGATGCTGCACCTGCTCGAAGGCGGTGAGCCGGGCGAACCTGACCACGCCGACGAACGCGTTCAGCCGGCGCGCGGGCCTGCGTCCCGCAGCACCGCCCCTGCGACTGCGGCTTCCAAACCCGCCGCCTCCGGCAGGGACGCGCTGCCGCGCGTCCTCCCAGCGCCGAAGCACGAGGCGAAGCCGGCATCGCCAGCGCCCGCTCCCATCGCGCCGCCCGCTGACGCTCCCACCGTGGCCGACTCGCAGGTCGTCCCTACCGAAGCGCCGGCTCTAAAACCAGCAGCGCCTCCCGCCGCCGAAGCCGCTCCCATTGCCGAAGCGCAGCCGAATGTCCACCCTCTCCCAGCGGGAGAGGGCCTGGGTGAGGGAGAAATCGCCTTGCCACGGACAGTTTCAGTGTCCGAAACGGCAGTTCCGATCTCAAACTCTCCTTCCGAATACAGAAAGTCCTCTTTCACTGAGCGAAAATCGCCATCGGGATACGGAAACTCACCGCCGGAATACCAGAAGTCCAAGTCTAAACATCAGAAATCCGCGTCAGACTACCAAAAATCATCGTCTGGATACGACAAACAAGCTTCGGCAGACACCAACTCCGCTTCCGAAGCGTCGGAGTCACCTCCCGCAGCTACTGCTCCCGTCGCCGACCTCGATTCCCAGCCGTCCACCTCCGCCGACCTGCGCAAGCTCATCAACCAGCCGCGCAAGCCCGGCCCGCCGAAGAAGGAACTGCGCACCGCCCTTGACCGCCCCGCCGCGCGCCAACCGGTCCGCCGCGACTACGACCAATACGAGGACCAGCCTTACGAGCGCCCGCGCCGCGATGACTTCGGCCCCGGCCCCGCTCCTCGCCGCGCGCCCAGTCGCCGCACGCCGGAGCAGATGACCCGGCTCTGGATGAGCGTCGGCGAAGCCCACGGCGTCGCGCCCGGCGACGTGGTCGGTTGCATCCTTGGCGAGACCGGCCTGCCGTCCGGCACTGTCGGTGTCGTGGACATCCGCGAGCGGCACACCTTCGTGGACGTGGCGGCGGACTCGGCCAACGCCATCATCACGAAGCTCAACCGCACCGCCATCCGCGGCCAGCGGCTCAAGGTCAAACTCGCGTGAACACCCGTGCCGGCGACTTGCAGTCGCCGTCTTTCGCGACCGACACCTCCCAACGGCGACTGCAAGTCGCCGGCACCTGATTTTCTCCCGTGTCCGACTCCGCCCCCGCCCTTCTCACCGCCAACGAACTCGTCGTCGCCTTCAACGACCGCGTCATCCTCGACCACGCCACGCTGGCCTTGCACGAGGGCGACCGCGTCGGCCTCGTCGGACGCAACGGCGCAGGCAAGTCCACGTTCCTGAAAGTCCTCGCCGGCCAGCGTGCGCCGGACAGTGGCGAAGTCGCCGCACGCCGCGATCTGGTCGTCAGCTACCTCTCGCAGGAGTTCACCTTGGACCCGAAGAAGAACGTCCTCGAAAACATCCGCGACGGCGCGAGCCACGTCCTCGGCCTCATCGCGGAGTTCGAGTCGCTGCCCGCCAACTCCAAGCGCCACGAGCAGTTGGAGGAACGCATTGCCCACCTCGACGGGTGGAACCTCGACAACCGCATCGAGACCGCGATGTCGCACCTCGGCACGCCGCCCGGCGACCGCGACATCAACTCGCTCTCCGGCGGTGAGAAACGCCGCGTGGCCATGTGCCGCACGCTCGTCTCGCGCCCGGACCTGCTGATCCTCGACGAGCCGACCAACCATCTCGACCCCGAGGCCATCGAATGGGTCGCGGAGTTCTTGGAGAACTTCGGCGGCGCGTTCCTCGTCGTCACCCACGACCGCTGGTTCCTCGACCGCGTGACGAACCTCACCGTCGAGCTGGCCGAGGGCCGCTTCTACTCCTACGACGGCGGCTACAGCGAATACTTGCTTGCGAAAGCCGAGCGGCAGCGCGCCGAGGCCGTCGTCGAGCACAAGCGCCAGATGTTTTTGGAGAAGGAACTCGCGTGGGTCCGGCAAGGTCCGCGTGCGCAACGCAGCAAACAGAAGAACCGCTTCGAGCGCTACTACGAGACCGCCGCCCAAGCCGGCCCGGTCGTCGAGGAAGACATGGAGCTGGTCATCCCGCCGCCGCCGCCGCTCGGCAACCGCGTCGTCGAGTTGAGCAATCTCGGCATCGCGTTCGGCGGGCGCACGCTCTTCCGCAGCTTCTCGCACGTCTTCGAGAACGGCCAGCGCATCGGGGTGGCCGGGCGCAACGGCGTGGGCAAGACCTCGCTGCTCAAGGCCATCATCGGCGACCTCCAGCCCACCGAGGGCACGGTGAAAATCGGCCAGCTCACCAAGTTCAACTACGTGGACCAGTCGCGCCTGCAACTGCGCGAGGAGCGCACGGTGATAGACGAGGTGAGCGACGGCACGGAGTTCGTCATCTGGGGCAACGGCAAGCTCTCGCTGCGCGCCTACCTGAAGCGCTTCCTCTTCACCGATGACCGCATCAGCTTGCAGGTGAAGTATCTCTCCGGCGGCGAACGCAGCCGGCTCCTGCTCGCACGCATCCTCAAGCAAGGCGGCAACTTCCTCATCCTCGACGAGCCGACGAATGACCTGGACCTGAACACCCTCCGCGTGCTGGAGGAGGCGCTCATCGCGTTCCCCGGCGTGGTGCTCGTGGTGAGCCACGACCGCTATTTCCTCAACCGCGTCTGCACCGGCATCTTCGCCTTCGAGGGCGACGAGCGCATCGCCTACAGCGTTGGCAACTACGACTACTATCAGGAGAAGAAGCAGCGCGCCGCTGCCCCCGCGACAGATTGGCCGTCCAAGAAATCACCTGAGAAAGCTTCCTCCGGTAGGGACGCGCTGCCGCGCGTCCAGCCCACCGGTGGCAAACGCAAACTCAGCTTCAAGGAAACGCGCGAACTGGACGACATGGAGAATCAGGTCTATGGCGTGGAAGAGCAAATCGGCCGCATTGAAAACCTTTTTGCTGACCCGGAGTTCCACAAAACGCACGCCACGCAAACCAACGCCCTCCTCGCCGAACTCGCCGCCTACAAGGAGAAGCTCAACCAACTCTACAAGCGCTGGGAGGAACTTGAAGCCATCAAGGCGACTTGAACCACAAAGACACAAAGAACACGAAGAGGACCATCCTTGAGGCGCTGCTCTTTGTGTCCTTTGTGCCTTCGTGGTTTTTGCTTGGTAGAACTACTCCAGCCCATACCGCTCAATCCACGCCTGCGGAATGGTGCCGAAGCTCAGGAGCCAGTCGTTGAACTGCTGCAAACTCCAGCCACGCCCCACCACGAGCCGCTGCCGCAACCGCTCGTTCTCCAGCCGCCCCAGCCAGTAGCTCATCGGCACGGTCGGCGAGGCGGAATACCAGTTGATTTCCGCCTCGCTGCGCGCCTTCGTGGTGCCGAGGTGCTTCCGCAGGTGCGCCGCCGCCTGCTCGTAGCTGTAGCGGCCGGTCTGGAGCCGGAGGTCCACGAGAATGCGATGCACGCGCCAGAGCGCGTCGTGGAGCTGCTGGACGTGCAGCCACGGCGTGCGGTCAATGCGCAGGTCCACCATCATCTGCTCGCACCAGAGCGTCCAGCCCTCGTAGAAAACCGCATGGGAGAATAGCCGTCGCCACTTGCGCGGGTGGCGGTTCGCCGTGACGAACTGCAAGTGGTGGCCGGGATACGCCTCGTGCGCCGCCGTGAGGCTCAGGCCGAAGTGCTGCTGCCGCTCGGCGAGCTTTTCGGCTTCGGTCGCCTTGGTGAGGCCGAGGTCGTTCACCCAGAAGATGCCGCGCTGCCGCCGCTCAAATGCGCCCGGCGACGAGTAGGCGGCCGTCGGAGTCAAGTGCCGCATGAACTCCGGCACGAGCCGCACCTGCAAGTCGTCACCCTTCGGAAACGTCACCGCCTTCGCCGCGCGGAAAGCATCTGCAATGCGCTTCGTCGCCGTGCGATAAACGGCGAGCAAGTCAGTGCCGGGGTTCCACGAGGCCCGGCCTTCGCTGATGATTTCTTCAACGGAACGGCCACGGCCGAACTCCTTGCACGCTTCCTTCAGCAACGCGCCAACGCGCTGCGCCTCACCCAGCGCAAGCGTCTCAATCTCCGCCAGCGTGTAGTCCAAACCGATTTGCTCCCGCACCCGCCGCTGCATCGCCTCCGCGCCGATGGCGAAGGAACGTTCCGGCGCGAGCGGGCGCTTCATCACCGCGTCGTGGTAGTGCTTTGCCGCTCTGCGTGCGTTCTGCGTCGCGGGTTTTCGCAGGAAGGTGTCAACCGCATCGAACAGCGAAGCGGCCCCGCCGTAGGTCTGCTGCATCACCTTCCGCCACACGCGCTCGGGCCGCGTCACGATGGCGGCGCTCTCGGCAAGGAAACGCGTCGCGTCGCGGAGCACGCCAAGGATGTTCTTCCGCGCCCGGGCCGGCTCGTCGTCGCTGCGCATCAATTCGTGCTGGAGGAGGTTGAACACCAGGTCCAGCGCGCCCGGCTCCAGCTCGTGCCTGCCGCGCGCGAAGTCCTCGCACTCCCGGTTCAGCATCGCCCGCAGCGCGAGGCGGTCGAGGTGCTGCTCATTCGACAGCTCACGCGGATTGAGCGCGTCCATCGCTGCGAGCGTCTGGCGACGGCGTTTTTCCTCCCGTTGCAGTTGCGCGAGCGTGGCCCGGCCCAGCCTGCCTTCGCCCTCGCGCAGGCCGGTGTAGTTGGCCCACACGGGATTCTCGGCAAGCGTGGTTTCAAAGTAGCGGTCGAGGATGCCCTCGAAGGTGCGTTGCGTTGCGTTCATGGCGCGCGAGTGAAGCGGAAGTGCGTGCAAAAGGGAACGCTTTGGTTTACCTGTCCGCCCCGCGCGTGAACCCGCCGCTGCTCCACCGTCTGCTCCGAGAATGCCCCGTCGTCGTGACGGGCATGGGGGCGTTTTGCGGTGCGGGAGCCAGTGTGGGTGAACTCTGGCAAACGGTGCTGCGCGGCGAGTCGCCCGTCGACTGGTTGCCGCCGGAGCTTTCGCCTGTCGGACTGAAAGTCGCCGGCTGCCGTGCGCCAAATCCGCCGCTGACCCGCCTCACGCGCAAGCTGGACCGCAGCGCGCAGCTCGCGCACGCGGCGGCGCGAGAGGCTTGGAGTGCAGCGCGACTCGACACGCAGCCCGTCGCTCCTGAGCGCATCGGCATCTTCGTCGGCACGTCGCGTGGCGCGGTGGGGAAGCTGGCTGAAGCTTGTGCCGGCGGCTTCCAGCCGCCGTCCGTGGCTGCCGAAGCCGAACGAGGCGGCGACTGGAAGTCGCCGGCACGGCGGGCACGGCCTTCCGACGCCGCGCACTGCTCGCTCGCGAACATCAGCGGGATGCTCTCACTGGCCTTCCCCGCGCACGGCCCGGCAATGACGGTCTCGGCGACGTGCGCCTCGGGTGCGGCGGCGATTGCGCTGGCGGCGGAGCAAATTCTCCTCGGCAAAGTGGAGGTCGCGCTCGCGGGCGGGGCGGAGGCACCGCTGAACCCGATGGTCATCGCGCAGCTACACGCCGCCGGCATCCTCGGCCACGACGCCGACCCGCAACTGACCTGCAAGCCCTTCGGCATCGCACGCAACGGCATCGTGCTCGGCGAAGGCGCGGGTTTTCTGGTGCTGGAATCGCTCACGTCCGCGCAGCGCCGCAAGGCGACCATGCTGGCCCGGCTTTCCGGCTGGGCACTGGCGGCGGAAGGCGGTGAGCGCGTCGGCATGGACCGGACTGGCGCGAGTTTGAGCCGCGTCATCACCGAGGCGCTCGCGATGGCGGGCGTTGCCCCGGCGCAACTCGGCTACATCAACGCCCACGGCACCGGCACGGTGCTCAACGACATCGCCGAAGCAAACGCTCTGCGCGCCGCGCTGGGCGACGCGGCATCGCGCGTGCCGTGTTCCTCCACAAAGGCCATCACGGGCCACTGCCTCGGGGCGAGCGCCGCGCTGGAAGCGGCCATCGGCATTGCGGCGTTGCGGGAAGGACGGTTGCCCGGCACGGCGAACTGTCAGCGGCCGGATGCCGAGGTGACGCTGAATCTGCTGCGGGCCAGCGCGGAGCAGTCCGCCAGTTCAGCGCTGTCCATCTCCGCCGGCTTTTGGGGGAACCAAGCCGCCTTGGTTTTTCAGCCTGCTTGAGCCGCCCCGGCTTCACCCGCTTCCTTCACCTTCAACGGCGTGCCGCAGTTCAGGCAGAAGTTCGACTGCGGCGGGCAGTTCAGTTCGCAGTCGGGGCAGAGGATGTGGGCGTGCTTGTGGCGGCGGTGGATGATGAGGTTGCGGATGTAGGGAATCCACGTGAACGCGTAGGCGAAGATGAAGACGGAGTCCTTCTGGTAGAAGAGCGCGTAGGCCAGCAGCAGCAGCGAGCCGGTGAGACTCAGCCACCAGAAGGCCGAGGGCACCACGACCTGCTTGCGCTTCTCGGTGGCATACCACTGGACGACGAAGCGCGAGAAGAACACGGCGTTGCCGAGCCAGCCGACGACCTTCCAGACGTGCCACTCGATGCCAAAAAACTTCCCGCCGGGGAAAAGCAGTGTGTCCATGCCGCAGCTTGGCGGGAAGCGGCGGAGTTGAGAAGGCGAAAGCGGGCGGGCCGGAAGTGTTTAGTGATTAGTAATTAGTCCACGCGCGCGCTCCGCCGCCTGACTAATCACTAATTACTTGCCCCTAGTTTTCTCCCAGCAGCTTCTCCACCTTCTTCTCCAGGCCCTCGCGGGCGTTCATGTCCACCAGGTTGCCCCGCTTGTCCACGAGCCACATCGCCGGGATGGCCGAGATGTCGAACTCCTTCGCGTAGCGGTTCTCGCCCTTGTCCTCGAAGAACTGCGGCCACGGCATCTGCTTTTGCCTCACGAGGGCGAGCAGCGCGGCCTTCTCCTCGTCGAGGCTGATGCCGATGATTTCAAAGCCCTTGGGTTGCAGCTTCTCATAGGCGGCCTTGATTTTGGGGATTTCCGCCACGCACGGGCCGCACCAGGTGGCCCAGAAGTCAATGAGCACGACCTTGCCCTTCATCCTGGCAAGCTCCACCTTGCGCCCGTCCACGGCGGTGAACTTGATCGCCAGCGGCTTGCCCATGCGCTCGGTCTTCTTGAGCAGCGCGGCGGCGGCCTCCTTCACCTGCGGCTCGGCCCCGCTGGCGGCGATTTCCTTCGCCAGCGCGGTCGCCTTTGCCCCGTCCGAGCGCATCGCGATGGCGTAGAGCATCTCAAAAACTTCCTTCCGCCCGGGGAATTCCTTCTGCAACGCGCGCGTGCCCCGCTCGAACTCGGCGAGCATTGCGTCCATGCCCTCAGCCTGCTTCAAGCCCGCGCGGCGGTCCACGGCCTGCATCCGCAGACGGAACTTCTCCTCGGCCGACTTCTTCGGGTCGGCGATCACCTCGGCCTCGATCTTCTCCAACTGCTCCAGCCGCGACTTGTCGCCGCGCCGCACCGCGCTGCCGAGCAACTGATACCGCTGCTCGCGCACCTCGGCGGCCTTGGCGTGCGTCGGAAAGCGCACGGTGAACTCACCCGCGAGGTCCGCCGCGCGGATGGCGGCCTCCGCCTGCTTCGCGCGGAACGCGGCCAGCTCCTCGGGCGTCGGGATGCGGCCCTGCCACTCGGCCGGCGGCGTGGGCGGCTCGGCGGCCTTTTCGAGCCGCTGGAGCAGGGTGTCGGCGTCGGCGGGAGCCTGGGCGCGCGCGGGAACCGGGGTGAGCACGCCAAAACACGCTGCGGCGGCAAGGGAACAAAGCAGGTTTGATTTCATTTAGGGAGTTGGACGCTGCGAAGCGGCTGCATGTGCGAAGTCTCTGAACTGAACCACCGAGCCTTCTCCCTTCGCGTAGCGAGGGGAGAAGGTGGCCGAAGGCCGGATGAGGGGTGCGGCCACCAATGCCGACGCGGCCAACCCCTCACCCCCGGCCCTCTCCCCTTGCTCCGCAAAGGGAGAGGGAGATGGCGCTTCGGCTGGCGGCATTGCGGCGATGACCACACGGCGAATTTCATTCCTCGCCACCCCCGGTGGCAACTGGGGCAAAACCCTGAAGCTTTTCGCGCAGCAGTTGCAGGCGGCGCGGGTTGTCGGCGGCGGACAAGTCGGCTTCGCGCTGGCTGGCGGGCGGATGCGCGAGCGCGACGTCGAGCGCGGCGAGCAGCGAGGCGACTTCCGACGGCGCGAGCGCGAGCGCGGGCTTGCCCTCCTCCTGCTCGATGCGCACGGCCCTGCGCGCGAACTCGAGCATCACCGCGCAGGGTTCGAGGCAGGGGATGAGGCTCTTCGCGTCCGCCGCGTCGGGCGCGAGGCCGGGCACGGACCACAGCCGGCGCTTGAGGCAGAAGCGCGCATCGCAGCACGCGCGGATGACCTGCGCGGCCTGCGCGTCGGACAGCATCGTGGTGATGCGATACATCCCCGACTGCCGCACGGTGAACTCGCGGTAGTGCGTGACCGGCGGCGCAGGCCGCAGTGCGGCGAACCAGTCCGCGACGGCCCCGGGGTAGAGCTGGTTCAGCGCGAGTTCCAACTCGGCTTCGGACGAGACACGGCACGCCCAGCCGGCGCGCAGGTTCGGCGCGGCTTTGATGGGGCGGAACTCGCCGACGGCGGTGTAGTTGGCCAGTGCGCGCAACTCGCCGAGCGGAACCAGCCGCAAGTTCTCCGCTGCCGTGCCCGCATCGGCGACCTGCCGCAGCTCGAAGCCAGCCGCCAGCCGCCGCACGCGCACCTGCGCCAGCACCAGCTCGGAGCCAATCGCCGCGCAGAACGCGGCGAGCGCGCGATTGTTCACGGCAGCCATGACGCGCGGAAGCTAAGTCAACTCGCCGTCACGCCCAAGCCAAACTGCGACCCAGCGCGCCTTGGACTGCGCCGGCAAGCGGAGCGCGACGACGCTTTGGCGTCCCGCGAAGCGGAACCTTTGCCGAACTTTGCCGAACTTTGTCGCAGTCACTGACCGCTCCGCGGGAATTGAAAGCGGTGTCGCACTCCGCTTGCCACCGCACTCCAAGACGCTCACGGCTTGAGCACAATCTTTCCCGCCAGCGCGCCGGACTTTTGCAACGTGCTCTCCTCCTGCAAGCGGTGCGCGGCGGCGGCCTCGGCCAGCGGCAGCACGCGGTCAATGTTCGCGCGCAGCCTGCCCTCGGCCAGCCAGCGGTTCAGGTCGGCGGCGCAGACGCGCTGCTCGTCGGGCGTGGCGTTGAACATCGCAAAGCCGTGCAGCGAGCAGTCCTTCACGTAGAACGGCCCGACCGTAAAGACCGGCCGCGCCTCGCGCCCCGCCATCAGCACGAAGCGCCCGCGCGGCGCGAGCAGCGGCACGGCGCGGTCGAAGTCCGGCTCGCGCTGCGTCTCCCAGAAGACGTTCACGCCGGCGGGCGCGAACTCCTTCACGGCGACGGCCACGTCCTGCGTGCGGTGGTTCAACGCGAGATCCGCGCCTAAACTGAGCGCCTTCGCCACGCGCTCGTCGCTGCCGGCGGTGGCGATGACGCGCGCGCCGGCGGCCTTCGCGAGTTGCACGACCATCGAGCCGACGCCCCCTGCCCCGCCGTTGACGAAGACAGTTTCGCCCGCCTGCAAGCGCGCCTTCGCGAACAGGCCGAGATGCGCGGTGATGCCCACGAGCGAAACGGCGGCGGCGTCCTCGTCCCGCACGCCGGCGGGAGTTGCGTTCAGCCAGCGCTCCTCGACGCACGCGAACTCGGCGAAGCTGCCCTGCCGGCCGAATTGCCCTTGGTTCGAACACCACACGCGGTCGCCGGGTTTGAAACCTTTCGCCTCCGTGCCCACGGCCTCGACGACGCCCGCGAGGTCGCAGCCCACGATGAAGGGCAGCGGGAGGTTCATCTTCACCATTCCGGCGCGGATGTAGGTGTCAATCGGGTTGACCGCGACGGCGCGGACGCGGACGAGCACTTCGCCCGGCTTGGGCTGAGGGTTGGGCAGGTCGCCAAAGATGAGCGAGTCCGCCGGGCCGGGGGCGGTGATGTAGGCAGCTTTCATGGGGGGAGCGTAGCAAGAGCAGCCGCATGAGGATAGCGGCACGTTCCGCTGTAGCGGCGGTCTGTGATCGACGACGGCGCTCACAGAGCGCCGCTACAGGCCCGGTCGTTTGCCCCTGCCTCCCTTGACTTTGCCCCGGCGCTTTCCAACACTCCGCCCCCTATGGCCGAGCCGAAAGAGAATGTGCTGATGGAGAAGATCACGTCGCTGTGCAAGCGGCGCGGGTTCATTTTTCAATCCTCGGAAATCTACGGCGGCATCCAGGGCTTCTGG
>Ga0172367_10007236_pt1 | contig 12782 bp, 11 predicted proteins | sample Lak10m_FD_114542 | JGI IMG/M metagenome (GOLD analysis project Ga0172367, IMG submission 114542) | Freshwater microbial communities from Kabuno Bay, South-Kivu, Congo - kab_022012_10m | ecosystem: Environmental > Aquatic > Freshwater > Lake | place: Democratic Republic of the Congo: South-Kivu...
AGAAGTGCGGCAATTTTGCCAACTCCAGTCCGAAGGTCAGAGCCTGATGCGGGCAGCAATGAGTCAACTTAATTTATCAGCACGCGCCTATCACCGCATCCTCAAATTATCGCGCACCATCGCAGACTTGGCTGGCAGCGAAGAAATCCAGTCCACGCATCTGGCGGAGGCACTGCAGTATCGTCCCAAGATCATGATGGGGTAAATATCTAAAGTTGGTGTAAAAAGCCCTGAGAAAATCTCAGGGCTTTTTGTTACTATTATTTATCGACCAAACATCCCCAGCAATCGATCCCAGCCCTGTTTAATCTGCAACGAACGCAAGCGCCACGTCCCCACAATTCCATACGGAATGAAGAGCACGAACAGCACATAGATCGCACCATTGATGAAACTGGCACTTTCACCGATGTAACGCCGTAGACCGTAATCGAGCAGACGGTAGACCAAAGCACCCACAAACGCGCCGTTGAGGGTCCCTACACCGCCGATTAAGACGATGAGCAAGGCTGTGACGGTGAAGCCCATACTGGCAACATTCGGGCTGACAATCGGCTGATACAAGGTGTGGAAGAAGCCCGCCAGTGCCGCTGTGAAGGAGGAAAGCAGAAGCGCGGCAAATTTGAAATAGAAGGTGTTGTATCCCAACATGCGGGCGCGTCCTTCGTTCTCGCGGATGGCAACACAAACACGTCCTGTTGGGGATGTCACAAAGCGTTGATAAGTTAGATAGACTAAGACCATCACTGCCAGCATGGTGAAATAGAAGCGCAAGCGTTCATTCGCCGGGCTGATGAACGCCGGAACGATGACGCCCTGCAAGCCAACGTCCGCGCCGGTGTAGGGACCAAACTCACTGGACATGACAAGAATGTGGAAGACCGAGCCAAGCCCCAAGGTCACCAATGCAAAGGTAATACCCTTCACGCGCGGCAACACCAATGCAAAGAGAATCGCTTGCACCACGGCAGCAATAAGCACCAAGCCAAAAGTGGGCAATAACGGCAATCCAAAACTTTTGATGGCAATGCCCGTCGTGTATGCGCCCACACCATAAAATAGCGAATGTCCAAAAGACAACATGCCTGTGATGCCGAAGATCAAGTCAAAACTGATGGCATAAATGGCAAGGATGAATATCTCGATGGCGAGACCCTGAATGAACTTGGATTGTCCGCTGCCATTGACAAAGACCGTGGCAGGCGAAGCACCATCGAATAATCCGATGATGAACGGTAGAAGGATCAAAAGGAGCAGAGTGACAAACGCACCGCGATTGGAATTGAAGAATGTTTTCATGGCTTGTTTATTCCTTTTTACCAAGCAAGCCGTTCGGCAAAATGAGTAGAACGATCACCATCAACAACACGGTTGAAGCGGGCACAAGCGGCGGGGTGGGTTTGAAGATGATATCGGTGAAGGGAATGGCGATGCCGATCTGCCCATATTTGATAATGAACTGCTGGATCATGCCCACAATGACCGAGCCCAGCGCGGCGCCGGGGTAACTGGTCAGCCCGCCGATGGCGAGAGCGATAAGAGCATTGAGTAGAAGACTCTCCCCCATCACATTCGACAGACCGGTGGATGGTGCGCCCAGCACACCTCCCAATGCAGCGAGACCTACACCAAGCGCAAAGACCATTGTGAACACACGGCGGACGTTGATGCCAAGCGCTTCCACCATTTGGCTATCTTGCACACCAGCGCGGATAATCATACCGAGGCGGGTACGCTGCAAAAGAATCCAAATCGAGACGAGCACAACCAGCCCGACCAACGGAATAAAAATTTCGTTATACACACGCACGCGTCCATCAAAGAGCAGGATCGTTGAACAATGATTCGCCCACCAATCGGCAAAGTTCGTAGCAGGGCAGGCTTCACCACTTCCATTGAAGAAAGCCGGTTTGGGCATCACAAATTCGGGGCGTCCCCAAATGGCGCGTACCATTTCAATGCCGATGGCGCTCATGCCTAGCGTGAGCATGAGTTGGTAGATCGGGCGGCTATACAGCGGACGAATGAGCGTAGCTTCCATCAACCCGCCGAGCGCAACTCCGCTTAGGGTGGCGACCAGCACCGCAATAAAAAACAGCCAATTGGAATTCAAGCCATAGAAGAACGAGCTGAGTTGGTCATTGAAGATCAAGCCAAGCAATGCAACAACCAACGCCACTGCAATGCTGACAAAATTCTTCCAACTCAAGCGCACGGTGCGCGGAGTATTGTCGAACAGCGAAATGCCAAACGCGCCGAGGATGCTGGCAAGCAGTAAACCGATCACAGCGAGCGGCATGGAAATTTCAGTGAATGCGGCAGGCTGCACAGGCAGGCGCGCCCCTGAATCTGCCATGAAGGCAAAGGTGACGGGGCTTTGGGCGTAGTTCTCCACATCCCAGATGGCGATGGGATAACGCGGCAGGATAAAGCCAAAGAGGAGGATGGAGACGAAGATCAATGCCCAGGGAAGAATCCGCCTCAGACTTAAGCCGAGCCTGATTCGGTTAGCGAGAAGCGGGTACACATCCCCAAGCGCAAAACCCGAAACGATCAGTGCCAGCGGGGTCAGCAGATCCACAAATGTATCGGGGCGGACGACCACTGTCCAACCGAGATACGCGCCGATCATGAAGAGTGTGCCGTGTGCGAGGTTGAGCACATCCAGTAGACCGAAGATAAGCGAGAAGCCCGAAGCGACGAGAAAAGTGATGGAGCCAACCGCGAGACCGCGCAAAAGCGTGATAACGAAATCTTGTTTTTCCATGCCTTGCGCGGCAGCGATAAGAAAGGCTGCCATGATGAGGACAGCCACGAGCATGACCATATTTTTACGAAGGAATGTGTTCATGGTTTTTTTGCGGGACAAAATGAATTTTGTCTTACGCGGCTCCCAGAAAACGATGAATGGCGGCTTTATCGGCGGCGAGGTCTTTCATTTTGCCATCTTGCACCGAGCGCCCTTCTTCGATGATGACATAGTGTTCAGCCAGTTGACTGGCAACAAGAAAATTTTGCTCCACGAGAATGACGGTTGATTCTTTTGCAAGTTCACGAATGGCTGCCATCATGGATTCGATGATGACCGGTGCAAGACCTTCGCTGGGTTCGTCGATAAGCAGAAGTTGATTATCTGGCACGAGCGCACGCGCAATGGCAAGCATCTGTTGTTGTCCGCCGGAAAGACTCGTTCCTGGCAAAGCAATGAGGCGTTTGAGGTCGGGGAACAGGTCGAAAATAAAATCACGTTTGCGGAGGTAATCTCCCTTTTTGCGTTCGGCGATCTTGAGATTTTCTTCCACGCTCAGGTCGCGAAATATGGCGCGATGCTCGGGGACGAAACCAATGCCCATGTTGGCAATATCGAAGGAACGCAAACCGTTCACTTCCTGTCCATTGAAAATGACCTTGCCTTGGCGCGGTGGAGTCAATCCCAAAATGGATTTGAGTGTGGTGGTCTTGCCTGCGCCATTGCGCCCCAGCAATGCAACAATCGAGCCTTTCGGCACGCGGACGTTCACTCCCTGCAGGATGTGATACTGACCGATGAAGGTGTGGATGTTCTGTACGTCGAGGATATTTTCCATGTGACCTCAAAATAGTTGACGGTGGATGGTTGGTGGTTGACAGTTAAGTTCTTACTGCCAACTATCAACCACTAACTACCAACTGTTCTTACACATTCAATTCATACAACCCGCCAAGATAGGCGGTTTGCACTTCTTTATTTGCTGCGATCTCGGCGGGAGTGCCTTCGGCAAGGACTTTGCCCTGATGCATGACCGTAATCTGGTCGGAAACGCTCATGACTACGTTCATGTTGTGTTCCACGAGCATGACGGTTTTATTACCCGCTTTTTGTATGTCTTGAATGAGAGCGATCAATTCAGGCACTTGCTCCGAAGCCATACCTGCGGTGGGTTCATCAAGCAGCAACACTTCAGGGTCGGGCGCGAGGATCATGCCGAGTTCCAATTTGCGTTGGTCGCCGTGCGGGAGAGTCTTTGCAAAGGTGTGGACGCGGTCTTTCAAGCCAACTTTTTCGATGACGTCCATCGTCCGCGCTTCGTAGGATTTAAAACGAGAAGCAGGCTGCCAAAATTTAAAATTATCCCGCCCTAACGCCTGGGCAGCGAGACGAATGTTTTCAAAGACAGTGAGGTTGGGGAAGATGTTCGTGATCTGGAAAGAACGCCCGATGCCATAGTGAATCGTTTTATGGACGGGTTGATGCGTGATATCCCGTCTTTTGAAGATGACCTTGCCGCTGGTGGGTTCGATGTTTCCGCTGAGTAAATTAAAAAATGTGGTCTTGCCAGCCCCATTGGGACCAATAATGGCATGTAATGAGTTCTTGCGAACTTTGATGCTCACACTGTCCACAGCGACGAGAGCGCCGAACTGCTTGGTCAGGTTTTGGGTTTCGAAGATGATCTCGGGTTCCATAAAGCCTTCCAGATGTGACTGTTGACCGCAGACGACAGACCGCTGAAATCACAGCCTGCTGTCCGCGGTCAGCGGTCGAAATTGAGTGACTGAAACTCTCACGAATTCCAGTCACTCATTGTAGTACGGAATTATTGTCCGCTCAGGGAGCCGTAAGGCAGACCACCGCAGCGATCTTTCAACGCTTCGGGGAGCAAGCAAGGCGGTTCGGGGCGGGAGGTGTCTACATATTCGTAGAAAGCAGCTTCGGGGTCGGTCACGTTGACGAGCTTGAGGATGTACATATCCTGAATGGCAACATGATCTTCGGGGCGGATGTAGACGGTGCCCTTGGGACCTTCGAATTCCATGCCTTCCATGACAGCCTTAAGCGCTTCACCGCTGACATCGCCGTTAGTCGCCTTGACGGCTTCCACAGCGAAGATGGCGGCGTTCATGCCATCGGCATCGAACAGGTCGGGGTTCACACCATAACGAGCCTTGGTGTTTTCCACCAGCCAGACGTTGATGTCATTCTGCGGGGCGCTGTAGTGATACAGAATGCCCGCAGTGGTGCCAACTGCATTCGCGAAGAAGGTCGGCATGAGGACGTTGTCGATGAAGGTCGCGCCGAGCGCCATGGATTCGGTCACACCCTGATCCTTGGCAGCCTGCACCAAAGAGACGAAGCCGGAACCAGCCCAGGTCACGATGTAGGCTTCAGCTCCGGAGTTGGCGATCTGTTCCATGTACGGGGTGAAGTCGGTGGTGTCGAGCGGAGCGAAAATATCGTCAGCGACGAATTCAGCACCTTCGAGGGAGCAGGCGTCGCGGAAGGCAGCGGCGGAACCCTGTCCAAACGCATAGTCAGGCGCGATCTGGACGAAGGTCTTGTACTGCTGGGTCAGGGCGATACATTCGTTCATCGCATCCTGATAGTTGTTGCGGCTGGTGCGGAAGGTGAATTCGTTGAAGTTAACGCCGGTAATGTCATTCGCCGCGGCAGGAGCCACAATGAGCGGAATGCCGCTTTCGAGGGCAATACCCTGCAAGGTGGCGGTTGCGCCAGAGGAGACGGTACCAACGAGAATGTTCACGCCTTCAACGTCGATCAACTCGCGTGCAACAGTGGCAGTGTTCTCAGCATTGCTGCCATCATCGCGGACGAAGACCTGAATTTCGCAATCATCGATCTTGAAGGTGTTTTCCTGAGTCTGGGTGAAGTCGAACTTCTCACCTGCAGAGCCGGGAGCGCCAGTGGCATATTCCATGCCAAGCATGAAGGAGCGCAAAATATGAGCGCCGTAGATGGCAAGCGCGCCGGAAGCATCGGTAATGAGACCGACTTTCACGGGCTCAGCGCAGGTCAAGCCAGCGACGGGTTCTTCCGTTGCGGCAGGAGCCTCGGTTGCAACTTCTTCAGTCGCGGGGGCTTCGGTGGCTTCAACGGGAACTTCCGTCGCAGCGGGGGCGCAAGCAGCCAAAATGAGCGAGGTGGCTACAAGCAAGAAAGCGAGCGTGCGTAAAACTTTCATTTTATTCTTCTCCTTTGAATTATGGTTCGATTATCAACACAAGAGACCGCCTCTTATGCTGCAAAATCCGTGATCGCGTGCGAGGCGGCTTCCGCAATTTCTATCGGGAAGAAATGCCCCGCATCGGGAAAAATCACTACAGTGCTGCCCGCAATTTTTTTCGAGAGCAAGTCCGCGTTGGCGGGTGGCACCACTTTGTCATGCGCGCCGAACAAGATCAAGGTCGGGACGTTGAGGCGCGGCAGTTTATTTTCAAAGGCGGCAGCTTCGGATAAAAGTCCCAAACCAATCGCCATCTGCGCTTGATAAGGAACTGGCTCGATGGGATTCGCAACGCGCCACTTGACCCACTCCTCGATCATCTCTGGATTCTTCTCAGACCAATCCGGAGCGGTACTGACCGCCAGCCCATTCTTGAAACGTGTGAGTGCATCGCTGGTCACATCCGTGAGAACTTTCATCGCCTCAGGCGTGACCGGGACATGGTTCGGTCCCCCAAAGTTGGTCGAACACAGGATGAGTTTTTCTACTCTCTGTGGAAAATCAAGAGCCAACGCTTGAGCAATGAACCCACCCATCGAATGACCGGCGATAATTGCCTTGCCGATCTTTAGAGCATCCAACAATCCAACCGTATCTTGTGCAAGCATCTGAGCCGTGTATGGACCGGCAGGCTTATCACTCTGCCCCATGCCGCGATTATCAAACGTGATAACTTGGAAATGTTCAGCCAACAGCGGAACCATCTTGTGCCATTGCCAACTGGAATAGCCAAGACCCGAAATCAAAATGAGCGGCTTGCCCTCGCCGTGAATTTCGTAATAGAGTTCAATGTTGTTGGTTTTAATTTTCGGCATGAAATTCTCCGTTCAACGAAAGATGTAAGAAGAAAGAAACCAAATTCTTTCGTCTTTTTTCTTTCATCACTTTATAAACTTCGCCTTAAGTTCCGCCTTAATCACCTTTCCATACGGTGAATACGGCAACGACTCAACAAACTCAACCCGCTTGGGAATTTTGTATTTTGCCAAACGTCCCAAGCAGAATTGGATCAACTCATCTGCGGTGGCGGTCTGACCCGGCTTGCACGCCACGACCATCACACCCACCTCGCCCCATTTCTCGTCCGGCTGACCGATCAAGGCTGCATCCACAACAGCGGGGTGCTCGCGAAAAAGAGCTTCCACCTCGGCGGCATAGACGTTCTCGCCGCCGCTGATGATCATGTCTTTGAAGCGACCCTCGATATAGAAATAACCTTCTTCATCCATGCGCGCCATGTCGCCGGTATGGAACCAGCCATCTTTGAGCGACTGCTTTGTAGCTTCTTCGTTATTCCAGTAACCTACGCAAACATGCTCACCTTTGATGATGAGTTCACCCGTCGAACCGACAGGCACATCCTTGCCGTTTTCATCCACCAAGCGCATGTCGCTGTGAAAGATGGGCTTCCCCACTGAACCAAGTTTTCGCAGCGCATCTTCATCGGTCATCGAGAAGCAGTTCACGCCCACTTCGGTCAGACCGTAGCCCTGACGCATGACAATGCCCTTCTTCTCGCTCCATGCCTGAATCAACGAAGGCGGGCACGGCGCGCCGCCGCTGATAAAGAATCGCACATGGCTGAAATCAGCGTTCTCAAACTGCGGCGAATTCATCCACACTTGGAAGAGAGTCGGCACGCCGAGAATGACAGTACATTTTTCTTCGCCGATCAATTTCAAAGAAGCATCGGGGGCAAAAGTACGTCCGAGTAATAGCTTGCCTCCAACGTGAAATAGCGGCACGAGAAAAACGAACAACCCACCCGAATGGAACATGGGCGTGAGGATCGGTGAAATATCTTTTTCGTTCAGTCCCCAAGACATGACGGTATTGATGGAATTCCATACCACCTGTCTGTGAGGAAGGACAGCGCCTTTGGGTCGCCCTGTGGTCCCCGAGGTGTACAAGATACAAACAGCGTCATCACCTGAAATTTCAACGCGCTTCGGTTCTTCTGCCGAGGCTTGTTCATGCAAAATTTCATACGCTTCGTTCGAAACATCCGCGCCTTCTAGCGAGATGAGATGCTCCGCCTTGATAGAGTCTTTCATCTCGTCGTAGACTGAAACGAATTCAGGACCGACGATCAACACCTTGGGTTGACAGTCATTGACGATATACGTCAATTCGCGTGAGGTCAGCCGCCAGTTCAACGGCGCAAGGATTGCACCAAGCTTGCCCAAACCAAACAACAAGTCCACATAAGCAACGCTGTTGTGCGCCAAAATAGAGACACGATCATCTTTTTGCACGTTGTACTTCTCACGCAGAAAATTCGCGGCACGATTGGCACGCTGATTCAATTCCGCATAGGTGTAATGGACTCCGCTCGCGAGTTCGATTATGGCTTCGCGGTTGGGAGTCAGCAGTGCGCGTTTGGTGAGGATGTCGGCAGAATTCATGGTGAAGGTGTCAGGTTCCAGGTGTCAGGTTTCAGGTCAGAGATCTAGAGAAGAAATCACGTGCCAGACACCCAACTTGGTACCTGACACGTGATACTTGACACTTTATTTATGTTCCAACCACAATCCCACCATCCACACGCAGGACTTCGCCCGTAATAAATGAAGCATCATCCGAAGCGAGGAAGAGATAGGCATTGGCAATATCGCGCGGTTCGCCCAATCGTCCGAGCGGAGTGTGAGACTTCATGCCGTCCAAAACTTTTTCTGGCATGGCAGTCACCATTTCAGTGGCGGTGAAGCCAGGAGCCACAGCATTGACGCGGATATTGAACTTGCCGAGTTCGCGCGCCCACACCTTGGTCATGCCGATCACGCCAAACTTGGTGGCAACATAATTAGTCTGACCGAAGTTTGCATCCAAACCAACAACAGAGGAGGCATTGAGAATTACGCCGCCGCCTTGCTTCGCCATTACAGGCGCAACGGCTTGCGCGCAATTGAACACACCCTTCAAGTTGACAGAGATAACGAGGTCGAAATCAGGCTCAGACATCTGCCCGACCAAATTACCTTCCTTCACCTTGACCAACTGCCCATCGCGCAAAACGCCTGCATTGCTGACGATAACATCAATACGACCATACTTAGCAACGACATCATCGACCCACTTCTGAACGTCTTCGCGGCTGGTCACATTGACCTTGTAGAACGCAGCGCCTTCGCCCAGTTCTTTGAGCGTTTCCTGTCCAACAGCTTCGTTCACATCACAAATGACAACTTTCGCACCTTCTTCAGCGAAACGCAGGGCGGTGGCTTTGCCGATTCCCGCCGCGCCGCCTGTTACGAGTACTACTTTATCTTTCATGCGCATGGTGAGTTTCCTTTTTATGTGTTCTCCCTCATCCCCAACCCTTCCCCCGAAGGGGAAGGGAGTCCCCTCTCCAACGGGAGAGGGCTAGGGTGAGGGTAAGTTTTTACATTTGCTTTGCCAAGAATCCCAAAATAGCGGAGTTGAATTCTTGCGGTCGTTCCCAGCAGGAGGCGTGACCTGCTCCCTGCAAAATGTGCATCTCTGCCTGTGGAATGCCCGCTTTCAAAATTGCAGCGTAGGCTGGACCTTTCAACAAATCCAGCGAGCCGACGATGATGCAGGTGGGGCATTTGAGTTCGCCCAAGCGGGCGGTGAAGTTCACGTTCAGAAAACATTCGCAGAGGCGTTCAATGGCGGGGTAATCCAGAGCTTTATAGCGTTCTTTTGCGTCTGCGAGTAAGGCGGGGTTGTTGGCAATGAATGTGGGTGAGAAATTCCACGGGACGGTGGCGTTGAAAAAGGCGTTGGCATCTGCTGCTCGAGCAGAGTCAAGCCACCCGTCGACGATGATGCGTAATTCGGCGTTGACCTGGCTGACGGTGTCGGCAAGGATCAGGCTGAGAGTCCGCTTGGGATATTTCAATCCAAATGCCTGTGCCACTTCGCCCCCGTAGGAAATGCCTGCGATATGGGCTTTGTCAACGTTCAGAGCGGTGAGCAATGCCGCAAGGTCATCGGCGTGCAGTTCCATGGTGTACTTACCAGCAGGATGCCCCGATTGTCCCTGTCCACGACAGTCATATTGAAAGATGCGGTAATGTTGCGCTAACGCCTTGGTCTGAAACGCCCAACTGGTGGCTGCGTTCATGATGATGCCATTGTTGAGAACCAACAAGGGGGCAGCCTCAGAGCCGTGGAGCTCGTAGTAGATTTCGACGTCGTTAGCATGGACTTTGGGCATAATCAAGACATCCTGCGTTTTGCTAGGTTAACGCATGGTTGTTACACGCTGGTTACAAACTTTTCCGCGAATCTTCATCAATCTGTGCGAAAACGCTCTTAATTTCGCGAAAATTCGCGCAGATTAGCGGATTTACCTTTCTAAACCTTAAACGCCAAATACGTCTTTTTGCCTTCGTTTTCGCCGAATTCCACAAAATCGACCATCAATGGTGTGTCAACCTTGATCTCGGCAGGCTTGGACATGTCCAGACCTGTGATGCGGGCGCTGATGAAGGTGCCTTCTTCCAATTGGACAATTCCCGAAACATAAGGATTCTTTTTATCGAAACCCTGCTCCACCATGAAGGTTGGTCCGCTGTAGATGATGGTGAAGCCCGCCAACTTGCCTTTGCCGCTGGCTTCCACCCATTCCATCTCTTCGCTGTGGCACTTCGGGCAGATCGCGCGCGGAGGGGCATACACGCCGCCGCACTGTGAGCATTTCACGGTCATCAATTTATGTTCCGCAAGATATTGATTGAACGCCGCCGCAGTGAATGGGCGGATTGTTGTTGTTTCAGTCATGATCAATTCCTCCGCTCAAACACATGGACGGTGCAAGTGGAACCTGTCGCGCCGACGTTGTGAGTCAATGCCAATGAGACATCGCCATCGACCTGACGCGCCTCTGCCTGCCCCCGCATCTGCTTGAACACTTCGACAGCTTGTGCCACGCCGGAAGCGCCGACGGGATGTCCCTTTGCTTTCAAGCCACCCGAGGTGTTGATGGGCTTCGCGCCGTTACGTGCGGTCATGCCATCTTCGGCGGCTTTGAAACCTTCACCCGGAGCAAAGAAACCAAGGTCTTCGCTGGCGATCACTTCGGCGATGGTGAAGCAGTCATGCACTTCCGCAATGCGGATGTCTTTCGCGGTCACGCCTGCCATCTCGTAAGCAGTTGCCGCTGCAACTTTTGCGGCAGGGATGCTGGTCAGCGAGGGACGGTCATGCAATGCCGAGCCTGATGCCTGCGCCGTGCCGATGATTCGAATTGGATGGTCGGTGAATTGATGAGCGATCTCTTCTGCCACGAGCAGGACTGCTGCCGCACCGTCAGAGACAGGTGAGCAATCGAACAAACGCAGCGGGTAAGCAATCGTCGGGTTGCCTGATTCGTCGTGGAGAAAATCCCAGATATTCGCCCAGGTTGGGGCGGGCTTCCCCTTTTTGAGCGCAGCCGCGACGCGTCCTTCCATCCATGTTTGAATCGTCATACCAAATTGAGCATTCGGGTTGAGCGCGGCATTGTCATGATTCTTGACCGCCACGTTCATGAGATGCTCAGACTTCATGCCGTAGTGAGCCATATACGCGGACGCCATCGCGGCATAGAAGCCGGGGAAGGTAAAGCCCGCGGGAATTTCAAAGGGAACATCGGCAGCCGTCGCCAACGCTTCGGTGACAGCCGCTGTGTTGAGCGCGGTCATCTTCTCCGCACCGCCGACGAGAACAACATCTGCCATACCCGAGGCAATCGCCATCACGCCTTGGCGCAAAGCAACACCACCCGAGGCACACGCATCTTCCACGCGCGTGGCAGGGATGGGCAGCAGACCGACCGAGTCCGCGAGAATGGGCGCGAGATGTGCCTGATGCTCGAACTGGTCGCTGGAAAAATTACCAACGTACATGGCTTCAATTCTGGATGGATCAAACCCCTTATCCACTGATTTGGTCATTGCCTTATAAGACTCAACGAACAAATCACGCGAGTTCTTTTCAGCAAATGCACCGAACTTCGACATTCCCGCACCAACTATGGCTACCCCGCGAGGAAGGGATTTCACTTTAGGCATTACGCCTCCTTATTAGAGCAGTGAGTAGGGAATAGTGAATAGGTTATTAGGAACAACATCAAACTATTCACTATTCCCCATTCTCTATTTACTTAAGCACTTTCCCAAACGCCTTCATAAATTCTTCGGGCTTCTCCACATAGGGAGTGTGCCCCGTGTCGGCGATAACGACTTCTTCGAACGAGCCGCCCTGAGCCGCGTACTTCTCAAGCAGGCTGCGGGTCTGTCCCACCATCGGCTGAGGAGGATAGACTTCTTCACCGGGCCAGCCGGGGACGTAGCCCAACTTGCCAAGCGTGCCGAAGTCAAAGAACGAGCTATCGGAGACGATCATGTCCGAGTCGCCACGCACCCACAGGATGAAGGGCTTGCTCGCCGCACCGACGAAGTTCTTGACACTGTCACCCACATACTTGGGAGAAAGCGCATTGATGGGACCAAACTTGCCAGGCGCAACATTGGGCCAATTACCGGAAGGAACAAAATCGCCGGGGTATTTCTGTTCGCCAATCTTTTCGGTCATTAGTGAGGAGAGCAGATCTTCTTCACGGGCAGGGACAAAAGGAGGCTTCCAATAGAAACCATTCATGACCACACGTGGAGAGGCTTGCGGGTTATCAGAAGAACGGTCACCAGCGGCGATCAACTTGGGGAACTCGGGATTAACCACGCCGCCACCGGAACCGGCGAAATCGTCGTAGCAAGGTGTGCCATCCAAATCTTTCGAACCGCCAAAGCCGTAGATCGAGCCGGGGTTGACGAC